>Ga0181518_10004679_pt1 | contig 12107 bp, 12 predicted proteins | sample PEATcosm2014_Bin_28_FD_119751 | JGI IMG/M metagenome (GOLD analysis project Ga0181518, IMG submission 119751) | Peatland microbial communities from MTU Mesocosm Facility, Houghton, MI, USA - PEATcosm2014_Bin01_60_metaG | ecosystem: Environmental > Terrestrial > Soil > Wetlands > Peat | place... | reverse complement strand
GGCCGATTGGGCTTCGCGCACCGAGCCCGGCTCGGAACTGGCCGGCCAGCGCCAGCTCGAACACGTCATTGCGTTGAGGGGCGGCGTGCCGATCAAGGTCGGCGACGACACCATTGGTGCCGTCGGCGTCAGCGGCTCGACCTCCACCGGCGATGAGGCCTGTGCCATGGCCGGTGTCGCCAGCGTGGCGGATCAACTGAAGTAGGCGCTAGTTCTTCTTCACCGGCACTTCGATCGGTGCGCAATTCTGCCGGCCCTGCAAGGCGCAATCCTGGGCCTTCTGCATGGCCGCGATGGTATCGGCGATCCACACGCCCGCGGTGATGAGTACAGACACGATCACCACCGCGATCACATTCATCAGCATGCGGTGCCGATAATCGATATAGCCGTCTTCTTCCTCGAAAGCAGAGAGATCGTCGATCGGTTCGTCGCCATCTGGCGTAATCGGCGCCTGGCGCGGCGCCGGCATGCCAAGTCGGCGGCGCATTTGGAAGCTCAGGATCTGCCCGGAGCCCTGAACGTCGCTCGGATTTGGCTGGTCTTGCGCCACGTCATAACCGCCGTTCTGATCGAATCCAGAATAGCGCGTTGCCCGGCGATTTCTAAGCACAGATTATGCGCACGAAGGTGCGGCATGGGGTTCCATGCATTCCTAGGTGCCGCGAACTGGCCTACAATTGAAGGCTAGGGCGCGACAGACACGACGGAGCAATTTTATGACAAGTGTCGCTAGGACAAAGATCTGGCTTGCCGCCGGCTGCGCGCTCGCCCTGACGCAGTTCGCGGCGACCGCCGCGCAGGCTACCGATTATAATGTCGGCCCGATTCAGATCACCGCGCCCTGGGCGCGGGCGACGCCGAAGGGCGCGAGCTCGGGCGCCGCCTATATGACCATCACCAACACCGGCAAGACGCCCGACAAGGTCAGCTGCGTATCGAGCGACGCCAGCGCGCAATGCCAGATCCACACCATGACCATGGACAACGGCGTGATGCAGATGCGGCCGGTCGAAGGCGGCCTCGAGATCAAGCCGGGCGAGACCGTGACGCTCAAGCCGGGCGGTCTTCACGTTATGCTGGTCAACCTCAAGCATCCGCTGGAGCAGGGCAACACAGTGAAGGCGACGCTGAAGTTCGACACCGCCGGCTCGGTGGATGTCGAGTATCCGATCGCCGCCATCGGCGCCGCCGCGCCCGGCGTTCCCGCCGGCGGTGGCACCATGATGATGCAAGGCCCCGGGAGCAGCGGCGGCATGCAGATGAACAAGCCGTGACGCGGCGCTACTTGCCTTCCTTGAACGGCGCCTTCATGCCTTGCGGCAGCGGCGCCTTGAAGGTGTTGAGCGTCATCGACACCATGGCGTAGTAGCCGAGGATGCCGACCAGTTCGACGACGCCGGCGTCGCCGAGAATTTTCTTCACCTTGTTGTAGGCACCGCTGCCGACGCGCTTCTTCGCGTAAAGCTCTTTGACGAAATCATAGATCGCCATTTCGTCCTTCGGCGCCTTTTTCGGTGCGCGGCCGGCCTGGATGGCGGCGATGGTTTCCGGCTTGACCCCCGCCTTCTCGGCCATCGGCGCATGCATCGCCCATTCGTATTGCGCCTTCCAGTGTTGCGCCGTGCACAGAATGGCGAATTCAGACAGCCGCGGCGACACGCCGGTCTTGAAGCGCAAATGCCCGCCGAGCTTTTGCGCCAGTTCCCCGAAGGTCGGCGCATGCAGGAAGATGGCGAACGGGCCCGACATCTTGAACTGGCCGCGCGGTCCCGAGGCGATCGATTGCGCCAGCGCGCGCTGATCGGGGGTCAGGGTGCTCTCAATGAGCTTGGGCAGGCGGGGCGATTGCATATCGGCCATGGGTGTTTCCTCTCGTAAGAACGGACGGGCGGCGCCGTCCTTGGTGATTGTTCTATCGGGACGGCGGAGCCGGCGATGGGCGGGAGTCCATAATGAACGAGGCGAGGGCGCCGCGCTACCGGCGCTTTTTCGCTTTCGTCTTTGCCGGGCTTTTCTTCGCTGGTTTCGGTGCGGCGCGTTTGGCGGCTGGCGCACGCCGCGCCGGCATCAAACCGGTTTTCTCCACTTGCCGCACCCAATAATCCCACGCGCGACCCATGGACGGCGGCCGCAATTGGTGCGCCGAGGTGAGTTTTGCTTCGCCCGGAGAGAGCGAATCGACGTGGCCGTGGGCGATCGCCTGGCTCAGCAATTTGGCATTGTCGCAACCGAACACGGTGCGAAAGGTGAGTTCGCGCAAGCTCAAGCCGGCGACGGTGGCGCCATGGCGGCGCATCAGCACCATCCAGTGCGGGCCGAGCGCACGCGCCAGCGACGCGCCTTCCTCGGGCTTGATCACCAGCATGTTGGTGTCGCCGAATTCGTCGCGCTGATCCCAGAACGGCACCTGGCCGATGACGGCGCCGAGGTGGAACACCGGCACCATTTCACGCCCGGAAATGGCGTAAGGCAGCACGGCGTGGGCGTGGTGATGGACCACCGCGTTGACCTCGGGGCGTGCTTTGTAGATTTCGCCGTGGATCACCCGCTCGCTGTAGAGGCGGAATTCGGTCGGCTTAATCGGCTCGGAATCGAGATTGAGCTCGACGATGTCGGAGATTTCCGCCAGTTCCGGCGCACGGTGGCGCGGAATGAAATAGCGCTTCGGATCGCCGGGATGGCGTACGCTAACATGGCCGAAGGCATCGAGCACTTTCTCGTTGGCCATGATGCGCGTCGAGACGATCAGCTCGTGCAGTAGTTCGGCAATTTTTTGATCCGGCATGATTGGCTCCGTTTGACGTTTTTCCCGCAAGCTTTTCGGCGCTTGTTTTGGCATCATGGCGCCGGTCGCGCTAGGAGCATCCCATGGCTGTGGCGGTAAAAGCTCTGTTCTTCGACGTGTTCGGCACCCTGGTCGATTGGCGCACCTCGATCGCGCGCGAGGCCGAAGCAATGCTCAAACCGCTTGGATTTACGCTCGATTGGCCCGCCTTCGCCGATGCCTGGCGCGGCGAATATCAGGGCGCCATGGACGAGGTGCGCTCCGGCCGCATACCGTTCTGCAAGCTCGACATACTGCATCGGCGCAATCTCGAGCTGATCCTGCCGCGCTTTCATGTCGGCACGCTCTCCGAAGAGCAGCGCCGCGAGCTCAATCTGGCCTGGCACCGGCTCGATGCCTGGCCCGACGTGCCGCCCGGGATGGCGCGGCTCAAACGCAAATACATGCTGGCGCCGGTGTCGAATGGCAACATTTCGCTGATGGTCGACCTGGCGCGGCGCAACAATTTGCCGTGGGACGCCATCCTCGGCGCCGAGATCGCCGGCGACTACAAGCCAAAACCGCGGGTCTATCTCGCCGCCGCCGCAGCGCTCGATCTGCCGCCGCAGGAATGCATGATGGTCGCCGCGCACACCAAGGATCTCATGGCCGCGGCGGCGCTCGGGCTGCGCACCGGCCACATCGCGCGCCCCAACGAGCACGGCCCCGGCCGCGGCGAGACCGCGCCGGGCGAGAAGGTCGATTACGCGGCGAAGAGTCTCGAGGATTTGGCCGGGCAGCTTGGGACGTAACTTTCCCCTCCCCCTTGTGGGGGAGACTATATACTTGACAACGGTATATAATTCCCCTTGTGGGGAGGGGCAGGGGTGGGGGTCGGGAGGCTCTATAAAAGCGTCGACGCTCTCACGCCACCTCGCGACCCCCACCCAACCCTCCCCACAAGGGGGAGTGCAGTGCTAAGTGAAGTGGAGTGAGGGCTAAGAGGGCAGCGCCGGATAATCCGTATAACCCTTGGCCGCGCCGCCATAGAACGTCTTGCGGTCCGGCGCATTGAACGGGCCGCCGCGGCGGAAGCGTTCATCGAGATCGGGATTGGCGAGATAGAGCGCCGCGAACGACACCAGATCGGCGTCGCCATTGCGCAGCACCGCGTTGGCGCGTTCGAGATCGTAGCCCTTGTTGGCGATGAGCGGCCCGCGCCAGATTTTCCGGAAGAAACCGATGTCCGGCATTTCGCCCGCGGCGACCGGATCGCCCGGTCCCGGCTCGGCGATGTGCAGATAGCCGACGCCGAGCTGGTTGAGCTCGCGCGCGGCGGTCGAAAACGTCGCCGCCGGATTGCTGTCGGCGATGTCGTTATACGGATTGGTTGGCGACAGCCGCACGCCGACCCGCTCGCCGCCCCATTCGCCGATCAGCGCTTCCGTCACCTCGATCAGGAAGCGCGCACGGTTCAACGCGCTGCCGCCATAACGATCGGTGCGCTTGTTGGTGCCGTCGCGCAAAAACTGATCGATCAGATAGCCGTTGGCGCCGTGCAGCTCAACGCCGTCGAAGCCAGCCTCGCGGGCGTTACGCGCGCCGCGGCGGAAATCTTCGACGATGCCGGGAATTTCGCTCGTCTCCAGCGCGCGCGGCGTGACGAACGCTTCCATGCCGTTCGTCGTCCACGCCTGGCCCGCCGGCGCGATGGCCGACGGGGCGACCGGAAGCGTGCCGCCCGGCTGCAACGACGGATGCGAGATGCGCCCGACATGCCAGAGCTGGAGGAAAATCCGCCCGCCGGCGCCATGCACCGCATCGGTCACGAGCTTCCAGCCGGCGACTTGCCCGGCGCTGTGGATGCCGGGCGTGCCCGGATAGCCGACGCCTTGCGGCGACACTTGCGTCGCTTCGCTGACGATCAAGCCGGCGCCGGCGCGCTGCGCGTAATAGGTGGCGTTGAGTTCGGTAGGCACATTGCCGAGGCCGGCGCGGTTGCGCGTCATCGGCGCCATCACCACGCGGTTCGGCAGGTCCAGCGGGCCGAGGCGGAACGGCGAGAAAATATCGATGCTGCTCATTGCGGGATATTTTATTTAGTGAAGCGCGGTCCTTTTGTGGAGCATGGTCTAGTCGAAATGCAAACCGCTTTTCTTCACCACGGGCTGCCAGCGCGCCGCCTCGGTCTTGATGAAGTCGGCGAATTCCGCGGGCGTGCTGGACGACAGATAAAGTCCCACAGCGTCGGCCCGCGCCTTGATGGCGGTATCGTTGAGGATTTTCGCGGTCTCGCCTTGCAGCTTGTCGATGATGGCCGCGGGCGTGCCGCGCGGCGCCACGAGGCCGAGCCAGACCGTGAGATTGCCGAGGTGCAGACCGGCCGCCTCGTCGAGCGTCGGCAGATCGGGCAGCGCCGGGAACGCGCGGGCGTCGAGCTTGGCCAGCGCGCGCAAATCGCCCGACTGGATCAGCGGCAATTCCGCCGAAGGCCCGTCGAACACGAAATCGACGCTCTTGGTCAAAATGCCGTGCGCCACTTCCGAGCTGCCGTTGTAAGGCACCAACACGGTGTCGACGCCGGCCGCGTCGTTGAACAGATAACCTTGCAGTTTTGTCGAGATGGTGCCGGCGCCGTAATTAAGCTTGCCGGGCGCGGCCTTGGCCTTGGCGATCAAATCCTTCACCGATTTATAGTCGCTCTGCGCATTGACCACGAGGAGTCCAACGGTCTTCGCCACCAGCGAGATCGGCGCAAAATCGGCGATCGGATCGTAAGGCAGGCTTTTGTAGAGAAATTGGTTCATCACCAGCGTCGAATCGATCGCCATGAGCAGCGTGTAACCATCGCCCGTCGCCTTGGCGGCCGCCTCCGCCCCAATCACCGTATTGGCGCCAGGCCGGTTCTCGACCACCACCGCCTGATTGAAATCGACGCTCATCCTGTCGCTGATCAGCCGCGCCAGCACGTCGGACGGCCCGCCGGCGGGGAACGGGACGATGATGTGGATGGCGCGGGTGGGGTAGCTCTGCGCGGCCGTGGGCGTAATGCAAAGCGCCGAGAGCAATATGAGCGCGGTGAAGCGAAATGATCGCATGGCGTTCTCCCGGTGCAGCGAAGTCTATCGCAGTCTAGCACCATAGGGGCACAATCCCTCAAACCCGCGCCGCTTGCGGCAGGACGGGGAGAGCGCGCTATGATGCGCGCAGAGGTGGAAGCGGGAGGACACGATGGCGAACAATCCGGTCACGCGCCGTACGGCGCTCGGCGCGGCGGCGGTCGGCGTGGCGGCGCTTGAGGCGACGCAGGCGATGGCGCAGGCGAACGAACGCAAGACATTCGTGCTGGTTCACGGCGCCTGGCATGGCGGCTGGTGCTGGCGCCGTGTCGCCGACATCTTGGAACAGCAAGGCCACAAGGTTTATGCGCAGTCGCTCACCGGCAACGGCGACCGCTCGCATCTTCTGAGCAAGGACGTGATCCTCGACACCCACATCGCCGACGTCGTCAATCTGGTGAAGTGGGAAGACCTCAACGGCATCTGCCTGGTCGCGCATTCCTATGGCGGCTGGCCGGCCTCGGGCGCGCTCGAACAAATCCACGACCGCGTCGCGGCGATCGTCTGGCTCGACGCGTTCAAGCCGGAGAACGGGCAACGGGGCACCGACTTCGCCTCGGAGTTCAGCCGCAAGGCGCTGGAGGAGGCGGTGGCCAAAGGCGAGTCCGGCCGCAAGGGACCGCCGGCGAAGACGTTCTCGATGAGCGAGAAGGATTACGCCTGGATCGATTCCAAGCTGACGCTGCAGCCGAACGGCGTCGCCACCCAGCCGATCGTACTCACCGGCAAACGCGAGACGATCGCGAAGAAGACCTACATTCGCGCGCCGAAATATCTGCAAGCCGCGTTCGACAAGGCGCTCGCCGAATGCAAGGCCGATCCGACGTGGCAGACCTTCGTCAACGCCGACACTGGTCACGACGTGATGATCGATCAGCCGCAATGGCTGGCGGATGTGTTGCTGAAGGTGTCGTAGCCGCCGCCGCGGCACAGTTATTTGCGATCTGCTCTCAAAGGGCGACTTCGGCCAACCGTTGCGTGACACCCCAAATTTGTCTAATAAGCTGCATATAAACATGTGTGAGTTGCGGAAAAATGCAATTGTCGCTGTATACGTTTGCCGACGAAGCATTTGTTCCGGGAATTGCCGCGCTGATCAATTCGGTGCGGCGGCACGGCTTCTCAGGAAAGATCCATGTCGGCAGTCCAGAGCCGCTTTCAATCTCGCGGCGACCACCTGAGGGAATTGAATTTCACGCGCTTGGCCTAAACGGCTATTGGCCGGGAAATCGAAAGGCCGAGTTGCCGTTGCAATGCCCCAGTGAGCACTGTGTGCTCCTGGATGCCGATGTCATAATCGCCGATCCAACTTTTTTTTCGCGACTTGAGCAGTGGCTTGAAGTAGCTCCGGTCGTCGGTGTCACGAATCTAATCTCGTCGATCGATTATCGACGGTATAATTGGGCAAAACGATTGGGCCGGCCGGCACGTCCGCAACATTGGCCGAGTCGCTATTATCATGCCGGTTTGCTCGCCTGCAATTTTGAGCGCGACCATGTCCTGCTCGAGCAATGGGATTCGCTCATTCGCTCTACGCTTGTCGCTCCCGGTGCACTGTGGACCGATGTTGACTTTCCGTTATCCGACCAAGACGTCCTTAATGCTGTGCTGCAGGACTGGGAGGCGCCGCTTATCGGCATAAGCCCTCCCGATATTTGGGCAGCGGTGGCGCCCCATTACCCTTTCCTCCACGTCGGGACATTCGGTTCGCCCGCCGTCCTGCACTGCTCGGGTTTCGGCAAGTCGTGGCAATTGACGACGCCGCCACCCCGAGCGCCGCACCCATATGATCTTGCATGGTATGACGAAGTCATTCGAAATCCCGCGCCAATAAAATTGGATATCACCATGTCAGCGACGCTGCGCGACTGGTTTGAGCGAGGTTTCATACCTCCCTTTTGAGGCGGTATGCTTTGTGACGAAGCGCTTAGAGCATGACCCCGAAAAAGCCTGCCCTCGGACTTGATCCGAGGGTGGATACCGGTTTTCGGATAAGATCATGCTCAAACAAAAACTCTAGACTATGATCCGATTCAATTGAATTGGATCATAGTCTAGTACGGCCCGTGCGGGCGCAAATTCACGCCGCCAAAGCGCAGTTCGCCGCCGGCAAAACCCGTTGCAAAAACGCGGAAGGCCAGAAAAAGTTCGCTCCTGTCGACCACGAACTGTAGCATGCTTTCAGTCGAAGACGGGATAGGAGAAAGCTCTCGCTGCGCCAGATATCTGCCGGTGTCGTCGACAATGTCGATCGCGAGTTTGCTCGTTGGGTCCGACGCGACACGCGTCACGGCAAGATTGAAAGTCGCTTCGTAGTTTCCAGCCGGGTACCACAAATAGGGGCCAAAGACGAGGTAGCCGTCAGCAGCCTTAAGATCGAAGATCAAGGTTTCGCCGTCGCGGAGTCCGCCGCGGGAGCTCATAACGTCGATCGCGACCAGCGCGGCGTCTGCATCGGTTCTTTCAGGTCGGCGATCAAGATCCCGGGCGATCGACTCGCTGGCCTGTGCTGCCTCAGTAAAAGATCGGTATTTTTCCGCATGTGCGACAATGTCGCGTTTGCGCAGTCGCGGCTTGCCGCTCGACAAAAGGACAGCCGCGGGCTGCAGCTTGGTCAAGCCGCGCCGCTCGCACGTTTCCAGATAGGCCCGCACCAGCAGCGGCAACACCGCGGATTCCGCGGCCTCCAGCCAGAACCGCCGATTCCAAAATGCGCTCCGCCGCCCCTCGCAACTCCAGGGCTTGTAGGGGCCGGCATAGTGTATGATCCACGGCTCGGAACAGCTTGGAGGGGCCGAGGCCGCGATTTCACGGTCCGCGTTGTTGAAGTCGGTTTCGCGGCGATTGCCAAGGACATTCCAGCGTGAATCCAACCTGACAAATGCGCCGTTAATCACGTGGTTCAGCGCATCCTGGTCGACATACACAGTCTTATAATTTGTCTGTTCAAGGAACTCTTCGGCGGCGTGAATGAGGCCGGTGTTGCGGAACCTCTTGAGGTCCATCACCAGTACGCCGGCATTGAAATAGGCTTTACATTCGGCGAGCCTGACGACATCACGCAAAAATTTGTGCCAGTCCTCGACACCCCAGCCCACTATGGGAGGAGCGAAGGGGGGGCCGCCGGTGAGCCAGAAATCCAAACATGCCGCCAATGGTGAGTCCAATAGATCCGTATCGTAGAGCGCCGCGATGTCGTTGAGAACAACAAGGTCGCAGTCGAGATAGACGACCCGATCGATGTCATTTAGAACCGAGGGCAACAGGAGCCGCAGTAACGTCGCCGCTGTCAGATGGCTTGGCCAGGTAACTGCGCCATGGAACCGATTCTCGATTTGCCGCAATCGAAGCTCAAACGTTGCGGAATTGAGCCCGACAAAATAAGCCAGGTCGTGTGCGATAGGATCGGAATGGAAGGCATGCAGGATGACCTTTCGTTCGCCCTTCAGATGTCTTTTGAGTGAGCTGGCGAGAACCAGAAACGGCAATTCCATTTTCTGATCGAAGCAACAGGCGACGTGGACGGTATCGGCTGAATCGGCTCGTTCCGCCACGTAACCAGCCTCTGCACGGTCAAAGTTGGCTATCTGCGCTTGACTACGTTTATCCTCGGTTGGCACCTGGCGGCTCTGTCGACAAGCTTTTAATTCGGCACTATTGCCTTGGTTCCAGGCCACCTGGCAGACGGCCCGTTCATGCACTCTCGCATAATTTTTACGAACTCCTGATCATAAGCATCAAATCTGTGGTGATCGCGAACGGACGAAATGCAGGCATTGGAAATTTGCTCAACGCGAGCTTTGTTCGCGTCAAGATCAGCAATGATTTGCGCCATGGAGGCTACGTCACCAACGGCAACGACAAAGCCAGATTGGCCATGCGTGATTTTTTCTTTGGCGCCGCTTACGTCTGTTGCAATAGGCACGCATCCTTGTCCCATGCTTACAAGCATGGAAATCGACATCCCTTCGAAATCAGAGAAAAGTATGCTGATGTCCGAACTTGCCCATAAATCCGTCATCCTTTCGTGAGCAACTAACCCTAAGAATTCAATCGAGACGTTTGAATATTCATTCTTCTCGAAATGCTCGGTAAGCTGGGCTAATTGCGGCCCGTCGCCGGCAATTTTGAAATGGTAGTTTCCTTTTTTCAATGCGAGTAGCTCCGATAGCGCAATTAAGTCCAATATTCGCTTCTGCCGCTGCTCTATTCTCCCTCCATACGTAATTGTAAGCGGCTTTTTATGATTGAGTTTTCTGTTTTCGTTTAGAACTGCAACCGGATACATGAGCTTGCAAATATCGTTCACGCGAGAAGGCAAAAGATACCGAAGGTGTTCGCAGATTGTTTCGCTCACACCAACAAACTTGCTTATGATCGGTTCGTAGTAGGCTAAGAGGTCGTAGTAATGGTCCTGGTCCGAATGGGCAAAAGCGATGACACGTATGTCACAACCCTCATTAAGACTCATGAGAGAAACTGTCCCATATGTTCCCCATGACCAGTTCGGAATGAAGAGTTTCGCTTTGATTGCCGAGTAAGTGGGCAGAAAGCCACGAATTGCATCGATGCCGGCACCCCATGCCAATCCGTCACAATAAATAACGTCGCTTCTGTCGTCAGACTTGAATGTGGCGCGACCTGGCCACGCACTGTGACAAATCAGTTTCGATGAATGGCTTTTTTGGTTCAGTCTTTTTGAGAGGGCAAGAGCCCATGTCGTGACACCGCCGTTGGTCAAGCCGGCCGGGAGCGCGAACGCTACGGAATGCCCGCCTTTAGGTGGCATGTTGCAATGACCACAAATCATTGAATGTTTCAGCCTATCGAGTTTGAAGGCATAAACCAGTCTCCGGCCCAGCCTCGATAATGCCGCGACGCAACTAGGTCAAATGTCGGACATAACAGGGCAGCGCGGGTGCATCTCCGGCGTGGGCCGCGGCAAGCGCGAAGGGCATCAGCGCGCACAGCCAAGCGAAGGCATGTAAGCAATATGATCGATGCGTCATGGCGTGCTCCCGGTGCCCGCGGCGCCATGCTAGGCTAGAACCCTAGGTCGGAACACATTTGGAAACGCCAAGGTCACCAGCATGACGGCGCGCATCGGATTGATCATCCCGTCCTCGAACCGCATGGTGGAAGAGGAGATGGTGCGCCATGTGCCGGCTGGCGTCACGGCGCACGTGGCGCGGCTGCGCATGACTGGCGCCCATCGGGTCGGCCTCGATGCGCTGCTGCCGCAAGTCAAGGAGGCAGCTGCCACGCTCACTGACGCCCGCTGCGACGTCGTAGCCTTTCACTGCACTGCGAATTCCACTTCTGAGGGCGTTGCCGGCGAAGCAAAGCTTCTCGGCGCGCTGCGCGACGCCGGTGCAACGCATGTGACCACGACGGCGAGCGCCATCCGCCATGCCTTCGATGTGCTCGGCGCGCGGCGCATCGTGCTGCTGACGCCGTACAGCGCCCACGTCACCGAAGAGGAAGCAGGTTTTTTGCGCGAGGCGGGCTATGACGTGGTGCACGCCCGCGGTTTTGCCATGAAAGGCAGCGACGAATATTGCGCGACGCCGCCGCAATTTTGGCGCGACCGTGCGCTGGAAGCGGCGCGGCCCGATGCCGACGCCTATTTCCTGAGCTGCGCCAACATTTCCGTGTTCCCGGTCATCGAGGAGATCGAGCAAAAGCTCGACCGCTCGGTGGTGACCAGCAATCAGGCGGTGATCTGGGAGGCGCTGTGGCTGCTTGGCATCACCGACTGGCGCAATTGCCGTGGCCGCCTGTTCGATAGCCTCGCCGCCAAAAATTCGGCAGCGCACCGCGTACCCGCATGAGCAAACCATGACCTTGCAGCAAAACACCGACCGCATCCAGACCACTCATATCGGCAGCCTGCCACGGCCGCACGCGCTGCTCGATCTGATGAAGGCGAAATATTCAGGCCAGCCCTACGACAAGACCACCTACGACGCGCTGCTGCGGACGTCGGTTGCCGACGCCGTACGCAAGCAGGCCGCATGCGGCATCGATATCGTCACGGACGGCGAGTTCTCAAAGCCCGGCTTCTTCACTTACATCCAGGAGCGCCTCGAAGGGTTCGAGCGCCGTCCCGACCAGAAGATGAAACTGTTCCAGCAAGAGGTCGCGGCGTTTCCCGAATATTATGCCGAGTATTTCAAGCAGGCGATGATGGGCGGCGCCATCGTCGGGCTGGCGCCGGTGGT
>Ga0181518_10004675_pt1 | contig 12113 bp, 11 predicted proteins | sample PEATcosm2014_Bin_28_FD_119751 | JGI IMG/M metagenome (GOLD analysis project Ga0181518, IMG submission 119751) | Peatland microbial communities from MTU Mesocosm Facility, Houghton, MI, USA - PEATcosm2014_Bin01_60_metaG | ecosystem: Environmental > Terrestrial > Soil > Wetlands > Peat | place... | reverse complement strand
ATGCCTTGCCCATACGATCTTCCCGGGCGCCTGCCGACGCGTCGATACTTGTAGCGCTGACCTTTAGGTCGGCATCGAGCCAGCCCAACGCCCGCCTAGCCACTGTTTGTCCCCGCAACGACACTCACTTTAGGGCTCGAAAGCCTGACTTCGTTTTTCGCACAACGTGGCGTTTTATGCTCCTTTTTGCGTCAGATTGCTGTTAATTTGTGCGCAAAACGCGCATCACTTACAGCTTTCAAAAAAGTGATGTCCTTTGTTTTCAAGTACTCCTTAGCTTCGTTCCCACTATTTTTGTATTCTCTCGCGGTCCTGCGGGTTTCCCCCAGTCGGGCAATTTCGGTCTCTGCCACATCTCCCGCGACCCATTCCCCCGCCGGAACGTGTGCGGTGCCAAAAAGCTCGAATTCTGCGTTTAATGCGCGCATTGTACTATCAATTCTGAGTTCGTTTTGAGTTCGTTTTGAGTTCGTTTCAAATTGTCATCGTTTGTTTTCAATAACATACTGGCTTCGATCGTACTGTTTTTTATTTCTTCTCAGCTCCTTGTTTCCCCGAGCCCCGAGACCATTCCCGCCAATCCTCGGCCTCGCGGCCTACCGGCCCCTGCCTACGACAATATGTCCATAATACTGCCACATTGATAGGCTATCATGTCCGTCGGGGGCTGTCAAGCGAAAAACGGCTAGCGGCTGAAAAGTGCAATGAAGGGAGGAAAACAGGTCTTCAATGGAATAGTGGGCTTCTGTTATTCCGGAAGCAGTCCTCGTGATCTTGCAGGAAATGGCGTCAGGAACCATATCCTCGCGAGTGGATATCCCGGTTCCGGCGCTCCGGTGCCGGCCTTCCACTCCGCGCCTCCACCTCCAGGCGGCGGGAACCCTGGCGTTGTCTCCGCGTTCATCACGTCGTCGAGCACTTCTTCCGCCCACAGATCGAGATTGGTCGGGGCAGATTGAGCAGCGGACTGTTTTATTGCCGCGTTCACAGCTCTGAGCCTCGCCAGGAGTGCCTGAGCGCCGCCACTTGCCTCCGCGAACTCTCCGCCAAGGATGTGGACTTTTAGCGTTTGAAGGAAGAGAATCGCCAGAAAAATGTGGGTGGCGTGCCCAAACGTCGCTGTGCACTGTTGCAAAAGTAGCCTGATGGCCTCTAATGCCTTGTCCTTGTCTTTTGCCGAAAGAGCACTACTCAAGATCTCCAGCGTATAGATCAAGTTGTCGATTGATTCCACGATGAGCCACCTTCGACTTTGTCCTCAAACAATCCTAGCAAGCCCGCCAGACGAGAGACGGCTGGCTTCCTTCTGACTCGTCCAGCCTCCATGGCCTTCTGTTCACGCACATCAAGTCCTTCCTGACCGCGGCGTCTTTCGCGGCGCTCTTTATGCCGTCACATCTCTCTATCGGCAATAGAGCCTCCGGACCACATCGCGCCATGCCCGTCGTTGCCGCGCAGGCGGGAATCCGTTGCCCCGTAGTCCGCGAGCGCACACATTGTCACGTATGTCCGCGCCCGACGGGCAGGGATATCAATCCGTGTGTCGAGGGCGGCATGGTGGGGTCGGCGACATAAGAACCAATGTCGCCGCCACCCGGGAGAAACGGTGTCGGGAAGGTGTGAAGAAATTCGGCATGTGTCATCCTGAGCGCAGCGAAGGATCCCTGCAGTTGTTCGTAAGCCGCTGAACCATAAAGAACTGCCGGGATCCTTCGCTGCGCTCAGGATGACAGGTGGACGATTTTTTCACAGCTTCCGGGTACCGCTTTCATTAACCGCTCGCAGCCAAAGGAAGAAGTTGAGAAAGTCCGATATACCTTAAGAAGAAGCAAGCCGTATGGGTGGGAGGGGTGGGTAAGCAAGGCGGTGGCGCAATTCGGGTTGGAAAACACGGTGAGGAACCCAGGACGTCCTGGAAATGGCGCCTGACGCCAATTTCCCCCGATGGGTCGCGCTTCTCCGACTCAAATTTGGCGCACACATCCGGACAATCCCCGTTGGGACGTATGCACCCGCGTGGGCTGGGATTCACGCTCGGCGTGATTTCAAAATGTACCGCTACCCGCCCGCCGCAGTGATCTCTTTGTTAAGCGTCACCTTTGCCGCGCTCCCTGCAACGATTCCCGGAACTAAGGTGCGTAATGGGTGAAGACAAGGTCGCTAGCTTTGGCCTTCTCGTGGCAAGGGAAGCAGGTTTTCATGAACGTCGCGTCGCCAGGTTTGCCGTCTTTGAAGTGAGCGAACCCCCAGCCGCCCGTCGCGGCGTACTTTGTTGAGTCCTTGACCATAAACTGAACGTTTGTGGGAGGCCCGGGAACGAAAGATTGGGACCGGCCAAAGACTTTGTTGTTTTCCTCCGACGGGACGTGACCATAGTGCAAAGCGGCAATGATCGTGCCGTCCGGGAACGGAAGCGTCCCTTCGCGGTAGGCCTTGATCGCCACATCGTTGCCCAAAATGGCAGCGAAACTGTGGAGGCTGCCTTCTTCGTGGGCCACGGAGATCAACCTCCAGTCGCGGTATCCGGGCGGAATCTTGGTTACGAAGATCGGGGCGGCCCCTTCATCAGCATGTCCAGATGCGGGGGCCGTGTAGGCGACAACGCCTGCCAACGTGGTAACTGCAACCAGCAACAAAACGATCCGTCCCATACTGCGCCTCCGTTTCAAGCGGACTTGTTGAGCAGCAATGGCTTGGGTAATGGTGTCATCCTCTTGAGTGTCTTGGATTTCTTGGTCTGAGCGTGGCCGAGAGCTTTGTTCTCCTCCTGGTCAGTGCGTCGGCTCCAGGGTCGACTGAAAACCCGACTTCCGTCAAAGTATACACGACTTTATGTCCGTTTACGATCGTGAAGCAACTCGAAGTCAGATTTCAGGAGCCATAGTGAGGTTGTGGCTCCAGCTATCATCAGCAGCACCAATTGGGTTGGCAGTTCCCTGGAGAACCGGTGTCACGTTTTCATTAACCGCTCGAAGCCAAAGGAAGAAGTTGAGAAGACTCCATCTGCCATGAAAACAAGCAAGCCGTATGGGTCGGGGGATGGATAAGCAAGGCGGTGGCGCGATTCGGGTTGGAAAACACGGTGAGGAACCGAGGGCGTCCTGGAAAGGGCGCGTGACACCATTCCCCTAAGGTGGGAAAGGGGAGGGCGAGGTCAGGGTGGGGAGACCAGGCCCAGCGCCTGAGCCCCTTGGAGCGCCAAGCGATTATGGGGATCCAGCGCCAGCGCTTGCTGGAATGCTTCGCGTGCGCCGGCGTTGTCGCCACTCTCGTGGCAGGAAGCGCCGAGCAGGGCGTAGGCCTGCGCCTGGCGCGGATCGAGTTGAATAGCCGCCTTCATCAGCCGTTCGACTTCCGTGAAGCGTCGCAACTTCAGGTATACGAAGCCAAGGTTGAGCATCACTGTGAGGTCTCGCCTAGCGGGCTCGGCGTCGAGGGCGTGCTGAAGGAGAGTGGCGGCCTCCTCGTAGTGCTGTTCGAGCGCTGCCGCCTCGCCGAGAGCGGCGAGCGCAAACACATCGCCCGGGTCGAGTTGGAGCGCCTGACGAAGCATTGCCTCAGCCGGCCCGATCTTGCCGTCCGCAAGCAAAAGCGTGCCGAGCTCGCGCGGCGGGCGAGGGTTGGAAGGATCGGTCTCGGTGGCGAGACGGTAGAGCCGTTCGGCTTCGCTGCGGTTGCCTAGCAGAGCTTCCACATGGCCCAACTGAATGTAGGCTGTGGAGTAGTACGGCGCCGCTTGAACCAGACGTTTGTAGGTGGCGCGCGCCCCCTCCAGATCGTGGCGCAAGAACTGAATGGTACCCAGGTAATCGAGTGCGTGGGGCTGCTGCGGGTCCTGGCGCAACACGTCCTCGAGGATGCGGGCCGCCGCATCGTAGTGAAGCGCCTGATACTCGTGTGCGGCGTGCAGCAGTTGTTCGTTTTCGCTAATGCAGTCTTTTGGATCGCGCCGCGAAGTCGTCCACTCCGGGTCCGGCGCCCCGGCCGAGGCCAAGTAGCCGAGGCTCGCAAATAACGCCGCCGTCTTCGCGCTCACCGGCCCGCGCCCTGCCGCAGGCTTGGCCGGTGCGTGCGTCTTAACGAAGGCCTCGAGTTGCTCGCGCCGTGCTGCCGCCTCCGCCGGGCTCGAGGAAGACTTGTTGCGCTTCTCTCCGGGATCTCTTCCCAGGTCGTAGAGTTCCGGATGCGGCGCCTGGATGTACTTTTCCACCTGGCGCCCAGGCGTCTCTGAGACGAGCGCCCGCAGCGGATTCCAGCCCAGATGCAAAAGTGGGTACATCGTCTCCGCGTACACCGGATGCGGCCGAGGCTCCTCTCCAGCCAGTATGCTGCCGCTGAAATCCGTGCCTTGCATGTTCGCCGGGACTTTAATCCCCACCAGACGAAGCAGCGTGGGGGCTAAGTCAACAAGGCTTACGGGCGTCTTGACGTCTGTGGGATGAGCGGCTTCACCAGCCGCCTCAACCAGGAGCGGCACGTGCAGAGTCGAGTCGTAGATGAAGTAACCATGTGTCGACTCGCCGTGGTCGCCCAAACCTTCGCCATGGTCGGCGGTCAACGCAATGACCGTCGATTCAAACAATCCGCGTTTGCGCAGACCTGCAAAGAGCGTGGCCAAGGCCGAGTCCGTGTAGGCAATTTCGCTGTCGTAGGGACGATCAGCAAACTGGCTGCGAAACGGCTCAGGGGCGACATAAGGCATGTGCGGATCATAAAAGTGGAGCCACAAAAAGTAGGGCTTGCCCGCGGGCTTCGAGTCGAGCCAGGCCAGGGCCAGCCGCACCACGGTTTCAGCCGGCCGCTTGGTGTCCGAGAAGACCGCTTCCAGTTCCTCGGTTGAAGCACCGAAGTGATCGTCGTATTCGTCGAACCCCCGGCTCAATCCGAAGCGCCGGGAGAGCACCGGTGCGCCCAGCACGGCCGCAGTCGCATAACCGGCCCGAGCGAAATATTCAGGCAGCGTGGGGATATTGTCCGACAGACGAAAGCCCGGTTGGTCTCGCACGCCGTTATAGAACGGATAGGTGCCGGTGAGCAGCGCGGCGTGAGAGGGCAACGTCAACGGAACAGCGGAAAAAGCGTGCTCGAACTTCGCCGCTTGCTTTGCCAGGGCGTCGATTGTCGGGGTCGCGCCACGCCGGTATCCGTAGCAGCCCAGATGGTCGGCGCGCAGTGTGTCGATGGTAATCAGCAAAACGCTGCGGGACGGTGCAGCCAGCGGGGCGTTGGAACCTGCAGCGGCTTCACCAGTTGGAGCCCCGGCCCACGCTGCTTGCACACCCAGGAGCAGGACCAACGTGTAGACCACTGCGGGAAGAATTCGAAGCCGGCGCATCGGCACCATGGTACAACATTCCGTCTTCCGTAGGGTAATTCCTCGCTTGCCCCTAGGGGAAATTCCGGTTGTGCCGTTTTGGGCAAGGAAACTCGGTGCAGATTTTGGTGCACACCACGATCAAGAGCCCCCGACCATGGCCGCTGCCTAGTTCATGCGGGAGAAGAGGACACCGCGGCAAGCAACCACCCCCTTCCCCGGCCGATCATGAGAAGGAGCAATGCTGCGGAAGAAAGCGGGAAGCCGAGGACTAGCGCGAGATGGATGAGTTCGATGCCGCTGACGGGGTCCGCCCAAGAATAGAACCAGAGGCCGGAGACGAGAGCGATATTTACCGATGCGACGAACAGGGCAACTCAGAAGACTGACTTGCGCCATCCAACGAGCGCCTTCATCTCCGAACTCAACCAGGCTCGCCAGGCGAGCCCCGTGAGCAAGACGACCAGCAAGACCGGCAAGCTCGGCTTGAAGAAATCCGCCATACGCCACACCTTAACATAAGCCCTACTAGCAGAAGGTGCGACACGCATTCCACTAGTGTCCGAGTACCCCGTCACTCGACCGCGCCACGCCGGCCTGCTCCTTCCATCGTTGAACGTTCACGCCCATCACGAGGAGCCATAGCATCAGCGATGCTTCCGCGAGGAAGCCGAGGACCTTAAGGTAGGTGGACAGATGCTTTGCGAGCGGTGACAGAAAGATCAGCCAACCCAAACCGGCAAGCGCCATCAGGACGCCCAGAATTCGAGGCAGGAAGATCGACCTGAAAATGAGGTAGCCAATCAGGAGGCAATAGGGCCCGAAAAACACCAGGCTAGCGATTTTGTACGGAGCGAGATTGAAGAGGCCAAGAACATCATTGGCGCATCCCAAGAGGCTGAAGACCGCCGCGAGCAAAGAGAGGTTCCTGCTCACCGGCTTAAACATGTAATAGAAGAGCAGCGTCACTGCGATGTAGAACGCGTGCGCGATGAGGTTGACCGCGTCATAGACAACAAGCCGGCCCCGGCCAACGAAGACCTCGCCGAATACTGCCGTCAGAAAGTAAAGCAAATAAACGGCACCGGTAATTCTGGCCCTGGGATGCGGCGACGCTTCTGCAATCTGCTCCATCATGTCACAGCCTCCAGAAGGGGCCGCCACATGAAGGTGGCGCCCCCGAAGAGTCCGCTTCCGTTTCGCCAGGCAAGATGATTGTGTCTCCACCCCGTCCATCGGTCTCAACTTCCGGATGCCCCGGCACAGGACCTCGCCACGCTGGCCTGCTCCTTCCATCGTTGAACGTTCACACCCATCACGATGAGCCATAGCTCCAGCGGGATTTCCCCGAGGGCGGAGGCGGCAACGATCAAGGGGTGCAGACGGTGTGCGAGCGGCGGCGACAGATAGGTCGCCCAACCCAAACCACTGATCGCGAACAGCACTCCCAGAACTCGAGGCAGGAAGGTCGACCTGAAAATGAGGTAGCCGATCAGAACGCACCAGAATCCGAAGAACACCAGATAGACTTGGAAGGCATAAGCATTCAATTTGAGAAACGTGAGCGCCAGCGCCTGCAACTGTTCTGGCGTAAAGGCGCTCAAGGAGCTACCGCCTTGCAGAATGGGCAAAGGAGCGAGGTAGAACAGGCAGGTAAGAGCCTGAATGGCGCAGCCCACGAGAATGACGAACGCTGCGAGTAAAGAGACGCTCCTATTCACAGGTTTCAGCAGCTCATAGATGAGAAGCGCCCAAGCGATATGGAACCCAACTCCGATGAGCGAGGATGAGAACCCCAGCCAGAATAACCGCTCGTGTCCCAGGATATTGGCCGCTGTAGCCGCAGCGTTGCCCGCGACAACAAGTCTGTCGAGAATGATCACCTCACCGGATGCTGCCGTCACGGCTTCGAGCAGTTGGAAGACACCGGCCATTCTGGCCTTGAGACGCGGGGACGATTCTGCAATCCGTTGCATCATTTCGTAGCCTCCAGACGGGGCCATCAGATAATGCGTAGCGCAGACGTGCCGCTCTTTGGCATGTCTGGCTTCTCCGACTCAAATGTGGCAGATATTTCCCGACAACCCCCGTCGGGACGTATGCACCCGCGTTGGCTGGGAATCACACTCGGCGTGATTTCAAAATGTGCCGCTAGCCGCCCGCTGCCTTGCGGTAGCGGAGCATGTGTTCCTGCAACTCAGGATCCCGCGGATCGAGTTGCAAGGCCAGCACTTGGATCCTCACCGCCTCCTGGTAGCTGCCGCTGGCGTAATTGGCCTCTGCCAGCGTATCGATGAAGCCGGCTTCTTTCCATTGCGTTAATTCGACCGCTTGACGAGCGTGCTCGAGGGCGGCGTGCGGATCGCGCCATTTGAGGTCATCGCAGGTGGCGTAAAGCCATGCCAGGTTATTGTGCGAGTCGGCGTTTCGGGGCTCGATCTGCAAGGCTTGTTTATAATGCTGAACGGCTTCCGCAAAAAGCTTCTGTTCGGCATAAAGGTCAGCCAGCAGGCGCTGGCCATCCGCGGTGGCGGGGTTCCTGCCCAGAGCGGCTTCGAAGGCCCGCTGCGCCTTCCCCAGGTCGCCCTGCATGCGATACGCCACACCCAGCGCCAGTTGCGCTTCCGGCGCGCCCGGACTAAGCTGCACCGCCTCGCTATATTCCTGGACCGCTTTGTCAAACTGTTGCGCGTGCAGATAGACGGCGCCCATCAGCATGTGGGGACGCTCGTCATGCGGCGACCGCCGGGCAGCGGCCTGAAATCGTTCCAAGGCCTTGGCATCCTGGTGCGCGAGCCGGAGCCGCACGCCTTGCTGGAGCAAGCGCGTGACATCACGTGCGCCGGCGTAATGCTGCGCGGTAGAGACCATAGCCAGTCCCACCACCAGCACCGGTAAAACGATGATCGCTTGTGAAGGCCGTTCGTCCCCGGACTGTAGCGCCAGACCGTGCTTGGGCGGCGGAATAAAGGCCGCCAACACCCCGCCCGTCAGCAACCCCCCCACGTGTCCCCATTTGTCGATTCCTTTCTCAGAAAAGCCGAGGATTAACATGAGCACAACGAAGGGGACGATTCCCGCGCCGAAAACGCGGCCCCAACGCGGCGGGATGATTTCCCGGTGCATGTAGCCTGCGACCAGCATGGCGCCGGCGATTCCGAAGATCGCCCCGGAAGCGCCCGCGGCGACGTTCAGCGAAAGGCTCATCGACAGCGCGGAACTGCCGATCCCGGCGGCGACGTAGAGAAAAGAAAAACGCCCCGCGCCGTATACGCGCTCCAGAATCGGCCCGAGGATGAATAGCGCGTAACTATTGCCGAGGAGGTGCAGCCAACCGACGTGAAGAAACATCGGCATCACCAGCCGCCAATATTCTCCACGGCGGAAGTAGGGGCTGAACGACGCACCGAAATCCAAAAGCACGGCGGGATTCGTCGAGCCGCCCGCGTAAGTCAGCAGGAGGAAGACCACGACATTGATGCCAATGATCGCCAGGGTGACCACAGGCCAATATCGCTGCCCGAAACCAGTGACGAGTGCCGAGCGACGAGTGACAGGTGGCGAGCCGGAGCCGGGTTCGAGGTTCCAGGGCTGGGTATGGGTGGGCAGGGCTGGGGCCGGGGAAAACAAATCCCTGGCACCAGCATCTGGCTCCTTTTTATTTCCGGAGCCCTGAATCCCGAATCCTGAGCCCTGCTTGTCACTCATCACTCATCACTCGTCACTCGTCACTTCGTAATAACTTTCTCCCGCGCAGGATCGGCACAGGACCCGGTCTCCCAATCGGAGTTCCCGGCCGTCATTCACGCCTTCCCCGCATTCCGCGCAAGCAACCCGGGAGCGCGGGCGCCCCGGCAGGTCCTGCGGTTTCAGCGCCACGCGCACCGCCTGAAGATTAAAAAGCTCCTCGTTCTCCATCAACTTGTAGGCTTCAAGCTGCGCCTGAGTGGCGTCAGACATGCCCGGGAACATGGCCTTGGCTTTGGCACGGGCATCGTCCCGGGCCGCCACCCTCACCGCCCGGCCCGTCTCAAGATCGACGAAAGTCGCTGCCACCTTGCCGTAATCAAGAAACTTAAGAGACCGTTTTCCCAGGCGGCATCCAGTGACCAGGCTCACGGCGTCCGTGGCACAACGGTCGATCTCAACAAAAGTCAAGAGGCGCCTGCGAGCCTTGGCGGGTTCGTCTATTCCAATCGAACGCAGCCCCAGAACCGCCATGCGGATGCCGAGAATCTGGCCAGGGCAGATGTGGCCGTGACTCTGGCCCGCCAAGACGATATATTCCTCCAGTGATTTCATCCGCGCTGCCTTTATAGAGACAACTGCCCCTAAACCCACGAGCGGCGTTCAAACCGGCCACCGCCACCCTTATCGCCGTAAGCTCATATTATAGCACCCGGGGTGTTTGGTGAGTTTGGATGAGGGCGGCGACCAAGCAGTCGCACATACCGGAGGGCTGACGGGCACCCAGAAACCAAGAAAATGCGCGCAGCGCCTTGGAGTGTCCGTCGGTTGACGGACTCGACGCCGCCTTCGCACTGCGCTGACCGCGGTTCTTGTTGAGAAGGACTCAATGTGGTAAGACCGGCGGGTGGTGTAACTCCGCTCCTCGCGGTAATCTCAAGGCGGCGTCAAGCCGCCGCACTTCAAGGTGCCTTCGGCACACGGATTTTGAGAGCAGGAGGCCTAAAAGGGCCGCCCCTACAATCTCAGTGCAGCGGGTACTTCCCGCACTCGCGCAAAGTCTCGTACATCGCCAACACATTCGCGACGGGCACTCGTGCCTGAACGTTGTGAATAGTATTGAAAACGAAGCCTCCGCCGGGGCCAAACGCTTTCAAGCGGTCGCAGACTTCCTTGCGAACCTCATCGGGAGTGCCGAATGGCAAGGTGCGCTGAGTATCCACACCGCCTCCCCAGAAGGTGACGCGCGCCCCGAATTCCTGCTTCAGTTCGCAAGCGTCCATGCCCGCCGCCGAACATTGCACCGGATTGATGATGTCGAATCCGGCATCGACGAAGTCCGGCAGCAGCGCCCTGACCGACCCGCAGGAGTGAATAAAGGACTTCCACGTCGTGTGTTGGTGAATCCAGTTGTTGACCTGGAGATGAAAGGGTTTGTACAGGTCACGGTAAGCCTTGGGGGAAATGAAAGGGCCGTGCTGGGAGCCGAAATCGGTTCCGGTCACGAAGGCCGCTACGACTTTGCTGCCGACAACCTGGTGTATCCTCTCCAGATTCGAAAGACCAATCTCGCACTGGCGCTCAAAGATCTTGAACACATAATCGCGACGCAACGCCGTGCTCACGTACCATTCTTCGACGTCTCGAATTCCCTTCGGGTGCTTCATCCAGGGACCCGGAACCAGAGCGATATCCCCAAAAGCCGTGCCCCCGAAGTTCGCTAGAATTGCCTTATCCGTCTGGGTATAAAGCCTCTCCGCTTCAACCTTGAGGTATTCCAGATCCGCAGCGGAGATAGGGCCGAACTCTTCGAGGTTATCTTCCACATTCAGGCTTGCATCGTCGACGGGATCCTGCCGGGGGATGCTGTCGAAATAGAACCCGCCCTTGGGCAGTCGCCCGCTCGGCGGAACAGACTTGTCCCCTTCCGGGTACATCAGGACGTCGCCGTTCGAGTCAGGCTCGGTGTTGAAACCCTCGGGAACCAGGACCGGCGTTCCCGCAAAGGTCGTCCACGGTTTCCAGCCTTCGTTCCTGAATCCGAACATGTTGGCGAGCTTGCCCAAGCCCACCACATCCACTCCCAACGCCTCTCTCAAGTCCGCACCGATCTCTCCCAACATCTGGTAAGGCTCAACCACCTTGACCGGCGTGCCGGGCTTATCCAGTCCCAAGGCTTGGCGCAAGGCATAGACCGTGTCCACTTGCATTCCGGTCACAGCGCTCGCGCCCAGATCCAGTGGAATGCGGTCGGCTTCTTGGTGCTGAAGAGCAAGATTTACTCGTTCTCGCGACGTCATCGCAGTCCTACCCCCACAGGAAAACTAAGGCTCACGTCAGCTTGAATTCTGCACGCTCTGCGGCGAAGGACAGCCGCGCCACGTTCCTCGGCTTATGACAAAAAGCCTGTCGCCCGTGCCTAAGGCTGGTTCATCGTGCCAGAAGCACAGGCAAGCCTGCCCCTATCGCGCGGGCTAAAGGGCTCCCCACCACGGCGAGCGGGAACTTGTCAGGCATTTGCCGGCGCCAGCTTACGAGCCAACTCGACCGCACCAGGAGCATCCTTGCCATAACCGTCGGCCCCGATCGAATGCGCCCAAGCATCGGTAAGTGGAGCTCCACCCACCAGGACTTTCACTTTGTCCCGGAGGCCGGCCGCGACCAGGGCTTCGATGATGGCTTTCATGTTGACCATGGTCGTGGTGAGGAGAGCCGACATGGCCACGAAATTGGCCCCGTGCTGCTTTACGGCCTCCACCACCTTGTCCGGGGGAACGTCCACTCCCAGGTCCACGATCCGGAATCCGGCGCTTTCCAGCATCATCGCGACAATGTTCTTGCCGATATCGTGCAAGTCGCCTTTGACCGTCCCGATGACCACCGTGCCCGCGGGCTTGATGGCTTCCTCACCTTGCAGCAGCGGCCTGAGGATGTCCGTAGCGCCTCTTGCCGCCCGCGCGGCGATCAGCACTTCCGGGATGAAGAATTCACAGTCCCTCATGCGACGCCCAACCTCATCCATGGCCGGAATGATAGCGTTGGGGAAGAATTCATGGGGCTTAATCCCTTCCTTCAGCCCTCGTTCTGTCAGTTCCTTAGCGACGGGAGCCTT
>Ga0181518_10004672_pt1 | contig 12115 bp, 8 predicted proteins | sample PEATcosm2014_Bin_28_FD_119751 | JGI IMG/M metagenome (GOLD analysis project Ga0181518, IMG submission 119751) | Peatland microbial communities from MTU Mesocosm Facility, Houghton, MI, USA - PEATcosm2014_Bin01_60_metaG | ecosystem: Environmental > Terrestrial > Soil > Wetlands > Peat | place... | reverse complement strand
CGCGCGGCGGCGGGTTGAAATCGGTGGAATTGCTGGATTATCCCGAAACCGTCTCGCCGCGCTGGAAAAAGAAAGTGGCGAAGGACGGCGTGGCCACGCTGAACCTGCGCGCGCCGGTGCCGATGCTGGCGATTTTGGGGGATGCCAGTCTGGTCGGCGACGGCAATTTTACCCTGACCCCAACCGCCGATGGCGTTCGCGCGGAAAAATCCCTTGTGAACGGTCTGCGGCTCTCGAAAGAATTCCGTCTCAGCTCGAATTACCTCGTGAACGCGAGCGTGCGGCTGGAGAACGCTTCGGACCAACCGCTCGCGCTGCCCGCGCAGGAATGGGTCATTGGCACCGCCACGCCCATGGGGCCGGATGACACCAGCTACACCTTTAATGAGGGGGCGATGTGGTTCAACGGCACGGGCGTTCAGGACCAGTCGTTGGGATGGTTTTCCGGCTCGGGATTCGGCTGCTTCCGCGGCGCGCCGCGTTCGGAATATCTGGGCGGCTCGAACAACGTGGTTTGGGCGGCGGCACACAATCAATTTTTCGCGTTGATGGCGATGCCGAAGGAACCCGGGGCGCAAATCGTCGCGCGCCCGGTCACTTTGCCACCGTTCCCGAACGTCGAGCCAATGCCGGGCGCCCCGGCGCCACAAGGCATTCAGACTGCGCTCGTTTATCCAACGGCAACACTCGCGGCACATCAGGCAGTCGAACGGCAAATCGTCCTCTTTGCCGGACCGAAGGAATATCGCCTGTTGGCGCGCATCGGGGAGGGGTTTCAAAACCAGGCCGACCTCGTGATGAATTTCGGGAAATATTCGGGATTTTTTGCGAAGGCACTGTTGCTGGCGATGAACTGGGTGCACGACGTGACCCGGCTGGGTTACGGCTGGACGATTGTGTTGATTACCGTAATCATCAAGGTGCTGTTCTGGCCGCTGACAGCGGCGAGCACGCGTTCGATGAAACGGATGCAGGTGCTCGCGCCGGAAATGCAGGCGCTCAAGGAGAAATACAAGGACGACATGCAGAAGTTTACACAAAAGCAGTGGGAACTTTATCGCAAGCACAAGGTCAGCCCGATGAGCGGCTGCCTGCCGATGGCCATTCAAATGCCGGTATTCATCGGCTTTTACACGATGATCCGGAGCGCCATTGAACTGCGCGGCGCGCGTTTCCTGTGGATTGCGGATTTGTCGAAGCCGGACACGTTGTGCATGATTCCGGGAACCAATTTCCCGTTCAACCTGCTTCCGTTGCTGATGGGCGGCGCGATGTTGTGGCAATCGCATCTGACCCCGCCATCCCCGGGCGTGGACCCTGCCCAGGCGAAAATCATGCGCTATATGCCGTTGATGTTTTTGGTGTTTCTTTACAACTACTCATCCGGCTTGGCGCTGTATTGGACGGTCAACAACGTGCTGACCATTGTGCAAACGAAGCTCACGAAAATGAATCAGGCTCCGGGTTCACCCGCCGTTGTTTCAGTCTTGACGCCGGCGTCAAAAAAGAAAAAATAAGGCCGGACGAAACCATTTGCTTTCAACTCTCAACCTTCAACCCTCAACCAGCCCATGCCCGCTCAACCGAAAGAAACCCTGGAGAAAATTCTCGCGTCCCTCGGCTTTCAAACCACGGTCGAGGAACACAAACTGGAGGAGGGTGTTTTGCTCGACGTGAAGACGGACGACGCCGGCCGGCTCATCGGTCGCCAGGGGCAGACGCTTTCCGACCTGCAATACATCACCAACCGTCTGATCTTCCAGCAGGATACCAACGCACCGAAGGTCATGGTGGACGTGGGCGGCTATCGCGCACAGGCGCGCGAGGCCCTGGTGAAAAAAGCCAAAGACGCCGCCGAAAAAGTCCGGCGCTGGGGTGACACGGTGGAACTGGAGCCGATGACGGCGTTTGACCGCCGGGTGGTGCATCAGGCGCTCAAAGACGATCCCGACGTGGAAACTCACAGTGTTGAGGTGGACGGCACGGACAAAAAAGCCATCCTGCTCCGGTCAAGACACTGATTGCATTTTGGAGGGACGAGCTACGCAAGTCCCTCAATTTCTCCCTTTCTCCCCTTTTCAAAAAAAGAGCGCGGACCCACTGGCCGCGCTCCAAATCATTTGGGGACCCGTGTAACCGGTCCCTCCGGCTATTGGTCAACGATGTTCAGCTTATAAATCGGCGAAACAACGCTGCTGGGCTTGGGTGCGGTGCCGAGGTTGTTGTATTTGTAATCGAACTTGAAGCGATAGTTGATGGAATTGACTCCCGGCGGCACCGGCACGAGGCCTTCCCAACGATTTTGCACCAGCGGCACGGGATGCAGAGGATACGGTTCGCCGTTGGCGATGACGTAAGGTTGAATGGTTTCCCAACGCAGCGACTGTTGCTGGGAATTAAAAGCGGCTTCAACCGGGTAAAGGTTGCTGGGATTGCGCGATTGTTGCAGCGGCGTCAGGCGCGTGAACACCCCGGCGCAACCGGTCAGCAACAACACCGATAGAACTGGCAGAAATTTTTTCCACATAATATGGGAGCATTACACAAAGGCCGCCGGCTTGTAAAGCCGGATTTCAACGCTTGAAGTGCGGCTCATTTCCCGATAAAAGCCCCTCCTCTATGAATTCCTCAAACCAAACCGCGCTGGTTTCCAGTAATTATCGGTGGGTCATCTGCGGCCTGTTGTTTTTCGCCACCACCTTCAACTACATGGATCGGCAGGTCATCAGCTACCTGAAGGAGTTCTTTTGCACACCGGCGGATCAGGGAGGATTTGGGTGGTCCAATACGGACTTTGCAAATTTAACTTCCGCCTTCACGGCCTTCTATGCCGGGATGACCGTCCTGGCCGGCTGGGTCATTGATAGAATCGGGACCAAGATGGGATTGGCACTTTCGCTCATCATTTGGTCGATATTCGGCATGCTCAATGCCTTTGTGGGACGGCTGGTGATGATGCACATGATTGTACGAAGCGCCTTCGGCATCGGCGAAGCCGGTAATTTCCCCGCTTCCATCAAGACGGTTGCCGAATGGTTTCCCAAGCGCGAACGGGCCCTGGCCACGGGGATATTCAACAGCGGTTCGAACTTTGGCGCCATGATCGCCGCCCTTTTTGTTCCCTGGTGCATGATCTGCTTCGGCGACCAGAAGGGATGGAAGCTGGCCTTCATTTTCACGGGCGCAGCGGGTTTTCTTTGGCTGATCTTCTGGTTCTGGCTCTACGAACCGCCTTCCAAACAAAAGCGGCTCTCCAAGGCCGAATATGACTACATCCACATCGACGAGGAAGTCCAGGTCAGTGAGGCGGTTGCTGACAAGGCGAAGGTTTCCTGGTGGAAGCTCTTTAGCTATCGTCAGACTTGGGCCTTCTTCTCCGGCAAGTTCATGACCGATGGCGTCTGGTGGTTCTATCTGTTCTGGCTGCCGGACTATTTGCACAAGCAGTTTGGGATGACCAAACAGCAAGTCATGATGCCAACGTTCATTGTGTACGGCGTCGCCATTATTGGCAGTATTTATGGCGGCAGCATTCCCTTGACGCTCATAAAAAGGGGAATGCAGGTTTACAAAGCCCGCATGACGGCAATGTTGATCATTGCCTTGTTCCCGCTGACGGTGTTGACCACCCAGTACTTTGGCAATGTCGGCCATTTTGGAAAAATGGCCTCCATCATGGCGATTGCCGTGATCTGCATTGGTGCGGCGGCGCACCAGGCGTGGTCCGCAAACCTCTTTACAACGGTTTCCGACATGTTCCCAAAGAAAGCCGTGGGCTCGGTCATCGGCATCGGCACCTTTGCCGGTGGCATTGGCGGCGTGATTATACAGAAACTGGCCGGTGGCCTCACCGACGCCTTTAAGGAAACCCCGCAGACCGCCTATCTCATCATGTTCATCGTCTGCGCCCTGAGCTATCTGATAGCGTGGAGCGTTATGAAAACGCTCGTGCCCAGGCACAAACCGATCACCGATTTGTAAACGCATCGCCTAAACCCGCCGCAGCCAAAATTGAGGAAAAAGCCACGGCCTGAAACCGGCGCAAAATTGGGTCATGGGCGGCTAGATTGTGAACAGAAAACCGCCGGTTAGCCCAAGGCGGGTAACCGGCGGAACCTTTATGTCAGAAGCAGGTGTCAAGGCTGGCACCATGTCAAATTGTAGCATTCCGGCTGCCAAGTTCAGGTCATGGGATCATGCAACACTGGATTGCGCTTTTATTTAGGCCGGGATGATACGCACAACATTCCCCTTGCCAGTTGAGGCGGCAAAACGCATCCCGGTTTCCTCCGCCCCCTGGCATTGCGTCAATCCACCGAATTTGTCATGACAGCAATAAAAATGGGCATCCATTCCGACCAGCCGGCTAGCGAATATGCACCTGGTGAAACCGATGGTCTGATTCCTCTTGCATCAACAAAGTTTTCTTCGTGTCTTGGTTCCTTTGTTGTTAAATTTTCCACGTAAATGCCTCGTGAAACATTTGAAGCTAAAACCGTGCGCCTAAAAAAAATCATCGCCGCGCTGGATCGGACCTATCCCGAAGCGCACTGCGAGTTGAACCATGCCGACCCGTTGGAATTGCTCATCGCCACAATCCTTTCCGCGCAATGCACCGACAAACGCGTCAACATCGTCACGAAGGAGTTGTTCAAACAATACCGTTCGGCGGCGGATTATGCGAACGCCCCGCTCGCCGAACTGAAGCAGGCCATCAAGTCCACCGGCTTTTTCCGCAACAAGGCGAAGAACATTCAGGCCTGCTGCCGCAAACTCATCGTCCGTCACGGCGGCCGGGTGCCGTGCTCGATGGAGGAATTGACGCAATTGGACGGCGTCGGACGCAAGACGGCCAACGTCGTCCTGGGCAATGCATTCGGCATCAACGTCGGTGTCGTGGTGGACACCCACGTTGCCCGGCTGTCGCAGCGGCTCGGCCTGACAAAACAGAAGACGCCGGAAAAGATCGAGCCGGAGCTGATGGCACTGGTGCCGCAAAAGCAATGGACGCTGTTCAGTCACTGGCTTATCTGGCATGGCCGCCGCCGTTGTTACGCGCGCCGGCCGGATTGTGAAGGTTGTGAAATCAAAAAACTGTGTCCCTCAGCGGGCAAGGTGAAGCGATGAATAAACTTCGAACTTCGAACTTCGAACCTCGAACCTCGAACGCATCGTCCGGGGACACAAGACCATTCAAAGTTCAAGGTTCAAGGTTCAAGGTTCAAGGTTCTTTCGCTCAAAGTGAATGGCTCCTGCTCCAATCCGGCCCCTGCCCTCCCGCCTTCAACATGGCGCTGGACGAAGCGTTGCTGGAGGCCATGCCGCGCCTGGGCCGGCCGGTGCTGCGGTTTTACGGCTGGACAGAACCGGCGGCCACGTTCGGCTATTTCCAAAAATATGCCGAGGTTGAGCGCGCGACGTTGCTGCGTCCGCTCATTCGCCGTCCCACTGGCGGCGGCATCGTGCCGCATGATGCCGATTGGACTTACAGCCTCGCATTTCCGCCCGGTCACGAATGGCATTCGCTGAAAGCCGAAGAAAGTTACCGGTGCGTCCATGAATGGATTCAATCCGCGTTTGCAAAACTCGACGTGACCACTAAACTCGCGCCGAGTTGTAAAAAGTCCATTCCAAGTTTCCGTAGCAGCCGACGTGAGGAGGCTCTGGAATCAGGCTCTCAACCCTCAACCCTCAACCCTCAACCCGGAAATCAGAGCCTCCTCACGTCGGCTCCTACGGGCGAGTGTTTCGTCGGTTACGAAAAATTCGACGTGCTCTGGCACGGGGAAAAAATCGCCGGCGCAGCGCAGCGGCGGAACAAATTGGGCCTGCTGATTCAAGGCTCGGTGCAGTCCCGAGGCATCGGGATTTCAATCGCCCGGACCGATTGGCAAAAGGCCATGGGTGATGTTGGGCGTGTTGAATTTGGGGTTGCGTGGTCGGATTTTGCGCCGGACGAGACGCTGCGGGAACGGGCGGAATTTCTGGCCAAACAGAAATATTCGCAACCGGCGTTTATACGGAAACGTTAAGCATTTACAATTTTGACCGGCATGAGATTTTAGGTGCGAGCGGGCGGACGGGATGGGTTGTGCCGGCAGCTCCGCAATCATTGTGAAAAAAGTTGTATTTTGCATCGCGACGTTTCTTCTTTCCGCCACTTTGTCCGGCGCGGCGCTGCTTCTGAATGATTCCTTCAGCTATCCCGACGGCCCGTTGGTGACCGTGAGCGGTGGTGTGTGGGTGCATCATAGCGGTTCGGTTTCCGGTCAAGTGGCGGTTGTGTCGGGCCGGGTGCTGCTTAATGAAGCCAACGCTGAAGATGTCAACGCTCTCCTGGCCGGCCAGCCTTACCCTTCCTCCGGCACGACCAACGTTTTCTACGCAAGTTTCACAGTTAAATTCACCTCGCTTCCGGGTGGTGGCGGCACTTACTTCGCGCATTTCAAAAACTCGTCCACCACTTTTCGGGCGCGCATTTGGGCGCTGACCAGCGGTGCCGCGCTGGACCGGTTCCGTCTGGGAATTTCTTCGACCGACGCCTCGGCTGTCGGGGCCACGAACACCATGGATTTGCACCTCAACACGGATTACACCGTTGTGACCCGCCTGGTGAACAGCAATTCAGTCACCGTCAGCACCCTTTGGATCAATCCGACAGCGGAGAGTGATTCCAGCATTTCGATCACGGAGAGCATGTCAGCGTTCACTGTGGTCAGCTATGCGCTCCGCGAGAATACCGGCGAAGGCGCGTTGAACCTGGACAATCTGCGGGTCGGCACGTCTTTTGCCGACGTGTTTTCCAATGGGTCGGGACAGCCACCAGCCATCACATCACAGTCGCCAAATCAGACCATAACGAATGGCGCGAGCGTCACTTTCAGCGTGAGTGCCAGCGGGACGCCGCCGCTCAGTTATCAATGGCAGTTCACCCCGACATCCGATGTCGGGGCTCAAGGCACGAACCTTCCGGGAGCCGTGAGTTCCAATCTCACCTTGACGGGTGTGACTTTCGCCCAAGCCGGCTTTTATGCCGCCGTGGTCACCAACGCTGTTGGTTCGACCATCAGTGACCCGGTCGCCTTGAGCGTTTGGTGTACCTCGGCCCCGGCGTTTTCCTATCTCACTTACAACGCGCATGGCAACGGTCTGACCAACTGGAGCACGAATATGTGGCACGTTCAGGCCATTGGCCGCCAGATGCAATACCTCAACCCGGACATCATCACCTTCAACGAAATCCCGGTCACCAACAATTGCACGGCGCAGATGGCGGATTTTGTCACGGCCTTCCGTCCGGGCTATTACCTCGTCACCAACTCCACGGACGACGGGTTCATCCGGAGCGTCATCCTCAGCCGTTTTCCCATCGTCTCCTCGACCAGCCGGCTGCACGGTTCCGACCTCACGCCCTACGGCTACACCAATTCGGGATTCACCCGCGATTTATTTGAGGCGCAGATTTCCGTTCCGGGTTTTCCACAGCCATTGCACGTGTTCACGGCCCATTTGAAATCGGCCCAGGATGCCAATTCGTCGGCAAAACGGGCGGCGGAGGCGGGCGCCGTCTCCAATTTTTTCGCCACGGTCTATCTCGCAACCAACAGTCTGCAGCCTTACGTGTTGAGTGGCGATATGAACGAAGACATCCTCCGGCCGCCGGTGAGCAATCCGCAGTCCATCCAGCGTTTGATCAGCGCGCCGACCGGTTTGCAACTGGCCACCGCCGTCAATCCTTTCACCGGCAGTGAACGGACATGGTCCATTCAGGATGCCGATGGCCTCACCGTGCGCTACGATTACATCCTGCCGTGCGGATTGCTGTTTTCGAACATCACGAGCAGCCAGGTTTTCCGCACCGATTTGCTGTATCCCGTGCCGTCCAATCTATACAGCAACGACAATAAAATCGCCTCCGACCATCTGCCGGTGTTCATGGTTTTCGGCAATCCGTTCAATACGCCGTTCCGCCTGCTTTCCATCGGCGTGACGAATCAAAACGTCTCGTTGAAATGGGAATCCGCCAGCAACCGGCAATACCACGTTGACGTTTCATCCAACCTGGCGGCTTGGACGCCGCTGGCGTCCAATCTCACCGCGACGGGCGCCGAATTCACGTTTGCGACCAACGTGCCGGGCGACGTGAAGTTCTTCCGCATCCGCCGCGCGCCGTGAGCACGGTTCAAGGAATCCAGACCAGTTCCGGGTTGTTGGTGATGCCCTTGTTGGCGGCGAAATCCCAATACTCCTTGTTGCGAAAGCGCGCGACATGGCCATCTAAAAAGACGAACTGCGCGCCGTGATTGTGGAGGTTGGTGTGGACGAAATTTCCCGGGTGATTATCGTCACAGTGAACCGCCGGCAAATTCTTGCTGTCGAACAAATACACGACGCCCGATGGGTTTCTGATTGAAGCCAGCGGCATGGGGTGATCAGTTGCGCCGGAGCCGTCAATGAGTCCGTTCAGGCAATAATGAAACAGATTGTTTGTCAAACTGCTGGCATCGCAACGGCGGGGATTCGAGGGACAAATCCAGACTGAATTTTCCGGGTGGATGAGGTGGTTGGTGCGCCACGGCATGTCCCGGTAGCGCGGCAGATTCATTTGCTCCGGGAGTTGGATATACCAAGCCTGATAGTTTGGATTGTTCAGATTGGCAGCCGTCGGCGTTGGCCTTCCCTCAGGCGGTAGGTAATCATCATGGTCCGCCGCGAAGAGATGCAAAGCCGTTCCCCACTGCTTGAGATTGTTCCGGCAGGTGATCGCCTGTGCCGTGGCCTTGGTGCGGCTGAACGCGGACAACACCAAGGCGGCGAGAATTGCGATGACACCGATGGCCACCAGCAATTCGACCAATGTGAACGCGCGTGAAGCCCTCATCGAATTTGCCCGGCAACGAATGAGCATGGCTTACCACGGTGTATTGATTGTTGCAAAACATTTATTGCAGGATTCTGCCTGCTGGCCCTTCCTGCCGAATCGGAGTTCGGCGCTCCCACGCAATATCAGGCTGCGCGACCGCTAACTTGCGAAGTCGAAGTCCGAGCAACTCATGAAGTAATGGCAGCACGGGCAGCGCAGCTTGCACTTTTCGTTGATCAACTCATGACCGCATTGCGGACAATATCGCCAGTGCTCGCCGGAAATGTTTTCGGGTAAAGTAACACAAGCGTCCGTCTGGGCATTGTCCTTATCGGTGTTCCGCTTTGGTTTTCGCATGAACTTGAAAGCGGGTCATTGCGTCCGGCCAAATTTTTTCTCCAACTCGCGGTAATTCATCTCAATCAGCGTCGGTCGTCCGTGCGGACAGGTGTAAGGCATCGCGCAACGGCGCAGGTCCTCGACGAGATTCTCCAGTTCCGCGCCGGCCAGCGGGTCGTTGGCCTTCACCGCATGGCGGCAGACGGTCTTGGCAATCGTGTGCTCGCCCAGCCGCGCCAGGTTCACCTCGCGTCCCGCCGCCTTCAATTCATCCACGAGATCGAGCACAAAGCGGCGCGCGTCCATCGTCTTCACAAACGGCGGCAGCGCGTCGAGCAGGAACGTGCGCTCGCCGAATTCGCTCAGCCCAACGCCGAGCCGGGTGAGCGCGGCCAGTTGTTCGCGCAGGAAATGTGCGTCGCGGGCGGGCAGTTCGATGGTCTCCGGCAGCAACAGCTTTTGCGACGGCGCGGAACCGTTTTGTTCCAGCCGGTTCAGCATTTGCTCGAACAATATCCGTTCGTGCGCGGCGTGCTGGTCGAGCAGGACGAGTCCGCGGTCGGATTCCAGCACGGCATAAAGTTTGCCGATGACGCCGACGAGCCGGAGCGGGACGCTCAGAAGCGGCATGCCGCTGGAAGGTGGGGGTAGTTGGGAGCTGGCAGATGGGGGTTCGGTCTCCGGCGAGGATGGAGGATGGACTCCGCCTTCGCTTTGCTTCGGCGAGACGGGGGCGGAAGATGGAGTTTGCGGTTCGCTCGCCACTGGTTTTGACGGAGCGAAACCCATTCGTAACGACGGTTGTTCGCCCGGAGATTTTGGCGGTTCAATTGCCGGTGAAGGCTTCAGCTTTTCCGGAAAATTCGGCAATGCCGGTGTGGCAACACTGGCTGGGGGAGGCGAGGCGGCTGACGGGCCGGACAATTTGGGCGTCGCGGAGCTCCGCCCTCCGGGCGGTTCGTTCCGCTGTTTGGATTCGGCTGCGGACTCGCCTCCGTGAAACGCGAGCAATGTCTCTTGGACCGCCTGGGCGACGAATTTCCGGATTTCAAACTCCCGGTGGAATTTCACCTCGCGCTTGGCCGGATGGATGTTCACGTCCACGGCCGCGGGATCAATCTCCAGGAACAGGCAGCAGACCGGGTAACGGCCCTTCATCAGCGCGGTGTGATAGCCTTCGAGCAGCGCGTAGTTGAGTCCGCGATTTTCGACCGGCCGGCGGTTGACGAACAGGTGCTGGCACTCGCGCGTCGCGCGCGAAACGCCTGGCGAACCGATGAAGCCCCAAACGCGGATGGCGGATGGGGTCTGGGCTCTGGGCTCCAGGGAATTGCTCGCTGTCTCAAAGATGTCGGTTTCTTCCGGCTTGACTGACTCGTCGAGCGCGGCGGTGAAATTTACGGACAAAAGCTTTTCCTCGCCGAGCAGCGAGCGCAGCCGTTCGCGCAACGCATCGAGGCGGCTCGAAATTGCCGCGCCGTCCCGCTTTGCGGGATGCGCGGGCAACTGCCAGACGAGCCGTCCGTCCTTCTGAAACGTGAACGCGACTTCGGGATACGCCAGCGCGGCGAGCGTGAGGTAATGCTGGATGTGCGCCGCCTCGGTTTCCTCCGTGCGCAGAAATTTCCGGCGCGCGGGCAGGTTGAAAAACAGTTGCCGCACCTCGACGCTGGTGCCGGTCGCGCTGCCGGCGGCTTTGACTTCGACAATTTTTCCGCCGTTGACCACGACTTGCGTGCCCTCGGGCGAACCGCCATTGCGCTCGCGCGTGGTCAATGTGAAACGGCTGACGCTGGCGATGCTGGGCAGGGCCTCGCCGCGAAATCCCATCGTGACAATCGCCGCCAGATCCTCGGCTTTCTGAATTTTGCTCGTCGCGTGGCGTTCGAGGCAGAGCAAGGCGTCGTCCCGGCTCATGCCGGTGCCGTCGTCGGTCACGCGGATGAGGCTGCGTCCGCCGGCCTGGATTTCCAGGGTCACGCGCGCGGCCTGCGCGTCGAGCGCGTTTTCGACGAGTTCCTTCACGACGCTTGCGGGACGCTCAATCACCTCGCCGGCGGCGATTTGATTGGCGACTTGCTCGGAAAGCAGGTGGATGCGGTTCATCGAGGCGAAAACGTGTTGCGTGTTGCGTGTGGCGTCAAGCAGGTTATGCGTCGCCGGTGAATTCTTGACGGACCACGCAACACGTCTTCTTCACGGCAGCGGCAGGGCAAACGCAAACACAGCGCCCCCTCCCGGTTCATTGCGGGCCCAGATGCGGCCTTTGTGGTCTTCAATGATTTTTTTGCAAATGGAGAGGCCGAGGCCGGTGCCGTGGGCTTTGCCGAACGTGGTGAAGACTTCAAACAGCTTGTCGGCGATTTCAGGTGCAATACCGGGGCCGGTGTCCTCGATTTCGGTGACGATTTCCTTTTCGTCGCAGTGAAAGCGCAGAAAAATCGTGCCGCCGTTGAGCATCATGTCGGTGGCGTTGTGGACGAGGTTGGAGAAAACGCGGCTGAGGCGGCGCGGATTAAACGGGATGAGGATGGCGGGCGGTTCGTTTTGCATTTCGATGCGCGCCTCCTTGAGTTCCGCTTCGGCGCGGAGGTCGGCGATTAAATCGAGAACAAATGTGTGGTAACTGGCGGGTTTGATTTCCGCGTCCGTCGGTTTGCCTTCCGTGAAAATGAGAATGTCGCCGACCATGTCGCTGATGCGTTCGACCTGCTTGCGGATGCGGGCCTGGGCCTGGGCGCGCGATTCCGGGCGGACGTCGGGCCGGTCAAGCATCTCGGCGGAGAGGCTGATGATGCTGAGCGGATTTTTCAGGTCGTGGACGATGGAACGGGCGAAACTGCCGACCACGGCCAGGCGTTCGGCCTGGACGACTTCACGGAGGTAGAGATGGTTGAATTCGCGGAGGCGGTG
>Ga0181518_10004669_pt1 | contig 12118 bp, 8 predicted proteins | sample PEATcosm2014_Bin_28_FD_119751 | JGI IMG/M metagenome (GOLD analysis project Ga0181518, IMG submission 119751) | Peatland microbial communities from MTU Mesocosm Facility, Houghton, MI, USA - PEATcosm2014_Bin01_60_metaG | ecosystem: Environmental > Terrestrial > Soil > Wetlands > Peat | place... | reverse complement strand
CCCTCGCACGATAAGGCGGCGGCCATTCCCTTTCTGGATTTTGAAGTGAACGCGATGGGTACGCTGCATCTGCTGGAGGCGGCGCGGCGTTCGTGCCCGGAATCCCCGTTCCTCCACATGTCCACCAATAAGGTGTATGGCGACCGCCCGAATACGATTCCGCTGGTGGAGCTGGAGACACGGTGGGATTACGCCGATAAGGCATTTGAGAATGGGATCCCGGAGGAGTTCTCGATCGATCAATCGAAGCACTCGCTGTTCGGGGCCTCAAAAGTGGCCGGCGACATTATGGTGCAGGAATACGGGCTGTACTTCAACATGCCGACGTGCTGCCTGCGCGGCGGCTGCCTGACCGGTCCCAACCACTCGGGTGTGGAGTTGCATGGCTTCCTCAGTTATCTGATCAAGTGCAACCTGGAAGGGCGCGAATACAAGGTATACGGATACAAGGGCAAGCAGGTGCGCGACAACATTCATTCCGAGGACGTGGCGCGCTTCATGTTCGAGTTCTGGAAAGCGCCGCGGGTGGCCCAGGTGTATAACCTGGGAGGCGGAAGGGACAACGCCTGTTCCATCCGGGAGGCCTTTGGGAAGGCCGAAGCGGTGTCGGGACGGCCGATGAAGTGGCGCTACGTGGATGAGAACCGCGTGGGCGACCATATTTGCTATTACAGCGACCTGCGTAAAATGAGAGCGCACTACCCGGGGTGGCGAATCACGCGGCCACTGGATGGAATTTTCGAAGAGATTGCCGGCGCCTGGAGGGAACGGCTGGAGCACAAAGGAACGGGATGAGAATCCTGATCACGGGCGTCTGCGGATTCGCGGGGAGCGCCATAGCGCGCGCGCTGCTGGAGCGGCGCGAGGGTCTGACCATCTCCGGCATCGACAATCTGCACCGGCCCGGTTCGGAGACCAACCGCTTGCGGCTGCGCCAACTGGGGGTGAAGTTCGTGCAGGGCGATATCCGCGCGTCGAGCGACGTGGAAGCCCTGCCGGGGGCGGATTGGGTGATCGATGCCGCCGCCAACCCGAGCGTGCTGGCCGGTCTGCAGAGCGGTTTCAGCAGCCGGCAACTGTTCGAGCACAACCTGGGCAGCCTGGTGAATGTGCTGGAGTACTGCAAGACGCACAAGGCGGGGCTGCTGTTGCTGAGCAGCAGCCGGGTCTACTCCATCGCGGCGCTGCTGGGCCTGCCGCTCAAGGACGGCAAGGACGCGTTCCAACTGAATACGGAAGCCGATCTGCCGGCGGGTGTTTCGGCGCGCGGGATCGGCGTGGATTTTTCGACGCGCGCCCCGGTATCGCTCTACGGCGCCACCAAGCTGGCGTCGGAGGCCGTGGCGCTCGAATACGGCGAAGCCTTCGGCTTCCCGGTGTGGATCAACCGCTGCGGCGTGCTGGCGGGACCGGGGCAATTCGGCACGCCGGAGCAGGGGATTGTGGCCTATTGGATCAACGCCCACCTGCGGCGCAGGCCGATGCGGTACCTGGGATTCAACGGCTCCGGCAAGCAGGTGCGGGATGCGCTGCACCCGCGCGATCTGGCGGCGCTGCTGGACGTGCAGATGCGCCAGGCGCGCGCCGGCGGCCAGCGCATTTACACGGCCGGAGGCGGCCTGCAAAACAGCATGTCTCTGGCGCAATTGACGGCCTGGTGCGATGCGCGGTTCGGAGCTCACCCGGTGGAGGCCGATGCGCGCGAAAGGGCTTACGATATTCCCTGGGTGGTGATGGACAACACCGCCCTGGAGCGCCACTTCGGATGGCAGCCGGATACGCCGGTCCCGACTATGTTGGAAGAGATTGCGGCGCACGCCGAAAGCAATCCCGACTGGCTCGAACGGAGTGGCATGTGAAGGAAGGGCCGGGGCCGGCCAGCCAGGATCCGATCCAACTCCTCTCCGTCGTGATTCCCTGCCGCAACGAGGAAGGGGCCATCGCATCGACGGTGGAGCACCTCTACGTGGAGTTACGGCTGCATGAGGTGGAGCATGAAATCGTTCCGGTGGACGACGGCAGCACCGACTCGACTTGGGCGGTGCTTGAGGAACTGGCGGCGCGAGTGCCCTCGCTGCGGCCCGTTCGGAATACCGGCGAGCACGGTTTTGGCCGCGCCGTGACTTGCGGTTTCGATCACAGCCGCGGCGATGCGGTGGTGGTCATGATGGCGGACGAATCCGACGACTGCCGCGACGTGGTGCGCTATTGGGAATTGCTCAACCAGGGATGGGATGCGGTGTTCGGCTCGCGGTTCGTGCGGGGCGGCGGCGTGATCGACTATCCGGCGCACAAACTGCTGCTCAACCGCATGGCCAATCTTTTTCTGCGGTTGATCTTTCACGCGCCGCTGAACGATTTCACCAACGCCTTCAAAGCCTACCGGCGGCGCGCGCTGGACGGTTGCCGGCCGTTTCTTTCGCCGCACTTCAACCTCACCGTGGAACTGCCGCTCAAGGTGATCGTGCGCGGCTACACCTGGACGGTGGTGCCGATCACCTGGCGCAACCGGCGCAGCGGCATCTCGAAACTCAAGATCCGGGAAATGGGCAGCCGCTATCTGTTCATCGCGCTCTATTGCTGGCTGGAGAAGCACTTCAGCCGCGGGGATTACAGGAAGAGCGGCCCGGGGTAAGACTTCCCGGATCGGCGTTTATCAGGAGGAATCCTCAAGCACCCGGATTATGCTCGCCGCACCGACCGAATTCGGGCAGTCTCCGAGTGGTGCGTGACTCGTCCAAGGCTGCTCGAATTTGCTAGCATACCCCGCAGATCCGCTGTAGTGAGGGAGGACACGTAATCAAGATCGGGTGAGTTTAAGTCTTGGCCTGGGTGCTTTCACGGTACGTGATACGATGCCTGGAAACGCGCATGCTGAGTCCGGCACAATCCATCGCGGTGCCGGGCGACTGGCGGAACTCGCCCGTCCCTCCGATGTAATATCATCACGCTATGCGATCGACTTTGGCTCTCGGCGGGCTTGCTTGTGTGCTCTTTGCGCAGCAGGCGCGCGACCTACGCATGGAACCCGCTGAGCCATCCAATCCCATAAAAGACCACGGGACGCGCTGGGCCCTGGTCGTCGGGATCTCGTCGTATGAGTATCTGCCTCCGGCGGCACAGTTGCACTACGCGCATCGGGACGCCGAGGACTTCGCCGGATTCCTGCGAAGCTACGCAGGCGGAGCTCTTCCTGCCGACCACATCCGGCTCCTCGAAAATGAGAATGCCACACTGGCGGAGATCCGTGCCGACCTGGAGACCTGGTTGGTGTCGTCCGCGCGGCCCGAGGACATCGTGTTTGTCTTCTTCGCCGGGCACGGGGTATTAGATGACAACGACGATGGATACTTCGTGGCTTACGATTCCGATCCCCAAAACCTCCACGCCACAGCGATTGCGTTTCAAGACGTGGACCGCACGCTCAGTACGCGTCTCCGAGCCAACCTGGTGGTTTTGGCCGCGGATGCCTGCCACGCGGGGCGCCTGGGCTGGTCTACATATTCCCCCGGATCGTCCAGTCGCGCCGCCGACGCGCTGGCGAAGATCGGCCACGGGGACCGGTCGTTCCTCAAGCTTCTTTCGACGCGGCCCAGTGAAAAGTCTTTCGAGGATCAGAGGTTTGGCGGCGGCCATGGCGTGTTCTCCCAAGTCCTCCTGGAGGGACTTAATGGCGCAGCCGACCTGAATGGAGACCATGTAGTCAATATCTCCGAAGCCATCGACTACCTTTCCCGGCGCGTTCCCGAGTTGACAGACGCTCTGCAGCATCCGCGCGTGGCAGGAACGTTCGATGGCCAGGTGGCGCTGGCGCTGACTCCCAATTCCGTTTCACCAGGTCCCGGTGCCGTCACCATGGATGTGTCCGGCCCAGTCTCGAGCGCTCTGTACATCGACGATGCGTTTCGTGGCAAGATCCGCGCCACCGGAACATTACGGATCGAAGGGCTGACGCCCGGGCCGCACGCCATCTCCGCGGACTTCACCGATGGCTCCACGCTTCAGGGCACCATCACCTTGAGCAACCTTCCGGCCACCCTCAAGATCGCCCCGCCTCCTCCCAGCCCGCTCACGCAACTCAAGGCGCGGCTGAGTGCCGGCCTTCCACTGGCGCCTGGGGGCGCGTGGGAATTCTATCGCAGCACCACCTTTCCGAAGGCCGAAGAGTCCGCCGCTGCGAGCATGATCGGCGCCGCGCTGGAACGGCAGGGCCAGGCCTGCGTAACGGACTACGTGGAATCCACGGCGAACGGGCCGAAGCGCTTGCTGCTGGAGGCTGCGGTCGATGCCTATGACCGGCTGAAGATGCTGCGTCCATACGACAAGGGCGTCGAAGTGCGGCGGGTCTTCTGCCAAGGCCGCTTGCAGATCGCCGAGCGCCGGTTCAGCGAAGCCGTGACCACATTGCAGTCGACGCTGCAACTGGATCCCATGTTTGCCTGCGCGTACAATGCCCTGGGAGTGGCTTTGGGAAAGTTAAACCGTGCCAAGGAATCGCGGCAGGCGTTTGACATAGCAGCCAAGCTGACGCCGGAGTGGGCATTGCCGCAGTTCCAGATTGCGTCTCAGTACCTCGCCGCAGGGGATTTGAAAAGGGCCGAGCCCTACCTGGAAAAGGCGGTGGAGTACAACCCGCGTTCTGTGGAGAATCGCTGGAGCCTCGTGCATGTCGAGCGATTGCTTGGAAAACTGAATGACGCGGAGCGCCTGGGCGCCGAACTGATCCGTCTGGATGCCACCTACGCGCCGGCGTACCTGGAGTTAGGCGAGACTTATGAGATGGCGCGGAACATTCCTAAGGCCGTCGAGGCATACGACGCATATGTGCTCCTGACGCCCAATTTCGCAGACACGAATTCGGTCCGACTTCATGCAGACCGGCTGCGGGGCCGGTAAAACACTTCACCCCGCCGATAGGCGGTAGAAGCACTGCCGCTCAACGAGTGAGGCGGACCGCGTTGGGCTGACCCTCAGTCCTTGGTTTCCACCCCGTCGGGTTTCACCGCGAACTCGTGCTTCTTGCCGGCCTTGTCGGTGTAGGTGGCTTCGTACGTGGTCGCGCTGCCGCGGGTGACGGTTTCCACCATAACGATCTTTCCTCCGGCGGCCTTCCTCTCGATGGCGGCTTTGGCGGCGGCTGGGATGCTATCGATGGCGGTTTCGTCTTCCACCTCGGTGACGGCGCCCTTGGCATCCACCAGGAAGTCGCGATGCTTGCCATTGACCATGGTTTCGATTTCGTAGGTCAGCTTGCCCTTCTCGGTCTCGCTCGAGATGCCGCGGATTTCGGCGCCCTTGGTTTGGTCCTGAACGGTCTTTTGCACGGCGGGAGGCAGGTCCTTCATTTGCAGTTTCTTTTCGGCTGCGGCCGCGACGCCGAGCAGAGCGCCGATAGCGGCACAGATGATGAACGTTCGCATGGTGGAACCCTCTGATTCAGAGTAGACGATGCAGTGTGAATAGACCGTGAACCGGCGGCGGCAGGGCCCGAATCAGAGCGGCGACTTGTCGCGGCTCTGCCGAGAGCGTGTTGTGCTGGCGCTCTCATGCTGGGTGAAATCAACCATCTCGGACCGGATTTGCCCAGAATTCCCGGTCCAATGTATTGATTCTCAACGGTCTGACTCGTGGCAGGTTGATTGCTCATTTCAGTTTCTTCGGCCATATTGCGTCCGGGTGTGCGTGAATTCCCCCATACACCGGAGAAAGGGTGGTGTGCCTTGACACAAGCCGCTATCGAGAAGCAAGGCGAGTCCTTGCGAGCCCTTCCGGGAGATGACGTCCGGCAGATCCTATGGCGGTTCGCGGACCGCTACGACCTGCAGATGCTGGTGCAATCGGTGCGGGCGGTGGCCCGCGGGCCGGTGGCGCGACTGGTGGCAGCGGGCGCCCGGAATACCCACGACTGGACAGCAGAGAAGCAGTCGCTGCTGCAGGCGTTCGACGAATCGGGGATCACCGGCGTGTTTATGGATCCGGCGCAGGGCGGATTCATCGAAGGGCCGAAGAACCTGGCGCTGGCGCTGGTGGCGTTCGAGCTGGCCTGGGTGGATGCGGGCGCGGCCACGGGCAGCCTGGCCGGATGCCTGGCGCTTTCGCCGATCCACGAGCGCGGGACGCCGGAACAGCGCGATTATTACATGGCGCGGTGCGCGCCGCCGCAGCCGGGCGAAGACCGCAAGCCGTGGCGCGGCGCCTTCTGCCTGACGGAACCGATTCCCTACGTAGGGGTCGAGACCGGGATGCTGGGCGGAAAAGTGCGTGTAGCCGAGTGGAAGGAAGGCGAAGAGCCCATGTTGCACGTGGAGAAGCGCGGCCGCTTCATCACCAACATGGGATTCGCCAACTTTGTGACGGCGGCGGTGGAATCGGACGATCCCCGCATCAAAGGCACCTGCATGGTGATCCTGGAGGAGACCGACCCGGGCACATTCGACCGCGGCACGCCGACGCGCAAACTGGTGCATCAGCTCTCTTCGACGCGCGATCCGATTTTCAACTTGCGGGTGCCGGCCAGCCGCATCATCGGCGGGTACAGCGTGAAGGATGGGGTCATCGTGCCGCGGTACAGCCACGGCGAGATCATCGAAGCGGTCTTCCGGAGGACGCGCGTGACGGTGGCCATCATGACCTCGGCCAAACTGCTCTCGGCCGTGGAGCCGGTGATCCGTTACGGACGCGGGCGGTTCCGCGGCGGCTCCATCGCGACACCGGGCTCGCCGCGCTACGAACTGGGGTTGCAGCTCAAACAGGACGTGGTGCACCGGCTGGTGGACGTGTGGGCCACCGGCGAAGCCAGCGCGGCGCTGGGCTTTGAAGCGGCGCGCGTGTTCGACCTGCTGGACCCGCTGGAGCGGAAGAAGGACGAGATCTTCGCGGCAAAGGGCATCGCCGGCGGATCGGCCACGATGAAGGCCATGCGGCCGGTGCAGAAGGACGCCATCGAGTTTCTCCACGGCAGGCGGCGCGACCTGAAGGACGACGTGCTGGTGCAATATGCGCTGCTCGATTCGGTGGCTAACGTCTTGTGCCCAGCCTGCAAGCTGTGGAATACGGGGCACGGCGCGAGCACCATGCGGGAGGCCGTCAGCCTGATGGGCGGCTACGGCATCACCGAGGATTGCCCCGGATTCCTGGGACACAAGTGGATGGATTCGCAGCTTGAGGCCACCTACGAAGGTCCCGAGGCGGTGCAGCGCAGGCAGCTCACCGTCACCATGACCGACGAGCTGTTCCTGGCGCAATTCCGCGAATGGATCCGCGAGATGCGGACGATTGCCAACGACCGGCCGGGCACCGGCGCCTGCTCCCTGGCGACGGCCATGCAGATGTGGCTGTGGACGCTCAACCACATGCAGAGATCCAAGGACGCCGATGGCGCCAAGCTCTATCAAAGCTCGCGCCAGGGCGCCACCTTCCCGCTGGCGGATGCGCTGTGCTGGCTGCTGGCATCGCGAGCGCAGATCATGGACCTGCTGGAGCTGGAGAAGAACGGGCCGGCCAACGCGGCGCTGGCCGAGGCTTTGCCGGGCTTGCTGGGGTTCCTCGGCAACCTGTGCCACGTGCAGGCGGCGCACGCCGCGGGTGAAGTAGGACGCGTGTGCGCGGAGCTGGTGTTCGGCTACAACCGGCACCCGGCGTGGGACACGGAAGGCTGCGCCACCTGCTACCGGAACGAAGATCTGGAAAGCATCGAAGGCCTGATTCCCGGGATTGCGAGCCTGGCGCGCGGGTATACCGACGTGATCGAAGAAGACGGTTCGCACGCACCCAAGGCCGGGCCGTGCGTGCGCTTCGAGGGGCTCGACCAGTTTTCGCGCATGCGGGTGCGGATGGACGGCTGCCTGACCGGTTCGCAACTGGCCAAGGATCGCGCCGCGGAGGCGCTGACCAAAGTCATGATCCCGGAAGCCTTGGATTACCCCGCATGAGCGAGCCCGCGATTGAGCGCCAGAGCATGGACGTGGACGTGGTGTGCGTCGGGTTTGGTCCGGCCACGGCCGGTTTCCTGACGGCGCTTTCGCGGCAACTGGTGAATCCCGACGGCTCGCCGGCGGTGGAGAGCCGCGTGGCGCCGGGCCTGCCTTTGCAGGTGATGTGCTACGAGCGAAGTGACGACATCAGCTTCGGGGTTTCCGGCGTGGTGACCAGGGCGCGGGGAATCCGCGCGGCCCTGCCGAATTTCGATCCCAGCCAGATTCCCATGGCCGCCGCGGTGTCGCAGGAGAAAGTGGTGTACCTGCTGGACCCGATCGGCGCCAGCCGCCGGTCGCTGGCGCTGCGCCTGGGCGACCGGGCAATCCGCACGCTGCGGCTGGACCGGAACCACGGCGTGGAGTTACCCTACGTGCCGCCGTTTCTGCACAAGCAGGGGGGGATGGTGATGTCGCTCGGGCAGTTCCTGCAACATGTGGGGGCGGAGCTGATGGGCTCCGGCACGGTGCAGATCTGGCCGGGAACGCCAGTGGCGGAGGCGTTGCTCGACGAGAGTGCAGGCGGCGTCCGCGGTGTGCGGCTATGCGACCAGGGGGTGGACCGCGACGGCAAGCCGGAAGCCAATTTCCTGCCGGGGATGGACATTCATGCGGCCCTCACCGTGGTGGCAGACGGACCGGTGGGCGCCGTGGGGCGGCAACTCGATCAGGAGATCGGGTTGCCGCAGGGGCATCATCAGCGCGAGTGGGCGCTGGGCATGAAGATGGTGATCGACCTGCCGGCCAGCACCGACCTCGAACCGGGCACCGTCTTCCACACGTTCGGCTACCCGGAGCCCGAGATCTTCGGCTTCTTCTATGTGCATCCGGACCGCGTGGCTACCGTTGGGATTTTCGTGCCATCGTGTTTCCACAGCCCGGTGCGCACGTCGTACCGCTACTTGCAACACTACCTGTTGCATCCCTATCTGTGGCGCTACCTGGAAGGCGGCAAGCTGCGGAGCTGGGGCGCGAAATCGTTGCAGGAATCGGGGCGGCGCGGCGAGCCGTTCCTGGCGGGCGACGGCTACGCGCGCATCGGCGAGGGTTCGGGCAGCACCAACGTGCTCACCGGGTCGGGCGTGGATGAAGCCTGGACCACCGGCACACAACTGGCCGAAGGCGTGCTCGAGTTGCTGCGGGAGGCCAAGCCGCTGACGCGCGAGAACCTGGAGAAGGCTTACGTGGCGCGGCGGCGCGCGAGCTGGGTGGAACAGGAAGGCCGCGTGGCCGAGAAGGCGCGCGACGGATTCCACAAAGGAGTGGTTACGGGGCTCATGGGGATGGCGCTGGCCTCGCTCACCAGGGGCAGGCATTGGTTGGGCGGCGAGCCGCGACTGATGCCGGACCTGAAGGAATATTACCGGCGCCGGATTCCGGCGGACGAAGTGAACCGGATTGTGGAGAGCTGCCACAACCGCGGCGTCTCCTGCCACGGCGCATTGATGGAGCGGTGCGGATGGCCCGCCATTCCGTACGACGGCCAGTTGCTGATCACGCACCAGGACGCGCTGCTGGTGGGCGGCAAGGTGCAGGCGCCCGCGGGCATGGCCGACCACGTGCGCATCATCTATCCGGATTTCTGCGAGCGCTGCGCGACCAAGATGTGCATCGAGATGTGCTCGGGGCAGGCGATTATGCCGGGTCCGGACGGCATCCCGCTCTTCGACCGCGAGAAATGCGTGCACTGCGGCGCGTGCGTGTGGAACTGCCTGACGCCGCTCGAAGACGACCCGCAGCGCGGCAACATTTCCTTCCGCGCGGGCGCGGGGGGATTGCATTCGCCGGAAAACTGACTAGCCGGCCGGCATTGCTCACAGACATCCGGCGGCGACGATGTGGCGCACGCACTCATGCGTGCGCCCCTTCATCGTCCTACTTCTTGTTGACCAGCGCTTTGATCTCGTCCGGAAGGTCGAAGCGGTCTTTGGGGATCTCGGGGTTCAACTTCACGGTGTCGATGGTGATGACAAATTCCTGGCCGGCTACGCTCTGGCGGACTTTGTGCGGCAGCAGGATGTCGCCTTCTTTGCGGTAGTCGCTGGCGAAGGAATCGGCCGCCATTTCTCCCATGGGGGTCTGGGAGATGAGCGAAACTTTCGCCAGCAGGCCGGAATCCTTGTCGTAGAAGTGGGTAACGGCGGAGCCTTCGGCGGGCGTGAGCACTACCTTGTAGCAGTCCTTGCCATCCACGGCTTCGATGCCGGTGGTCTCGGCTGTCTTATAGACCTCCCGCCAGTGTAGCTCGCCATTGAAGCGCGCGGCCTGCATGGCCTGGGCTCTTTCGGCGCCTTCCTTGATGTGCGGACCTTGCATGGCGGAGTTGGCCCAGGCGACTTTGCCGTCTGTGCCGTCGGTTATTTTACCGATGCCTTCGAGCACGATTTCGGTGTAGACGAGGTCCGGTTCCGCGCGGTAACTGGTGACCGCGCCCTTGATTCCCGCGGCGGCCATTTCAAAGATGCCGGACTGCACCTGGGAATGGAGTTTCTGGTAGGCGGCTTTACCGCCGGTGACCTCGATGTATTTGTCGAGGATGGTTTCGGCCTTGGGCAGATCCGCAGCCACCAGGCGCGGCGCGGCGATGGCGGCCAGCAGCGCGGTGCCGATGACGACGTTGGCGCGTAAGAGAGAGCGATTCATACCTGTTACCTCACTTGGTCACTTATGTTGTTTCTCAATCCAGCTTACCGCAGCGTCGAGCGCGGGGTCCCGACCCTCGAGCAACTGACGGCGGGTGAGTTTGACTTCCTGGTCGGGGGTTACCCCGAAGCCTTCGAGCGGCTGGCCGCCTTCGGAGATGTAATTGGCGATGGCGTACTGGAAGCCGTCGCCATTCGGCAGCCTGGTAAAGACGGAGGGCAGCGCGGCGCCGGCGGTGCGAGTGCCGATGATGCGGGCGCGGCCGAGGTCCTGCAAACCGCCGGCGAAAACCTCGGAGGTGGATGCGGAGCAACCGTCCACGAGAATGGCGAGCGGTCCGAGAAAAGGGTCGGCCCTGGGAAAAACGGCGAACTTCATGGTGGCGCCGCGGAGAAACATGGAGCCGAGGCGCTGGCCCTGCTTTTCGGTGAACCAGCCGGCCACGCCGGTAGCCAGGCCGCCGATGCCGCCGGGGTTGCCGCGCAGATCGATGATGAAACCGTCGCAAGCCCGGCAGGCCGTGACGGCCTGTTGAAAGGCGGCGACGAGGGCCTCGGGTTCGAAGAAGAGGTTGAAGCGCACGTAGCCGATGTTGGGCTTGACGGTGCGGGACTCCACCCAGAAGTGCATGGGCGGCAGGTTGCCGAATTGGGCCAACTGGCCGCGCGGGCGGGCGCGGGCGAGTTTCACGGAGACCTTTTGGTCCCGGCCGTCGAGGAACTGAACTTCCACGGACTTGCCGACCTGTCCGGACAGCCGGTAGGTAACGGCGGCGGCCTGAAGCAGATCGAGGAGGGTGAGCTGGCTCGAAAGGGAGTCGCGGATCTTGGCGAGGGCGGGGGCGAGGTCTTTGCCGCCGATGCGGAGGATCTCCCAACCGGCTTTGACGCCGCCGGCGGCGGCCGGCGAATCGGGCTCGACGGAGGTGACCAGCACGTGGCCATCGATGACGCGGGTATCCATACCGGGGCTGCCGTCGCGCGGGCCGGAATCGTCATCGGCAGTGGAGGAGCCCATTTCCTGGTAAGCCTCGCCGGGCACGATGCCGAAATGGGTCTGCTTGAGGCGGTCGAGCATGCCGGACATGACGGCGCGGGCTTCATCGAGGGTGGCGGCTTTTTCGACCTTGGGAAGCAGTTCGTCGTGGATGGCCTGCCAATCGAGTCCGCCGAGCTTGGGGTCCCAGTGCTTGTCGCGGACGGTCTGCCAGACCATTTCGAAGGAATCGATGTTCCACTGGCGCTCGGCCGGGGTCAAGCCGTGTTGGGCGGGCGAAGGGAGGGCGCCCGAGAGCAGCAGGGCCAGGGCCGCGAGACGAAGCTGCATCCTCCAACTATAGCGTAGGGGATTCCTGAAAACTTTCTGAGAGAGCCGGGACGCCCGCGGCACTAATTCTGTTATCGGCCATGATCCGAGGTCTCTTTTTATCCATGTTGTGGTGCGGCGCGCTGGGGGCGCAGCCGGGAGCCAAGACCCAGTTTGTGGGGGGAACGCCGCCGGGT
>Ga0181518_10004668_pt1 | contig 12126 bp, 10 predicted proteins | sample PEATcosm2014_Bin_28_FD_119751 | JGI IMG/M metagenome (GOLD analysis project Ga0181518, IMG submission 119751) | Peatland microbial communities from MTU Mesocosm Facility, Houghton, MI, USA - PEATcosm2014_Bin01_60_metaG | ecosystem: Environmental > Terrestrial > Soil > Wetlands > Peat | place... | reverse complement strand
GCTCGGTGCGCTCACCCGAGCGCACGGTACGCATGACATAGTGCCGGCAGTCCTGCTTGACGCTCACGTGGCCATGATCGCGCACAGGCGGTCGCGGTGTTCCCTGGCCCGGGCGGCGGGCATTAGGGTCGGGCGCGTGGGTGACGTGCCGGCGTCGACTCGGGACCTCGTTCGGTGGGGAGAAACGCTCGCCGCCATTGCCAGGACCGGCCTTGCGTTCACCAAGAACCTCTACGAGCAGGAACGCTACGAAGAGATCCTCAAGGTCGCCGGCGACATCCGCGCCGCTGCTGCTTCGGCGCTGGCCCACGACGGCCAGCCAGTGACGAAGAGTGGGGCGGACGACCTCGTCCTCGAGTGGATGCAGGATGTGCGCCAGGGCGTAGCCGGTTACGTGACGCCGAAAGTCGCCGTCGGGGCAATCGTCGGCAACGACAAAGGTCAGATCCTGCTCGTGCAGCGGGCGGACTCGGGAGTCTGGCTCTACCCGACCGGTTGGGCCGACGTGGGCTACTCGGCTGCCGAGGTCGCCGTGAAAGAAGTCCTCGAAGAGACGGGGATCGACGTCGAGCCGGTGCGCCTGGTCATGGTCCTGGACGGTCTTCGGCTCGGTTTCACCCAGGTGCCCCTCTACTCGCTCGTCTTCCACCTCCGACCTGTGGGCGGTGCGCTGCAGGCACACCCGCTCGAGTGTGCCGCCGTCGGATGGTTCGGCGAGGACTCTCTCCCCGTCCCGCTGGCCAATGCCGGTGCGTGGAGCGCGCACGCGTTCGCCGTGATACGGGGTGACTCGGTCGAGGTTCTCTTCGACTGGCCCCGCGGGCCGATTTGGCGACGAGAAGAACCGTAAGGCATCCCGGCTCACTCGAGCTTGAACTTCGAGCAGAGGAGGCGGCTCGATACACTCGCCCACATGAAGGCCAACGGCATCCTTGTGGACCATGTCTCAGAGGTGACCGACGAGCTCGTCGAGGTCATGGCACAGCTGCTGGCGCAACTGTCCTCGACCGCGGCGGCGCTCGGTCGCGCCGACCTCGAGGAGATCGTTGCCTCACCGTGCAGCATGCTCTTGGTCGCGCGCCTTGCTTCGCGCGACGACGCGATCGTCGGTATGACCACGCTCATCACCTACTGGATCCCATCCGGGCCCCACGCCGTCATCGAAGACGTCGTCGTCGACGAGTCTGCCCGGGGCCACGGTGTCGGCGCAGCATTGGTCTCAGAAGCCGTCCGACTCGCCCGCGAGTGGGGTGCCCTTCACGTCAACTTGACGTCGCGATCGTCGAGGGAGGCCGCGAACCGTTTGTACACGAGGGCTGGTTTCGTGAAACGAGAGACGAACGTCTACCGGCTGAACTTGAGATGATCGACTTCGTCGCCTGATGTGACGGTCTGACCAGGCTCGTCGGCGCCGGCGGCTCTCTTGTCGGCCAACCCGCCCGCAACAGCAAGGGTGACAAGGCCGACCACTACGCCTGCAAAGCCCGCGATCCGCAGTCCCAGGTGGCCGGCGGAGGTCGGCAGATGCTCGTTGAACAGCACGGTCCCGACTGCGATGACGTAAGAGGTGGACGTGACGATGTTCACCGGTGACACGACCGACGCCGAGCAACGTTGCAGACCGGTTTGGAACAGCACGAGCCCCGTCGCCATGGTGACGGCGAGCACGTAAAGGTCGGGCGAAGTCACCAGGTGAGGGATCGAGCCGATGAGCCCCCAGCGTTGGACGAAAGTCGCCGCCGACTTGAGCCCGAGCCCGGCCACGCCGTAGAGAAGACCGGCGGCCACGCCGAACAACGGGCCTCGCAATTGCCTGATCCGGCTCCGCGACCGATGGGCCCGGTCGGCTACCAGGAAGACTGCGAGGCCGACCGCAGAAGTTGGGATTGCGGCAAGCAGGAGGTAAGCCAGGCGCGCAGGGCCGCCTGCGTGGTCCACACGAGTGTCGATCGACAGACCGAGCAGGACCAGGGCGACCACGATGGTCGCCAGAGCGAACCACTCCACCGGTCGGAGGCGATCGTGAAGCACGAAATGTGACAACACGAGCAAGAGGACGATCCCGGAGGCGAAGATCGGCTGAGCCACCGAGATCGGAGCCAGGGACAAGGCGAGGCCCTGGCACAACAGACCCCCCAGCAAACAGGCGCAACCCCACAACCACTGCGGCGAAGCACACAAGGTGCGCAGCATCGCCCAGAAGTGCCGGGCATGAATCTCCGGCAGCCGTTGGAGAGCGACCTTCTCGACGACCGTGCCGGTGCCGGTGAGCAACGCCGACATCACCGCGATGGCGATCCCCGCTGAGGTGTGGGTGTCCAGGCTCACGTCGGCCATCGAGCAGAAGCGAGAAGAATGGACGAGAGGCTGGGAGTGCGGCAGAACAAACGGTCGAGCGGACGAAACGGCCGGGGGACATCATGGTACGGAGCACCTGTGATGTCGATATCGACGAATCCGGCTGAGGCGAGGATCTCCTCGAGCGCGCGGCGGGTGAAGATCCGCAGATGCCCGACGACTTCGCTACCGGGTCGACCGTAGACAGCTTGCAGGCTGACTTCGGTGAAGAGAGGCTGAACCCCGAACGCGAGCAGTACCCGGTTGTACCAAGCGGCCAGATTTGGCGTCGACAACAGCAACCTCCCGCCGGGAACCAGCACTCGTCCTGCTTCTGCGAGCGCAGCATCTGTATCCAGCAGGTGCTCGATCAGCTCGCTCATGATGACCACGTCCACGGTGCCGGAAGCCAGAGGCAGGCCGAAGCCGCCTATCACTGCGCGAGCCACGGGGACGCCGCGCCGCCGGGCACGACCGAGCGCGGCGCACGACCAGTCGAGGCCGATAATAGTGACGTTCGCTCCTGGCGTCTGCTCGCAGCGGGACGTGGTGACAGCTGTGGCCATGCCGTCACCACATCCGACATCGACTGCCACGAGCGGTCGCGGCGACGATGATGCGATCTCGGCGAGCATCTCCGCCTGCATCTTGGCCCGCTCCAGTCCTGAGCTGAACGGGGTCGCCGGGTCCTCATAGAGTCGTTGGAGCGAACGCTCGGTCATCGCCACCGACTTACAGGGCGGTGGTTTTCGACAGGCTTGTCGTGGTCGGTGCCGCGGCGGCCACGCCGTATGCCGCCGGTCGCGTTTGCTCTGAGATCAACGGACTCCCCTAACGGAGGTCTGGGCCACCTGCGGGCTCTCATCGCCCTCGAGGGGCGCGCGGCATGCTACTTGCCGGGCGCGGACAGATACCGTCGGGCGGCCTGCACCTCGCAACCGCCTTGCGCGGACGGCAGGCGGTCGGCCCGGGGTTGGCGCTCCCCGGCACTGCCATAGGATGTGACGACGATGGCATGAGCGTCAACAGCAAGACCGGGCGCCAACGACGTCAGCCTGGCACGAGCCGAACGGAGGTGCAGGTCGTGGTAGAGAGCGTGACGATCACGGACAACCGCAACGGTCAGACGATCGAGATCCCAATCGTCGACGGCGGAATCGCGGCGGACCAATGGAGCAAGCTCCTTCCCGGTGTTTGGTTCTACGACCCTGCGTTCATGACCACGGCTGCAGCCGAAAGCGCGATCACTTTTGTGGATGGCGACAAGGGGATCCTCGAGTACCGCGGCTATCCGATCGAGCAGTTGACAAAGCAATCGACCTACCTCGAGGTCGCGTATCTCCTGCTGCATGGCGAGCTGCCGACCACAGACCAGGCCGACAAGTGGGTCCGGGAGATCACTTACCACACGTTCATCCACGAGAACATGCGCAAGAGGTTCCTCGAAGGCTTCCATTACGACGCCCACCCCATGGGGATCCTCGTCTCGGCGATCGCGGCGCTTTCGACGTACTACCCCGATGCGAAGAACATCTTCGATCCGGAGGTCCGCCACAAGCAGATCATCCGGCTGATTGCGAAGATGCCTACCCTCGCCGCAGCGGCGCACCGCTACAGCGTCGGCATGCCGTTCGTCTATCCCGATAATACGCACGACTTCCCGTCGAATTTCTTGTCGATGGTGCTGAAGACCCCGGAATCCCGTTTCGATGCGAACCCGACGCTGGTACGGGCCATGGACGCGCTCTTCATCCTGCACGCGGACCACGAGCAGAATTGCTCGACAGCCGCGCTGCGCGTCGTCGCCTCGTCACAAGTCGACCCGTACTCGGCTTGTGCCGCTGCTTGCGCCGCCCTCTACGGCCCGCTCCACGGCGGTGCGAACGAGGCCGTCATCCGCATGCTCACTGAGATCGGGTCCCTCGAGAACGTCCCGGGCTTCATCCGCTCCGTGAAAGAGGGGCACGGCCGCCTGCAAGGTTTCGGCCATCGCGTCTACAAGAACTACGACCCCAGGGCCAAGATCATACGAGACATCGCCTACGAAGTCTTCGAGGTAACAGGCAACAACCCGCTCCTCGACATCGCGCTGGGGCTCGAAGAGGTCGCGCTCGCCGACGAGTACTTCGTCTCCCGCAAGCTGTACCCGAACGTCGACTTCTACTCAGGGCTCATCTACCAGGCCATGGGATTTCCGGTAGAGATGTTCCCGGTGCTGTTCGCGGTTCCGCGCGTCGCAGGGTGGGTGTCGCACTGGGTCGAGATGCTCGAGCACAACACAAAGATCGCGCGACCAAGGCAGCTCTATGTCGGACACCGGCGCCGCGACTACGTGCCGATGTCGTCCCGGTAGGCGAGAAAGCGGCTAAGACCGTTTAACAGCTTGCGCGGAGCGCTGGCGTGCGACTTCGAACATCGCAACGGCTCCGGCCGCCGACACGTTGAGCGAGTCGATGGAACCGTGCAAAGGGATCCGCGCGAGCACGTCGCATCGTTGACGCGACAGCGGCGCGAGGCCCCGTCCCTCGGCTCCGATCACGAGCGCGATCGGCCGGTCTCCGAGCGGGAGGTTGAACACCGGCTCAGACCCACGCTCATCGAGACCTACGGTCCAGACCCCGAGACGCTCCAACTCCTGAAGGGCCGCTGGCACACCGGGCACAACGGCGACGCTGACGTGCTCGACCGCACCCGCTGCGACCTTTGTGACCGTCGGGGTCACATGCGCGCTCCGATGGCGAGGCAACACGACCCCGGTCACACCCGCGCACTCGGCGCTACGCAAGAGAGCGCCCAGGTTCTGCGGATCGGTGACTCCATCGACCACGACGAGAAACGCCATCCTTTCCGCGCCGGCTACCCGGGTCACTTTCACGTGGCTGGCATGCCTGACCGGCGTTCCAGGCTCGAGGCCGGCCGGCTCGGCGTCGCCAGTTCCCCCGGGCTCAGCGTCCTCCGGCTCGGCGTCGCCAGTTCCCCCGGGCCCGGCATCGCCAGGAGCAGCCTCGGGCCCGAAAGCCTCGCCGTCAAGAAGAGCGCGCGAGCCCATCGCTCCGACGTCATTGAACCGCAAGCCGACCAGGTCGGACAGGTCAGCTTCGGTCAAGGGCTCGGCAAAGGCAATCACGCCCTGCGGCGCTTCAGAGCCTTGCACCTGTTGGATCTGACGTTGGCTCACAAGCCTTACCGGGACGTGGTTCGTTCGAGCCAGAGACTGGATCTCCCGCAGAATCGCGGCCGGATCCGAACCCTCCATCATCCAGACCTCGTGAACTTCCCTCCGGTGTGCGGCAAGCAGCTCCCGGACGGCCTGGCGGCCCTCGACCTGATCGCCGCCGAGCTCACGTCGGACCTTTGCAGCGCCACGCCCACCAGAAGGCTCGGACAGACGACCGCCGCGGCCGAATGGCTTGCTAGGACCGCCGGGGCTTCTCCTAGCCGGCGACGGCCGCTGGTAGCCGCCAGTGGTGGGCGACCTGCGACTTGTGGCCGGACGCGAAGCGCTCGAAGACCCCGGAATTCTCCTGCTTGCGCCGGCGAGCTCTCCCCGCTGACCACCGGGCGGTTCCGACCGCGGAGCCCGGGGGGCGCTCGGCCAGAGGTTGCGACCTGTCGTGGCGGCACGGCCGATCGAGCTCGGGAGGGGCCCAGACTCGGAGACGTCTTCGGGTTCGGTCTCTCGGCGACTTCCGGGACCGTCCCGCCTCGAAGCAGCTGGGCTGTCACGTCGGGGCGCTGGCCGGTCCCATCCGCCGTTCGAATACCCGCGACCGCCCTCTTTGTGTGACGAGGATCTGAACGCTTGCGGCCTGCGACTTGGAGCCGCGCCCCTGTCAGCGACAGGTCCGGCACCCCGGTACCGAGAGCCGCCGGAATCGGCGTCCCTGCCGGCCGCAGACGAGGCGGGGCGGCCGGCACCACGGTATGAACTGCCGGCGCCCGAACCGCTGCGGCCGGCACCACGGTATGAACTGCCGGCGCCCGAACCGCCGTAGCCGGTGCCTGAACCGCCGGCGCCGCCACCGGGCTTGCCGCGACCTCCGCCATAGCCGGTGCCTGAACCGCCGGCGCCGCCACCGGGCCTGCCGCGACCTCCGCCATAGCCGGTGCCTCGCGGCCCCGGAGCACCCCCGAGCCGGTCTCCAGAACCGCCCGAGCCCGGAAGACCTGCGCGTCCACCGCCTGCTCGCGCTCCGCCGGAGCGCGCCCCGCCTGGTTCCCGACCTCCGGCGCGACCGGTACCCGCTCCGCGGCCCCCCGCGGTGCGGCCGCTAGGACTGCGGGACGCGCCGTCTCCTCTGCTGATTTCTGGCATCACAAACCGATCTCCTCTAAAAGCGCGGTGGCGAGGCAGGCAATCCCCTCGACGCGCCCCAGGCTCCCGAGCCCTTCCGGTCGGGTCGCCTTCACGTGCACGGGGCCTGCTGCCGCCGCGCTGAGCCGTTCCATCATGATCTCACGCGCGTCACCGATCCGCGGTACCTCACAGATCACGGTGCAATCGGCGTTCGCAAGCCGCAAGCCGGCGGTCATGATGAGCGCCGCCACCTGCGCCAGGATCGCCAGGCTGTCTGCTCCCGCCCAACGCTGGTCGGTGTCGGGAAAGTGGGCGCCAAGATCGCCGAGCCCTGCGGCGCCGAGCATGGCGTCCGCCACTGCGTGTGCCACGACGTCAGCATCACTGTGACCCTTCAGGCCCTGCTCCGCCTCGAAACGAACCCCGCCCAACACCAGCGGCCGGTCACGCTCCGGCCCATTTGCAAAGGCGTGCTGGTCAAAGCCGATCCCTACCCGTAGCTTGGTCACCGTTTGCTCCACTTCTCCGCAGTTACGAGGTCGTCGGGCGATGTCAGCTTGAGGTTGCGGTACTCGCCTGGGACAACCACGACGCTCAAACCGAGAGCCTCGAGGAGACCGGCGTCGTCTGTCGCTTCCGGTGCGCCGGCGTGTGCGCGTCGCAGCGCCTCGGCACGGAACGCTTGCGGCGTCTGCACCGCCACCAGTTCGCTCCTGTCGAGTGTCTCCACGACGCGACCGCCCCGAACACGCTTGACGGTGTCAGCGACGGCTAGGCCGGGAATGGCTCCGTCAGCGCCGGCAACGACCGCTTCGACCACGGCGCGAAACAGCTCACGTGAGGCGAGCGGCCGAGCGGCATCGTGGACAACGACGACGTCAGCGTTCTCTGGAACCGCCGCCAGGCCCCGTCGGACCGAAGAAGCCCGGGTCGGGCCCCCAGAGATGACGCGGTCGGCACCCTTTCCGATTCCGGGGTTCCCGAGAAACGATTCCGGCACGACCGCCACCACACCGCGGGCTACAGAGCGCGACGCCTCCAGGCTCCACTCGATCACAGGCCGACCACCAAGAGCGGCGAACTGCTTGGGTTGACCGAATCGCCGTCCTTGACCGGCGGCGACAACGATCACCCAGACTTCGACGCCCACGCGCCGGTTGCGCGCCCTGCGCTAGGGCAGAGCGGCGTTGAGGCGCTCCTCCGCCTCGGCCTCACTGACGCCGATCGCAAACGTCAGCTCGGAAACGAGGATCTGGCGCGCTCGCGTCAGCATCCGCTTCTCACCTGCGGAGAGTCCGCGGTCCTTGTCACGGATCGAGAGATTCCGCACTACTTCTGCGACCTGATAGATGTCGCCCGACTTGAGCTTCTCGACGTGGTTCTTGTAGCGACGAGACCAGTTGGTAGGCATCCTCGCCTCCTTCTTGCCAAGGACCGCGAAGACCTCTTCCACCTCCTCGTCGTTGATCACCTCTCGAAGCCCGACCTCCGCTGTGTTGTCGGAGGGCACCATGAGCGTGAGATCGCCGTACGCGAGCCGGAGCACGAGGTACTCACGCTTCTCGCCGAAGGCTTCGCGCATTTCTCGCCGCTCTACAACGGCGGCACCGTGATGGGGATAGACAACTTTGTCCCCGACATCGAACAATGGAACTCCTCACGAAACGAGGGAAGGTGGGGTCCTCACCAGGGTACGGACGTCGCGGCTGCCGCTCAACTCGGGACCACCGCCGATCTCGGTCCTAGGACGCGATCTGGCGGCAGGAACCACACCAAGCAACAGCCGAACTGCCTCCAGCAGGGTACCTGCTCTGAGCAGCTCCAATTCCATCGGTCCCTCTGGGGCGGACTGCGGCACCACGGCGCGGCGGAATCCGAGCCTCGCCGCTTCGGCCAAGCGGCGCTCGGTCGCCTGCACCTGGCGCAGCTCGCCAGCCAGCCCGACCTCACCGCAAGCCACGACTTCCTCTCCGATCGCGATCCCGGTCACCGCCGAGACCAGGGCCAACGCGATGCCAAGATCGGCGGCGGGCTCGCTCACCCGCAGGCCCCCCACGGTGGAGACGAACACGTCCGAGGCCGCCAGAGCCAGGTGACACCTCCGTTCCAGCACGGCAAGAAGAAGGGCGAGCCGGCCACCGACGACACCTTGCGCCACCCTCCTCGGGACTCCGGACGTCGTTGGCCCGACAAGTCCCTGGACCTCGATGACGAGTGGTCTCCGCCCCTCGAGCACGGGAACGGCGATGCTGCCGGGCACGCCACGACGGCGGTCCCCGAGCAGCAGGACGCTCGGGTCCACGAGTCCCCTGAGCCCAGTCTCGGTCATCTCGAACAGCCCGAGCTCGCCAGTAGGCCCGTAGCGGTGCTTGGAAGCCGAAAGCAGGCGGAGGGACTGGAGCCGGTCGCCGTCGAACGACAGCACGGTGTCGACAAGGTGCTCGAGCGTGCGCGGCCCGGCAAGCCCTCCGTCCTTGGTGACGTGGCCGACCAACAAGGTGGCGACTCCCAACGACTTCGCGTAGCGCACGAGCCGGCCGGCGCACTCGCGCACCTGGCTCGGTGACCCGGCCTGGGACCCGCACGCCGAGTCGGAAACCGCTTGGATCGAGTCGACGACAAGGACCGAGGGCCTGAGCTGGTCGGCGGCGCCGAGGACGGCGTCGAGGTCGGTCGTGGCCAACAAGTAACAGCCGTCGACAGCTGCCCCGAGGCGTTCGGCTCGGCGCCGGACCTGCTCGCCGGACTCCTCTGCCGCGATGAGAAGCGAGGTCCGTCCCTCACCGGCAAGGCTCGCGAGCATCTGGAGGACGAGCGTCGACTTGCCGACGCCCGGCTCTCCACCGAGAACCGTCACCGAGCCGGCGACCAGACCGCCACCGAGAACCCTGTCGAGCTCGCCAATTCCAATCGCCACGGCAACGGCGCCGTCCGCGCTGATCGAACGTAGGGCCAACGGCGTCACGCTGAGCCCGGAAGCGCACGAGAGCAGTGAGCCGGCGGCCGGGCTCCAGGCCGCCTCGGAGGCTGACGGCGGCACCAGCTCCTCCACGAGGGTGTTCCACTCACCACAGGCCGGGCAACGCCCGGACCAGCGAGACGAGCCATGTCCGCATGCCTGGCAGCGGTGGATCGACTTCGGTCGCGTCATATCTCGACGTTACGAGCCGGCTGTCACACTCTCGTGAGAGCCTGCACCGCCGGTCCGAGGCCGGCGGATGTGCTCAGGAGTCGGCGCCGGCCCCTGCGAACTCGACAGCCGGAGGCTCAAAGCCCTCGATGGCACGGAAGACGAGCACACCGTCTTCCTCATCGACGATCACGGTCTCGCCCACCCGGAATTCCTTCCAGAGGATCTTCTCCGAAAGCGGGTCCTCCACGAGCTGCTGGATGGAACGACGCAAGGGCCTCGCGCCCAGCTCGGGCGCGTAGCCTCTCGCGGCGACGAACCTCTTGGCGGCGAGCGTGAGCTCCAATCCGATGCCCTGGCCCTCCAGCTGGTCGCGCACCCGGCGGATGAGAAGATCCACGATCTCGACCACTTCGTCCATGGTCAGCTCGTGGAACACGATGACCTCGTCGATCCGGTTCAGGAACTCGGGCCGGAAGTGGTTCTTGAGCGCCTCCTGGACACGCTGCTTCATCCGCTCGTAGGTCACCGACTCGCTCGACTTCTGGAAGCCGAGCGACAACTTGCGCAGGTCCGAGGTCCCGAGGTTCGAGGTCATGATGAGCACGGTGTTCTTGAAGTCGACCGTACGTCCCTGGGCGTCGGTGAGGCGACCGTCTTCCAAGATCTGAAGGAGGGTGTTGAAGATGTCGGGGTGCGCCTTCTCGATCTCGTCGAACAGCACTACGGCGAAGGGCTTCCGGCGGACGGCTTCGGTGAGCTGGCCGCCCTCCTCGTAGCCCACGTAGCCGGGAGGTGACCCGACGAGCCTGCTCACTGTGTGCTTCTCCATGTACTCGCTCATGTCGAGCTGGATCAGCGACGCCTCGTCACCGAAGAGCAGCTCGGCAAGCGTCTTGGCGAGCTCAGTCTTGCCCACACCGGTCGGGCCGAGGAAGATGAACGACCCGCTCGGGCGCTTGGGGTCCTTGAGGCCGGCACGGGTACGGCGGATAGCGCGCGAGAGCGCGTTGATCGCGTCTTCCTGGCCGACGACCCGCTTGTGCAGATCCTCCTCGAGGCGCAGGAGACGCGCTGTCTCCTCCTCGGTGAGCTTGTAGACCGGAATCCCAGTCCAGTTCGCGAGCACCTCGGCAATTACATTCTCGTCGACGACGTCGAAGACCTCTTCGCCGGCCGAGCGCCACGAGACGTTCAGCGCCGCCTTGCGTTCGAGTGCGTCGCTCTCCTTGTCGGCGAGCTTCTTCGCCTCCTCGAAGTTCGACCGCCCGATGGCGGCGTCCTTGTCGTGACGGATCTTCGACAGCTCCTCGTCGATCTTGCGATGCTCCGGCGGAGTCGACATCCGGCGGATCCGAAGACGCGAACCCGCTTCGTCGATGAGGTCTATTGCCTTGTCCGGGAGGAAACGGTCCGAGATGTAGCGGTCGGCGAGGTTCGCGGCAGCTACCAGGGCCTGGTCGGTGATCGTCACCTGGTGGTGCTTCTCGTACCTGTCGCGAAGTCCTCTCAGGATCTCGATCGTGTGTGCCAGCGTCGGCTCCTCGACCTTGATCGGCTGGAACCGCCTTTCGAGGGCGGCGTCCTTCTCGAGATGCTTTCGGTACTCGTCGAGCGTAGTCGCACCTATCGTCTGGAGCTCGCCGCGGGCAAGCATCGGCTTGAGGATCGAGGCGGCGTCGATGGCACCCTCTGCCGCACCGGCGCCGACGAGAGTGTGAAGCTCGTCGATGAACAAGATGATGTCTCCGCGGGTCCGGATCTCCTTCAGGACCTTCTTGAGACGCTCCTCGAAGTCACCCCGGTAACGACTACCGGCTACGAGCGCGCCCAGGTCGAGGGTGTAGAGCTGCTTGCCCTTAAGCGTCTCCGGGACGTCGTCGTCCACGATCTGCTGGGACAACCCTTCGACGATGGCGGTCTTGCCGACACCCGGCTCACCGATGAGAACCGGGTTGTTCTTCGTGCGCCGCGACAGCACCTGCATGACTCGCTCGATCTCCCGGTCACGGCCGATGACGGGATCGAGCTTGTGCTCACGCGCCAGTTGGGTCAGGTTCCGGCCGAACTGGTCGAGCAGAGGCGAGCCGGCGGGATTCTCAGAGCTCGAGGTGCCGGGCGCGGTTGTCGCACCCTCACGTCCCTGGTAGCCCGAAAGAAGTTGGATGACCTGCTGGCGCACGCGTGTCAGGTCGGCGCCCAAGCTGACGAGGACCTGGGCGGCCACACCCTCGCCCTCGCGCACGAGGCCGAGCAGCATGTGCTCGGTGCCGATGTAGTTGTGGCCGAGTTGCAGCGCCTCCCGAAGGGACAGCTCGAGGACCTTCTTCGCGCGCGGCGTGAACGGTGGGGACCCTGTCGG
>Ga0181518_10004656_pt1 | contig 12140 bp, 7 predicted proteins | sample PEATcosm2014_Bin_28_FD_119751 | JGI IMG/M metagenome (GOLD analysis project Ga0181518, IMG submission 119751) | Peatland microbial communities from MTU Mesocosm Facility, Houghton, MI, USA - PEATcosm2014_Bin01_60_metaG | ecosystem: Environmental > Terrestrial > Soil > Wetlands > Peat | place... | reverse complement strand
CTCAGCCCATACCCTGGAGGAGTGGCAGAGCGGTCGAATGCGCTGGTCTTGAAAACCAGCGCACACGCGCTCCCAGCGACGTGGCCGGCGACAGGTTTGGGGTCCAAACGGCGCCCGCACCTACTCGCCGTCGCATCGGACTTCGCCGGCTCCGTGGGGACCTCCGTGTCCCGGCAGGGTGTACCGCCAGCGGGATTCGACCTCGGCTGCTCGATGCGACCCCGAGCCCAAGCCCGTGAGGGTGTGCAGAACGTCGCATAACCTCGCATGTTTGACCGTTCTCGAACTATGGCGCGAACCGGCGAACCGCTAACTAACGCCGACCGGCCCGGCTTATGGATCCCGTTGGATCCATGCGTCAGGTCGCCGACGGAAAGCATGCGTGCGGCGAAGCCCGCGCCGAGGTTGCGAATCCCGTCGATGGCAGAAGCCCGGTCGGAGACGGAAAGGAGACCGTCCGCGCCAACCGAGATTGCGATCGCCAGCGATGGTGCCGCGGAGCTCGCATCGGCGTACGAATAGCCCCACCAAGTGCGAATCTTCGACGAACACGTCTCATGCCGAGCGTCTGGTTATGCCGAACGTAGAGGCGGCGCGGCGTCTGGACGGTCGCGCGGTCGGTGCTACGCTATCTGCATCTCGCGGGCGTGATCGCCGCGCCGCTGGATTGGGAGGTGCCAGCGGTCGCGCCGGTACGGGGTCGGTCGCTGCCGCGGGGGGTCTCGCTCGAAACGGTCGCCGGGCTGTTGGCCAGCTGTGATCGCCGTCGGGTGGTCGGTTGGCGCAGCGGGCGGAGCGGCGTGCGCTCGAGTGAGTGGTTTCAGGCCGCGACGGTTACGGACGGTCCGACTTCACCATAAGGTGACCGCAGCTCTCGGCCAAGAGAGGTATGAATCCGGGTTGACCCGTGCCCGAGAGCCATCCCCACAGGCGCCGCCGGACTCGCGCCCCCTCCAGGGTCGCGCTGCTGGCCGTCGTGATGGTCCTCGGCCTGGCGGCTGTCGCTGTCGGCCAGAGCATAACCTCGGGCGAGATCGGCCCCTCGCTGCATTTGACCGCCAACGGCCATCTGCTGAATCCGGCCGGCCGGTTGACGACGGTCGGGGACTTTCCGACGGGCAGCGCGGTGCTGCCCGGCGGGCGGTTCCTGTGGGTCGTCGACTGCGGCCATGGCAAGGATGACGTCAAGGTGGTCGCCCCCGCCCGGGGCGCGGTGATCCAGACGCTGCCGCTGCCCGGCTGCTACGGCGGCGTCGCGTTTGCGCCGGATGGCCGGCGCGCGTATGTGAGCGGCACGCCGCGCGGGGTCGAGCCGACCGAGGGGCCGGCGAAGGGCGACGAGGGCGACGTCATCCACATCTTCGCCGTCGACCGGAGGACCGGCAAGGGCGTGGAGCTCAACCCGCTGTGGCTGCCGGCCACGACCGGCGGGAGCGGGCGCACGGACTCGCTGCCTCCGGTGTCGGGTGTCGGAACCGCTCAGCCGGAAGGTCTCGCGGTTTCCCCGAACGGGCGCTATCTGGTCGTCGCGCTGAATGCCGCCGACGATGCGGTCGTGGTCAACCTGCGCACGAACGCCCAGACGGTCGTGCACATCGGCCGCTACCCCGAGGGTGTGGCGTTTGATCCCCAGGGGCGCGCGTATGTCTCCAACGAGTACGACGGAACGCTGTCGGTGATCGATCCGAGGACCGCCCGGGTGACGGCTACGATCCGGGGCCTGGGGGGGCGGCTCGGCGACCTCGGCGGCCATCCCGAGGGGATGGTGGCCGATCCGAAACGGCCGGCGCTGTATGTCGCCGTCACCAATCGCGACCTCGTGGCCGTGGTCGATACCCAGACGCGCCGGGTCACGCACCTGATCTCGGTCGCGCGGCCCCAGGGCCTTGGCACGGCGCCCACCAACCTGGCCATCTCGCCCGACGACGCCACGCTGTACAGCTCGGACGCCGGCGAGGACGCGGTCGCAGCCATCTCGCTAGCCAAGCGACCGACAGCCGCACAGAGCACAGTGCATAGCGGCGACACCCCGAATCTTCCCGCCTACCGGCTGATCGGGCGGATCCCGACGGCAGCCTATCCGGACAGCGTGCAAACCACGCCGCAGGGACAGCTCGTCTGGGTCGCCGGCAAGGGCTTTGGCTCGGGCCCCAACCCGACGTACTACTTCGGCGGCGCCCAGACCCCGTACCAGACGCCCCCGAACACCTACGGCACCTACGTGCTGGACCTGCTGATCGGCCGCGTGGGGACGCTTCCGATCCCCACCGACCGCCAGGTCGTCGCCGACACGGCGGTGGCCAACGCGCAGTCCAAGCCGTACAACAGCGGGAGCCGGCCGAAGGGCAGCCCGATCCCCGCCGTGACCGGCCAGCCGAGCGCCGAGATCAAGCATGTCTTCTACATCGTGCGCGAGAACCGGACCTACGATCAGGTCTTCGGCTCGGACCCGCGCGGCGACGGGGATCCGAAGCTGGAACTGTTCGATGACAACGGCGTCAGTGGACCGACGGGCGGGATCACGCCGAACGCGCACGCGCTGGCGCGCCAGTTCCCGCTGCTCGATCACTTCTATGAGGATTCCGAGGTGTCGGTCGACGGCCACCTCATCACGGCCGGTGCCTACGCGACTGACTACGTGCAGAAGGCGACCGCGGCCAACTACTCCGGCCGGCGCGCCACGTACGACTTCGGCATCTTCCCGGTGACCTTTCCCCCCAACTTCTTCATCTTCGATCAGGCAGCGAAGCAGGGGGTCAGCCTCCGTGACTACGGAGAGGCGGTCGGCACCCTGGCCACCGGCGGCGTCCCGAACCGGCCGGAGTTCGCGAAGGTCGAGGCGAATGTCGACGCGTCCTATCCCAACAACCTCTTCATCGGCTGCCTGAAGCCGGGCGTGTTGTCAAGCTGCACCCAGGACTCCGGGCTCTACAAGGGGACCGGGATTCTGTTTGCCGGGCAGAGTCGCTTCGACGTCTGGTACCCGCAGTTCGAAGCCGAGGTGGCGGACGGGACGGTGCCACAGCTCAACTACATGATCCTCCCGAGCGATCACACCAACGGCACCACCACCGGCGATCCCACACCCCAGGCGTTCATCGCCGACAACGACTTGGCGCTCGGGCAGATCGTGGATGCGATCTCGCACTCGCCGATCTGGCCCTCGACGGCGATCTTCGTCGAGGAGGACGACTCGCAGGACGGCGCCGACCACGTCGATTCCCACCGCTCGCCGATGCTGGTGATCAGCCCGTGGGCGCGCCACGGCGCGGTGATCCACACGCGCTATGACCAGTACTCGGCGCTGCGAACGATCGAGCTGATCCTCGGTCTACGGCCGCTCGCGCTCAACGACGCGCTGGCCACACCGATGTACGACGTGTTCATCAGCGGATCGCAGAAGCCGGACGACGCCCCGTACACGGTCATCGAGCCGACCTATCCGCTCACGAACACGAATGCGCCGACGGCCGCGGATGCGCGGCTCTCCGATGAGCTGCCCTGGAATCGCCTCGACGCGGTACCCCAGGCGATCTCGGACCAGATCCTGTGGGCCTCGGTCCACGGCGCACGCTCGCCCGCGCCGCCGGCCGGACCCAACGCGTCACCGGAGGAGGTCGACCGGGCGGTGATCGTGCGCGAGATGCTGCGCGCGGACGCGACGGTGTTCGAATCGGCCTCGGCGGGCGCATCGTCTCGCGCCAGGGCGAGCTGTCCAATCACGTGGGCGTGCCGGCCGAACCCGCCTGGAGACGGTTGACGCACGTTGGGCCGGCCCGTTCCCAAGCGCGGCGGATCGTCCTCCCGCCGCGGACGGCCGGCTCTCCCACCGACGAACGAGCAGTCCCTACAGGATGTCGAGACAGCCGTAGATCGTGACGAGCGGATTGACGACGATCTGTCCCCTCGTGTCCTGGATGTCGGCCTGCCCGACGTACGCCGGTGGCGAGGTCGCCTTGTAGCACCCGTTGTACTCGACGCTGACGTCGTAGCTGATCGGCGTGTCGGTCAGCGGCTGTGTATCCCCCGCCAGGATGACGTACACGTTCATCGTGCACGTCCAGTCACCCGGCCCCTCCCGCTTGGCGGCGCGCCCTGAGCACACTGGGAGGATCCGGTAACGCGCATCAGCCGGGATCGGGTGACCGAGCAGGTCCTGCTGGAGCGAGGTCAAACGACGGAACTCGGGGGCGAGGCTCGCCGTCAGCCGTCGGGCGGTGACGCCGACCGGACCCCAGTTCGAGGCGAACGCCAGGAACGCGATCAGCGCCGTCGCACCGAGAGCGATCCTCACCGGCGCCTGCCAGCCCTCCCTCGGCGACTCGGCGGCGCCGGTGAAGTCTCGGCGCTCCAGGATCCACCACGCGCCGCCGAGCGACCCCGCGATCCAGGCGAGGCAGACGACTTCGGACACCAGCAGCGGGCCGAAGAAGGCCGGGGACGCGAACAGACCGTGCCAGGCGTCGAACGCGGAGCCGATCAGCAGCGTATGCACCCAGATCCCCCGGCCGATGAGGTCCAGAAGCTGCGTGACCAGCGCGACGAGGATGGGACCGAGCACGCCGATGATTCCGTTGCGGCTCGCGACCGAGAACAGAATCGCGAGGCTGGTGTAGGCGACCAGCGGCGGCAGGCAGATCAGCCAGCTGAGCGCCACGAGGGCGAGCACGTGGACCGGTGCGAGCTCACGTCCCGCGAAGTCGAGCAGCGGATGGGCACCGACGACGCTTAGACCCGCGACGAGGCTGGCGAGCCCCAGCGTCACGCCCAGCGCGACGGCAAACCCGATCGCCGCGAGCGCCTTGCCGGCGAACACCTCCTCCAGCGTCCGAGACCGGATGAGGATGGTCTTCCACGTTCCCTGGCGATCCTCGCCGGCGAACAGGTCGCCGGCCAGGACGCCGGCGATGATCGGGAAGCCCCAGTTGGCGGCGAACCCGAGCACGACGAGCGACACTGCGTAGCCCGAGGTGTGGACCCACACGCCGAACAGCGCGTCGCTCGGCGTCCCGCTCTGCGCCTTGAGAAGCACCGCGAACACCAGCGGGCCCAACACGCAGAGCACGATCAGCAGTCGGAGCGGCAGCTGCGCCACCAGCTTCCGGCGCTCCGTGCGAGCGGCCGACATCACGCCACTCGCGCGCGACGGCGATCGCGCCGACGGCGAGGCGGCGGCCGGCATCTCGGTCACTGCGCTCACCCCGTCACCACCGTCTCGGTGCGGGCCGTGATCCATGACCGCCGGTCGGCCTGGTCGTCGTCCCCGGTCAGCGCGAAGAACATGCTCTGGAGCGGGCTGACGAGCAGCTCCAGGCGGCGCACCGCCACCCCGCCATAAATGAGCGCGCTCACGTAGCCGTCCAGCGCACCGGGCGCGACGGCCACGCGGATCCCGATCGCGCCCTCCGCATGCCCGGCCTCGAGGCCCTCCCGGCCGCGCGCGAGCTCGAGCGCCCGGAGGTCGTCGCTCGTCACGAGCAGATAGACCGAGCCAGGGGCCTCGGCCTCAAGCTGCGCAGCGCCTCCATCCCAGACGACACGCCCGCTGCGGATCATCGTGTACGAGTGGCAGAGCGCCTCCAGCTCGCCGATCTGATGGCTGCTGAGGATCACCGCCACCCCCTTCGCCGACAGGTCGCGGAGGAGCGCGCTGACCGCGCGGACACCGGCCGGATCCAGCCCGCTCGTCGGCTCGTCGAGCAGCAGCAGCCTCGGGTCCCGCAGCAGTGCGGCCGCGATTCCCAGACGCTGGCGCATCCCGGTGGAGTAGGCGCCGACCCGATCGCGCGCACGGTCGCGCAGGCCCACCCGTTCCAGCACGCCGTCGATCCCGTCCGGTGCGCAGTCGTCGAGCTCGGCCAGCAGCTCCAGGTTTGCGCGGCCCGACAGGTAGTTGTAGAACGCGGGCTCCTCGACGAAGCCGGCGACGCCGGTCAACGGCAACCTCCGGCCCGCCGGCAGCGGGCGCCCCAGGAGCTCCACCGAGCCCGCATCGCGCCGCACCAGGCCAAAGAGCATCCGCAGCAGGGTCGTCTTGCCGGCGCCGTTGGGCCCGAGCAGGCCCCGGAGCTCGCCCGGCGCCAGCTCGAGGTCGACCATGTCGAGCGCGACCTTGTCCCCGTAGCGCTTGCTCAGGCCGTGGATACGGGCCGCCGGGACAGCGGTGGCGGCTGGCATCACGCCGGAAAGGCTAACTCGTACGCGCAAGCGCCCTCGTCGAAGCCCGAGGACGCCGGGCAGGGCTTGGACTGCGCAAGGAGATGAGCTGCGCGGGCCACCAGGTGGGCGATCGTCGACCAGGAACCGGAGGACGGCCTCAAGGCGGTCGCGGCTACCATCCACGACCGGTCCAGACGGGTCCTCGCCGCGCTCAACCTGTCGACCAGCGCCACCAGACGCACGATCGACATCAGACGAGCGTGTGGCTCTCGGCGCTGCTCGACCGAGCGCGCGAGATCGCGCAGCAGCTCCACAACTCCGGTTGGACGGTGGCGCACGTCGGCTGACAAGCCGTTCGCTGGTGAGCCAGGTTCGGGGCAATAGCTCGAGCCTCACATCGAGCGCGCGATACGTGTCGAGCGCCGGTCGCGCGTGGCGAGGGTGAGGCGCACCAAACGTCGCCTCGTGGTGCTCGTGGTCGGCGACCACGAGCGCAACCGCGACGCTGGTGTCGACGAGCGTCATCGACCTGCCAGCGCTGGCCGGCGCCACGCAGTTACCGCACGAGATCGTCGTCCACACGGACTCCGGCGGCCAGGATCGCGAGTCGGCCGTCGCGCTCGGCCACCGACTCCGCGTTGATCGGCTCGACACGCAGACCGATGCCATCAGCGGTCACCTCGACTTCGCCGGGACGCAGGCCCAGATGGTCGCGCAGCTGCTTCGACGCCCCGGGCCGTTCGATAGGCGCTGGGCATCGAGATCGGTTAGTCGCCCAGTCGCTCCCGCAACGCGCGGGAGGCGAGCCTCTACTGGGCTCGCTGGCTTCTGCATCGCCAAGTTTCCGAGCGCGCCGGACGCTGCCGGTGGACGAGGTGGACTTCTGCATTCGCGATGCGATCGACCGCCCTGGGGCGCATGCTATGCGACGCTTGCGCGTGCGAGCGTCGCTTCGGGCACGTCGTCTCAGCCTCGGGCGCCTCCGGAAGGCGGATCGGCGCGCGTGGTCCGCGCCGGCCGATGCCGACCAAGTGCGGCGGGGGCCGAATCGGGGGTGCGGGTCCAGCGTCCAGGGTATCGGCGACAACGCCGTGGGCCGCACGCGCGCGTCAATCAGACGGGGTGAGGGAAACGGTCCCACCCAGCTCTTCGATGTGCAGCTTGATCGCCTCCGCCTCGCGTCTCCCCATTCCCGTGATGATCGGTTGCGGCGCAGAATCGACCAGCTTCCGCGCCTGCTTGACGTTCAGGGATGTCCACTTGCGAACGAGGTCGTAGATGCCGATCGGCCGCTCCCCGGCGCTGTCAAGGACGATGTCAACACGGTCGACGCCGTCGTCTGCCATGGTCTGCTCCCGGTCTCGCGCCGCTCCGCGTTCCATTGGCTCGGACCGACCGTCTTTCGTGGGTTCGCGGGCCGCTCCGCGTGCTCGGTGCTCACAATGATCTCATATCCTCATATCAATTCGGCCGCGCTCCTGCTTCTGGTTCCGCCAAGGAGGCAGCTGGGCAAGCTGAGACCTGCTTCGCGACGCGAGCGTGCGCGACGGTGCTGGGGCGCCGGTCTCGCCGCCGGCTAGGCCGGCGGCGAGAGCGCGGGCGAGGTCACGAGTCAATGCGTAGTGCGTTGGAGGCAGAGATCACAGCGCGGGGCGATCGTGGACGGTGTGGATGATCTCGGTGTTGTCAATCCCGCGCAAGTACACGGACGTGATCCCGAGGTTGGTATGCCCGAACTGGCGCTGGATGACGACCAGCGGGACGCGCTCGCGCGACATCTCGACCGCGTGGGCGTGGCGCAGTTGATGGGGCGCGAACCGACGGCGCACCCCGGCTCGAGCGGCGGCGTCGCGCAGTTGGACGCGGATCGCGGGCGTGCTGCACGGCCGCCCGCGGGTCGGCCCTCGCACGACGCAGAACAGGGTCCCGACGGGCAGCTGGCGGCGGATCTCAAGCCACCGATCCAGCTGCTGGAAAGCCCAGCGGTCCATCCCGACCTCGCGCCGTCGGCCGCCGTTGCCCCTGCGCACGAGGATTGCGCCGCGGTCGGGGTCCAAGTCGGTCTCGCTCAGTGTGAATGCTTCGCTGATCCGAAGTCCGGCGCGCCACAGCACGACGATCAGGCCGCGCAGCCTAAGCCCTTCGCGATCGTCGCCGGCGGCGCGCATGACCGCGATGATCTCCTCGACGGTCGGCAGATCACGCGGATATCGCCGGCCGCGGTTGCGGGGCGGGCGGCCCCGGTGATAGCCGGGCAAGGTCGCCGGTGAGCGGCGGCGTCCAGCGCAGTCCAGTAGCGCTGCGGCTTCCATGACGTCCTCCTGGAGACAATGATCGACCGCCCCATGTTCTCGAACGAACCGACGCGTCGGCGACAGGCCGCTCGGGATGGGTAGATCGCGTCCCGGCCGAGCTTCACCACGTCGGTCCGCGCTTTCGTCGGGCAAAGCAGGCGCCCGCATCGCAGGGAAGGCGGCCCGTCCTTCTGGGCGAAAGCATGCGCCCGCTTGTGCTGGGAGGGGCGTTTTTCCTCTCGTCGCAAAGCATGCGTCCCGGAAGGCGGCTTGGCGATCATGAAAGCGAAAGCGCCGGGAGCCTCCTCCGCGCCGATCTGGGCGGCCATGAAGCACCCAGTTTGAGTGCCCGGCCGGCCGGCTCGATGGCAGGCGCGTCGCGAGTAGAGGTCGGCAGCGGGCGACGCGTTCTCGCGCGCTCTCCTTTTTGCGCGGTTGATCGTTCGGCTGGCCGAGCCGTAACGATTGCCGTCGTGGGGAAGCGCTGACGCTGGGTGGTGCGACCGCGTGATCGCTGCCCGTCGAAAGCGATCGTGCCACGGCCCCACGCGGCGCTGCTGAGATCACGCGATTCCAGCGGTCGCCACGGTAGCGCCAATCGCTTGCTGGAGAGTCTCGACGCGGCGAGCCAGCTGACGCCTGAGATGCCTGCTGGGGTCGGGCGATGAGAGCAAGCACCCGGATGGAGGCCCAGCAGCCGCCCAGGAGCGGACGCCAGCCACTCGCCGTTGCCATTCGCGTGCACCGGCTGCGTCGGAGGATGCGGCGTTGAGACCCATCACGTGCGCTCTGGCCGCTTTGGACGACACGATGGTCAACGCCAGCGGAGGCTAGGCTTGTGAGAGGCCGGAGGGGACGAGTAGCGGGCGGCGATCCGCTTACGTCGCCATCGATGTCGCCGTCGTCGCGCTCGTGCAGCGCCACCGTACAGCGTACGAATAACGAATAACCCCACCAGCTGCGAATCGTCAGCGAACACCCTATCGGCGACGCGAAGGACCTTTCGCGCCCTGCGATCGCTCGGCCGGCGCGCGCGGTGCTGGGTGCTCCTATGAGACGCCCGCGCCGCCTGACCGCAGGGACGCAGCGCGCGTCAACGGCCGCTTCCGTGGAATCGAAGCAAGGCCGCGTGCTCGCGTTGCCGAGAAGCAGAGGCGCCGCACGGCCGACCAACGGAGCTGCTGCTTGCGCATAGGGACATGACCGGTAGGTCGTCGGTCCAGCATTCGCAGGTGGTCCGCTGCTCGACGGGGTGGCGTCGTGGCCGCGCGCTCAGGTTTTGCAGCCAACGGTCGATCATCGTGTCCAGATGGTTCTCGTGCGCTTGGCTCCCGGGCCGGACTTGGTCCACAGACACCGAGACTGCCGGGTGTCTGTGTGTGGTCAGCGAGGAGCACTTTCGGCCACAGCGACCACAACTTGACCACCGTCTCTTCGGAGAGGAAAGACCGATGTCCATAATCGCCGACCCGGAGCAGAGCCTTGCGCTGTCCATCAACGGCTCCAACGGCGCCGGTAAGAAACCCGAGACGATCGCGGCCCTGCCGGCGGTCGCCACTCCAGCTCCGCTCGGGCTCCTCGCAATTGCCCTGACCACCTTCCTGTTGAGCATGATCAACGCGAACCTCGTCAGCCGCGCCATCCAGCCGGTCGTGTTCGGCGAGCTGTTCGCATTCGGTGGGATCGCGCTGATCTTGTCGGGCATGTGGGCGTTTCGCGCGGGCAGCACTTTTGGCGGGACCGCGTTCACCGGTTACGGCGCCTTCTTCCTGTCGTTCTGGGCGTTTTTTCAGTTCTATGTCAAGGACGTCCCACCGGCTCAGATCGGCCACGCGATCGGGTTCTATCTCATCGCGTGGGCACTGTTCACCGCCGTGATGTTCCTCGCCTCGTTGAAGACCAACCGCGTGACCAGCATCGTGTTCGGCCTCCTGCTGGTGATGTTGGTCGTGAGCGGGATCGGCAACGTCGACGCGAACCCCACCCTCATCCACTGGGGTGGCTACCTCGGGCTGGTCGACGCCGCAGGCGCCGCGTACATCGCATGCGCCGAGTTCGCCGAGGACCTCTGGGGCCGCAGCATCCTGCCGCTGAAGCCGTGGTAGGTCCGGCACGAGCCTGAATTGACTCCGGGCTCCGGGCTCCGGGCCGACAATGATCACCATGTCGATATCCATTGTGTGAATATCAAGCCCAGCCGACGCCCGAAGAGAGCGCCAGCATGTGCTCGCCGGTCGTGACCACGTTCGTGCGCGCGCGGGGCGGGAGGCGCGCCACGATGAGTAACGAGCGGCCGTTCCGCATGTTGCTGCTCGCGGACAGTCAAACGCGGGCCGTGACCCTAAACGCCGGACTGGCCAGGGCATCGTCGCCGCGTTTCGAGGTGCGTCGCGTCACGAGCCTGGCTCAGGCTCTGCCCGCGGTCGCCGGCGAGCACTTCGATGTGGTCATGCTCGACCTGGGGCCGTCGGCTGCAGTTGGGCTCGACCGCGTGGCTGCGCTGCGCAAGGCGGCCCTGGCATCGACCATCGTGGTGCTGGCGGACGCAGCCCCGGAGGCACATGTGGTTCAGGCGCTGAGGTCCGGAGCGAACGACTGCCTGTTGGCGCGCCGCGGCGACCGGCCCGGGGAGCTTGCGCTCCGGATCCGCTACGCCATAACGCATCGCGCTGAGGAGCAAGCCGAACGCCGTTTCACCGCGCTGGCAGACCAGGCTCCAGTTGGCATACTCGACGGCGGTCCCGACGGGGCGGCGTCATACGCCAACGAGCGCTGGCGCCAGCTGGAGGGCATGGGCGCCGAGCCGGTCGCCGGCGAGGAATGGCAGCGGCGGATCGCCGGCGAAGACCGCGAGCCGGTGGAGGACGCGTGGCGGGCCATGTTGCGAGGGCACTCCCTGGCCATCGAATTTCGCTTCGCGCACGCCGACGGCTCGGTCCGGCGGGTGGCGGCGGCCGGCGGCCGCCGCCCCGAGAGCCCACGCGCCGCCGGCGGATACCTGGCCATTGCGATGGGTGCCACGGCCCTCAAGGCAGCCGGGCAGCAGCCGCGCGACGATCGCGCCCGGCTCCAGGCGATCTTCGCCCACGCGCCGGCCGGGCTCGTCCGACAAGAACGCGGGGGCCGGATCGAAATGGTCAACGCCGTCGCCTCGCGCCAGCTCGGGCGCACTCCGCAGGAGCTGGTCGGGCAGAACGCCGCTGATCTGCTGACGCCCAAGGTCAGGGCGCGGGTCCGCACCGAGGACGAACTGGTGCTCGCTTCGGGACAGGCCTCGGCGAACGAGGTATCGGTGCCAACGGATGATGGCTCGACACGCGAGTTGCAGGTCGTGAGCTTTCCGGTCAGGACGCGAACGGCACCATGACCGGGATCGGCTCGGTGAAGCTGGACATCACCGACGTCCGCGATGTTGAGCAGCGGCTGGAGGCCGTTGAGCGCACGATGCGCGATAGCCAAACGCGGATGCAAGCGTTGTTGGACCATGCGCCGATGTCGATCCTGCTGTCTGATGGCGACGGGCGCTACGTGGTGGCCAACGGGGTCTCGGCCGACCAGGTCGGCCGGCCGGTGGAGGAGATCCTGGGCCGCACCCCGGCCGAGCTGTATGAGCCGGCCATGGCATCGAGGATCGAGCAGGAGGAGCGTCCCGTGCGCGAAGGCGCAGGACCGGTAACGTTCGAGATG
>Ga0181518_10004654_pt1 | contig 12146 bp, 9 predicted proteins | sample PEATcosm2014_Bin_28_FD_119751 | JGI IMG/M metagenome (GOLD analysis project Ga0181518, IMG submission 119751) | Peatland microbial communities from MTU Mesocosm Facility, Houghton, MI, USA - PEATcosm2014_Bin01_60_metaG | ecosystem: Environmental > Terrestrial > Soil > Wetlands > Peat | place... | reverse complement strand
GGGGTCAAGGTCACCGACAAGGAGCTTGCCGCCCTCCCGCTCACGCCGCACAAATGGCATGGTGACTGGAATTACACGATCGCCGCGGCATGATGTCGCGATCTATTCCGCGGCGGGCCCTAAGGACTGAGGCACTTAGTCGCCCGTACAGACGGTTCAGATCTGTTGCAGCGGGATTGTGTTTAGTACTGTTTTTGGCCGCGTGCGGCAACTCTCCGCCGGTCGGTCAAGCGAGGCCGGCCGGTGACGCCACTGAGGACGTGCCGCGCATACCCGCCGGAGCTGTCCTGCTCGGACCTACTCCCGTCAAGCAGGCCTTGCATGTGGAGATCGCACTTCGACCTCGAGATCCAAGCGCAGTCACGGATTTCGTCGCGTCGATTTCCAACCCCAAGTCCTCGAAGTTTCGTCATTACCTGAAACCAGGCCAGTTCGAATCAAAGTTCGGCCCACCAGTGGCTCAGGTACAGGACATGACCACGAATCTGGAAAGAGCCGGATTCACGGTCGCCCACCAGTCCCCGACCTCGTTGCTCGTAAGTGCGGTTGGAACGGTGGGAACTGTCGAACAGGAATGGCACGTTCAGCTTATGGATTACCGGCTCCGTAACGGACGAATCGCGTACGCCAACACCAACGACCCGACCGTACCCTCGGGATCGACCGACACGGAAGAGGCGGTGCTCGGATTGGACGACCTCACGACGCCCGGCCCCTCATTTGTGACGGTGGACTCAGCACCTGCGGCACCTAGTTGCACTAATGCTCCAGGTTTCGATGCTCCATATCTCGCGACGGCTTACGACTTCAATGCGCTTTACGGCATGGGCGATCTGGGATCGAATGAGACGATAGGTCTCATTGAATCTACCGCCTACGACAAAAGTGCTATCGCAACGTTTGAAAGTTGCTATGGCATACATACAACAGTACAACCGGTCGTCGTCGCGTCCGGAGGGGGCAGCACCGCCGGCGCGACAGAAGCGATCGATGACATCGAGGTTGCCTCGGAATTGGCTCCCGATTCGCGAATCCTCGTTTATGAAGGCAACGCCACGAACTCCGATTGTCCAACAACCCCAAGCTTGGCCGCTACGACATGTTTCAACGAGTTTCTAAATTCCCTTCTGGACGCCTTGGCTTTCGCTATCGGCTCTGACGCCGCAAACGTCCTCTCCACATCGCTTTGGTATTGCGGTCTTACCCAAAGCGTGCGTGATGAACTGAATCAACTGCTCCAGCAGGCAGCCAGCCAGGGACAAAGCGTACTCGCAGCAAGCGGGGACGAAGGGAAGGATGCCTGCTATAAGGCTGAGCCTGTTGAGCCAGCAGAACAGCCCTATGTGACGGCCGTCGGAGGCACGCAACTCTTGTCCGCGTCACCTCTGAATGAAGTGGGATGGTCTGGCAGCGGTGGCGGGGTCTCGGAAAACTTTCAAATGCCCTCTTGGCAGAAACCCCTGGCAACCGATCCGGTAGTTACTGAGACCGGTTGTCAAACGTGCGTAGCGCGAGCCGTACCTGACGTTGCGGCCGCCGCATCAGTGACCGCAGGAACGCCTGCGTACGGGTTCTTGCTGTACAACTACAGCGATTGTTTGCTCACATCTCAGCCTTGTTGGAACCTCGGGAACGGTGGCACCAGTTTGGCAGCTCCTCTCTGGGCAGCGCTCGTGGCGTTGTCCGATCAGGAATGCGGCACCTCCATCGGATTCCTGAACCCGAGCCTCTATAGCGTCTACGCCGACGATTCCAACCAGTCACCGTCTCCGTTCAACCAGGTGACATCCGGCAACAACGGCTATCCAGCGGGTCCCGGATACAACCTGGTCACTGGCCTTGGGACACCCAATGCCGGCACTTTGGCGCAGGACCTCTGCAACATTGGCACGTCTAGTGGAGCAGCGATCACAGGTCTCACACCCACTTCGGGGCCGTCGTCGGGTGGAACCACCGTCACCGTCACTGGGTCCGGTTTCACGGCTTTCAATAATCTGGGCGCTGGGGAATCACAGGTCACAGCAGTCTTGTTTGGAACGGTGCCGGCCACACATGTTGTCGTTCAGTCGAACACATCGTTGACGGCTGTGGCACCGGCTCACGTGTCTGGTGCTGTCGATGTGCGAATAGAAACATCGGGCGGGCTTAGCATCGTTACTCCGAGCGATCAGTTCACTTACACGGGATCTGCGTCCACATGTAGTCCGTCCGTTTTGTGGCAAGCACTACAGGCGCAGGTACCTTCGTCAGATTCGTATCCCAACTATTTGGGCACGCCACCATCTCAGACGCCGACGAGTCTCAACGCTCATTGTGCAGCCGGCTGGGCCGAACTAGGTGGATTCCCCATCAATGCGGGCAGTGGGTTCGGCAAAGCACTCTTCCAACAAACGTCCACGGGATGGAAATTCGTGGCCTTCGATATGGAGACTGGTGTTGGGGCGGGTGTGAACACGTGCGCCCAGTACCCACCAGCAGCAGTTCAAGCCTTGGGAAGCTATCTGTGTGCGACTTCCACCGGATCCTCCTCTATAACTTCTGCAGGTAAATGGTCGGCTCCGACATCGATTCTTGAAGATGCCGCGGTGTCGTGTGCGAGCTCAGATTTCTGCATGGCATTCGGTCCCAGTGCCAGCGCTCCAGTTACCAGTCCAGAGATCGTCTGGACCCTATACAACGGCTCGACGTGGTCTGGCTTGGCCCCACTTGCCCAGAACTCGGTTGGAGCCAATAAGGCCATCTCCTGCCCAACGGCGACATTCTGCGCCGCAACCAGTTTCGGGGCCGTTTATCTGTATAACGGGTCAACTTGGACCTCGAGTCAGCTTCCTATCTCCTACACTTCGGACATCTCATGTTCAGGTCCAGACTTCTGCATGGTCCTGGGTACTTACGGCGGTTCATACGCGTTCAATGGTGCAGCGTGGAGTCCAGTTCCTACTCCGGGCGACGCCGCCCTTGCCTCGGTGTCATGCGTAAGCGATGACTTCTGTGCTGCCATTAATGGCGCGAGTGTCTTTATCTATAACGGACAATTGTGGTCCGCTCCGACTCAGTTAGGTGTCGCAACGACCCTGAACCAGTCACAACTTCCCGCCGCGAACTTGGTCACAAACATCACATGTGCAACCGCTGATTACTGTGTTGTAGCAGCCGGTTCGGGAGTATTTACGTTCAACGGCGCAACGTGGTCATCGTTTGAGCCGGTCGTGAACAACACCGAAGGATTCAGTTGGGTTTCCTGTTCAAGTCCGACGTTCTGCGCAGGCATCGTCAATAACTCTGATGCTGACTTCGGCGTTACTTACGATGGCTCAAACTGGACGTCTCCGAGACAGATATCCAGCGCAATGGCTCCGGGTAATGTGTCTTGTGCAGGGCCCACGTTTTGCATGGCCATCATCCCGGGACAAATCACCGATTCTGCGATCGTATATACGGGCGGAGGCTGAGCGTTCTCCGCGAAAGCAAGGGAGGCGCTCTATCGCCGACCCGTGAGGGATCCGATGACTTACGCGGCGTCTTCCTGCTTCGCGAAGACCAGCACCCCGCAAGTGAAATGCAGAGTCCTCCAAGGCGAATGAGTCGGGTGGCCCTATCCGCATCGCCATGTACCCGAGACATGGGTGTCTCCACCTTGCGAAGCTGGTCCATTGACGAACGCCGCGGTCCCAGTTATCGCCCCCGACGCTTCGTCGCTGTTGATCGTCAGAGTCCCCGAGTTGAAGACGTAGCCAGGGTTACCGGCAGTCGGGTCTGTGAGACCGAACCAAAAACTCCAGCCAGTGCTCGGATTCTGCGGATTCGGAGCGTATGAACCCGGACCGGGAAATGTGCCACTAAACCCAATCCCAACCTCGTAGACCTTGTTGTCAAGAAGGAACGAAAAGCCAACGGCGAATGTCCCGGGACTTTGATCGGCAGTACCGCACGGCAGCCTCGCATTGGCGGGAGCAGAACATTCACCTGGATACTCTCCGAAACCCACCGTCGAATGCCCACTCAGACCCCCCGGAGCAAGCGGTGTAAACCGCAGATTCTCCGACACTGGAGGGCATCCCGTCATTGAGGGCGGGGCTGCGTTTGCGGGGGCTGCGAGCGTCGTGTCTGGCCCCGAAGCACCCAATGAGCCTGCATTCGTGTTGCTCCCAGCTCCACACCCCGTCAGGGCCAGACCGAATAGCACGGCGACTGCGATGGAAACCGCCGCTCGGGCGGCGCCGCGTTGGTTCAAAAGCAGGTCCCGAGCCAAGGGGCGGGAAACGAGGACGTTCTTCGACGCCACGCCACGCCCGTGCTCTGGTCCTACCCATGAAGGCGTTTTCATGTCTCACCCCGCTTCAATCTCCTGACGAAGAAGCCCCAGGATAGGGATGCGGCCCTGAAGGGTCCAGAAACTCCCCAACTTGGTTTGACCAGCCGGAATGCGCTCAAAAAAGCTCACCCTCCGTGGCCCTGTCCTTCCTCTACCGTCTCTTCCGGCGCGTCTTCGACGTCATTCTCGTCCAATGGCCCAATGAAGCGGCGAAAGTTGCCGAGATCCTCGTGCTCCGGCACCAATTGGCCGTACTTCGACGCCAGGTCGCCCGTCCCCGCTTCGTCCGATCGTGCCCTCGTCGCCCTTCTCGCTAGTCTCATGCCGCGCGAGCGCTTGAGTTCGTTCCTCATCACGCCACAGACGATTCTCGCCTGGCACCGTGCACTCGCGAATAAGCGCTGGACCTACCTACACCGCCGACCAGGACGTCCAGCCCTTCCCAAAGAGACCGTGGAGCTGATCTGCCGACTGGCACGGGAGAATCCCAGGTGGGGCTATTTCCGGATCGTGGGCGAACTCAAGAAGCTCGGTGTCATCGTCTCGAAGACGAGCGTTGCCACCGTACTGCGCCGTCACGGTCTCCCACCCGCTCCTCGACGCGAAGGTCCAACCTGGAGCGAGTTCCTCACTGCCCAGGCCAAGGGCATCGTGGCGACTGATTTCTTTCATATCGACACCGTGTTGCTCCGCCGCTACTACGTGTTGTTCGTGAGAACTAGAGCGACGCGTGGTGCACGTCCTCGGGATCACCATCAACCCGAACGGCCCATGGGTGACCCAGGTCGCACGCAACTTCGCCGCCGCCCTCGAAGGTGCCGGCCGACGCCTCCGATTCCTGATCCGCGATCGAGACACCAAGTTCACCGCCAGCTTCGACGAGGTGTTCGCTTCGATCTGCGTCGAGACCATACGAACCCCAGTGCGCTCACCTCGTGCGAACGCATACGCGGAGCGTTTCGTGTGCACCGTCCGCAACGAATGCCTCGACCATCTTCTTGTCGTCTCACGACGACATCTCGAATCGGTGCTCGACGAGTACGTCCGGCATTACAACGAAGCGAGACCGCACCGAGGACTCCATCTTGCCCAGCCGATCCCCCGACCGGCAGACCCGGTCACGAGCGGCACGGTGATCCGACGCGACATGCTTGGCGGCGTCATCCATGAGTACGCCCGAGCTGCCTGACTACGGTCGCCGCAGGGAATCCGCCCGAAACCGCTCCGCCTCTGTAGCGGAGCGCTCCGCTCTCGCGCAGTGAGCAGGTTCCACCGGTCGCCACCGGCAAGCCATGACCCTCCGTGCCTGCTGCACACAAACCACTGAATCGGCGGTGCTCCGCGTTTATGGACCCTTCAGGTTGCCGATAACGAGCCATCTCACCGGCGTGGGATAACAAGTATCGCCCCGGGGGGGCCACCTTGATACTCGGCGCCAGGCTGAGGGGTCGACAGTACTTTATTCTATGATTCAATGAACTGGTGGCGAGTGAACCCCGGTGGAGTGCACGAGAACTTAGGGCTGAGCTCAATCGCTACGAGGCCGAACTGCGAGCAGCGGGCAAGACGCGCAACACCATTAGCACCTACGTCCAGCATCCGGAGCGATTCATCAATTGGCTGGAGGGGCGGTATAGGCCCACGCAGGTGGATCGGACTTGGAATCCCGGTCCCCCAACGGGAGAACCGAGCCGAGGTACGACCGACGAGGGAAGTATGTCAGGGGGGCGCTCCCGATACGACCCACTCAGGAGGTACCTCGCCGAACGCACCGAGCCGGTCATTCGCCTTTCGTTCGCTGAAATCGAGCGGATAATCGGTGGCCCGCTGCCCGCCTCCGCCCGTCGCCACCGGCCATGGTGGGCCAACGAGCGTTCTGGCAGCCACGTCCACGCCGCAGCGTGGATGGGAGCCGGTAGACGCGCGGCCAACGTCGACCTCAACGCCGGCTCCGCGGACTTCATCCGATGAGCGGGCGTGATGAGGATTGCAAGTACCAAGAAGATAGGAAAGATCCGTCCGCGACTTGAGGGTCGTAATCGAAGAGGACGAGGAGGATGATGGAGATCACACTTGATGAAGTGGAGCGTGTGTTCCGTTCACGCCACTCAGCTGGTGTGAAACCCCAGCTGCCGTTTCAAGTAAAGATTTACGCTTGCGGCTTGAGACTGAGGGTTACCATCGAAGCAGTAGTACGCGGTCGCGAGGCGGTCATCATGGAGCGCTCACTAATGGGTCCAGTCGAGAATGCCATCCGTAATCGCGTGAGTGCGGGAGCTGTCCTCTCCACTCCAAGCGGGCGCGGTCGCTTTACCGTCGCTGAGATCGGCAGCAAAGGGCCGATTCTCCTTCTGGGTGAGAAAGAGGCCAGAACGCTCATCCCGTGGACGGCTTTGGAAGGAGTGCCCGGCTTTCTCGGTCCCGAGGCTTGGTCACGCGTCGGAGGCATCTACGACCGGGCAGCTGACCCGGGCACGCTCGACGAATACATGAAGAGGTTCGTAAACCGGGCGACCGCTGGCTGGGTGGCCAGCCTCTTGGAGCTCGCTGAGGTGGTCGAGATCGATCAGCGTCCACCAGCTCGGGTCCGCATGAGGCCAGGTTTCAGCTCACCACCACCCCCGCCGCCACCGGGAACTCTTGAGTTCGACTCCGAAGACGCTGACGACTGGCGCGGCAAGGCGGGCGCGCCCGTTCGGCAAGGCTCCAAGACGATGACTACTGACAGTCAGATCTGGCGAGCAAAGGGTGAATCCCTGCACCACCTCGGCCGCTACGAGGAGGCCCTGGCTGACTTTGAGCGCGCTACCGAGCTCAGCGGGGGCACCGCGGCGATCAACTGGTGGTGGAGAGGCACGACTCTCGTCCACCTCCGCCGTCTCGAGGAGGCCGTAGCGGCGTACGGGCGAGCCGTCGAGCTCGCTCCTGAAGAGGCCAGGAACTGGAGCGGCAAGGGTTCGGTCTTGAGGGAACTAGGCCGCTACGTGGAGGCCCTGGCTGCATACGAGCGAGCCGTCGAGCTTGCTCCGGGTGACCAGTTCAGCTGGTGGGGGAAGGGGGTAGCACTCCGCGACCTCGGCCGCTACGAGGAGGCCCTTGCTGCATACGAGCGAGCCGTCGAGCTCGCTCCTGAAAACGCTCAGGACCACCGAGCCAAGGGTGAATGCCTCTACCGTCTCGGGCGGTACGAGGAGTCCCTGGCCGCATTGGAGCGAGCCATCGAGCTCAAGCCCGAAAACGGCACCTTTTGGAACGACAAAGGAGCAGCGCTGGCTGCTTTGGGCCGCACTGAAGATGCGCTGAGGGCTTCCGGACGTGCCATTGAGCTGTGTCCCAACGACGCGAGCTTGTGGGGCAACAAAGCCGCGATCCTCCATAAGGTCCGGCGGTACGAGGAGTCCCTGGCGGCATTCGAGCGAGCCATCGAGCTCGCCCCTGACGTTGACCACTGGCGAGGCAAGGGTGAATGCCTCTACCAGCTCCATCGCTACGAGGAGGCCGTGGCTGCATACGAGCTAGGCCTCGGAGACCCCCAGCGGGCCTTGTCCGACGTTGAGCGCGACACCGAGCTCAGCGGGGGCAACGCGCTCAACTGGTGGTGGACAGGCATGGCTCTCCACCACCTCGGCCGCTACGAGGAGGCCTTGGCCATGTACGAGCGAGCCGTCGAGCTCGCCCCTGAAGAGGCCAGGAACTGGTGCGGCAAGGGTGAAAGTCTCTACCAACTCGGGCGGCACGCGGAGTCCCTGATCGCATTCGAGCGAGCCATCGAGCTCCAGCCCGAAAATGACAACCTCTGGAACGACAAAGCAGTAGCGCTGGCCGCTTTGGGCCGCCCTGAAGATTCGCTGTCGGCTTACGAGCGTGCCATTGAGCTATGTCCCACCGCCGCGAGCTCGTGGACCAACAAAGGCTCGACTCTCCACAACGCCGGGCGATACGAGGAGTCCCTGGCTGCATACGAGCGAGCAATCGAGCTCGCCCCTGAAAACGCTCAGAACTGGCGAGGCAAGGGTGAAGCCCTCTACCACCTCCACCGCCACGAGGAGGCCCTGGCTGCGTACGAGCGAGCCCTCGGAGATCCCCTGGACCGGGACGTCGAGTAGAACTGAATCGAAGTCGATTCAGTCGAAGGGGAAGGGGTCGACCATACGACGACGTCTGTTACCAAAGCGCTGGCTCTACCAGCGATGTGTGCCCTTGGCCACTATGGCTTTCATCGTCGCGGTTGCAGGCAGTGGCTGCAGGACGGCCTCAGACAGTGCTGCGCCAAGAACACGGGATACCGGATCTTCGAGGAACACAGGGTCGGTGGGAACTTCATCATCGATCACCTCACCACCGGCGACTTCACCAGCGGCGACTTCACCACCGGCAACTTCACCACCAGTGACGACGCCAACGGAGGCCTCGGGCATCCAGATTGGACCGGGTCCACAATCGACCTACAACGTGCAACCACAACAAGCCCCAGGGTCGTGCCACTACACATACATCGGCTCCGACCCGCTTCCCGACCGGAGCTGCACGCCCGGAGCCGTCAACCCGCAGGTCACCCAGGCCGATATCGATTCAACGATCTGTCGGAGCGGCTACGCATCCTCCATCCGTCCACCTGAGGATGTCACGGAACCCGAGAAGGAAGCATCGGCTGCGGCATACGGCTACACCAAGCCTTTCTACAATGCCGAATACGACCACTTGATCCCTCTGGAGGTGGGTGGTGACCCCAATGATCCGTCCAACCTGTGGGTCGAGCCGCCCGACAACCCAAATGCCACATCGACCTCCAACACGAAGGACGTGCTGGAGAACAGATTGAACAGTCTCGTCTGCGACGGACAGATCACCCTGGCGACGGCACAGCAAGCCATCGCCACCAACTGGGTGACTGCCTACGAGAAGTACGTAGGGACTCCTCCGACGTACGCCTCTGCGCCCACGACGACCGCGACCGGTCCGACTGCCGGCAGCCCCTCGCCAACGAATTCAGCTTCGAGCGCCGCCTCGTGTCAGGCAACGGCCTCCCCCTCGAATGATGGCTACTCCGGCGATTACGAGATCTACATCCACTCGAACCAACCGGACCGGGAGGCGACGGCGTCGGACGCCGGGGATACATGGAGCCATGAGACCGACGGCTCGGGCTACGTCGACATCCGGCTCTTCCACACGGGGCCAGGCGAGTCGGTCACGGTCACGGTCGGCGGTGCGTCGTGCTCGACCACGGTGTAACCGATCGTGGCCGACGGTGTCCCAGCGGCGACTCTCTGGATCCACAAGTAGCACGGATACGGAACCGGTTTTAGGCTCCATGACTGACATGGCTGAATCGAACTCACTGGCCATACTGGCTGGTCCCGGGCCGTCGTCTGTCCGTACCGCTCGCAGCGAGGTGTGCCGAGCTCAGCCGATACGGCGTGGGACGCTTGCGTCCCTGTTTGGACCGAGCGTTGGCTCCAGTTGCGCGTCATGACGAGCGGTGGGGCGGGCGTGCCTGACCCTTCGATCCGGGCATCCGATGCCGACAGAGAGGCGGTGGCCACCGCACTGCGCGAGCACCTCTTGGCGGGTCGGATCACCATGGACGAATTCGAAGAGCGCGTTGGCGCCGCATTCTCGGCCACCCTGCTTAGCGATCTCGCTCCCCTTACCGCTGACTTGCCACAACCTCATAAACCGACAGCCCAGGCGCCGAAGGAGACGCCTCGAGAGCGGCGGCGGCGAGAGAAGGCTGAGAAGAATCACGGCAAGTCTCTTGCTAGCTGGCAGGCCCGCCGCGACGCCCAGGCAGAGTTACTTCGCCTCGCTCGCGAGTTCAGAGGTGAGACAGCCTCAGACTTCATCTGCAATCCCGGCGAGGCGCTGTTTGCGACCGTGACTGGCACCGCCCTCGTCGAGCATCGCCGCCAGTCGGGGCAATACCAAGGGCGTTCAGGCGGGTTCTCGATACCCCTTGGCCTGGGCGTGCGTTACCGGACCGGCCGTTCCAGGGGACGCTACGTTCAAGGACCTGAGGTGGCAACCGCCATCGATACCGGCACTTTGTACGTCACGAACCAGCGAGTGGTATTCCGCGGCATGAAGCAGACCCGCGAGTGCCGGTACGACAAGACCATCGGCATCAGCCACGACGACCGTCAGGGAGTGGCCGTCATCTCGGTGTCGAACCGTCAGAAGCCGATGATGGTGCGCTATGGACGAAAGGTGGCTGGCGCGGTCGCCATCCGGATGGAGATGGCTCTGGCCCAATACCGGGGTCAGCTTCCGGCGCTCGTGGCCCGTCTCGAACAAGAATTGGCAGCCATCGACCAAACCAAGCCCGTGGCACCGTCAGCCGCGAAGACGTCTTCGGGGGTCTCAGGTACATCCCCGCCGGCCAAGACACAACCGACGCCGAATACTCGCCAACCGGCTGCCGGGCCAGTGAAGTCTCCTCCTGCTACCGGAAACGAGCCGTGGTGGAAGCAGCCGGGACTGCGAGGTTAGCGCTGGTTCAGTCGCTTGTTGGAGAAACGGACGGGAGAGTCGGCTCAGCCCCGTAGTCCGCGTGCACAGAAGCGAAGGTAGGTCACGCCATTGTGCGCATCCAGCTGGTGCCTCCCCAGCCCTTCCTGCCATGCAGCCGCGTTGAGTTGTCTTTGCTTGTCGATCAGAGCAACATCGGCGTCTGCGCGTTGCCGAGCAAAGTCCTTTCGGGTCTGTTCGGCCAGGTCGGTGATGTCCTTATGTCTACTGGCCCATTCTTGCCGAGTGCGCTGCTCGCTCTTCGCTGCCTCGGTCTTTGCCACGGTTGTTGCGCGCTCGAATGCCATCCGCTGCTCGACGTACTTGCGCCTGATTGCTTGAACATGATGGTCGGGGACAGTGGCCGGTGCAGTGGCCTGGGCCCGCGCGATGACGGCCTGACGCCACGCTTCAAGTGTGCCGGCCTTCTGGTCACCGATTCCGGTGGGATGAACCTTTCGTCCAGACCGTAGGTTGATGAAGACTTGGTTGCCGACGCGCGAGATCCCGGTGAAGTCTGCCGCACTTCGGATACCGTTGGCGTGGAGCGTGCCTTCAAGGGTTCGCCCAATGCCCGGCAGTCTGGCGCTCGCAATGGTTGCGTTCACGAGGTAGTTGGCGACATGGGTCGCTTGTAGGCTTCGCAGGATCGTTGCGCGCTCTTTTTCTTCCGCCCGAGCCAAGCTCCTCAAATCCTTCTCGGTGTTGCTCAGGCGTTTCGTGAGGTCTTGATCGATCTTCCTCAGATCCGACTGTTCGCTGTCGCTTGCCTTGGCCGCGAGCTTGGAGATCTTGTCCAGGGTGTCGCGCTCTCGCTTGTCGACTCCTTGGCGATCAGCGTGCGCCGTTGCGACCTCCTTGCGTGCTCGGTCCGCGTCGGACTTAAGTCGGCGGAAGGCAGCGTGGACGGCGTGCTTCTCTTTCCATTCGGGTGTTCGGAGGAACAGTCCCAGTGTGCAGAGAGCGGTGAACAGCACGATCATTGGCACAGCGAGCCTTGCAGCCACACTCCCGCTCGCTGTGAGGCCGATGAACAGTGCGAGTGCCAGAACGTCGGCGGCTGCGATGGCGCGGAGCCACATGGAGGAGACGGAACGAAACTCCACACGCTCCAATGGAGGCAGATGGCCCAGGGCCCACGACGGGTCATTTGGGATAGTCGGTAAAGCGCCCGATGTGTCGAGCGAAGTGAGCCACTCTGAGATCGCTTTGGTGGCATCTTCTGGTGAGGTTGATTGGTTGGTTGGCGGAGCCATAGGCGCGAGCAACTGCTCTGACGGCGCTGGGACTGCGATCGGATCAAACGGCGGGACTGAGTCCAGCG
>Ga0181518_10004651_pt1 | contig 12148 bp, 10 predicted proteins | sample PEATcosm2014_Bin_28_FD_119751 | JGI IMG/M metagenome (GOLD analysis project Ga0181518, IMG submission 119751) | Peatland microbial communities from MTU Mesocosm Facility, Houghton, MI, USA - PEATcosm2014_Bin01_60_metaG | ecosystem: Environmental > Terrestrial > Soil > Wetlands > Peat | place... | reverse complement strand
ATCCTGGATTATGTGAACGGCTTGTATGAGCCGATGGTGGATGCCCGGCGCGCGGTCGGAGAAGCGGCGCCCGAAAAGCATGTGGCCTCTCCCCGCCATCCCGAAAGCGTGGCCGCCTTCGCGCGCTGGGCGGCGGCGGCGGCAGTTCATTTTCGGGGCCGGCACATCTTGTGGGAAATCTACAACGAACCGAACGGCGATTTCTGGCGGCCCAAACCGGACGCCGCCGAATACACCACACTGGCGCTGGCGACCGCCCGGGCCATCCGGGAAGCGGAACCTTCCGCCACCATCGTCGCCCCGGCCATGTCAGGATTTGACTGGAAATATATGGAGAGTTTCTTGCAATCGGGCGTGCTGGAATTTCTGGATGGCGTCAGCGTTCATCCCTACCGCGCTCCCAATCAGCCGCCGGAAACCGCCGCCGCTGATTACAAAAGGCTGCGCGAGTTGATTGACCGTTTCGCGCCCGAATCCAAGCGCGGGAAAATCCCCATCCTGAGCGGCGAGTGGGGTTATGCGTCGAACACCAGGGGCGTTTCGCTGGAAACGCAGGCCGCTTTTGCCGTCCGCCAGCAACTTTGCAATTTGCTCAACGGCGTCCCGCTCTCGATCTGGTATGATTGGAAGAATGACGGGCATGACGCCGCCGACAACGAGCAGAACTTCGGGACCGTCAAGGAAGACTTGGAACCCAAACCCGCCTACACCGCGCTCAAGACGATGACGGCGGAGTTGAGCGGCTACCGTCTGGAACGAAGGCTGGATGGTCTGGCGGAAAGCGACTTCGTGCTGGTGTTTGTCAACGGGGCCGGTGAGCGCAAGGCAGCCGCGTGGACATTGGCCGCTCCGGCTGTCGTCCATCTGGCCGGCTTGGAGCCGGAGGATTCCCTGGAGCTTGGGTTGCTGCCGCGATATGTCTTTGTGAAGTGACCACAGCGGTTCTTCGGCCTGGCCTGGGTCGACACCATCTTCGAAGCCAAGAAGTTTGATTCCGCCGTCAAAATCAGAGTCGCTCCAAGAACCACAAATTGACAGGAATTGCGATTTGTTTTTGAACGGAAAAAACGATAAAACTTGCATAAGAAGTGGATTTGAGGGATATAAATGCCATGATTATCGAATTTCGAGTTCAAAATTACCGGTCGTTTCGGAAGGAACAGATCTTTAATTTGGCCGCCAGCAATTACGACAAGTCTCTCTCTGAGAACTTGATCTCGGCTGACCTCCCCGGTCTGCCCGGTACGCGCATCATCAAAGCGGCGGCCCTTTATGGGCCAAATGCTGGAGGGAAAACCAACTTATTGCTGGCTCTGCATTTCCTCCGTTGGCTGGTGGTGGAATCGGCTGCAGGTCAGAAGCCGGAGGCCAAACTGCCCGCCGATCCCTTTCGTCTGGATCGCGAGTCTCTTGAAGCGCCGACGACTTTGGATATCACTTTCGTCGCGGAAAACGTCCGCTACGATTTGGCGGTGGCGCTTACCAAGGAACGGGTGGTTCAGGAACGGCTTGTCGCGTATCCCACTGGACGGCCGCAAGTATGGTACGACCGCATTTGGAATGACGAGGGGAAGCGTTACGACTGGTTGCCGGAGAAGCCGACCGATTTCCCGCGTGACGCCGGAATAGTTGAGAAGACAAGGGAAAACGCCTTGTTCCTCTCAACGGCGGCGCAATGGAACAACTCGCAGGTTGCGCCGGTGTACCAATGGTTCTCTACGACTCTTGAGTTTATGAACCTGAGCGCAGAGGGGGCTCAGTTGTCTCACGAATTTACAGCGCAGATGGTGAATCGCTCCGAAGATGCGCGCAGGTTCATCTCAGGACTATTGCGATCTGCAGATCTCGGATTGACAGATGTTGAAGCCACTGAGGAGACACCGGATGCGCTTGCTCAAAAGGCTATCGGGGCGATGCGGAATTTGGTGCGTGAGAGAGGTGCTCCACCAGGAGTGCTTCCGGAACGATTCTGGCAGGTCATTTTCCAGCACGAAGGCAAGGACGGAGATCTCTTTCCCATTAACTGGTGGAGTCAATCTGCAGGGACACGCCGCTTCTTTAGCGTCCTTGGCCCATGGATGGGAATGGTCAATAGCGGTCAAGTGCTCTGTGTGGACGAACTTGAAACCAGCTTGCATCCGTCGCTCGCGGCGGAGTTGCTGCGGTTGTTGTTCAAGCTCACGAGCGCGCAATCGCGGTCGCAGTTGTTGTTCACCACGCACAATCCGTTGTTGCTGGACATGACCTTGTTGCGCCGTGATCAAGTCTGGTTCGCTGACAAGAACCAGGAAGGCGAGTCGTTCCTGTATCCGCTGACAGACTACAAGCCTCGCGCGGATGAATCACTCGTGCGGGGTTATTTGTCCGGGCGGTATGGGGCTGTGCCCTTCATTCCACGCGGTCTGGTGGTAAGCGAGGCGGACGATGTGATGCCGAAGGAGGTCGAACATGCCAGCTAAACCTGGTCCGCTGCGGCCTCACGAAGAACGACAGAGTTGCGCCCGGCGGGAGCAGTTTCAGCCGCCACCTGGCGAGCCGTCTTTGGGGGATTCCTTCCTCATAGTCACCGAGGGAGAAGTCACTGAAAAGCTGTATTTCGAGTCGGTTCGTGCGGGTCTGCAACTCAACCCTGTCACGGTGCATGTAGTACATCCCCGTTGCACCGATGCCGCGGGTTTGGTACGCGGTGAGAGTCCAGGCGGCAGAAGCCGCCAAGCGTGGCGGAGAGGATCGCAGCGACGTCTTGAGGAAACTCGATCCCCGGCAAAGACGGCTGTTGGAATTATTCAAGAAGCAGGAAACGGCCACTGCGGAAGAGATTGCTGTTCACCTGCGGCTCAGCCACCGCACGGTTGTGGGCCTGAGCCGGGGCTGGTTGAAAACAGGGTTTCTTGAACTGCATGAGCCTTCGCGGAAACGTCGTTCGTATCGGTTGGGGCGGGCGTTTCAGCCGTTGGTGGCGTAAGGGAATGTGCGGCGCGAGCCTTTGTTGCTCATTGCCGCAGTAACTGATCCATCGCGCGATGGACGTGATTCGTCCGGCGCCGGGAGATTACAGCCGGAAAGAAAAAACTTCCCTGCGGATGGCGGCCTTGAGCCTGGGGATCAAGAGGGTGCCGGGGTCCAAGAGGATTCGCGGGCTGTTTCCGTGATTCTTCAAGAAAAATACTCAAAAAAAGGTTGACACGCCGCCATCGCATGTTAGAGTTCTCTGTATAACAGAGAACTTTAACATCATCAACTCATGAACATCACTCAGCAGGATGCCCGCAATTCCCTCGCCCAAATCGAGGATACCCTCACCCGAACCCGCAATGCCATCGGCCAGGGGGCCAGCGGCGGCATTCTGATCGCCTGGGGCGTGATCTGGGCGCTGGGCTTTTCGGCCGATCAGTTCGCGCCCAAATTGGCGCAGTCCTTCTGGCCGTTCCTCATCGTTGGCGGCGCGCTGGCCAGTTGGATTTGCGGCGCGCGGTCCCGGCCGCGCATCCAGTCGTCCGTCGGCGCGCGGATAGGTTTCTTCTGGCTGGCGCTTTTTGCCTACGCCGTGTTGTGGTTCTTCCTGCTACACTCGGAGAGCCGTCCGGGCCAGCCGGGCCTGCATTTTGACGCGCTCATCGGCCAGGACGACGCGGCGGTGCAGCAGCAACTCGGCGCGTTTTTTGCCACCGTCCCCATGTTCGCTTATGTGGTGGGCGGATTATGGCTGGGCCGGTTCTTTATCTGGCTGGGAGTGGGCGTCACGGTGCTGACCGTCGCCGGGTATTTCTTTATGCCGGCATGGTTCAACCTCTGGATGGCTGCCACCGGGGGCGGCTCGCTCATTGTGGCGGGCGCGTATATCCGCCGATTTTGGAGGCAAACCTATGGCCCAGCTTAACACCGTCATTCACCAGCCGGCGCGACTGCGCATCATGGCCAGCCTGGTGGCGCTGGAGGACAAACCTCAGATTGATTTCAGCACGCTGGGCAAACTGCTCGATCTGACCGACGGCAACCTGGGCGCCCACCTCCAAACCCTCGAAGAGGCGGGCTACATCACCATCCGGAAGAGATTTGTCCACCGCAAGCCGCGCACGGAAATCTCCTTGACAGCCAAGGGCCGGTATGAGTTCGCCGAACACGTCGCCGCCCTGAAGCAGATTCTGAGTTGATTCCGGGGAGCGCATGCGCCATCGCATGTCATGGCCGGCACCCTCCCCGGCCATGTCTTTTGCAGCGTGACTTTCCCTTCCGGCCCGTGTACATTCAACCAGTCACATGAAACGCCGTCCTCCAGTGTCACGCAGCGGCCGGTTCGCCGGCGAACTCAATGCCGCCGCCGCCAAGTTCACTCAATCCGTCTCCTTCGATTGGCGGCTCTGGGAACACGACATCCTCGGCTCGCTGGCCCATGCCGCCATGCTGCGAAAAATCGGCCTGCTCACCGCCCGCGAGGCGCGCGCCATCGAAAAGGGCCTCACCGCCATCGCCCGGGAAATCGTTGCCGGCAAATTCGTCTGGCGCGAGGAACTGGAGGATGTCCACATGAACATCGAGGACGCCCTGACCCGCCGCGAGCCGGCCGGCGCCAAGCTCCACACCGGCCGCTCCCGCAATGATCAGATCGCGCTGGACATGCGGATGTGGCTGCGCGAGGAAATCATGGAACTGCGCCTGGCCGTCCGCGGGTTGCAGTCGGCGCTCGTGGAACTGGGCGGGAAATACTCCGGCGTGCTCATCCCCGGCTACACTCATTTGCAACGCGCACAGCCGGTTTATCTCGCGCATCACTTGCTGGCTTACGTCGAAATGCTCGAACGCGACAACTCCCGCCTGCTGGACTGCCAGGCCCGCGCCAACGTCTGCCCCCTCGGCAGCGGCGCTCTGGCCGGCTCGACTCTGCCGCTGGACCGCGCCTTTGTGGCCCAACTGCTCGGCTTCCGCGCGCTGTCGCAAAATTCGATGGACGCCGTAAGCGACCGCGATTTCGCGGTGGAATTTTGCGCGGCGGCGGCGCTGCTCGCGGTGCATCTCTCCCGTTTGGCGGAAGACTTGATTCTCTGGAACACGGCGGAATTCCATTTCATCACGCTGTCCGACGCCTTTACCACCGGCTCCTCGCTCATGCCGCAAAAGAAAAACCCGGACATCGCGGAATTGACCCGCGGCAAGGCCGCCCGCGTCATCGGCAACCTCATGTCCCTGCTGACGCTGCTCAAGGGTTTGCCGATGTCTTACAACCGCGATTTGCAGGAGGACAAGGAGCGCCTTTTCGACACCGCCGACACCGTGCGCGCCTGCGCCCGGCTGATGGCGGCGCTCTTGCAAACCGCCGAGGTCAACCGCGCCTCCTGCGCGGCGGCGGCGGGCGACCCGGCGTTGCTGGCCACCGACCTGGCCGATTACCTCGTGCGCAAAGGCATGCCCTTCCGCCAGGCCCACGACCTCGTCGGCGTGGCCGTGGCGCTGGCTGAAAAACTCGGCAAGCCGCTCGACAAATTGACCCCCGCCGAATTGCAATCCATTGACAAAACTTTTGGCCCCGACGCGCTGGACATATTCCGCATGCCCGAAGCGATGGCCAAGCGCACCCTGCCCGGCGCGCCCGGCACCCAGGAAGTCGCCAAGCAACTGGCCCGCTGGCGCGAACAACTTTCATGAAGAAGCGCGGCCCCATCCTTCCCGGCAGGGTGAGACTCCGTCGAACCCTAACTCATCCCGATGCGATGGGTAGCACGGGCGACTCGCCCGTTCCGCCGGGCCACTGGCCCGGCGGAAGATCGCGGAAGGCACTTTCGACCGTAACTGCTATTGGCTGCCAGGTTTCATCCCACATTCCGCTCGGCGAGTCGCCGAGCGGCACAGGCGGGTCGCCTGTGCTACCCATCGCAGCTCGGCACAGATTTGAAATAACAGAGGCTAAGAGAAGTCACGGCTCGCCCGAGTCTCGCCCTGCCGGAATTGTAAGCCGTGCCTGACCCCTCCCTCCAATCCCTGCTGCGCGACACTTCGCGGTCATTCTACTTGACGATGCGCATTTTGCCGCGCGCCGTCCGGCCCCAAGTCGGTCTGGCCTATCTGCTCGCCCGCACCACCGACACCATCACCGACAGCGAACTGGTTCCGATGGAATCTCGCCTGGGCGCTTTGGCGGATTTCCGCGGACGGATCATGGGCAAGTCGTCCGCCGCGCTGAATTTCGCCAGTCTGGCCCCAAGCCAGGAATCGGAGGCGGAACGCGCGCTGCTGGAACGCTGCGAAGAGACGTTGCGCGTTCTCGCCGGCTTCGCGGAGGAGGATCGCCGCCTCATTCGCCAGGTTCTCAACACCATTATCAGCGGACAGGAATTGGACCTCAAACGGTTCGGCGCGGCCCATTCCCCCAATCTCGCCGCGCTGGAAACCGACGCGGAACTGGACGATTACACCTGGCGCGTCGCCGGCTGCGTCGGGGAATTCTGGACGCGCCTGTGCCGCGCGCGTCTTTTCCCGCGCGCGCGCGCGGACGACCCGGCGCTGCTGCGCGACGGGATTCGTTTTGGGAAAGGGCTGCAACTGGTCAACATCCTCCGCGACCTCCCGGCCGATTTGGGCAAGGGCCGATGCTACATTCCGCGCCAGTCCTTGAAAGCCGCCGGCCTGACACCGGAAGACTTGCGTTCCGCCGCCAGCGAGCCGCGTTTCCGCCCGCTTTACCAAACCTGGCTCGGCCGGGCCGGCGGCCATTTGCAGGCGGGCTGGGACTACACCAACGCGCTGCCGCCCGGCCAGCCGCGCCTGCGCCTGGCCTGCGCGTGGCCGATCCTGATCGGCGCGCGGACATTGCGCCGGTTGCGCGGCGAAAATGTGCTTGACGCCACCCGGCGCGTCAAGATCAGCCGGGGCGAAGTCCGCGCCCTCGTGGCCCGCTCCATCCTTCTGCTGGCTTGGCCCTCCGGCTGGAAGGCCCAGTTCAGCCGGGAAATGAGTTTGAGCAAATGAAGTTGATTCCCGCGCGCTGATTGTTTACATATTCGCGTATGAAAAATCTCACCTTGATTCTTCTGGCCTGTGGCATCGGCCTTTCCGGTGGATTGTCCTGCACAACCGGCCAGCCCCCGTCGTCCTCATCCCAAACGCAGCCCGGCCAAGCCGGCGACGCCAATGCCGAAAAGGAGAAAGCGGACGCCGACGCCAGAATCATGCAAGCCCAGGACGCCGCCAGGGCCGTCGCCGCGGCCAAGGCCGCCAAGGAACAAGCCGCCGCGGATGCGCAAGCCCACATTCAAGCTGGGAAGGACGCCAATCCGAAAAAAGACCAGGAAGCAGAAACTGCCGCTGCCGACGCCCAGGCCAAAAAGGAGCAAGCGGCCATGGAAGCCGAGGCCCGCAAAAAGGCGGCTGCCGACATCCGAATCCAGCAAGCGCAAGACGCAGCCCGGATTGTCGCTGCCGCCCAGGCCGCCAAGGAGAAAGCCGCCGCGGATGCCCAAGCCCTCATCAAGGCGGCTGCCGATGCCAAACTGAAACAGGAGCAGGAAGCGAAAATCGCCGCCGACAAGGCCAAACAGGAGCAAGCGGCCCCGAATGTCGAGGCCCCCCAAAAGACGGACATAGCCGCCAATCCAAAAATGGAGCAGGAAGCGAATACCGGCGCTGGCAGCGCCACAGCTCCGAATACACAAGAAACCCAATCAGCCGACGCCGCCGCCCAGGCCAAGAAGGCGCAAGAGGCCGCGGATGCCGAGGCCCGCAGAAAAGCGGAAGCCGACGCCAAACTGAAAATGGAGCAGGACGCGATATTGGCCGCCGAAGCAGCCAAAGCTCAGAAAGCGCAAGAGGCCCAATTGGCCGCCGACGCCGCCAAAGCTCAGAAAGCATACGAGGCGCAATTAGCCGCCGACGCCGCCCAAGCCAAGAAGGCGCAAGAGGCCGCCGATGCCGAGGCCCGCAAGAAAGCGGAAGCCGACGCCAAACTGAAAATGGAGCAGGATGCGATAGCGGCCGGCGACACCGCCAGAGCCAGGAAACTGCAAGAGGCGCGATTAGCCGCCGCGGCCGCCCAGGAGAGAAAGGAGGAAGAGGCCGCGGAAGCAGAGGCCCGCAAAAAAGCGGACGCAGAGGCCAAATTGAAAAAGGAACAGGGTGCCAATACGGCCGCCGACCCTGCCCAGGCCAAAAAGGCGCAGGAGGCCGCCGATGCCGAGACCCGCAAGAAAGCGGACGCCGACGCCAAACTGAAAAAGGAGCAGGATGCCAAAGCAGCCGCCGACGCCGCCAAAGCACAGAAAGCGCAGGAGGCGCAGTTGGCTGCCGATGCCGCCCAGGCCAAAAAGGCGCAAGAGGCCGCGGATGCCTTGGCGGCGTCACAGAAAGCGCAAGCAGCGCAATTAGCCGCCGACGCCGCCCAGGCCAAGAAGGCGCAAGAGGTCGCCGATGCCGAAGCCCGCAAAAAAGCGGACGCAGACGCAAGACTGAAAAAAGAGCAGGATGCCAAGGCGGCAGCCGACGCCGCCAAAGCTCAGAAGGCGCAAGAGGCGCAATTAGCCGCCGACGCCGCCCAGGCCAAAAAGGCGCAAGAGGCCGCCGATGCCGAAGCCCGTAAAAAAGCGGACGCTGAAGCCAAACTGAAAAAGGAGCAGGATGCCAAGGCAGCCGCCGATGCCGCCAAGGCCTGGGCTGATTTCATAGCGGCGGATGCCGAGGCCCACAAGCAAGTGGACGCCGAAGCCAAACTGAAAAAGGAGCAGGATGCCAAGGCAGCCGCCGACGCCGCCAAAGCACAGAAAGCGCAAGAGGCGCAATTAGCCGCCGATGCCGCCCAGGCCAAGAAGGCGCAAGAGGCCGCGGATGCCGACGCCCGCAAAGAAGTGGGCGATGACGCCAAAATCAAGCAAGCGCAAGACGCAGCACTGGCAATCGCCGCTGCCAAGTCCAAGAAAGATCAAGACGCCGCCGCCGCCGCTCAGAAACCCCAGCCGGCCGCCCCGGAGTCCGCCAACCCCGCCCCCAAGACAAACACGGCGGCGCTTCCGGCCAGGGGTTCCGCCGCGCCGCTCACCAAGGAGCAGAGGTTGAACGATCTCCTCGGCCGTTACAAGAACGACGAAATCACGCCGCTGGAGTACCAAACCGAACGCGCCAAAATCATGGCCGAGCCGTGACGCGGCTGCCTGCCGCCATGACCACGGACGAAGCGTTGGGTCACTGACGCATTACATCCGGTCCTATGGCCTACGATTCCTTCAGAGATTTTTTGGGAACGCTCGAAAAGGCGGGCGAACTCAAACGCATCCGCCAGCCCGTCGCCACCGAATTGGAGATCACGGAACTGGCCGACCGCGAAATGAAATCGCCCGGCGGCGGCAAGGCGCTGCTGATCGAGCAACCCACCATCGAGGGCCGGCCTTCGCCCTTTCCGCTCGCCATCAATACCCTCGGCTCTGACAAGCGAATGGCCATGAGCCTGGGCGCGGAGTCGGTGGAAGCCGTCGCGGGGGAAATGGGTTCACTGATGAAAGCCAAGCCGCCCGCCAGTTTCGGCGAGGCACTCAAGTTGCTCGGCATTGCCTTGGAACTGCGCCACGCCCGGCCAAAAACCGCTGCCGGCGGCCCGTGTCAAGAAGTCGTGCGCCGGTTTGACGACGGGCAGAAGTTGGCGGCGGTAACGGACCGCCGCTACAGTTGCCCGACACTCCTCGACCTCCCTATTCTCAAATGCTGGCCGCTGGACGCCGGACGTTTCCTCACCCTGCCCTGCGTGGTGACTCGCGACCCGGACACCGGCGGGCGCAATGTCGGCATGTATCGCATGCAGATTTTTGACGCTCAGACCACCGGCATGCACTGGCAATTGCACAAGGTCGCCGCGCGCCACGGCAAACGCCATTTCGAAACCGGCCAACGAATGCCCGTCAGCGTTTTTCTTGGCGGCGATCCCGTCTTCACCTTTGCCGCCACGGCGCCGCTGCCGGATGGTTTGGACGAATTCGTCCTCGCCGGCTGGCTGAGAAAGAAATCGGTCGTCCTGGTGAAATGCCTGACCAACGACCTGGAAGTCCCCGCCGACGCCGATGTGGTTCTGGAAGGCTACGTTGATCCGGCCGAGCCGTTGCGCGCGGAAGGGCCGTTTGGCGACCACACCGGTTACTATTCGCTGGCGGACCTGTATCCGGCCTTTCACCTCACCGCCATCACCCATCGCCGCGACGCGGTTTATCCGGCGACGATAGTGGGGATGCCGCCGATGGAGGATTTCTACATCGGCAGCGCGAGCGTGAAATTGTTCCTGCCCGTTTTCAAAATGACGTTCCCGGAACTGGTGGATTTGGCGCTGCCGGCGGAAGGGGTTTTCCACAACCTCGTCTTTGTCAGCATCAAAAAGACCTACCCTATGCAGGCTTACAAAATCATGCACGGCCTTTGGGGGATGGGGCAAATGATGTTCACCAAATACATCGTTGTGGTGGACGAGGATGTCAACGTCCACAACACCAGCGAAGTCCTGTTCCGTCTTTGCGCCGCCACCGATCCCCAGCGCGACACGCTTCTGACCAAAGGCCCCGCCGACGCGCTGGATCACGCCACCAGCCAATTCGCCATCGGCAGCAAAATGGGCTTCGACGCCACCCGCAAACTCCCCGGCGAAGGCTTCCCCCGCGAGTGGCCCCCGCTGATCAAAATGGGCGAAGAGGTCCAGCGCAAGATGGACCAGCTTCTTCAAAGCAATGGGTAAGGTGGCGAGACAATGCAAAATGATGAATGGACTCGCCGCCCGTTGGTCTTATACCTTGCAACAAATGAACAGGCCAGGAATCATTAGGCCCGAATAATCAAAGATGTGTGAATATGCGCAATCTCATTCCTATCCTCGCGATAATTGCATCATTACAGAGTGTTTTAGGGCAGCAGACGAACGCCCCAGGCTTCATCACAGAGTTCGGCGAGTACAAGCCTAAAGACGGCAGGTGGACAATTAGCATATCTGCGGAAAGTCGCAGTATTGGGGTTACCCGGCAAGAATCACCATCGCGTACCAGTGGTTTATCACCCTCCATTTGGAAGGCCCAAACTGGCTGGTTCGCCCTCGTTGAGAACGACGAGCATGTCTGGGCTTACGACGGCAACACTAATCTCCTCCTGATCGAGACGACCGCGGAAGGTCTGCGGACATTGCGATCCGAAAAGTACACGAATATGCTCCCAGAACAAATCCGTCAGCGATTGAGCCCCGTGGTTCTGGATGTGGTTGAGAGACACCAACTGCAAGGTCGGCCGGCACCGGCTCTCGATGCAAAGGAATGGTTCAACACCACCAATTCGCTCTCGCTTGATCAATTGCAGGGAAAAGTGGTTCTGCTCGACTTTTGGGGCCAGTGGTGTCCCCCTTGTGTCGAGAGAATTCCTGAATCGGAATTGTTACAGAATAAGTTTAAAAATCAGGGACTCGTTGTTATTGGCGTCCATTCCAACGATCGAAGCGACGACTTGGGGACTTTCTTAAAGAAAAACAAAATCACGTTTCCGATTGTCGTCGACAGCGGGGAGACGGCGAGGCGCTATTCAATCACCGGTTGGCCGACTTATTTCCTTGTCGATAAATTGGGAAATGTAGCTTGGGGGTTCTCCTACGTCCCGCCGAAGGAATCCCAAATACAAAAACTGCTGGAATAATGCTCTCAGAGCCGGAATTCCGGTTATGGTAATTGAACAAGTGCCAATCAACCCGGGCTGGCCTTGGTTCCCTCCGCGCGCAGTCGGAGCAGCGACAACAAATCCGCCACCTCCACCAGTCCTTCCGCCTCGCTTTTTTCCTCTGCCGTAAGCGCATTGCCGGCATCCTGCCTGTCCAGCAACTCTTGAAGGCGTTGTTGCACCCCTGCCGGCAGCCGGAATCGCGCCAGATCGCCAGGCATCTCCACTTCCAGATGTGTCGAATTCGCCATAACGTGCAGAATGATAGCCTGAGAATCCACCTTGCGCAATCAACTTTGAATGCAACTTCGTTCCGGCCGGATTTCCCTCAAAATTCACTTCATCTGTGTCCATCTGTGTCCATCTGTGTCCATCTGTGGCTCAGTCGGCAACGAGGTGGCCGGCGGGGGCGCCGGCCACCACACGCGGGGGCGCGTATGCTCCCCCGGAATCTTCCGCCGCGGGCGGCTCCAGGAATTAGCTGGAGTAGCCT
>Ga0181518_10004650_pt1 | contig 12150 bp, 7 predicted proteins | sample PEATcosm2014_Bin_28_FD_119751 | JGI IMG/M metagenome (GOLD analysis project Ga0181518, IMG submission 119751) | Peatland microbial communities from MTU Mesocosm Facility, Houghton, MI, USA - PEATcosm2014_Bin01_60_metaG | ecosystem: Environmental > Terrestrial > Soil > Wetlands > Peat | place... | reverse complement strand
GCGCATTCTCGGCCTGGGCGATCAGGGCGCAGGCGGCATGGGCATTCCCATCGGCAAGATGGCTCTCTACACCGCGCTGGGCGGCATTCCGCCGGAGCACTGCCTGCCGATTCTGCTCGACGTAGGCACGGACAACGAAGCGCTCCTGCGCGAGCCCATCTACATCGGCTGGCAGCACAAGCGCATCCGCGGCCACCAGTACGACGAGTTCATCGAAAAATTTGTCTGCGCCGTGGAGCGCCGCTGGCCGCACATTCTCTTGCAGTGGGAAGACTTCGCCGGGATCAACGCGGCCATCCTGCTCGAGCGCTTCCGCGACCGGCTCTGCACCTTCAACGACGACATTCAGGGAACCGCCGCCGTCACCACCGGCACGCTGCTGGCCGCTGTCCGGGCCACCGGCCATCCGCTCAAAAAACAAACTATAGCCATGTTCGGCTCGGGCTCGGCGGGCCTGGGCATCTGCGATCTGCTGATTGCCGAGATGCGGGAAGAAGGTCTCAGCGAGGAGCAGGCTCGCAAGCGCATCTACGCCTTCAATCGCCACGGCCTTCTGGTGGAGGGATGCGAGGGCATCCGCCCCGGCCAGGAATCGCTGGTGCGCAAGAGAGCCGACGTTGCCGGGTGGAAGCTGTCGGGCACCGGCGCAATCTCGTTGCTCGATGTGGTGCGCAACGCCAAGGTGACGATTCTGGTGGGCGTCTCCGCGCAGACCGGCGCGTTTACCGAAGAGATTGTGCGGGAGATGGCCAGCCACGCCGAGCGCCCCATCATCTTCCCGCTGTCGAATCCCACCTCCAAAGCCGAGGCCACGCCGGCCGACCTGCTGCGCTGGACTGCGGGGCGCGTTCTGGTGGGCACGGGAAGCCCATTTGCTCCAGTCGAGGTCAACGGCAAGCCGGTGCGCATCTCGCAGGTCAACAATTCGTTCATCTTTCCCGGCCTGGCGCTGGGCATTCTGGTTTCGCGCTCCACGCGAGTCTCCGATGCCATGATCATGGCCTCGGCCAAGGCGCTGGCCGGTCTCTCGCCTACGCTCGCGGACCCCAGCGCTCCATTGCTGCCGCCCATCGCCGATTGCCGCAAGGTGAGCCTGGTGGTGGCCGTAGCAGTGGCCAAACAAGCCATGGCTGACGGCACAGCCGAAGAAGTGGACGACAATACCCTGCGCCAGCGCCTCCGCGACTACGTCTGGGAGCCTGTCTACCACACGTACGAGCGGATTTTGTAAGCAAGCAAGGCTGAGATCACGAGTGATGTGCAGCGCCGCAGTTTACACTGGAATTCCATGATTCCCACGCTTGCCTGGACTCCGGAAGGCGTCCGTTTTATCGACCAGACCAAGCTCCCACTCGAGGAGAGCTACGTGCTCGCCGCCAACTATGAGCAGGTAGCCGTTGCCATCGTCACCATGGTGGTGCGCGGCGCGCCAGCTATCGGCGTCTCGGCGGCTTACGGCGTTGCGCTGGGAGCGCTGCGGACCAAAGCCGCTACCGCCGCCGAGTTTGCGCCGGAGTTCGAGCGCATCTGCGCGCGGCTGGCCGCAACCCGGCCTACGGCGGTGAATCTCTTCTGGGCCATCGACCGCATGAAACGACTGTTTGCATCCCTGGCCGGCTCGGGCGCATCTATGGCCGAGATCCAGCAGAAGCTGCTGGCTGAAGCGAATGCGATGTACGAGGAAGACATTGCCGCCTGCAAAGCCATGGGAGCCTTCGGCGCGGCCCTGATGCCGCAGAAGGGCGGCGTGCTCACGCATTGCAATGCCGGAGCCTTGGCAACCTGCGGCTATGGAACCGCCCTGGGCGTGATCCGCTCGGCAGTCGAGCAGGGCAAGCAGATTCACGTCTATGCCGACGAGACGCGCCCCTTTCTGCAGGGCGCGCGGCTCACGGCCTGGGAGCTAATGGCCGACCACATTCCCACCACGGTCATCTGCGACAACATGGCCGCCAGCCTCATGCGCGCCGGGAACATTCAGGCAGTGGTCGTCGGCGCGGATCGCATCGCGGCCAATGGCGACGCAGCCAACAAGATCGGCACCTACAATGTGGCGATTCTGGCGCGGGAGCACGGCATTCCGTTCTATGTCGCCGCACCCTGGTCCACCGTTGATATGGCCACGGCTACTGGCGACGCCATTCCCATCGAGGAGCGCCCCGCTGTTGAAGTCACCCACCACGGCGGCAAACAGCTCACTCCCAACGGCGTGGGCATCCGCAACCCGGCCTTCGATGTGACTCCGGCAAAATACATCGCCGCCATCATCACCGAACGCGGTCTACTGCGCGCACCGTTTGGCGAATCGTTGAAGGCGATGGAACTGGGAGTGAAGTAAGACGGAATTTAAGATTCCAAGTGCAAGACTGAATTGCTGTTCCTTAACAGATCAAATAACGCAGATCATTTTGCCTGACGGCGCACACACAGCGCGCGATCTTCGTAGTTGCCAGCGGTACCGCTGAGGTACCGCTTCCCGCCAACGAAGTCGAAGGTCCACGCTTGTTCCCGCCCGGAAGTACTTACCTGTGAACTGCTCCATTGCCACCCGGATAATTGCAGATTACCCTTTACACGATAGTAGCTATTAACATTTGCGTTCGGGTCATAAATTCCCTGCAACTCATCGATGGTGGGCAAACGCCAGTCGGAGTGATTGTCTAGTTGCAGATTCCGGCAGTAATTTGTCGCCTTCGGCAAATCTAGGTCGTAGCCATTGTCCTTCTTCGTCCACATCAGGCCCGTTGCAGGGTCCGTCCAGACAAGATTGGAATTCGCCACTGGCTGAGGGGTTGCGGGGGTGGGATTTGAAGGAGGACGTATTGAAGAGGGATTAATCGACTGTGGATTCACAGGCACATAAATTGTGGGTGGTGGATTTACAGAAATCGAATTGGAGGGAATCGATACGACTGGCGCGGGATTCACCGCGGGAATGGGGCCTTTGCTCGCGGAACCGCGAACACACAGCGCACTTAAGCCGTCACTGCCGTCGGGGGGGCCGGAGTACCGCTGCCCATTATCGAAGCGGAGGCCCAACGCCTCTCCGGAAGCATTCCCCGGCGAACTGCTCCATTCCCAGTTCGACAACTTCAGATTGCCCTTCACGTGCAAGCCGGTAACATGAACGTTTGGGTCGTAGATGCCCTTCAACTCGTCGATGGTGGGCAGACGCCAGTCGGAGTGACTGGCCAGTTGCAGATTCCGGCAGTAATCTGTCGCCTGCTGCCAACTCACATCGCGGCCGTTGTCTTTCCTCGCCCACATCAAGCCCGTTGACGGGTCGGTCCAGGTCAGCGCGTCCGCTTGCACGCCTCCTCCAGGGATGGTCGCCGGGGCGATGGTCGTGGAGGGCATGGTTGCCGTCGAGGTTGAGACAGCAGGCTGCTGCGTCGCTGACGTTGCCGGTGTTGTAGAGGTCCCTGGCTGCGTAGTCTCCTGCCCGCCAAAGAAATGCACGGCACCGTAGACTACCAGGACGAGCACAATGGCCAGCAATCCCCATCCGCCCAGGCTGTTCCAGGAGCGTCTTGGATGACTGCTGCCTTCTCCAGCTTCAGGTTGATCTCCATATTGCTTGAACGATCTCAACTCTGGTTCCCGCCCCGGTGAGCGCGCTTCACGGGCGGCGTGCTGTCCTTCGCCAAATAACACATTCTCTGGAATGGTTCCGTGCCGTTCCTGAGGCGTTCTCGCTTCCCACACGGTCTTTTCCCGCACCGGTGAAGCGACATACCGTACCGCATCCAGCAGGCCAATTAACTCGCCCGCATCCCTTGGCCGCTGCTCTCGGTCCTTGGCCAGCAGGCGCAGGACGAGGGCATCGAGACCCTGCCAATTGGCCAGTTCCGGGCGAAGCTGGCTGGGTTGCTGCGGTTGCTCATGGAGGTGCTGGTACATCCAGCCTTCGGTATTGTGGGCGTGGAAGGGAGTCTGGACGGTGAGCATTTCGTAGAGGACGCCACCCAGAGCGTAAAGGTCCGCGCGGCCGTCGAGTTCTTCAGCGGCCATGCCCTTCCATTGTTCCGGTGCGGCGTAGGGCGGGGTGAGCATGAGGCCGTGGGTGCGGCTGACGGCGGTCGCGGTCTCCTTCATGGCAGCGATGCCGAAATCGAGAAGCTTGGGAATCTCCGGAGAGCCTTTGCCGCTGGCGAGGAGGATGTTTTCCGGCTTGACGTCGCGGTGGACGATGCCCTTGGCGTGAGCTGCACCCAGGCCCAGGGCGATGCCACGGGCGATGTGGAGTGCTCGCTCGACGGGAAAGACTCCGCCTGCCAGCTCGTTGCGCAGATCAGGCCCCTCGACGTATTCCATGGCGATGTAGGGTGAACCATCTTCGGCCTGGTCGAGATCAACGACTTCGACGATGTTGGGATGGCGCAGCTCAATGGCGGCTTGCGCTTCGCGGCGGAAGCGACGGAGAAAGGCCGCGTCCTGACTGAGTTCGCTGGAGATGAATTTGAGCGCGCGGGGACGGTTGAGCAGAATGTGCTCGGCGAGATAAACCGTGCCCATGCCGCCGCGGCCAAGCTGGCGCACGATGCGATACTTGCCGCGGATGACCGTTCCCGGCTCCAGCTCGCGCAGATCGATGAGCAAAGCGCCGTCGGTAGGGCAGTTGGCGTGGTTGCTCGGCCAGGATTTTTCGCAGATTGGACAGGTCTTCATCGGCCGGTCGCCTCTTTCTCGCGGAGAACTCCCTGCACAGAGCTTAATCGCTCAACGTTAGGGATCGCTCCCATTGTAGAGCCGGGGCCGGACGGCTTGTGGAGGGTTCGATCAAAAACAGTAAGTTAGCTCTCGCTGCGCAGGGTTAGCACGTTAGCGGATTAGCGCTTTGGATGGGCTGGTTTGATTGTGGCTGGGAGTGGCTTGGACGCAGGAAAAGCGACTTCGGGCGGATCGGCGAGGGTGACGGAGGCCTGGACCGGCGTAGTATGAGCACCGTGCTTGACTTGATTCTCTTTCAGCAGGAGGACGCCATTGGCAATCTCGGCGTCGGCGGTCCAGCGGTCGAAGCGAGCCAGAGCCGGGGGAACGTTGCCTGAGGCTGCACTGACGGTTCCCTGCCGCCAATCGAAGTGGAGAGCGCCTTTGGCCGAGGAGGCCAGATCCGCGGCGGTGAATCCCGTGAGCTCAATCTTGCCTTTGCCGTCGAATGTGCCGCCGGAAAAGCGCAGGCCGAGCAACTGGCCGACGCCCGGCGGACTGAGCTTGTCGAAGTGAGCTTCCAGGGCGTAGGAGGGCTTGTCCCTGGGGGTGGCGGCAACGTGGTAGGCGCCATTTCCGTGAAGATGGCCGCCGAGCAGAGCGGCGTCGAAGGCTGTTATCTCGGCTCCGCCAGCAAGCGTGTGCAGGGTAGCCACGGGCTGTTGGAGCGTGACCGGGCCGAGGATAAGGGATTCTGCCCTGACCGTGCCTTCCAGGCTGGGCCATGCCGGAGTGGCCGTGGGGCGAAGGCGATGGATGAGCGTAGAGAGCATGGTGTCCCGCTCATGCGCACCAAGGAACGCGGCCTGGAGAACGCCTGCATCAAGCGCACCGAACTGGAGCTGGAAGCGCGGCGGACAGGGCTGGGGCGTGTCGCAGGCGGCGGGCAGGGTAAGGCTGGCTGTTCCCTTCACCGGGCCATAGGAGAAGACGACTGGGGCCCAGCGCAGTTCACCGGAGGCAAAATGAAGCGTGGCCTGGGAGATTTCGACGGGGTTGACCAGGTAATCGGCCTTCCAGGCAGCGTTGCGCAGGGTGACGGTTCCGGCGAGGCTATCGGCTGGGGCTGCGGATGGGAGCGGGGCGGCGGTGGACGAGAGGCCTGCTAATGAAAACGTCTGGATAGGCAGCGTCTGAACTGGCAGCAGCCAGGGTCCGCTGGCAGCCAGGTCCATGGAGACGGGGTCGCCTTCAAGCGTGTCCAGAGCTTCGGCGTTCCTGATGCCGGCCACGCGCGCCAGATCTCTTGCCCGAGTGATAGATGCCTGGCCGCGCATTGTGAGTTGATAGCCGGAGATCAGGAGGCGCGTGGAAACCGTGAGCGGAGTGGCTGCGCCCGCGGGGATGGCCACGGTGGCCGCCAGCGCCTGGCCCGTGCCGGAGGGCTGATTTGCGGGCGCCAGAAGGAGTTTTGGAACACGGAGGGGCTGACTGAAACCGTTGCCGCTGAGTTGAAGACCCTGGACAGTAAGACTGCCGGAGAGCGGCCCTTGCACTGCCGCATGGGCCATGGCGGCGCGATCCTGTCTGGGGGAAGCCGGTTTTTGCGGCGTAGAGCTGTCAGGAGCATAGATGATTTTGCCGCTTACCGATCCCGTAACCTCGAGGTCGGGAGCCAGATCGCTGCGCACGGTGCGCAGCGCGTCCAGGCCGGCGGCAAGGGAGATGCGGTCCATCTCGACGGAAATGCGGGGCTGGCCAGTATCGCCGGACAGGTTGCCGCTGAGGCGGATATGACCATCGCCAAGCGGCGAATCGCAGGCCAGGTTTTCGATGGCGCGGGAGGAGAAATGGGCAAGCAGATTGCAGTTGGCGTCGAAGTCCATGGGCGCGGCCGGGGCAAACTCGGCGCGATGGACGCCGGTAGCGCGCAGCCGTGTCTTGACCTGTGCCGCCTCGAGGGTGCCGTCGAGATGCAATTCGCCGGTGAGGTCGCCACGCCAGCCGGCGTCGGAGCCGAGAAGCAGGCGGGTAAGCTGGCCGAGTTGCGCCTCGCGCCATTCCAGATCAATATGCAACGGCATCAGACGCAGGTCCGATGCCTGGCGCAGATTTGCTTCCAGGCGGACGATGCCAGTGGCGCCCTGCTCAATGCTGAGGTCGGTGCGGGCGGGTTGGCCGTGCAACCGGACGCGCCAGTCACCGGGACTCTGCTGCCAGAAGGAAAGGCCGGCATTGAGCAGAGAAAACGGCAGTTTTTCCGCGCCGTTCTTGATGTTGATGCGGGAGTTTGTGGCTTTGAGATAGGGCAGCCGGACGGGCATGTCAGGATTGGCTGGCTTGCCTGCATCGGACTGAGCCTGGACGGTGGCCTTGCGCAGGAGCGAATCGATGTTCCAATGCCCGGGGGCGGAATGCACCAGGTTCAGGCTGGCCTCGTCCACGCTGATGGTGTCCAGCTCCAGGCGCCCGCGCCACAGCGAAAGCAGGCGAATAGAAGCGGTGACCGTGTTGGCGTGGAGCGTCGGCTCAGCGCCATAAGCGGGGTCTTCTTCGACGGTGAGATTGTTGAGGACAAAGCCCGGCCGGGGCAGCAAGCGAACCTCGACCGAGGAAATGCGCACCGGACGGCCCAATGAAGCGGAAATCAGCTGAGTGATGCGGCTCTCGTAGCGGCTTACGCTCAGGAACGGGGGCACAATCAGGATGGCCAGGATGGCTGCCAGAACTGATGTGGCGGACCATAGCCGCCTGCGCTTTCGTTGCCGGGGTCGTGCGTCATCGCTCATAGCAGTGAACAGTGAACAGTGGACAGTGATCAGTGAACAGTATCCTTGAGAGATTCCAGCGTGGCAAAAAGCATTTTTCCGACTTCGTGAGACAAGCTCTCTGCTTCATCGATCAACTTTGAATCACCTATTCCAAGAGCCCGCGCAATTTCCAGTTGTGTTAGCAGTTCAGAATTTGAACCACGTGCCATGCCAAGAAATTGCCTGAATTCTCCTGTGCTGAGCCTTCCCTGTCCCTCCGCAATGTTGCTCGGGACAGAAACGGCTGATCGCCTGATCTGGCTGGTCAAACCGTAAATCTCTTCGCGAGGAAAGTTCTGCGTCAGGCGATAGATTTTAACTGTCAATTGTATTGACCTTTGCCAAACGATCAAGTCGCGAAATGATTGCACCATCGGACTCAGCTCCAAATTCTGATCATTGTTCACTGTCCACTGTCCACTATTCACTGTCATTTCACCCGGTGCAGGGTCCGGTTCCAGCGAGTATCGGAAAAAAAGTGCAGCGTGACGTGGCCCATCCAGGCCAGGTTATTGCCGATTCCGGACTGTTCCAATTGATTATCCGGAGTCACAAACGACCGGTAGTTGAAGATCGGCCGTCCCACGATGTTTTCTCTGGGCACAAAGCCCCAGTAGCGCGAGTCGAGGCTGTTGTGGCGGTGGTCGCCCATCATGAAGTATTTGCCGGGAGGAACCACCAGGTCGCCATTCTCCAAGTGGTTGGGGAACTCGACGGCCCATGCTTCTGTGGCGCCTATTTCAGTAGACGGTGGCACGGAGGGAAACTCGTCGAGAAAATCCAGATGGTTTTCCGGGGTGGTCGCCTGGGCGTTCGGCTGGTCCTGGGCGACGCCGTTGAGGATAATGATGCCGTTGCGCAGATGGATGTGGTCGCCGGGCACGCCGACCAGCCGCTTCACCAGAGTCAGGTACTGAGGGTTCCCGTCCGCGTCCGGGTCGGTCACGGGCTTGATGAAGACCACGATGTCGTTGCGCCGGGGCTCGCGATAGTGAACCAGCGGCATCCAATTCGCCGGCGGAGACAGGGTAATGCGATCCACCCACAGGTGATCGCCCACCAGCAGTGTTTTCTCCATCGAGCTGGAGGGAATGACGTAGTTCTGGCCAAGGAAGGTGAAGATGAACAGGCCAATGACCAGAATGGAACAGATGCTGGCCACCGCTTCGGGGAAGGTTTCTTCCACGCGCTGTTCTGTGGGCTGGGGCTCGGACGGCGTCTTGAGGGCGGACTTTTTTTTCTTTGTCATTCTAATGCACCACGCGGAAGATGCGCTTCCAGCGCGCAAATCCCGATAGTCTTGCGGAGAACTGCCTGTCGTGTCCGAGTCTATCATCTCTGGCTTGCAGCGCGGCTAGCAGCGCGGTCTGTTGGACATCGGTGGTGGAGGGCCGGTAGAGGGAGAAGTAGATGATCAGTGAGCGAGCCACGATCTGCTGCCGCGAGACAAAACCCCAGTAGCGGGAGTCAACGCTGTGATTGCGATTATCGCCAAGCACGAAGTATTCGTCCTGAGGCACCAGCAGATCGCCATCGCGGGAGAGGCTCTGCATCTGCTTCCACCAGGCGGGATCGACCTGAGGATCGGTATAAACCCTGGCGGGAAAGTCGTCGTGGAAGGTGTTACCGGCAACGGGCTCAAAAGCCGCATAGGGCTCGTCAAGGATGACGCCGTTCACGATGACGCGGCCATCATGGATGCGCAGCCGGTCGCCGGGCAGCCCCACCACTCGCTTAACGAGATAAGGGTGTTGGGGGTGGTGGAAGACAACGATGTCGCCTCGCGTCACCTCGCGATAAGGCATCAGCCACTGGCTCAGACCTCCAGCGGGCGCATAACTCTGCTTGTTAACCAGCAGAAAATCACCCACCAAAAGGGTGCGCTCCATGCTTTCCGAGGGGATCAGATAGGGCTGAAGGACAAACGTATTCAGAAACAGCGCCAGGACCACTAGCAAAAGCAACCTGGCGAATACCTCGGGCACGGTAGGCAGATTAGTCCGCAACTGCGCGAACCAATGCGAGGATGATCCCGGCCCTTGGGTGGAGGCGTTCATTGCGCTGCCGGCTCCTCCTTTTTGGCCAGGGGTTTGGCTGCGGACTTGACCTCGGCCGCGGCGCCGGCTTTTTTCTGGGCTGCTTTCAGCCGCTCCAGCGCACGCCGGGCCGCATCCTGCTCGGCGTGTTTCTTGGTGCTGCCCATGCCGCGCGCCAGTTGCTTGCCCGGTTCTGATTCTGCTGTCTTGAGCCGGACCTCGACCAGAAAGCGCTTGTGGTGGTCGGGGCCGCTTTCGCTCTTGACCCGGTAGACCGGCGTGCCGGCGCGCGTGGCCTGCAAGTGCTCCTGCAACGCCGATTTATAGTTGCCCAAGGCGGCTCCTGAGCGCAATTGCTCGGCCAACTGCTCGGCGGCCTCGCCCATCACCCAGCGACGGGCAAAGGCGGAAACCGGCTCCAGTCCACCATCCAGAAAGAGCGCGCCCAGCACGGCTTCCATGGTATTGGAGAGCACCGTGCTCTTGCGCCTGAGGCTGCCGCCCTTGTCCTCGCCGCGGCTGAGGCGCAGATGGCTGCCAATGTTGATGGCCGCGGCTACCTCCGCCAGATGCTGGCGGCTGACCAATTGGGCGCGGACACGGGTCAGCTCGCCCTCCTTCCACTCCGGGTGAAGCAGAAACAGGGCTTCGGCGACCACCAGTCCCAGCACGGCGTCGCCCAGAAACTCCAGGCGCTCGTTATCGTCCGTCGCGGCAGCTTTGATCTTGCCGCTGGCGAACGCCTTATCGCTGGCTGCCCTTTCGTTGGCCAAAGAGCGATGGGTCAGCGCGCGCACCAGCAGCTCGGTACGCGCAAAGCAATGCCCCAATGCTGCTTCCAACTCGGCTAGTACGGCTTCCACATGCGCCTCGATCCGATTAAACCTTGAATCATTTCTTTGTTGAAAAGCATGAGCGAAGCCCCTGCCCTACAACCCCACAGTTTCGAAAAAACATCCCCGGAGACGCCTCTCGAACCGGATAAAAGTAGTCCCCTTCCCATTATTAAACGTCCTGCGCTCCCCCTGGCGGATGCCCGCGCTAAATTATTGGGGCTTTTCAGTCCCATTTGGCCATGAAGATTCAGGCTTATCCGGCTGAGGACTGGCCGCTGGGGGCTTGGTTGGCGCGGGACCGGGCGAGCCAGTGTCGTCGGCATCTTCCTCGCAACTGTGTCCACGGACGGCGTAGGCTGTTTTGACGCCCCGTTCTGCGGACAGCCGGGTATCCAACTGCCCGTCGCGCGTCTTCAATGCCTCTTTGTACTCGGTCACGGCCTCGTCGCGCTTGCAGTCCAGGTCGAGCATCCGGCCCAGATAGATGTGCGACCAGGCAAGCAGGCGCGGGTTCTTGCTGGTGGCCAGTGTCCGCTGGAATCCCTCGAAGGCCTGATCGGGATGGCCGGTGAGGATGGCCGCCCTGGCCAGTATGAACTCAGCACGGGCGCTATTGTCGGCCGCAGCCAGAGAATCGGAAGCAATAGAAGAATCGGAGTACGTGGCGAGTGCCTGGCGGGCCATCATGCTGGCCGTGGCAACGTCACCGGCGGCAAGCCGCGCCTCAGCCAGGTCAAGGCCGGTCAACTTGCGCGGCGTGCTGCGCGTGAGCACGTCGCCATCGGCTTCCTTGTCGAATTCAATAGCTCTGGCGCGGTGCTGTTCCTGTTCCACGTCCATGGATAAAACCATCTCTCCGATGGTGTCCTTCAGGCTGGCTGGATCCTTCTCAAACTGGAGCAGCTGTCCATAGAAATACTGCGTGAGCACGAAACCCTGTGTCATGTCGTGACGCATGGCGGCGATGCGGACGGCGTCCACTTTCTGCTGGTAGGCCTGGCGTTCGCGCTCATATCGCGGCAGCTCCGAGCGGTCTACGTTAGCCGGGATTTTATAGACGGGAATGCCTGTGTCCATGATGCGCGCCTCGATGGCTTTGATGAGGCACTCCACGATCAGGGCCACGGTGTCGGAGCGATAGCGAAACTCCATCGGTGCATCCCGCACCTCCTTGAGGATGGGCCGCGCGCGGTCGATGGTGTTGGCCCTGATGTAGAGCAGTGGCTCAATCATGTAGTGCAGGTAAGTGTGGCGCACGTCGCTCATGCGAACCGTTCCATTCACCGGCGAAACCACCACCACATAATCCGTGCCATAAATGCGGGCGTTGATGGTATGAGGCGAGAGCATGGGCTCGATAACCACGACAAATCGCCGCCCGTTGTATGTCTCGGCCGGCATCTTGAGGTAGAGGTTGGTGGAGACAATCATTTTAGAGAGCGGATCATGCAGCAGGTCGGCCTCCTTATCGTAGATGGGATGCACCACCAGCCAGATGCCGTGCAGGTCCACGGCGGCGGCAAAGTCGCGCAGCAGGGGGACAACCTCCACCACCTGGGTCGAGTCAGGAGGCATTTCGGTCAGCTCGACTACGGTTTCCAGATCCGGCGGCGGGGTCAGATAGAGAGACAGCGAGATGTATTGCGCAATGTCGCGCTCACCGCCGGTCATGCGGTGCTGGGCGATGTAAAGGCACAGGCGGTCGCGCTTGTTGCGAGCATCCTCGCTCTTGGCGAGCGCCTGGTTCATCTCTTCGCGGACGCGCTTGCGGACCGGGGCGCTCTCCTCCAGGCCGTCATCGTAGCCGCAGGCATTCAG
>Ga0181518_10004647_pt1 | contig 12158 bp, 10 predicted proteins | sample PEATcosm2014_Bin_28_FD_119751 | JGI IMG/M metagenome (GOLD analysis project Ga0181518, IMG submission 119751) | Peatland microbial communities from MTU Mesocosm Facility, Houghton, MI, USA - PEATcosm2014_Bin01_60_metaG | ecosystem: Environmental > Terrestrial > Soil > Wetlands > Peat | place... | reverse complement strand
GACCATCGCCTGCCTCAAACTGGCGGGCGCCGGCCGGATTTGGGCGGTGGAACCCGTGGCGCACCGCCGCGAGATGGCGCGGCAGATGGGCGCCGATGCCGCCATCGACCCGGCCCAAACGGATGCCGCGCGCGAGCTTACCGCGGAAACCGGCGGGCGCGGCGTGGATTGCGCCATTGATTGCGCGGCCAAGCAAGATACCACCAACCAGGCCATTCGCGCCGTGCGATGGGCCGGCCGTGTGTTGCTGACCGGCATTCACTCCGATGCGCTGGTGCCCTTCGAAGTGTCGCCGATGCGCCGCAAGGAGCTGGCGATTTTCAGCGTGCGGCGCTCGAACGGCGAAACCGACGCCGCGGTCCAGTTGCTGGCCGAACGCGCGGCGTGGTTCGCGCCGCTGGTGACGCACACCCGGCCGCTCGACCGCATCGCCGACGCCTTCGACATTGCGGAGCACTACGCCGACGGCGTCGGCAAGCTGGTGATAACGGGGCGGTAGATATTTCGACAGGCCCCCCGGGAAGAGTGGGCCTGTCGATTTCAGGCTGATCGCTCGCCGTCAGCCGCAGAGCTGAGCAACGTTCAGGTTGTCGTTCCCGTCGCCCTTCCAGGCAATATAGACATGGCCGTTGTGTGCACAAAGCGCGGGCGCCTGTGGACTGGTTTCAAACGACGTGTACTTGCCCCCGAAGCTGGCGCCGTTGTCGGCCGAGTTCTCTACATTCAGGTTGTCGTTCCCGTCGCCCTTCCATCCAAGGTAGAGCTTGCCGTTGAGAGATGCCAGAGTAGGACTGACCTGGCTGGTATCGGGCAGTGTGACTTTGTTTGCCAGGCCGGTGACCGACCTGCCGGAGAAGGTGACGTGCGCGACGTTGAGATTGTCGTTGCCGTCGCCCTTCCACGTGATGTAGAGATTCCCGTTATGAACCGCCAGGCCCGGAGCCTGAGGACTGGTTTCCGGAGACGTGTATTTGCCTCCGAAGGTAACTCCATTATCGGTGGAGTCCATCACATTCAGGTTGTCGTTTCCGTCACCTTTCCAGGCTATGCAGAGATTGCCATTGAAAGAGGCGAGTGAAGGACTAACGGGACTGGTGTCGCCGAGAACGACCTTGTTGGAGAATCCAGTAACACTGTTTCCAGATAAACTGACGCGCGCGACGTTGAGATTGTCGTTGCCGTCGCCCTTCCACGCGATGTAGAGATTCCCGTTATGAGCCGCCAGGCCCGGGGCCAAGGGACTGGTCTCCGGAGAGGTGAATTTGCCACCGAAGGTAACTCCATTATCCGCGGAGCACATCACATTCAGGTTGTCGTTTCCGTCACCTTTCCAGGCGATATAGAGACGGCCATTGAGGGAGGCGAGCGACGGACTCCTGGGGCTGGTATCCCCCAGGGTGACTTTGCCCGTGAAAATGGACGTTGAGGCGTTGTTATAGAAGAGGTCGACCTCTCCGCCAGGGGACGCGTTGCTGACCACAACGGCGTGTTGCCCGCAGTCGGTGACGGAGTTGGCCGCCGTCCAGGACGGGGTGACGACCGCGCCGCCCGCCTCAATCTCGATGGCGCTCATAGCCGTGCGGCACGTCTGGGGATAGTCGGAACAATGCTGTATGCCATAGCACTCCAAAGTCTCGATGCACCAGTAGAGCTGCTGCACGTTCTGGATGGGCAGGCTGGTGTTGGCGATTCCGCTGAACTGGCAGTTATAGCTGAAGCCGTTGGCGGATTGTGCGGTCTCGTTCATGACGCCGACCAGCACTTGCCCCGGATTCACGCGGACCAGTGAGCTGTAGAACGCCTGCCCTCCCTGGCCGTCGGCGTACCAGCTTGCCACGGCCCAATAGTTGCCGCCTCCTGCCGCGGAGGGTCCCCATTGGAGGACGGGCTGGTAGATCATGGAGGAGTTCTGGATGCCGTTAAAGAGAAAGATGGTCTGTCCGGATTGTGTGGCTGGAGGCGGTGGAACAGTCCACGTGGTGGTGAAGAGAGACACCGGTTTGGCATTCTCCGTCCAGGACGCGTACACAATCCAACCCGAGCCGAGCGCCGGAACCACCGAAGGATGGCGAACAACGTTTAAGGGCATTAGTGGCTGGCCTATAGCTTTGACCGGGAGACCGCCCAAAGTGGCCAAGACCGCGCCCTTGGCATCAATCTTTCTAAATTGATTTTCTGCCGTGTCGAGCACGGTGCCCGGTTCAAAATGATGGACCAGGGAACTCAGGCGATAGCCGCCCGGGGTGAGAACCAGATCGGTGTCGGCGGCCAGTGATCCGTCGCTCTTCATGTTCTGTGCTGCGGTGACGACCTGGAAACTACCGGAGAGGTTCTGCTGAACAACCTGTCCGGGTTTGACCGCCACAGTAGTGCTTTGCAAGCGGGGACCGCCCGGTGCGATCACGGTTTCCTGCGCCTGTTTTGCGGGACTGATCGCTGGCTTGATATCTTCATTCGGCATATAAGTTACCCTTTCTTTTCTTTGTCCGGAATTATGATTGGTGTTCTGCCGCGCGATAATCTACTCCCATTCGCGTCTCTAGATCGTGACTCTGGGAGTCTTGCCCTACGTAGTTGCGGTGAACACACCTCTTCTAGCAGGCCGGAATTCCCCTCCTGGACTTCCGTATCTGGCCAAGTATACACGGAGTTCGCTGCGCGGAACACAAATCCAGTCGGACACCGGCGGGCTGGATGTGATCCCCCGCACAATTGACGCTGCGCTCTATGCTTTGGCCGAGTCGATTTTTTCCGGGTCGACGCCCAACTCCCCTAAAGCCGCGCACGCCTTTCGCGTATCGAACTTGCCGTCCCGCGCCAGGCGCGAAAGCGCGGCGCAGGCGATCGATTCGGCATTCACTTCGAAATGCCTGCGCAGGTACTCGCGGTTGTCGCTGCGGCCGAATCCGTCGGTGCCAAGCGTTTCCAGGCGGCCCGGTAGCCAGGGCGCCACCTGGTCGGCCACCACCTTCATGTAATCGGTGGCCGCGATTATGGGACCTTCGGCGCCGCTGAGCGCCTGAACGATGTGGGGGACCTGGGCCGCTTGATCGGGGTGCAGCCGGTTCCAGCGCGTCACGCGGAGAGCTTCGCGCCGCAATTCGTTATAGCTGGTGACGCTCCACACATCGGCCGCGACGCCATAGCGGTCCGCCAGAATTTCCTGCGCGCGCAAGGCTTCGTTCAGGATGGGACCGCTGCCGAAAAGTTGCGCCTGGGCCTTGCCGCCCGGGGCCACGCGGTAGCGATACATGCCGCGGATGACGTCCTCGGGATCGAGCCCTTCCGGCATCGCCGGCATGGCGTAGTTTTCGTTGTAGAGCGTGAGGTAGTAGAAGCGGTCCTCCTGCTCCTCATACATGCGGCGGATGCCGTCGCGCACGATGATGGCGATTTCGTAGGCGAAGGCCGGGTCGTAGGCGGCGCAGGTGGGCACGGTGCTGGCGAGCACGATGCTGTGGCCGTCCTGGTGCTGCAAGCCTTCGCCGGCCAGCGTAGTGCGTCCGGCCGTGCCGCCGCACAGGAAGCCCTTGCCGCGGGCGTCGCCGAAAGCCCAGATCATGTCGCCCACGCGCTGGAAGCCGAACATCGAATAGTAAATGAAGAAGGGGATCATCTCCAGCCCGTAATTGACGTGCGCCGTGCCGGCGGCCGTGAACGACGCCATGGAGCCGGCTTCGGTGATGCCTTCCTCCAGAATCTGCCCGTCCTTCGATTCCTTGTAATAGAGGAACATTTCCGCGTCGTGCGGTTTGTAGAGCTGGCCCTGGCTGGCGTAGATTCCGAACTGGCGGAACAACGACTCCATGCCGAAAGTGCGGGCTTCGTCGGGGATGATGGGCACCACGCGCTTGCCCAGCTCCGCATGTTTCATCAGCAGGGTGAGCACGCGGACGAACGCCATGGTGCTCGAGACTTCGCGGCCGGCCGAACCTTCCAGCGATTCCTTGAGGTAATCGAGCGGCGGGGCGTGCAGCTTGCCGGCCGGCGTGGAGCGCGTCGGTATGTAGCCGCCCAGCATGCGCCGCCGCTCATGCAGGTAGCTCATCTCCGGGCTGTCCGCGGGCGGCCGGTAGAAGGAAGCGTTGAGCGCGTCCTCTTCCGGAATGGGAATCTCGAACCGCGAGCGGAAATGCAGGATTTCTTTTTCGTTGAGCTTCTTCTGCTGGTGCGTGATGTTGCGTCCCTCGCCGGCTTCGCCCAGTCCGTAGCCCTTGATGGTATGGGCCAGGATGACGGTGGGCTTGTCCTTGGTGGAGACGGCCGCATGGTAGGCGTTATAGACCTTTTTGGGATCGTGGCCGCCGCGGCGCAGCTTTTCCAGGGCTTCATCGCTGAGGTGCGAAACCAGGTCGAGCAGTTCCGGATACTTGCCGAAGAAATTCTTGCGGATGTAAGCGCCGTCGCGGGTGATGTAGGTCTGAAACTCGCCGTCCACCGCTTCGCCCATGCGCTTTTCCAGCAGGCCGGTGGTGTCGCGCCGCAGAAGCTCGTCCCAGTCCTCGCCCCAGATGGTCTTGATGACGTTCCAGCCGGCGCCGCGGAAGGCGGCTTCCAGTTCCTGAATCATCTTGCCGTTGCCGCGGACCGGTCCATCGAGTCGCTGCAGGTTGCAGTTGATGACGAAGATCAGGTTGTCGAGTTTCTCGCGCGAGCCCAGCGTGAGAGAGCCCATGGATTCGGGCTCGTCCATTTCGCCATCGCCCAGGAAGGCCCAGACTTTGCGCGGCGTGGGCTCGATCAGGCCGCGGTTTTCGAGGTAGCGCATGAAGCGCGCCTGGTAGATGGCGTTGATGGGGCCGAGGCCCATGGAAACCGTCGGAAATCGCCAGAAATCGGGCATCAGCCAGGGGTGCGGGTAGGAAGAAAGGCCGGGCTCGGCGCGCAGCTCGTGGCGGAAGTTTTTCAAGTGGCCTTCCGTAAGGCGGCCTTCCAGGAAGGCGCGCCCGTACACGCCGGGCGAAGCGTGACCCTGAAAGTAAATCAGATCGCCGGGCTGGTCGCCATATTGCGCGTGAAAGAAATGGTTGAAGCCCACTTCCAGCAGGGTGGCGAGCGAAGCGTAGGTGGAGATGTGGCCGCCGATGCCGTGGTCGTACTTATTCTGGCGGACCACCATGGCCATGGCATTCCAGCGGATGACGCTCTTGATGCGCCGCTCCATGGCGCGGTCGCCGGGGTAGGGAATTTCGTCTTCCGCGCGAATGGTATTGACGTACGGAGTGTTCAGGTGAATGGGGACTTCGGCGCCGCTGTCGCGGGCCTGTTCGGCGAGGCGCTCCAGCAGGAAACGGGCGCGGTCCGGCCCGGCCTCGTCGATCACCTGGTCCAGTGAATCCAGCCACTCCTCGGTTTCCTGGGGATTGAGGTCTAAGCGCTCACTTCTCTTCTGGTGCATGTATGTATTTATTATACCGATTGGAAGACGCCGGCCCGGCCTGGCGCAGGCCCCGTTTTCCCGCCCGCTTGCGGGTACAATGTGGACATGGTCAGAGTGGAACACGTTCTCGATTCCTGGAAGGCGGTCCGGCAGGATACCGCCAACGCGGTAGACGACTTTCCGGCCGCGGATTTCGATTTCCGGCCGGCGCCCGACACCATGACTTTTGGCGAAGCCGCCCGCCACATTCTGGACGCGGGCGACGGGCTGACGGGCCTTCTTCTGGCCGGCGACGATGACTTCACGACCCCGGATTTTCGCGAGAAGATGAAATCGCACATGCGGAAACTGGCCGCGGATGGCGGCGCGCCCGAACTCGCGGCGGCCCTGCGCGAGTCGGTGGAGCAGCGGACCGCGGCCTTCGCCGCTCAGCCGGCCGCGTTCTGGGACCACTACATCACCCGGTTCGACGGGCAACGCGTCACCCGGTTGGAAATGATGCAGATGATCAAGGAACACGAAATGACGCACCGGGCGCACATGTTTCTGTGCCTGCGGATGAAGGGAATCGTTCCGGCCACCACGCGCCGGCGCCTGGCCAAACAAGCCGGCAAATAGGGTCTGAAAACTGAGTTGCAAAACGCGCCAGTTATCGTATAACAGTATTATCGCGGGAGGAATTGTTAATGGTCACATGTCCGGTATGTAAGGGCGCAATCGACGTGGAAGAAGAAGACGTCGACGAAGGCGATACCGTCAGTTGTGACGAGTGCGGGGCCGACCTGCGAGTGGTCGGCACCAGTCCCCTGGAGCTGGAATCAGCCGAGGCACTGGAGGAAGACGACGAGGACGAAGAAGGCTTCCTCGACGACGAAGAAGAAGAGTCCGACGCGGACTGGAAGTAGCCACGGCGCGCGTCGCCGGACGGTGCGTGTCAATCGCGCCGATGGAAAGCAGAATGTGATGAACAGAGTGTGGGTAGTTCTACTGGCGGTCCTCCTGGCGTCGGCTCCGGCCGGTCTGGCACAGAAGAAGAAGGCTCCGGCCACGCGCGGCGTCTCCGGCGAAGTGACTGCCGCCGACGGCCAGGGGGTGGTCGGCGCCGTGGTGCAGTTGAAGGACACCAAGACCAAACAGGTGCGTTCCTTCTACACTCAGGAGCACGGCCACTACTACTTCAATGGATTGAGCCCGGACATCGATTACGAGCTGACCGCGTCGTTCCAGGGCGCGGACAGCCCCACCAAGACGCTCTCCATCTTCGACAGCCGGAAAGACGCGGTGATCAACCTGAGGCTGAATCCGAAGAAGTGATCTGCCGCTTGCGGCGGCGGATTTCTTCCAGGCGCTCGGCGATGCGCTTTTCCAACCCCCGGTCCGTGGGGAAGTAATACTGCCGGCCGGCCAGCGACAGCGGCAGGCATTCCATGCCAACCATGGCGTCGTCGAACTGGTGCGCGTGCTGGTAGCCTTCGCCGTATCCCCATTCCTTCATGGAGCGCGTCACGGCGTTGCGCAGATTCATGGGGACGGGCTCGGCGCTGGTGTTCTGCACGTCTTCGCGCACGGCTCCACTGGCGCGGTACGCGGCGTCGGACTTGGGCGCCACGCATAAGTAAATCGCGGCCTGTATGAGGGCCAGGTCGCCTTCCGGAATCCCCAGAAAATGCACCGCCTGCATGGCCGCCACGGCCTGTTCGAGCGCCCGCGGATCGGCCAGGCTGATGTCTTCGATGGCCATGCGGATGAGGCGGCGCGCGATGTAGAGGCGGTCCTCGCCGCCTTCCAGCATGCGCGTGAGCCAGTAGATGGCGGCGTCCACGTCGCTCGAACGGACCGACTTGTGCAGCGCGGAAATCACGTTGAAGTGCTCTTCGCCGCCTTTGTCGTAGAGCAGCACCTTGCGCTGCATGGCGTCCTGCACGGCGGTCGCGGTGAGCGCCGGCCCGGGCGACGCGGCGGCGGCCGCTTCCAGCGTGTTGTAAGCCTGGCGCGCGTCGCCATTGCAATAGATGCCGATCTGTTCCAGCAGCTCGTCGGAGCATTCCTTGCCGGCCAGCGGCAGCGCGCGGCCCAGCAGCGTGACCACCTCCGGCACGGTAAGCCCGCGCAGCGCGTAGACCCGCGAGCGCGAAAGCAGCGCCGAGATGACTTCAAACGACGGGTTCTCCGTGGTGGCGCCGATCAGGATGATGTCTCCGCGCTCCACGTACGGCAGGAAGGCGTCCTGTTGGGCCTTGTTGAAGCGGTGGATTTCATCGATGAACAGAATGGTGCGGCGGCCCAGACGGCGCAGACGCTCCGCGTCGGCCATCACCGCTTTGATTTCCTTGATGCCGCTCAGCACCGCGCTGAAGCGGATGAACTCGCAGCTCGTCACGCGCGCGATCAAACTGGCGAGCGTGGTTTTGCCGACCCCCGGCGGACCCCACAGGATGATGGAGGTCAGCTCGTCGCGTTCGATCTGGCGGCGCAACGGCTTGCCGGGGCCGAGAATGTGTTCCTGCCCGATGAAATCTTCCAGGCGCGTGGGACGCATGCGCTCGGCCAGCGGCCGCTTGCCATCGGGCGGCGCCGGCCCGGTCTTATCCAGGCCGGAAGCATCGAAGCCGGAAGTATCGAACAGGCTCATGCCGTGCTCCTCTGGCGCCGCGCCTCATAGAGCAGAATGCCGGCGGCTACGGCGGCGTTGAGGGATTCCACCCCGGCGGTGGGAATCGAGACATCGAGCGCGGCCGACCGAAGCTCCGGGCCCACGCCGCGGACTTCATTGCCGATGATCAGCGCGCAGCTCGCCGTGAAATCGGCCTCGGCCGGCGAACGCGATGCTTTCCCCGCGCGCGCCGGCAGGGCCGCGTACAAACGCAGCTTTTCCCGATGCGAGCCGGCCTGCCCGAAGGCGGCCAGCACCGCTGCCGCGTCCATGCCGTGCAGGAACGGGACGCGAAACAGCGAGCCGGCCGAAGCGCGCAGGGTTTTGGGATTGTAGGGGCTGACGCTGCCCTTGAGAAAAATGGCGCCGGTGGCTCCGAAAGCTTCCGCGGCCCGCACGATGGCGCCTGCGTTACCGGGATCCTGCATGCCATCGAGCGCCACCACCAGCGCTCGGCCGGGCAGCAACTGCTCCATCGTCCACTCCCGCGGCCGCACCAGCGTCACCACGCCCTGGCTGGTCTCGGTGGCGGAGACCTTCTGCATCAAGGCGTCGGGGACCACCACCATTTTGACGCCCGCCCGGCGCCGCACCAGCGCCCCCGCCGCGGAGCGCACCGATTCGGCGGCCAGCACCACTTTCACTTCGCAATCGCTGCGCAAGGCTTCTTCGAGCAGGTGGAAAGTTTCCGCCACGCACCATCCCTGCGCGGTGAGACCGCCGCGGGCGATTGCCCGGCGCACGTCCTGCAACAGCGGATTGGCCGCGCTCGTGATCGTTTCCCGTGTGGCCATGCGATTACAATGGGTTCTGAACGATCAGAATAACGCAGATGAAACGTGCCGTATCGGCCGCCGTCCTCGCAGCAGCGCTTGCGGCCGCCGTCTTGATCGCGTACGTGTCGGTGCGGATCGAACGGCAATCCACGCGGGATGAGGCCCAGCCCGCCGACGTGATCCTGGTGCTGGGCGCCGCCGAATACCGCGGGCGGCCCTCGCAAGTCCTGAAGGCGCGCCTCGATCACGCGCTCGAACTCTACCATCGAAACATGGCCTCGCGCATCATGACCACCGGGGGTGCGGGCGGCGACCCGGTCTATACGGAAGGTGGCGTGGGCCGCTCCTACCTGATCGGCCACGGCGTGCCGCCGGAAGCGGTGGTGCTCGAGAACGAAGCCGGCAGCACGGTGGAATCCACCGCCATGGCCGGCGAGATCATGCGCCGCATGGGCCTGCATTCGGTGATCGTGGTGAGCGACGGATACCACATCTACCGGGTGAAGGAAATGCTGCAATTCCGCGGCCTCAGCGTCTACGGCTCGCCGCGCAAGGAACGCGCCGGAAGCACCCTGCGCGAGCGGTGGAATTACATCAAGCAGGCTATCGGGTATCTGCTATGGAGGGCTGGAGTCGCGGTGTAGGCAGAGCAGGACAGGCCGGCAGGCCAATCCTACTTCGCCGGCGTCTTGGCCAACTGCTGCCGGGTCCAAAACCGATTGGGGTTGAGTTCCAGCGATTTGGTGAAGGCCTGCCGGGCTTCGGCTTCCTTGTTTTCCTTGCGCAGGCTCAGGCCCAGCCACAGATAGGCTTCGGCGTTCTTGGGATCGAGCTCGATGGCCTTGCGGAAATCGTCGGACGCCGGCTTGGGGCCGCCGCCCAGCATGGCCGGCAGATAGTAGTTGCCGACGCCGCGCGCCACATAGACCGCCGAGGATTTGGGCGCCTTCTCGACCGCTTTGTTGATGGCCTCTTTGGCCTTCGGCCCGTAATTGAGCCCGCTCGCCAGGTCGATGATGGCCTGACCGTAGAGCGTGCCCAGGACGCGGTAGTATTCGGCCGAATCGGGCTTCAGAGTAATGGCGCGCTCGCCGAATTTCATGCCGCGCTCGGACGCCTGCTGTCCCAGTTTGCGGTCGCGTTGCTCGATGGCAATTTCCGCCAGGTAGGAACAGGCCAGCGCTCCGCGGTATTGCGCCTCGGCGTCGTTGGGCGCCTTGTCGGCCGCGGCCGTGTAATCGGCGACGATTTTTTCGAGCGCCGGGCGGTCCTCCGCGTCCCGCGCGGTTTCCAGAGCGGATGGAGCGGCGGCCATAAAACCGGCCAGTAGCAAAACCCACATGATCGATATCACCTATTCAATTAGAACGTGGCTCTTTAATTAAAGCCCGGCTACCCGCCGTTGTACCAGGAAATAATAGGCCCCCAGCGCCACCAGGAGCACACCATTCACGGCCAGCACGATGGGAGCTGTAAAGATAGGGACGAGCCAGCCGGCCAATAGGTTTCCCATAGGCATGCCGCTGCGAAACGAGAGATTGTAGACGCTCATCACGCGGCCCCGCATCTCGTTGGTAACCACAAGTTGCACCAGTGAGTTGACCATCGCGAAGACTCCCATCATGGCGGCGCCGCCGAACAGCAGCATGGCGCAACTCAGAACCAAGGAGCGCGAGAGCGCAAAGCCGGTAATGGCGAGGCCCAGACACATCAGCATCAGCAGGGCCAGCCGACCTTTCCTGTGGACGTTGCCCAGGTACGCCACCGCCAGCGCGCCAATTACCGACCCCATTCCGGACATGGAGAGGAAGGTCGCGTAAGTCCCCGAGCCCTGGCCGAAAACTTTGGCGGCGAAGACCGGCAGGAAGGTGCGCAGCGGCACGCCCAGCGCCGCCATGCAGAAAGCCAGCACGATCAGGCTCTCCATGGCGCCCACCCGGCGCACGTACCGCAGACCCTCTTTCAGGCTGGTGAAAATGCTTTCGCCGGTCCGCTCCGGCAGGAAACGGATGGTCAGCATCAGCAGCGAGACGATGGGCGCCAGGAACGACAGCGTGTTGAGCGCGAAGCACCAGGTATCGCCCCATGTGTGCAAGACCCAGCCGGCCAGCGCCGGTCCCACCATCACGGCGGCGTTGAACTGGATGGAATTCAGGGCAATCGCGTTGGGCATGTGCTCCTTCGGGACCAGCGTGGGGATCAGCGCCGAATAGGCCGGCCCGCCGAAGGCCTGCGCGAAGCCCACCACGAAAGAGCAGCACAGCATGTGCCACACCTTCACCACGTGCAAACCCACCAGGAACGTCAGCATCAGCGCGCAGAACATCTGCACGCATTGCGAAAAGATCAGCAGGTGGCGGCGTTCGAAGCGGTCGGCCAGCACGCCCCCGACGAGCGAGAAAAGAAGGATGGGGAGGGCCTGCAGAATCGGGTCCAGGGCCAGCAAGTGGACGTTGCCGCTGATTTTCCAGATCAGCCAGCCCTGCGCCGTCATCTGCATCCAGGTGCCGATAGCGGACGTGCAGGCGCCAATCCACATCAGGCGGAAGTCGCGATACTGGAAAGCTTTGAAGATCCGGCGAAGCACGGCGCGATTTTTGAGGCGGCTGCCCCCCGGCTGTGCCGCGGAGCACGAACCTGGATTGTAGCAGTTTCGCCCGGCCGAGTTTCCAGATCCCGGCTGGTACGCCTTTACGCCGCGGTGCCGCCGCGCCAATAGCTATAAAGAGCCCTCTTTATCCTTGACTGTCGGCTTGGATGGAGATAACATGATGCGTTATTTGGGAGCGCGGCACAGGATGGAATATCGCGCGTTCTCCCCTGTGGCTCCGAATTGCAAAACAAACCTGTCGGTCGCCGCGCCGCCAGCGAGCGTTGGGGGAACCTAATGCCTGGTCGCGAGTACAGTATTGCAGACGCCCTGCGGTGCTATGGCGTCCCACGGAGAAGGTTTCTGAAGTTTTGCGGGTCGATGGCAGCGGTGCTGGGTCTGCCATTGAGCGCGGCCGCGCAGGTTGCGGCAACCCTGGAAAAGAAGCGCCGCCCGGTTCTGGTATGGCTGGAGTTGCAGGATTGTGCCGGCAACTCGGAGTCGATGCTCCGCTCCAGTCATCCGTCTATCACCGAGTTGGTGCTCTCCTTTTTCTCCTGGGAATATCACGAGACCATCATGGCGGCGGCCGGCAAGCAGGCCGAAGGCGTCCTGGATCGCGTGGTGCGTGAGGAGGCCGGCAAATACCTGGCGATCGTGGAAGGTTCGATTCCCACGGCCGACCCCGGATATTGTACGATCGGCGGCCGCTCGGCCCTGGATATCGCCAGGCAGGTCTGCGGGAATGCCGCGGCAGTG
>Ga0181518_10004643_pt1 | contig 12164 bp, 13 predicted proteins | sample PEATcosm2014_Bin_28_FD_119751 | JGI IMG/M metagenome (GOLD analysis project Ga0181518, IMG submission 119751) | Peatland microbial communities from MTU Mesocosm Facility, Houghton, MI, USA - PEATcosm2014_Bin01_60_metaG | ecosystem: Environmental > Terrestrial > Soil > Wetlands > Peat | place... | reverse complement strand
GAATTGGTCTTTGAACGCGCCAAAGTTGCCGAAGGCCTTATCCATCGCCTTGGACAATTCGCCGGAGGGTTCTCCGCCGCCATTCTTCTTCATCATTTGCCAGAAGATGGAGTGGTTGTAATGACCGCCCCCTTGGTTGCGCACGGCGGCGCGGATTGCCTCGGGCACGGAGTTCAGGGCTTTGAGCAAATCCTCAACCGGTTTTTTTGCGAGGTCCGGGAAATCAGCCACGGCTTTGTTCAAATTCGCCACATAAGAGGCGTGATGTTTATCGTGGTGAATTTGCATCGTCTGCGCGTCAATATGCGGTTCGAGAGCATCGAATGGATACGGCAGTGGAGGCAGCGCGAACGGGCCGTTTGGTGGCGGGTTCGCGGGCGTTGTCAGGTTGCTTGTTTGCGCCATGGCACCCGGCAGGTTGGCGAGGGCAACGGTGGCGAGTGCGGCGGTCTTTATGGCTTTTCTTCGAGTCATCATATTTGGGTTCCTTTCATTTGGATACTTTATCGTAGTTGGGTTCTGATGGTTACAGGCGTCTGAAACGCGATCTTCAATCAGCCGAGCGAGGTCACTTAGTCCACAGCGAAAGTATTGCGGGAGGATTTGGGCGGCTCGTTTTCATATTTGGGAGAGGGGCAATGGAGATGGATGCCATCACTTTTTTGAAGCCGCTTCGGCATCAGCCAACTTCTTCATGTATTTGTCCGGGTCCTTGTCGAAGATCGCTTTCTCGGATTGATCGCAAGTTTTGATTTCCTGGCCCTGATAAACAAAGGAATAGGGCTTTCCCATCGAGCCGCCAAGCTCCATTCCGCAGATCAGACAGGTTTTGAGGGGATAGGGCTTTGCATTCGCCTCATTCACCTCAGCTACACGCCTCGTGCATGAGACGGCGACGATGGCTAAAATGACAACGAGGATACATATTGAATTCTTCATACTCGGTTTCCAATTTTCGATTTTTAAAACGGCTTTTGCGAGAACGCCAAAACGCGCCTCAAGTTGAACGGAATAATCTGCGGCGCGGGCGGCGCGCAAAGTCGCACGCCGTCCAGCCCCACATGTTCCTAAAAGTGATAACTCAGGATCACTTTGAACAGCGCGGAGGCCGTTAGCTGATTGCCCCGGACATCCTGGAAAACCGGCACTTCCACGTCCGCATAAAGGCTCACCGGATGAAAATGGAACTCCACGCCTGGGGAGAGCATGATGCGCTGGTAGCCGGAGGCGATGGGATTGGAGGCGTTGGCGCCTGTGTCGCTCGTCCGTTCGGAAGCGATGACTTGGGCCACCGGAGTGATGCGCACTCTGCCGAGCGAGAGTTGGTTGTAGTGAATCCCGGCGGCAATATCCAGTTCCACCCCGGGACGGTAATGGGCCTGCGTCAGCGTCGGCACGTCCAGCAAGGTCTGGGCGAACCAACTGACGTGGTTGTCCTTTGTCACGTTGCCGCGATGAAATCCGCCGAGCAGCAAATCGGTGCTTCCGGTGCCGATTTCACTGTCCCGGTCCACGTCCCCATAAGCATTGTTGTGCGAGAAACTGCCGGTCGGCAACTTGAAACCAAAGGTCAAGCCGGTGGACAAATCCGGTGAGAACCCGGTGTAGATGCCCTCAAGCCGGATGTCGCCCAGTTGGCTCCAGTGCTCCGTCGCGATGGGATTGCCGGGGGCGGCTGAAACCGTCTTGAAAACCCGGTTATCATAAGGCACTTCGGCCTGGATTCCCCAACTGCGGTTGAACATGTACTGCACCCCGGGCGTGATGAACCAGGTGCGGATTTCCTTGTCCCCGTTGTTGGCAGCCGGCGCGTCTGAATCGGCGTGCCAATTATGCTTTTGGTCTGAGAAATCGCTCTCAAAAAGCGCCATCCCCCCAGCGCCATCAGGAAACATCGAACTGGTGGCCACATCGAAAACACCGCATCCGCAGGCGCAGCCGTGGGCCGCCCCGGGCGCCAAAACCACGGCCAACAGAGCCGCAGAGAGCGCCTTTTCTAAAACATTTTTGATCTTCATATTGCTAAAATCTTGGTTGCAAGGCAGGCAGACGGCCTTCCTTTTTTGATTCTTATGGAAACTCCCGGGCACAGGCGAACACGCCTGGCTCGACTTGCTCTGGCTGATCAGCGAACTAGCCGGGGATCGTTCGTGGAGGCGGGAGGGGAGGGGCCTCCAGCCGGCTTGTCATCAGCGGGAGGCGGGAAAATGGAGACTCGGAGAATGGCGGGAAATAAAAAACGGAGGAACCGTCCACGAAGAGATCAAACTTTTGAAGCGTCGAACGGCTTTCCGATTTGCCTTCGGCATTTTTTCCAGCGCGCACTAGTTTGCAGATGGGGCAGAGATGTTGCCCATCGAAAGTATTCGCCACGGCCTGCTGAAACGAGCCTTGTCCGGAGTATTCGATGATCATCCCGACCCACGCTACCGATTGCAACAGGGCCCAATGAAAGCCCAACGTCAGCGAGAGCATCGCCACCAGCAGCCATTTGGATATTCTCAGGACCACGACAACCGTAAAAATATCACTCCGCGTGGCCGCTGTCAACCCCCGGCAGCAGCGCCCGGACGCGGGGTTGCCATCGTTACATGCGTTCTTCGCGCACGAACGGGCCCGCGGTTCACCAATTCCCTTGCTCTGCCCTTTCGGAATCCGTCCGGCTCGGAATCCGCATTTTGAAATGATGCTTTCCCGGATGCCAATGGCGGTGAATCCATGATGGAGACAATAGCGCGCCATCCAACGCCACGAGCTTGATATGAAGGTGGCGAGTGTCAAAATCTCGGAATGTTCGCAGCCTCCGGCCGATATAAGCCAATGGAGACCAGGGCCATGAAGCGACGCACAGCCGTCGGGATTGCCACAGAAATGGCCGCCGCATTGCCGCAGGACTACTGGGCCGCTCTATTGCTCGGCTTGGAAGAGAAGCACAGAGGCGGGATTATTGCCGGTGTGCGGTACGGCAACAGTCAGCATCCGTAATTCAGGAATAAACAGGCCCGTGCGCGCGCGCGGCGCTGTTGGGACGTGGGCAAGACGTAATAGTTCTTGCGCAGTGTCTGAAACTTGAAATACATCCACAAAGCCTTCGCCACCGATGATGTAGACGCGCTTGAGCTTTCCATCATAGAACATGTCGTCAGCGTCACCAACGCAGGAGACTTGAGATAGGAGTTTCCCGTTGAGGCTGTCGTAAACGACCAAGAGCGGAGGCGTTCGACATGCGATGTAAACCCGTTCGGAGAGCGAATCGAGAGCCATCGGGAAATTCCTTTCACCTGCGGTCACCAGCCAGGAGGCGGTCTGCGTGAAGCTGTTCGTTCCTATTTTAAGCACGGCGATCTCGTGTTCGTCCGGCACGTTTACCAGGATACGGTGGTTTGCCGGGTCGAGTTGAAACGATTCGGGGTGTGCCGGCAGTTGAATGTCCATCCTCGGGTCTGCTTGCCGAGGTTGGTCCAGGAGAAAGTCAGCGGGTGAGTGAGGCGGGGCGGGTTGGCCGCCTTCCGAAGCTGGAATCAAGGAAATCAGATCAATGGCTGAAAACAATCCATTGCCGGGCTCTCCGGCTGAGCCGACATAGAGGCTTCGTGAATCGGCCTCGAAGCGGATGTTGTCAGCATTGCGCCCCAGATCAACCCACGGCCCCTCCTGGAATGTGGTGGCATCGAAGCTGCGGCATGTGCCATCGCCCCGGCTGCAAACCAGCAGGCGGTTCTTCTCCGGGATGCACAAAAGCCCTTGCGGCTCGCTGATGCCGGTGATCTGGTGAACTCTGCGTCGCCCGGCTAGGTCAACCACTTCGACGCTGTGATTTTCCAACCCGGCTATGAACAGATGTTGCGACCGGTTGTCAAACGTCAGATGATCGAGTCGGCCCTCGACATCTTTGAGTAGAATTGAGCCATGTTTAACGAGCGGCTCCCCAGCGGCGGCAAGGTGCGCTGGTTGCACGAGTGAAATGAATACCAGCAAGGCGACTCGTGCGGCAGAAAGCGCGGTTGGGGTCTTATCAGATTTCAATAACAGTGAGAGCGGCTTGTCCATACTCTTGGCTGATTTGACTGCATAGCTTCAGCGGTGTCACGCTGAAAAACCTTGTTTTGGGCGAACGTGGCAATGGCTTGACATGACGGAGAGGTGGAAAGAGATTCTTGCGTGGCCTCGTCCAGGTTCCGGGATGCCGTTGAGTCGAGTCATCCCAGCGTGAGAACAAAGCGTCGAAGGCCGTTGAGTATCGCAAACATGGAATTGGGAAAAGCCATCCGCAAACCAGAAGGCTTTACGCTTGTCGAGTTGCTGGTTGTCATCGCCATCATCGCGATCCTGGCTTCGATGCTGTTGCCGGCTTTGTCGCAGGCCAAGGAGTCGGGTTGGAGGGCAGTCTGTGAGTCCAATCAGCGCCAGTTGGGCGTCGCCTCCATGACCTATTCGCTGGACAACGGCGACTGGCTCAACCCGCTCCAAACTGCCGTGCCCAACTCCGATGTCGAAACCACCTATCGTGTCATTTTGTGGGCTTATGTCGCGCACATGCCCCAGATTTTTGACTGTCCCGCCGAGCGCAGCGCGGTCTATGCCGACGGCATCTCCCCTTACGATGCATCGTACGGCGGCTTCACGCTGACCCCAGGCACGGATTGGACTGCCATCTGCGGCGCGGCCGGCCCGTACGAAAAGTGGAACCAAAGCGGCATCGGCGTGGCCGGCGCACACTGGATTCATGTGGGTGGCAATCCGGACCCGACGGCGCAGGTCAGCAGCATGCCGTTTGGGCGGCCGACTCCCGATTATTACGAAGGATTGCACCGTTCCACGGAAATCACCGCGCCCGCCAAGCTCATCTGGTACGGGGACGGCGGATGCGGCAGCCCGACGACTTGGGCAGACGACAGTTGGTGGATCAAGAACACTGACACCAGTGGTGGTGGATCGGAGGACAAAGCGGGCTTCAATCGCCTGCAGCAGGATCAATATGGATGCCAGCGCCACGAGGGCAAGGCCAACTACGCTTTCGCCGATGGCCATGTGCAATTGCTCAACGCCAACGAAATTCGTTGCGATAATCAGGAGTGCTGGTGGTCGGTCAATCTATTGTACCACCAGACGCAGCAGCCATGACGCAACGACTCAAAACCTACCTCATCACGGGGGGCGTTGTCGTGCTGACCGCTCTGGCGGTTGTCTTCGCCGCTGCCAAAATTAGGCATTTTCGCAGCGACGGCGAGGCCGGGGCCAGGGTCTGGTTTTACGATCAAAACGCGAAGCGGCTCTATCCTGCGCCGCGCGACCTGATTCCGCCGGACGGCGACAACGACAATCGGGTGAGGGCCGTTGTGGTCGGCTTCCAAGGGATGGGGAACGAAGCAAGCACACTGAGGATTGCTTACCTGGAGAAATACGGTCCCGCATTCAAGGAGCTGCTGGAGCGGGCGCAGGCGGCCCACGCCGCCAAACGCCCATTCGGCGAGAAAATTCCCCCGCAGAACAGCCCCGACTTTCAAGACAACACGCTGGTCAAGCGCCCCGGCGAAGCCTCATGGCACGCCGTCAGCACCGAAGCAGCGCGTCAGATCATGGCCGAATGGCGCGAGTGGCGCGGTCCCGCCGGTCAGCGCCCGATTATTTCCGTTCCTTCGATCCATTAACTAATACAGGTCTGCGTTCAATGTGCTAGTAACCTAATACGAGACGATCTTCGATTTTGAATGGACGATTACCAGCTTTTTGAACGCAAATCCGTATAAAATCGCGCAATCAGGCCGACCCGCACTTGCAAGGGTTCGACGGGATGGTAAACATCTTGAAATGACGGTTGGGTGCCGGGCGTCACCCGGGATGGGTAAGCGTAACCGCCCGTGTGGTGTCGGTTCCCGGAAGTTCATCCGGCAGAAGGGGGATGGGAATGCGGTGATTCTTGGCTCGTCCCCGATGGGTCGGGCTTGAAGAAGTCTCCAAACATTCGGGGAAGGGCCGCCTCCTCAAATGTCAAGACCAAGATCGCGGCGCTTTTTGAGGAGGGTGGCGCGGTTCATTTTGAGGACGCGGGCGAGAATGGTCGGTTTGTGGTCAAAGTGGTGAAGCAAATGCTTCAAGATTGTTGACTCCATTCCCGAGTAAATCTGCTTGTAGGTTGCGCCGGCGGCAAGGCGCGCGGCCACCCACTGCTGCAACGCGCGATCCATGCCCGCTTCCGGCGTCCCGGCGGCATCGAGCGGACGGAAGATCGCGGACGGCAGATGGTGCGGGCGAATCGTTTTGCCCGAACAGACTGTGGCGGCGTATTCCAGGGCATTGCGGAGCTCGCGCACGTTTCCCGGCCAGTTGTAGTCCGACAGCGTGCGGGCGGCATCCGGACCCAGTGAAAGTTCGCGGCCCGGAGAAAGCCTGGCCAGCAGGAAGGCGCTCAATGTCGGAATGTCTTCCTTGCGCTCGGCCAGCGGCGGCAATTCGATCTCAAGGACGTTGAGGCGATAGTACAGATCTTCACGAAAGCGGCCCGCCTTGACTTCCGCGCGCAGTTGGCGGTGTGTGGCGGTGATGAGCCGGAGGTCCACATGGAGGTCGACACGCCCGCCCAGGCGGGTGAATGTTTTTTCCTCGACGAAGCGGAGGAGCTTGGCTTGGACAGCGGATGGAATATCGCCGATTTCATCCAGAAAGAGCGTGCCGCCCGCAGCGCGTTCAAGGTGCCCGGGTCGCATCGCGGCCGCACCGGTGAAGGCGTTCTTCTCGTGACCGAAAAGTTCACTTTCCAGCAGTTGCTCGGGAAGCGCGCCGCACACCAGCGTGACGAACGGTTCCTTGCGCCGCGCACTGTTGTCGTGGATCACCCGTGCGACGAGTGTCTTGCCTGTTCCGGTGGGGCCGGTGATGAGTGCAGGAGCATCCGTGGCGGTGGCGTGCGCAATAGAGGCAAAAACCCGTTGCATGATTGGCGCGGCACCCCCAAGAAGCGTGGCGGTGTGATCGGACGGGCGCGCGGTGGAGTCGGACACAGAGGAGCCGGCGCCTCCGCCCATGTCAATGGCCAAAAGTTGATGCAAGGTTTGATCGAGTTGGGCGAGGTCCAAAGGCTTGACCAGATAGGCCGCCGCCCCGAGTTGCCGGGCGGCGACCGCGTTATCAAGGGTCCCATGCGCCGTGATGATGAGCACCGGCGGGCGGCGGGCGGAATGGTTGACGAATTCCAGCACACGCAAGCCGCTCATGTCCGGCAGGCCAATATCAAGAATGACCAGTGCGAAATCGCCACCCGACAATTCCCGCAGGCCGCGCTGGCCGGAGGCGCACAGAACGGACGACAAGCCGCGCCTCTCGCAAACCACGGCCAGCGCCTTGGCCAGTGCCACTTCGTCCTCGATGATTAGGATGCGCGGAATTGTCATAAATCAATGCGCACGACGGCGCCGCCGCCGGGGTGGTTGGCCACGGAAAGACGCCCGCCGTGGGCGCGGATGATTTCCTTCGCCACACAAAGGCCGACGCCCATGCCGCCTTCCTTTTCCGAAAACAACATCTCCGCCCAGCGCCTGAGTGCCACCGCGGAAAAACCGGGTCCTGTATCGGCAAAAGTGATTGTTTGGTCGCACGCGGTAATCGTGGCCGTGCCGCCGGCTGGCATCGCCTGAATGGCATTGAGCAGGATGTTTTGGAACGCTTGGCCGAGCCGGCTGGCGTCGGCAAGAACGCTTCGTCCACAGGCGGCATCCACCACCACGCGAATACCGGCGTGTTCGGCGGCGGGCGCCAAAACGCGCACCGTTCGTTCAATGAGGTCCGGGAGAGCGACGTCGGTCTTGCGCGGTGGCTCGGGCCGCGCCAGAAACAGCCATTGGTTGACCAGGCTCTCGATCGTGGCCGCTTCTTCGATAATCAGCGAAGCGGCTGCCGCCTCGGTTTTTTGAAGAAGTTGGCCGTGCAATCGAATGGCGGCAACTGGGTTTCGGATTTGATGAGCAAGCCCCGTCGCCATCTGACCGAGAAAGGCCAACCGCTGCGCTTTGAGATAAGGCCGCAACACCGCCCAGGCCAGCGCGAACCACAGTGCCCAAAACGCCGCCAACGCTCCCAGGCTCACCGGCCTCATCAACGACTCCCGTAGCGAGGGCCGTTGCCGGATCAACGTCATCTCGACCCCATTTTCAATGGGGACGGTCACGGCTTCGTGCTCATTGTCCGGCGAAGAGAGGCGGTGGAATTGGACCTCCGCACCCAGCATCCGGCTCAGGTATCCCGCGAGGCGGTCGGATGGCGGAAGGTGCATCGTACGGATAAAATCAGCGTTTGCTTCACTCAGCGCCTGGAATTGCCCCAGCGACACCCGCTCAAAAGCGGCATCCAGAACGAAAACCAGCCCGATGGTTCCAACGGAGAGAAAGAGCACGAATGCGACGACGACACGAAACCAAAGGCTTTTGCTCATGGATGGATTTTATACGCGGCTGCGGCACAGAAGAGCAAGGTTTATTCCGATGAACCTCCCACCTCACGGGTTCTGCTTGCTGTAATATGCTTATGCCAAGCTGCTTGCGACTTTTGCTACGCCCCTGGCATACATGGTGCTTAATGCGTGAGCAATGAAAAATACCGTCGCCTGCTCGTTGCTGCCGATTTTTGGGGTCCTTTTGATTGGATTCGCGAACTCCATAGCGCGCGCCCAGGAAACAAACGGGATTACGGTGTTGCCGGATGTTGTAGTGTCAAATACAACTCCAAGGATGGTCGAAGACGAGGGCGTTGGCCCGTACCAACAGCCGGAGTGGACCACAGACCGGCGGTTCCCCGGCACGCGCGTCTATTTGCAACAGATGCCATGGAACGTCGGCGTGGAGCAGTGGGCGCGGCTTCAGACTTTCCGCGACGGCACGGCGGGGACACGGTTTCAAGAGGAAGTGGAGGTCGGCCTGCCACATCGTTTCCAGCTTGACCTCTACGAGACCTGGGACATTGATCAGGACCGGCGCACGGAGCAGGACGAATACTCGGCGGAACTGCGCTACGCGCTGGCCGATTGGGGGAAAATTCCACTAAACCCAACCCTCTATCTTGAATACGCGGAGCACGACCACGACGCCAATACGCTCGAAGGCAAACTGTTGCTCGGCACGGACCTTGCGCCACGCTGGCATTGGGGGTTGAATCTGGCCTGCGAGCAGGGTCTCAGCGGCATCGAAAACACGGAGCTGGCCGCCAGCCAGGGGTTCAGTTACACGCTTCTGGACCACAAACTGGGCGTCGGCGTTGAAATGGAGTATTACCACGAAAAGGCGAAAGGGACCCCAGAGCAGAACGAATTCCTGATCGGTCCGAGTGTGCAATGGCGTCCCACCTCATGGTCGCATCTTGATCTTGCGCCGCTTATCGGCTGCACACATGATTCGCCCAAGATAGAGGCTTATTTGGTGTTCGGCATAGACTTCGGAACCGGCGCCAAGAAGGAGCATTACGCGCCCACATCATTGCGCGCACAGTAAGGCTCGCGGGCCACCACCTGTCTTGCCAGACGATTTGCTCTTACATAGGATTTACGCAGGAAATCAAAGCCATTAATTATGAAAACAAATAACGACTCAAATAACCGCCGGCCCTTGAATGGGAGGCACATCTTAGCCTCTCTTGTCATCATGTCCTTGTCCACCCTGGCTTCTGCCCAAGAGACATCCGTCACGCTGTCCGTGGACGCCAAGCCGGCGCTGGTTCTCAAGGCTCCGGCGGCGGCCAAGGTCATTTCGACCAATGGATTCGTCAGAATCCAGACCACCAATCTCACCCTTTACGTCTGGGTCGTGCCCAATGCCAAAACCGCAAACGACGCACTGCCGCGCGCGGCGGACATCATTAAGAGCGAGTTCCTCAAGTTCAAAACCAACGCCGTCATGGACATGGTTATCGCGGGTGCGCCCGCCAAGCATGTCACCGGATCGGGCAACGAGGCCGATGATGGCGATCCGGGCAACGCGGAGGTGGTCTTTTTCGTGGTAGGAGGCCGTGTGTTTGCCGGGTGCGTGCATGGGGAAGCTGACGACGCTTCCAAAGCGAGGATGGCGATGATGGCGGTGTTGAAGACGGCGCAAACCCCGCCCTGAGCCGGCATCAAACCAAATTCCGCAGCGTGGCGCGCGCCGGCTTGCCGGCACTGAATTGCATTAAACGAAAAGCCTATGAAACACCGCATTTTGTCAGTCAAAGGAATCCCGCTCCTGGTGATTCTAACCGCCCTTCTGCCCGCAGCCGCCCTTCGCGCCGCGGCCCAGCCCGCGACCATATTGTCTCAGCCGGACATTTCCTTCCGCAACGAAGTCCAGCTCGCCATTGACCACGGGCTGCTCTGGTTACAGACCAACCAAAACAGCAATGGCTGGTGGTCCACCCCGGAGCATCCGGCCTTGACGGCCCTGGCGTTGAGCGCCTTCATGGGCAATCCTTCCCAGCATGCTGCGGAGCGCGCGCCGGAAACGGTGGCGCGCGGTTACAAATTCATCCTCGCCAGCGTCAAGCCTGACGGCGGCATCTATCAGCAGGAGGATGAAAATTACAACACCTCCATCTGCCTTATGGCGCTGGTGGCCGCGCAGAAGCCGGAGTATGACGCGGTGGCGCTGCGCGCGCGGCAGTGGATTATTGGCCAGCAGGCCGCCGGCAAGGAGAACACCGGCTCGCCCTTCGACGGTGGCGTCGGCTACGGTAGCAGCGCCAACGGGCCGCACACGGACATGAACAACACTTATACGGCACTGGAGGCGCTCTATTACAGCAAGGACCTTGCGAAGGACAAGCCGCTCGCCGGGGCCAAGGACTTGAATTGGGACGCGGCTATCAAATTCATCGAGCGCTGCCAGAATCTGCCCTCGGTCAACAAGGAGCCATGGGCCTCGGACGACCCGACCAACAAGGGCGGCTTTATTTATTTTCCTGGTCGCAGCTCCGCCGGCACCCAAACCAACGCCGACGGGCGCGTGGCCTTTCGGTCCTATGGCACCATCACGTATGCTGGTTTCCTGAGTTACATTTACGCCGATCTCAAGCGCGATGATCCGCGGGTGACAGCGGCGTTCGACTGGCTGCGCGGCAATTACACGCTGGACGAGAATCCCGGCATGGGTCCGTCGGGTTATTATTATTATCTACAGATGATGAGCAAGGCGCTGTCAGTTTATGGCGTGAACGAATTGCCGCTCAAGGACGGCAAATCGGTGGATTGGCGCAGGCAACTGGTCTCGAAACTGATGAAGCTGCAAAAAACCGATGGCTCCTGGAGGAATGAAAACGAGCGCTGGATGGAGCGCGACCCGGTGCTGGTCACCTCGTATTCGATCCTGGCGCTGGAAATCGCCTACCGCGGATTGTAGAACACCGCCTGGAGGCCAAACACATGGAGCGATGCCGGGCCGATGGAAGGCCAGTCTTCACTTTGATCGAGATGCTGGTCGTCATTGCCATCCTTGCGATTCTGGCTTCGGTGCTTTTGCCGGCGTTGCCGCTGGCCCAGAAGGCGGGACGCAGGGGGGCTGACCGAATCCAACCGTCGGACGGTGTGGTCATACAAGATCGCCGGGACGGCGGCACCGTGACTGAACCAAACATAATCCAGCAAACCAATCTCTGGCTGGCCTTTGCCTCACACTATGCGCGGAGCGGCGCGGCATTATGGCGGGAATCATGCGGGGGTCAGGGGCGGGCATGAACTATGACAGACGTGCGCAAAGGGATCCTCGCTCGCTTGTAAATTTCCAATGCCGTGAGCGAAATGGGGCGTTTGGGCTGGCCGCCCGCGTAGGGGAAAGCCGCCAACGCGAGATTCAACTGGAAGGACGTGAACCGTTTTCTCCGTGAACACGACGTAATCCTCCTCAGCGGGTGGACGAGATAAAAGTGGGGGGAAACTAATCACAACGGCTCGACTGGCTTCAAATACAGTGGAAATCGAGCAAAGGCGCAGATCGGAAAATGCCTGGTCTACAGGGTACGAGGGCACTGTCCTGATGCTCTCGCCAGGGCAGGACCGTGGGAAAGAGGTGTTTTTGTAGTATCAATACTACAAATAATGTTGAAAAAGCCGAGGAAATCAGCGAAACCCACTTTTATCTCGTCCACCCCTCCTCAGCACTTGCCTGGACGGGGTCCCGATGGCCTATAATAACATTCGCGAAATGATGGCG
>Ga0181518_10004641_pt1 | contig 12168 bp, 9 predicted proteins | sample PEATcosm2014_Bin_28_FD_119751 | JGI IMG/M metagenome (GOLD analysis project Ga0181518, IMG submission 119751) | Peatland microbial communities from MTU Mesocosm Facility, Houghton, MI, USA - PEATcosm2014_Bin01_60_metaG | ecosystem: Environmental > Terrestrial > Soil > Wetlands > Peat | place... | reverse complement strand
CGAAGGTCACGCTCGTGATCGCCGTGCTGGCGCTGCTGATCGGCGGCATCGGCGTGATGAACACGATGCTGATGTCGGTCATCGAGCGCCGCAGCGAGTTCGCGCTGCTCTCGGCGATCGGCTGGAACGGAGGGCAGGTCGCCGGCCTGGTGCTGACCGAGGGCGTGATCGTGAGCCTGCTGGGAGCCGCGATCGGGCTCGTGATCGGCACGCTCGGGGCGCAGCTGCTCGTCCAGGCGCTCGGGGCGTCGGGCCTCGTCGCCCCCGACGTGACCGCCTGGGACCTCGGCCGCGGGCTCCTCGTGGGCGTGCTGATCGGGGTGCTCGGCGGCTTGTACCCGGCCTGGCGCGCCGCGCACGTGTCTCCGGCCCGCGTTCTCGCCCAGCACTGACGGGGGGCGCGTCCGCGGGCTGCGCACGGCCCGGGCAGATCACCGGCGGCCGGGCCGTTCGGTAGCCGGCGCGGGCGAATTCAGCCGTCAGCCCCAGATACCGCAAATACCGATGTCGCGCCGGCGCGTCGTGCCCGAAGCGTCCGGCGGCTCAGAGTCGGCCGGGTCATACCAGCAGTTCGATCGCCGTGCGTGGCGCGGCTTCGATACTCGGGCGCCCCATTCTCCTGCCGATAGCCTCGATCAGGTGCTCCTGACGATCACGACGACGCACCGCCCGGCGACCGACCTCGGCTTCTTGCTGCACAAGCATCCCGATCGCGTGCAGACATTCTCGGCTGGGTTCGGCGACGCGCATGTCTTCTACACCGAGGCGACCGAGGATCGATGCACGGCGGCGCTGTTGCTGGCGATCGACCCCGTCGGCCTCGTCCGTCGCGGCCGGGGCGTGGGTAGCTTCGCGCTGGCGGAATACGTCAACGATCGGCCCTACGTCGCGTCGTCGTTTCTGTCGGTCGCGCTGGTGAACGTGTTCAAGAGCGCAATGGCTGGAACGTGCAAGGGCTACGAGGACCTGGCGGCAGCGGCGATCCCGTTGGAGGCATCGCTTCCGGTTGTGCCGGCGCGTGGGGGCGAGCCGATGGTGCGCAGGCTGTTCGAGCCGCTCGGGTACGAGGTCGACGCCGCTCCCATCGTTTTGGATCCGCAGTTCCCTGATTGGGGGGACAGTCGATACGTCGGTCTGCGCCTTCGGAGCGAGCGTCGGCTGGCTGATCTGCTCAATCATCTTTACGTGCTGCTCCCGGTGCTCGACGACGACAAGCACTACTGGGTGGATGAGGCCGAGATCGAGAAGCTGATGCGGCGCGGTGAGGGCTGGCTCGGGGCGCACCCTGAGCGCGATCTGATCGTCCGGCGCTACCTGAAACAGCAGGCGCGCCTGTACTTCCCGGCCTTGGCCCAGCTCGATGAGGCGGCACCTCCGGTCGAGGAACCCGACGAGCCCGGGCGTGAGGCACAGCTGGAGGAGCGCATATTGCTTCGCGACCAGCGGCTCGGCAGCGTCGAATCGGTGCTCAAGGCCTGCGGGGCCAGGCGCGTGCTCGATCTCGGCTGTGGCGCCGGCGTACTGCTCGAGCGCCTGATCCGCGAGGACTACGAGCTGATCCTCGGCGCCGACGTGAGCATCCGCGCACTCGAGCAGGCGGCACGCCGGCTCAAGCTGGACGAGATGCACGACCCCCAGCGACAGCGGATCAGTCTGATCCAGAGCCCGTTGACCTATCGCGACAAGCGCCTGATCGGCTTTGACGCGGCGGTGCTCGTCGAGGTCGTCGAGCACCTCGATCCGGCGCGTCTGGCTGCGGCCGAGCAGAACGTCTTCGGCTCGGCTCGACCGGCCACCGTCGTCGTCACAACGCCGAACGCCGAGTACAACGTGCGCTGGAAGACGCTCCCTGCGGGGCAGTTGCGGCATCCTGACCATCGCTTCGAGTGGACGCGCGGGGAGTTCGCAACATGGGCCGAACGGGTCGCCAGCCGAAACGGGTACGAGGTACGCTACCTGCCCGTCGGCCCCGAAGACCCGGAGGTCGGAGCGCCGACGCAGATGGCGGTGTTCAGCCGGTGAGGATCGACCTGCCCGATCCCAGCCTCGTCGTCCTGATCGGCCCGTCCGGATCTGGCAAGAGCTCGTTCGCGCGCAAGCACTTTGCGTCGACTGAGGTGATCTCTTCGGACTTCTGCCGCGGTCTGGTCGCGGACGACGAGAATGACCAGAGCGCTGCGACCGACGCCTTTGCGGTGCTGCACTTCATCGCCGGCCGTCGTCTGGCTCAGCCGCGGTTCACAGTGGTCGACGCGACGAATGTGCAGCGCGACGCGCGCAGGCCCCTGATCGACCTCGCCAAGCAGCACGATCTGTTTGCGGTCGCGATCGTGCTCGACATCCCCGAGGCGATCTGTCAGGAGCGCAACCGCTCAAGGCCGGATCGCGATTTCGGACCCCACGTGGTGCGCCAGCAGCGCTCGCAGCTACACAAGTCGCTCAAGGGGCTACAGCGGGAGGGCTTCCGGCGGGTGGCCGTGCTCCGTTCTCCCGAGGAGGTCGACGGCGCCGAAGTGCACCGCGCGCCGCTGTGGACTGACCGCCGCGCGGACCACGGACCGTTCGACATCATCGGTGACGTTCACGGCTGCCACGCTGAGCTCGGTGAGCTGCTGCGCGAGCTCGGCTACGAGCTCGGCGCCGATGGCGTAGCGGCCACGCCGCCCGACGGACGCCGTGCAGTGTTCGTCGGCGACTACGGCGATCGCGGTCCGAACACGCCGAGCGTCCTGAAACTGGTCATGTCGATGGCCGGCGCTGGCACGGCGATCTGCCTGCCGGGGAACCACGACATCAAGCTGGCCCGCAAGCTCAAGGGCCGCGATGTCCAGATCACCCACGGGCTCGGTGAAACGCTGCAGCAGCTCGAAGGCGAGTCAGACGAGTTCCGCGAGCAGGCCCGCGACTTCCTCGACAAGCTTGTCAGCCACGTCGTGCTCGACGGTGGGAAGCTCGTCGTCGCACACGCGGGAATGAAGGAGGCCTACCAGGGCCGCTCGTCCGGGCGGGTCCGCGACTTTGCGCTGTTTGGCGAGACGACAGGGGAGACCGACGAGTTCGGGCTGCCCGTGCGGCTGCAGTGGGCAGCCGATTACCGCGGCAAGGCTGCGGTCGTCTACGGGCACACGCCCGTCGCCGAGGCGGAGTGGACGAACAACACAATCAACATCGACACGGGCTGCGTCTTCGGCGGGCGCCTCACTGCGCTGCGGTGGCCCGAACGCAAGCTCGTGTCCGTGGCAGCGAGCCGGACGTACTACGAGCCCGCCAAGCCGTTCATCCCAGCGGAGGACGCCGCACCGCTCGCCGACGACAGACCCGCGTTCCTGCTCGACGTCGACGATGTCGCGGGCAAGCGGATCGTCCAGACCCGGCTTGCACGCGCCGTCACCGTGCGTGAGGAGAACGCCGCCGCCGCGCTGGAGGTGATGAGCCGGTTCGCGACTGACCCGCGCTGGCTCGTATACCTACCCCCGACCATGGCGCCCACGGTGACGTCCAGCCACCCCGATCTCCTCGAGCATCCCGACGAGGCGTTCGCGGAGTATCGATGCGCGGGTGTCTCGCACGTAATCTGCGAGGAAAAGCACATGGGATCACGAGCAGTCGTCGTCGTGTGTCGCGACGCCGACGTCGCGCGGGACCGCTTCGGCGTCGACGGCGGTGAGACGGGCACGATCTACACGCGCACAGGTCGTCCTTTCCTCGGCGGCGCTGGCGACACGGAGGCTGCGCTGAGCCGTGTGCGGGGCGCGGTCGAGTCGGCTGGCCTGTGGGATGAGCTGGGGACCGACTGGCTCGTGCTCGACTGCGAGCTGCTGCCGTGGTCGGCGAAGGCGATGGATCTAATCCGCCGCCAGTACGCATCTGTCGGCGCGGCGGCGCGGGCAGGCCTCTCGTCGGCAGTGGCAGCGCTCGACGCCGCCGGCTCCCGAGGGCTCGACGTCACGGAACTGCTCGATCGCCAGCGTCACAGGATCGAGCATGTCGATCGTTACGTTGACGCTTACCGCCGGTACGTCTGGCCGGTGACCGGCGTATCTGATCTTCGACTGGCGCCCTTTCACGTGCTCGCCGCCGAGACCGGGGTGTTCATCGATCGAGGTCACACGTGGCACCTCGAGCGCTGCGACCAGCTCGTCGCGGCAGCTCCCGACTGGTTTCAGGCCACCGGCCGTCGCGCGGTGGACGTCACCGACGCCGAGGACCAGGCAGGCGGCGTGGCGTGGTGGGAGGAGCTGACCGCGAGCGGCGGCGAGGGCATGGTCGTCAAGCCGATGAGCTTCATCGCGCACGGTCGCAAGGGCCTCGTCCAGCCCGGCATCAAGTGCCGAGGCCGCGAGTACCTGCGCATCATCTACGGCCCCGAGTACGCCGATCCCAACCAGATCGATCGCTTGCGAACCCGCAACCTCGGACGTAAGCGCTCGCTCGCCATCCGCGAGTTCGGACTCGGCGTCGAGGCACTCGAACGGTTCGTTCGGCACGAGCCTCTCCACCGAGTGCACGAGTGCGTGTTCGGCGTGCTCGCGATGGAGAGCGAGCCGGTCGATCCCCGCCTCTGACCTCACTGCCGACAGGCAGTTCACTCAGAGGCGACGACCGGAATCGAACCGGTGTAGACGGCTTTGCAGGCCGCTGCGTAGCCACTCCGCCACGTCGCCGGGACTCCGAAGGGTAGCGTCGAGGCGAGACCACCCGCGTGCCGGCCACGCAATCGCTTCTGCGGCGACGACCATCGGCTCGCTGTCAGTCAGCCGCTCGGGTCACTGCACGTCGCACTGGCCGCCGGGATGGGAGCCGGGCAGGCGGCTGAGCAGCGCGGCCAGCTGTTCGATCTCCTCGGGCGAGAAGTGCTCCAGGAACAGCCGCTGGATGCCGGCCACGTGGGTGCACCCGGCCTCGCGGAGCTTCTCGTAGCCGAGCGGGGTAAGCTGCGCGTAGGACACCCGGGCGTCGTTGGGACACGCGACGCGCTCGATCAGACCCTCCTGCACAAGGCCGTCGACCAACCGCGTGATGCCCGAGCGCGTGAGCATCGTGAGCTCGGCCAGCGACGACATCGGCAGGTGGCGGGCCTCGGCCTGGGCAAGGTAGAGGAGGACCTCGTAATCGCGCGTGGTGATCCCGTGCGCGGCCGCCAGCTCGGCGTCGAGCGCTCGCAGGATCGAAGCATGGCTTTGCAGGTAGCTCCGCCACGCGTCCAGCGCTGCGCCCTCCAGCCGGCTGTCGATCTTGGTTGTCTCCACCCTTGGAGTCTAGTTGACAGATCAACGGTCGCGTCGAGAGGCGAGGCCGCGTGATCGCGACCGCGGCCACGCCTGGGCATTCGTCAGGCCGTTAGGCTCCGGACATGGATGAGATCGCGCAGGGCCTGTGGCACTGGACAGCCCGCCACCCCCACATCGACGCCGACGTCAGCAGCTACTACCTGCTGCCGGAGCGCGTCCTGCTGGACCCGATGATCCCGCCGGCGGGGGCGGAGTGGTTCGCCGGCCGGGAGCCGCTGCACATCGTGCTCACCAACCGACACCACGACCGTGACAGCTGGCGTCTGCACGCGCTCTTCGGCTGTGAGGTCCACTGCGTCGCAAACGGCTGCCACGAGCTCTCGGGCCGCGGTCCGGTGACGCCGTTTGAGTTCGGAGACGAGCTTCCGGGCGGGATCGTCGCGCACGAGGTCGATGCGATCTGCCCCGACGAGACCGCGCTTCACATCCCCGGTCATCAGGCGCTGGCGGTCGCCGACGGGATCGTCCGCTGGCCGGGCGTCGACGGTCTGACGTTCGTGCCCGATTGGCTGATGGACGATCCGGAGGACACCAAGCGCGGCCTGCGCGCCGCCTACCGGTCGCTGCTGGAGCTGGACTTCGACCGGCTGCTGCTCGCGCACGGAGAGCCCCTCGCCGCCGGCGCCAGGCAGGCCGTGACCGCGTTCGCCGACGGATGAGCGCGCCGTGCCGGTGCGGCTGGGTCCGGTCGCTGCCATGGTGGCCGCGACCGTCTCGCTGGCGGGCTGCGGCGCCGACTCCAAGGCGCCGGTCCAGCGTCGCGAGCCACCCCCGGCTGACGAGGTGAGCGCTCTCTCATTCACGTCTTAGGGAAAACTTCGAAGCTCTGCCGACAATCGAGTGCGATGAGAGCCGACCTGGCCGCACCCCGTTACCTGACCTCGACACCTCGGTCCCGGGTCGACGACGCTCGTGAATACGGCCGAGCTCTCGTCTCCCGGGTCACCCGTTGGATGATCGGGGGCGCCATCGTCGTGGCCGGTGCGATCACCGCCGTCACCGCCCACTCCTTCCAGGCCCACGCCGCCGCCGCTGCTTCGCAGTCGGCGTCCCCGGCGTCGCGGTCCCCGTCTGCCGCCGCCGAGCCGCCCGTGTCCAACCAGGCGTCGTCGGGCGCCGGCGGCGGCCTGCAGGCGCCGTCACAGGTGCCGCAGCCGGCGGCCGTCGCTCCCTCCACTCCGGCGCCGGTCGTCTCAGGCGGCTCTTGACCCACCGTCTGATCGTGGGTCGACGATGATCGTCGCAGCTGCCAGCAGCCCCAGCCCGTTTTGGTACATGACGCGCGGCACCGGCGCCGTCGCGATGATCCTGTTGACGCTGAGCGTCGCGCTCGGGATCGCCAACGTGCGGCGCACCGAGATCGACGGCGTGCCGCGCTTTGTCCTCAACTCCGTGCATCGCAACGTCTCGCTGCTGGCGGTCACGTTCCTTGTCCTGCACATCGCGACGACCCTGCTCGACGGCTTCGCGCCGATCAGCGTGCTGGACGTGTTCGTGCCCTTCAAGTCGAGCTACCGCCCGGTCTGGCTGGGTCTGGGCGTGATCGCCTTCGATCTGATGATTGCGATCACGGTGACGAGCCTGCTGCGCCTGCGACTCGGATATGAGGCGTGGCGAATCACCCACTGGCTCGCCTACGCGAGCTGGCCACTGGCACTCGTGCATGGCCTCGGAACCGGCACCGATGCCAAGGCGCACTGGATGCTGCTGCTCACAGCGGTCTGCGTCCTCGTGGTGGTGGTTGCCGTGATGCTGCGGATCAGCACCGGGTGGCCACAGCACCTCGCGGCCCGGTTGTCGGCGATCGGGGTCACGGCACTGTTCCCGATCGGACTCGTCGCGTGGCTTCCCGGCGGCCCGCTGGCCAGCGGCTGGGCGAAACGTGCCGGGACACCGGCCGATCTGCTCGCCCATGGCTCGGCCGGCGCCTCGTCGAGCAACACGAGCACGACGGCGGCGCAGCGCCCGGTCGCGAGCGGCGCCTCGCCGACAGGATCGTTCACGGCGCCCACGACGGGCTCGGTGATGCAGAGCCAGCTACCCACCGGGCAACAGCTCGTCGACATCTCGCTCACCCTGCGGGGCGAGCGGCTGAGCGACCTCCACATCCGCCTGCGCGGCGAGCCCACCAACGGTGGCGGCGTCGAGATGACCAGCAGTGGCGTCACGTTCGGGCCACGCGACAATCCCGATCAGTACAGCGGCCACGTCATCGGCCTTCATGGCACGAGTATCGACGCGTCGGTCCGGGGACCCGCGGGCTCGGGCTACAGGTTGCTGGCTCAGCTGCAGATCGCGCCCGGGTCGACCACGGCGACGGGGACCGTGACCGCAACGGCCGGGGGGGCGTCTCGATGAGCTCCAGGCTGCCCCGAATCCTCGAAGGTGTCCATGCGGGCACCGGCGGCGGTCTGCGCCCACATCTGGAGCTCCACGGGCCGCTGCCGGAGATCGATCGCCTCAGCTCGAGAAAGATCATCGCCGAGGTCGAGCAATCCGGTCTGCGCGGGCGAGGCGGGGCGGCGTTCCCGGTGGCGCGCAAGCTCACCGCGGTGGCTTTGCGGAAGGGCCAGAAGATCGTCCTCGCCAACGGCACCGAGGGCGAGCCGGCGAGCAGCAAGGACCGGCTGCTGCTCGCCGAGCTGCCGCACCTCGTGCTCGACGGGATCGCCGTCGCCGCGCGGGCCGTCGCCGCGGAGACCGCGATCCTCGCGTATCCCGACGATGATCCGCTGATCGGCGACCGGCTCATGGGGGCCGTCGATGAGCGGCGGCGGGCCGGCATCGATGCCGATCCCAAGCTGGAGCTGATCGCTGTCGACGACGGCTTCGTGACCGGCAACGAGTCGGCTCTGGTCAGCCTCGTCTCGGGCGGAGACGGCAAGCCGACGTTCGGGCCGCGACCGTTCGAGCGCGGGGTCAGGCGGCGCCCGACTCTGGTCAACAACGCCGAGACGCTGGCCCACCTCGCTCTGATCGCCCGCCACGGCGCGCGCTGGTTTCGCGACGTCGGGACCGAGCGCGACCCGGGCTCGGCCCTGATCACGCTGTCGGGAGCGGTGGCGGTGCGCGGCGTCTATGAGATCGAGCACGGGGTCCCGCTCGCCGAGGTGCTCGACGGCGCGCAGCTCACCGAGGACCTCGCCGCGGTCCTGATCGGCGGCTACTTCGGGTCCTGGCTGCCGGCGACGGCGATCCCGCGCCTACGCCTGTCACCGGCCGAGTTGACGTCGGCCGGCGCCTCGCTCGGCGCGGGGGTGATCGTCGCGCTTGGCCGCTCCGTGTGCCCGGTTGCCGAGATGGCGCGCGTCGCCGACTACCTCGCCGGCCAGAGCGCGGGCCAGTGCGGACCGTGCGTGAACGGGTTGAACGCGATCGCCGACACGCTTGCCCGCGTCGCCACCGGGACCGCCTCGCCGGCGGCGGGACGCGATCTGGACCGCTGGACCACCACCTTGGCGGGGCGAGGAGCGTGCCAGTTTCCTGACGGCGTGACCAGGCTCGTCGCCAGCGCGCTGCAGGTGTTCGCCGGCGAATTCGACGACCACCGGCGACACGGCCGCTGCGAGCGATGCAATCAGAGGCCGGTGCTTCCGGTCGCGATGGCGGGTGTCCGATGAGCGGGCACACCCGTTCGGCCGCGAGGCTGCGGGTCAACCCGATCCGCTGCTCGGCCCACGGCCTGTGCGCCGAGCTGCTCCCGGAGCGGGTCACGCTCGACGAGTGGGGGTACCCGATCGCCGACGGGACGCCCATTTCCGCCGAGCTGATGGCCGATGCCCGCCGGGCGGCGAACGCGTGCCCGACGCTCGCGCTCCTGTTCGAGAACGTCGAGCGCTGACGCCAGCGATCGGCGTCGGCGTCCGGCGGGAACGGCGGCCTCAGCGTCTCGGGGCTCTGCTGGAGGTGAAGGCCCGGTGGCGCGATTGCGCCTCCAGGATCCTCAGGGTCGTCTCCCAGGAATGCTGATCGTCGACCCAGCGCGGGCCGTCGGGCCACACCGTGTCCAGGTAGGGGCCCAGGCGGCGCGCCGAGATCTTCGCGTTCGCTGAGGCCGTCGGCGTGCCGCCGACCTCGGAGCGCACGGCGGTGGCACCGCTGATCACGGCCGAGAAGTGCAGGGCCGGCTGGATGCCGCCGCCGAGCACGATGCCGTGGACGGTGCCGTCGAACGGCGCCGGCTCACAGGGCGCGCCGGCGAGCGAGGCGATCGCCGACGCGGCGGCGTCGGCCTGCTGGGCGGATATGCCGCCGAACTTGACCGGGAACTGGGTGGCGTCCCCGGCGGCGTAGACCCGCTCGGCACCGATCACCTCGCAGAGCGGCGTTACGGGCACGAACCCCTGCTCGTCGGCCGGCACCCCCTCGATCGCCGGTCCCTCGAGGCGGGGGATGGCGAGCACGCGGTCGAACTCCAGCTGTCGATTCCCTGTGCCGACGAGCAGCCTGCGGCCCGACGCGCGCACGTCGACGCCGTAGATGACGGCGACCGACGCCTGGGAGAGCATCGTCGCCACCGCGGCTCCCACCTCGTCGCCGAACACCTGCACCGGGCGCTCCTCAGCAGTGAGGATCGTGACGGCCAGGGAGACCCCCTTCTGCCGGGCCCGTTCGGACATCAGCATCGCCACCTCGTAGGCGGGCAGCGGCCACGTCGGCTGGGGGACGACCAGCGCCAGGCTGGACAGCGCTCCGCGATCGACGTCGTAGACGAGCTGGCGCAGGCCGCGGCTCATGTGCGTGATGCCGATCGCCGGCACGTCGGGCAGCGGCGTGACCGCCGTCGCGCCGATGGCCAGCACGAGGGCGTCGTAGGGAAGCGCGCGCCTGCCCCGGGTGCGGACCACGCGCCCCGCGACGTCGACCGAGCTGAGCTGGTCGCGCTCGAGCGCGGCGCCCACGGACGACGCGAACCTGGCCAGCGGCAGACGGCGGGGGGAACGCTGGTCGAAGGCCTCGACCACCGACATCGGGCGATAGACGAAATCGGCAGCCGCCGACAGGAGCGTCAACCCCACCCGGTCGCCGGCCAGCTCCCTGAGTGCCAGCGCAGCCTCCAGCGCCGCTATGCCTCCGCCGGCGATGACCACGCGCAGCGGGCCGGTCGCGTCGTCGGTTGCGGGAGGCGGGGTGGGGCGGTCCATGAAGGCAGGCTATGGGGGAGCATCGCCCACGACTACCGTGGGCGCCACGGAGCCGGAAGCCGCAACTACTCGTCGCTGCATCGCCGATCCACGTACCCGGGCGACGCGTGACGGCGCCGCCGGCCCGTGCTCAGCCGATGCGGCGCAGCTGCGCCGGCCCCGTCAGCTCGTGGCAGAGCGCCTCGACGATCGTGGGATCGAACTGGGTGCCAGAGCAGCGGCGCAGCTCCTCCAGCGCCTCAGACTGCGTGCGGGCGTCGCGGTACGGGTGCCCGGAGCGGATCGCCTGGTAGGCGGCGCACACCGCGATGATGCGGGCGCCGAGCGGGGACAGGTCACCGCCCAGGCCGTCGGGGTAGCCCTGCCCGTCCCAGCGCTCCTGCGAGGAGCGCACGAGCGGGGCGATCGGTGCGAGCGACGGCGCCGAGCGCAGGATGCGCTCGCCGATCACCGGGTACTGGCGCATGTACCCCCACTCGTCGTCATCGAGTCCCGCGGGCTTGTGGAGAATGGCGTCGGGCAAGGCGATCTTGCCGATGTCGTGCAGCTCGGCGGCGCGCTCCACCTGATCGCAGGTCTCCTGGTCGAGCTCGAGCCGGCGGCCGAGACGGGCAGCGAGCTTCGCCACCTCTTCCATGTGCTGGCGCAGTGAGGGGTCACGCTCGCTCAGCAGCTTGAGGATCGCGTCGCGGGTCTGGGTCTGGGCAAGCGTCCGGCCCGCCTTGCGCAGGTACATCCTGCTGTCGGCGATCCGCAGCGCGGCCGAGGCGTCGGTCGCCTCCACCGGCAGGGCGACGGCTCCGGACGAGCTGGTGATCGAGAACACGTCGCCCTGTTCCGACAGCGCCTGCTCGGCGCGGGCCAGCGCGGCGCGGGCGCCGTCGTCCTCGACGATCGCGCAGAACTCGTCGCCGCCCATTCGGTAGGCCGATCCCGGTGCGACGGCGGTCGCGAGCCGACCGGCGAGTCGCACCAGCAGCGCATCGCCGCTCGCGTGCCCGAAGGTGTCGTTGTAGCGCTTGAATCCGTCGAGATCGAACAGTGCGAGGACGAATGCCTCCTGGCGTTCGCAGGCCAGACGACGATTGAGATCGCGCACGAGCCGCCGGCGATTACCCAGGCCGGTGAGATCGTCGGCCAGCGCCAGCCGCCGGTTTCGCTCCAGCAGCTCGAGTGCGATCGTCATCCGCCCGATCATCACCGCCAGCGATGCGGCGGCGAGCCCCGCGGCGAGCGATCCGGCGCCATGGGCGATGGCCGCGATCAGCACGCCGAGCGCCGCCGAGGCGCTCACGAGCGGCATCGGGAGCCGTCGCGCCGCGTCCTGCGGGGCCGTCGCGTAGCGACTGGGGCAGAAGGCGGCCAAGCCCAGCAGCAGCGCCGAGATGACGAACAGCGTGTCCGCTGGCGATCCGCGGTGATACCGCCCGGTGTCGGTCAGGTGCACGAGGACCGCGTCGCCGCCGACGTTGATCGCGATCGCGGTTGCGATCAGAGCCCAGGACGGTCCCGGTCGCCAGCCGGTCATGCCGAGCACGGTGACCACGAACATCAGCCCGACCAGCGCCGCGATCAGGAACACCACGGGCGGCGCGGCCGGCCCGTGAATGGGTCGCCGGCCGAGGGCCGGGAACAGCAGCAGGGCGGCGATCGCGGCGGCCGCGAGCCCCGTCACCAGGCCGTCGAGCGCGAGCACGGCATCGAAATGGCGCACGCGCTCTCGCGCCAGCAGG
>Ga0181518_10004640_pt1 | contig 12171 bp, 12 predicted proteins | sample PEATcosm2014_Bin_28_FD_119751 | JGI IMG/M metagenome (GOLD analysis project Ga0181518, IMG submission 119751) | Peatland microbial communities from MTU Mesocosm Facility, Houghton, MI, USA - PEATcosm2014_Bin01_60_metaG | ecosystem: Environmental > Terrestrial > Soil > Wetlands > Peat | place... | reverse complement strand
GTATTTCCCTCCGTCGGAGAAGGAGTCGGGCGTGATGTTGAGCACGCCCATCAGTAGGGTGCGGTCCCCGAGCTTGAGTTCCCGTTGCTTGAGCTTCCAGTAATAGAGCTTTCTCACGGTGTTCCGAGCACGACCTTCCGCCAGTTCTTGCCGGCATGAACGATCATTTCGGCGGGCGGGTCTGCCAGCACCAAGTCTCTCACCTTTTCCCCGTTGATCTCCACCGCACCGGCCTTTATCTTTCGGACAGCCTCGGTGGCGGATTCGTAGAGGCCGATGCGGGCGAGCATTTTGTCGAGGCGGATTCCGGCGGGCGAGCGCACGCCTTCGGGCAGCGCGACGGTTTGAATATCGGCGGGAATTTCGCCGCGGCGCACCACGGAGTTGAAGACTTCGGCGGCACGAAGGGCCTCGGCGGCGGAGTGGAAGTCGCTGACAATCAGCTTGCCGAGCGCGATCTTGGCCTCCATGGGGTGCAACTGGCCGGCGGCGATCTGGCGGCGCATGGCGGCGATTTCGGCGAGGCTCTTGTCGGTGAGCAACTCGTAATAGCGGAACATCAGCTCGTCGGAGATCTGCATCACTTTGCGGAACATGACCTCGGGCGGTTCGGTGATGCCGATGTAATTGCCGAGCGATTTCGACATCTTGTTGACGCCGTCGAGGCCTTCGAGAATCGGCGTGGTAGCGACGATTTGCGGCAACTGGCCGAAATCCTTCTGAATCTCGCGGCCCACCAGCAGGTTGAATTTCTGATCGGTGCCGCCCATTTCGACGTCGCATTCGAGGGCGACGGAATCGTAGGCCTGGGCGAGCGGGTACATCAGCTCGTGCAGCGAAATGGGGACGCCTTCCTTGTAGCGCTTGGCGAAATCGTCGCGCTCCAGGATGCGCGCCACGGTGTACTTGGAGAAGAGCTTGATCATGTCCATGTACTTGAGCGGCTCCAGCCAATGGCTGTTGAAGCGGACTTCGGTCTTTTGCGGATCGAGGATTTTGAAGACCTGGGACTTGTAGGTTTCGGAGTTCTGATCGATGGCCTCGCGGGTCATGGGGGGACGGGTGACATTGCGGCCGGAGGGGTCGCCGATCATGGCGGTCATGTCGCCGATCAGGAAGATGACGGTGTGGCCGAGATCCTGAAAGTGCTTCATCTTGCGGAGCAGGACGGTGTGGCCGAGGTGCAGATCGGGCGCGGTGGGGTCGAAGCCGGCCTTGATGCGCAGCGGGCGCTTGATCTTTTCGGCGGCGATGAGTCGCTCGCGGAGGTCTTCTTCGCGGATGATCTCCGCCATGCCTTTGCGGAGGTAGGTGAGTTGTTGGTCGATGGTCATGCGATTCGGGGCTTAGTTTTCGCGACAGCAGGGTTCGGACGTAAGTTGGAGGGCGGACCCCCTGGTCCGCGCGGGACGCCCCCGTCCCGCGGTCGCATCAGCGATATTAACCTCATGCAAACGCCAGCAGGCCGACGGGGGCGTCGGCCGCGGACCAGGGGGTCCGCCCTCCAGTTCGTGTTCATCGGCGGCTATATTCATTGTGCCAATCCCAGGGTCGACTTCAAATCTTCGGAAAAGCGGCGGACGGTGTCCAAGTCCTCGGGCGTGGCTGGTTGTTCCCGGCCTCCGTGTGCGGCCAGGACGGGGCAGCCTTCGCGCCAGACCAGGTAGGCAATTCCGTTTTCGGTCATCATGCCGGAAGCGCCGATGGAGGTGAAGCTTTCTCCGGCGGATTGCGCCAGCGCCAGGCAATTTCCGCGCACGAACAGGCAATAATCCCTGGCTTGCGCAGCCAGTTGAATGTCGAGGTCCGCGAGACGCGCGGCGATTTCGGGGCTCACATTTTGTAGCGGCCGAGGTCCTCGTCGTTGAGGCCCTCCAGCCAGCGCCGCAGTTCTTCGTTGTTGACCTTGTCGGTCACGGCGGCGGCCTGCTTGGAGGATTTGAGGACGCTCTCCTCCACGTAGATGGGGCAATCGAGCCGCAGGGCCAGCGCCAGCGCGTCGCTGGGGCGCGAATCGACGCTGATCAGATCGCCATCGCGGTCGAGCCAGATGACCGCGTAAAAAGTATCGTCCCGGAGCTCGCTCACCACGACTTTCTGGAGATTGGCGTTGAGGCCCACCAGCAGGGTCTTGATCAGGTCGTGGGTCATGGGCCGGGGGGTGGAAACTTTTTCGATCTCGAGGGCGATGGCGTTGGCTTCATACGCGCCCACCCAGCTCGGCAGGACGGAGTTGCCGCTCATGTCCTTGAGGATGACGATCGGCATGTTGGTAACGGGATCGATCATGAGACCGCGAATTTTCATTTCGACTTCCATGATGCCCTCCCGCCTACATTACACCACAGTTACGCTTTCGCCCACCAACGAGTTGGGGCCGGCGCGGGTGACACGGACCGGCAAATAGGTTCCCAGCAGGGAACCGTCATGGGAATCGGGGTGGGTGAAATTCAGCGTGCGATTGTCGGAGGTGCGGCCGATCCACTGGCCCAGAGCCTGATGGCGGCCCTCGACGAGCACCTCGCGCACGGCGCCGATGGATTCGGCGTTGTGGCGGATCTGGATGGCGCGCTGTTTTTCCTGCACAATGACGAGGCGGCGCTGCTTCTCTTCCTCGGGAATTTTGTCGCCCATCCGCAGGGCGGCGGTGTTGGGCCGCGGAGAATATTTGAAGCTGAAGAGGGAATCGTAGCGGACTTCGTCGAGGAGGCGCAGGGTCTGGTCGAAATCCTCCTCAGTCTCGCCGGGGAAGCCCACGATGATGTCGGTGGTCAGCGAGTAGGGGCGTCTGGCGTTCCGGATCCACTCGATGCGGCGCATGTAGTCGTCGCGGGTGTAGAGGCGGTCCATGGCGGCCAGCACTTTGGAAGAGCCGGATTGGACGGGCAGGTGGACGTGGTCGCAGATGACGGGGTTGGAGTCCATGGCGTCCACGATGGAGCGGACGAAATCGCGCGGATGCGAGGTGGTGTAGCGAACGCGGCGGATGCCGGGGATTTCGGCGACGCGGGCGAGCAGGGCGGCGAAATCCCAGCCGGCGGGGGATGGATCGCGGTAGCTGTTGACGTTCTGACCGAGCAACTGGATTTCGGTATAGCCCTGTGCGGCGAGGCGGCGCGCTTCCCCCATCACGCTCTCGGCGGTGCGGCTGCGCTCCGGCCCGCGGGTGAACGGCACCACGCAATAGGCGCAGGATTTGTCGCAGCCCTCGATGATGGTGATGTAGGCGCGGTGCGGATTGTCGCGGCGGGTGAAGGGCGTGTCGAAAGTCTCGTCGGTATCGAGGCTGAGGCCGGTGACATGGCGGTCGCCGGCTTCCAGTTGCACCAGCATCTCACCGAGGCGGGTGTAACTGGCGGACCCGGCCACCAGGCTGACGTGCGGGGCGCGCTCGAAAATTTTTTCGCCTTCCTGCTGCGCCACGCAGCCGAGCACGCCGAAGATCTTGCCCTTGCCGGCTTCACGTTTGAAGTTTTGCAGGCGGTTGAAAACCTTTTGTTCGGCCTTGTCGCGGATGCTGCAGGTGTTGTAGAGCACCAGGTGGGCTTCCTCGGGTGTCTCCACCTGGGAGTAGCCCTGGGCCATGAGCGTGCCGGCGACCTTTTCGGAATCGTGGGCATTCATCTGGCAGCCGAAAGTTTCGAGATAGAAGGTTTTCCCAGGCACGTTGCTTATATTGTAGACGAGCCTGAGAGGGCAATTTGGGCGGTGAAGGCGGCCGCGCACGACTTTGCTAAACTTGGGACCGGAGGGCCAATCCTTGAAAATCTTTCTCGATACCGCAAACCTGGATGAACTGAAAAAGGGCGTGAGCTGGGGCATCGTGGACGGCGTGACCACGAATCCCACGCTGATCGCGAAGGAAGGGCGGCCGATCGCCGAACAGGTACGATTGATTTGCGATATCGTCGATGGCGATATCAGCGCGGAAGTGGTGGCGACGGAGGCCTCCGCGATGATCAAGGAAGGCAAAGAACTGGCCAAGATCCACAAGAATATCGTGGTGAAGTGCCCGTTGACGCGCGACGGCATCCAGGCGACCAAGGCGCTGTCGTCGGAGGGCATCCGCGTGAACGTGACGCTGTGCTTTTCGCCGGGGCAGGCGCTGCTGGCGGCCAAGGCGGGCGCCTACATCATCAGCCCGTTTGTGGGGCGGCTGGACGACATCGGGTGGACGGGGATGGACCTGGTTGGCCAGATTCTACAGATTTACGAAAACTACGGCTTTAAGACGCAGGTGCTGGCGGCGTCGCTGCGGTCGCCGCTGCACGTGGTGGATGCGTCGCTGGCAGGGGCGCACATCGGGACGATGCCCTTCAAGGTGCTCGACATGCTTTTCAACCACCCGCTTACCGATAAGGGACTGGATCAGTTCCTGAAAGACTACGCCAAGGCGTTTCCGGAGGCGCCGGCCCGGTAAGGCTTGCGGCGATGCGGTTTCCTCTGGGGTGGTCCTACGGCACGGCGCAGGCTGTCACGCTTGCGCTGGCCGGGATTCTGACGGTCCTGCTGGCGATTCTGGGATACCGATGGTGGCGGGATTCGCGCGTCACACCGGAAGAGCGCGAGCGGCGCAGGCGCGACGCACTGGCGGCGCACGGCAAGATGGGCGATGCCGTGCTGGTTGAGATTCGCGAAGACGTTCTCTTCTATACCTATGCGGTGCGCGGCGTGGAATACACGGCTTCGCAGGATGTTTCGGCGTTAGCGGAGCGGGTGCCGGGCGATTACTCGTCGGTTGCGTCGGTGGCGGTGAAGTTCGACCCGCGCAACCCGGCGAATTCCATCGTGCTGGCGGAGGGTTGGAGCGGGCTGCGAGTGGAGCAGGCGGCGGGCGATCCGCACAACGAGGCGCGAGGCGCCTGACAGGCGGACGAGGGCGTCCGCTGCGGTCCAGGGGGACCGCCCCACCTAATGGCTGCAATGGTTACCGGGGCATCTCGTCCATCACAAGGACGCGCAACCGTGAGCCGTCCGGTCCTCCGCGAAACACACGCTCCATGGCCTTCTGGAAGTCCGCCGGCCGGGCGTTGGGAATATCCAGGAATTGCTGCGGATTCCGATCCACCAGCGGGAACCAGGAGCTCTGGATTTGCACCATGATGCGGTGACCGGAGCGAAACGTGTGCAATACATCCGGCATCCAGAATTCGATTTTCTCCAACTTGCCCGGCGTGAACGGCTCGGGCCTGGACAGGTTGTTGCGGAACTTGCCGCGGAAAGGCTCGCCGCGTACCAGTTGCTGATAACCACCCATGTACACGCCTTTGACATTCGGATTCGGGTCGGGATAATCGTTCGGGTACACATCGATCAGCTTCACGACGAAGTCCGAATCCGTGCCCGAAGTCGACACGCGCAACACCGGCGTGATGGGTCCGGCAATGGTCACGTCATGATCGAGCGGCTCGGTTTCGTAGGTCAGCACGTCGGGCCGGGTGGCGGCGAAGCGTTGGTCGAACGTCATGTAATCCACGGGCATTCCCAGGCCGGGGGCGAGTTCGCCGGTCGAGGGCACCGGCTTGTTGGGATCGCTCAGATACTCGTCGAAACCGGTCTCTGCCGGCGCACTCCATGAGAGTCTCCCGTCCGCATCGAAATACAACGAGCGAGCGACGGCGTTCTTGGGCGGCCACGCGTTGAAACGATGCCACTCGTTGCGCCCGGTCTCAAACAGAAACGCCTTGGGAACGTCGCCACCGGCGGCGGCTTTCAGCCCGTTGCCCTGGCCCTTCAGGTTTTGAATAAAGAACGGGAGTTCGATATTCTCCTGGAAATATTCGGCGGTATTGGAGTGGAAGTTCAAATTTCCCAATGTATCGCCGCGATCGCGAGCCCACCCGCCGTGACGCCATGGGCCCATCACCAGAGTATCCGGGGCGGTGGCGCCATTTTTCTCCAGGGAATTGAAGAGCTTCAACGGGCCGGCGAGATCCTCGGCATCGAACCAGCCGCCCACCCACATCACCGCGGGTGTCACATTCTTCATGTGCGGCGCCTGCGCCCGCGTCTGCCAGTATTCGTCGTAGGAAGTGTGCTTGATGGTGTCGTCCCAATATGGATTTTCGTGTTTGAGATACTTTTCGTTGGCATTCGACAGCGGACCCATGCGCAGGAAGAAATCGTAGGCGTCCATGGTTCCCGGATCGAACCGGACAGCCGGCTGCGGCCGCTCCGGTTCCGGTTTCCGCGGCATGAAGCCGGAGTAGAAACGGAAATTCGCGGCCAGGTGAAACGCGCCGTTGTGGTACCCGTCATCGCCATTCCCGACATCGCCCATGGGGGCCTGAGGAGAAACGGCCTTCAGCGCCGGGTGCGAATTGATCAGGCCGTGCGCCGCAAAAAAGCCCGGATAGGAGATGCCCCACAGACCCACCCTTCCGTTATTGTTCGGGATGTGTTTCACCAGCCAATCGACAGTGTCATAGGTGTCGGTGCTGTCATCAGTGTCTGTTGGACCGTCGTAATGGGCCTTGTGGGGCCGCACGTCAACAAACGTTCCCTCTGACATGTAACGGCCGCGCACATCCTCATAGACGAAGATGAAGCCCTCTTTCTCCGCGGCAAAGGACGGGCCGACCTGCGTCTTGTAGTTGTCGGCGCCGTATGGCCCGACGTTATACGGGGTCCGCTGCATGATGATGGGATACGGTTGTGACCCGTCCTTCGGCACGTAGACCGAAGCGAACAAGCGCACGCCATCGCGCATCGGAATCCTGTACTCGAACTTGGTGTAGTGCGCCAGAGTGTAGGCCAACTGTACTCGCTGGTCCTCCATGAGGGGTGGGGGGACTGCGGGAGGTTGGGCGAGCAGGGCCGCGCCTGAGAGCATCAGGCTGAGAGTTGTCAGGGTTCGAATAGCCATCGGGGGGAATATAGCAAATCCGCGGCCCCCACGGTTGCTTCCCGGCGGTGCGGCCGCACGAACGGGCCTTTCTTGTATCCGACTCAAAACAGGGCCAATTCTCCTCTTGACATCAATTGCATATTGCAATATAGTTATCACATATTGCAATAGATGGAACCAGCGATGGGAACGGAAAGGCTCGTACCATCGTAGAGATGAAAGGAGCGAATTCCAAGGACCTATATGACAGCAACCAGTAGTCCCCGGACGGGGCAAATTCATGCGCTGCTGGCGGAGAAGGGTTATGAAGTCTCCGAGGCGGCGCCCGACACTTTGAAGATTCGCGAGACGCACAGCGGGGTTTCGCTGCAGGCGGTGCTGGAGGGCGACATTCTGTACCTCTCGCTGGTCTGCACGGTGGCGCCGCGCGCCTCGATCACCGCCGAGGTAATGCGCAAGATGCTGGCGGCGGACAATGGGATTTCGACGTCCCATTTCCAACTGCACGAGGCCGCGGGCGGCAAGCTGGCGGTGACGTTGAACAATTTCTGCAAGCTGCAGGAGATGGGGCCGGAGGATGAGGACGATATTCTCTCCGCGGTGCATTTCCTGCTGGTGGATGTGATGAGCGCGCGCCGCCTGTTGAGCGGCCTGCAGGCGTAAGGGGAGGACGACGATTTATGGCATTCCTATCCGATATTTTCAACCGAATGGGCCGGGTGGCGCGGGGTCAGGCGAACCAGGGAGTCGACCACCTGGAAGACGCAACCTTTGAAGCGACGGTGAAACAGACCGTGGCCGATATGAAGAACGAGCTCAACAACGTGGTGCGCGCTTCGGCATCGGCGATGAGCAACTACAACACGCTGGACGCCGAGTACCAGAAGTACGTGCGGCAGTCGCAGGAGTGGAAGGACCGCGCGAACATGGCGCTCGACGCGGGCAACGAAGACCTGGCGAAGAAGGCGCTCGCCAAGAAAGCCGAGAGCGATCAGCAGGTGGCCTCCATGCAGCAGGCGGTTACCCAGGCGCAGCAGACCAGCGACAAGCTGAAATCGCAGGTGGGCGAGCTGAAGCGCAAGATCGAGGAAGGCGAGCGGACGGCCACCACGCTGGTGGCGCGCAAGAACGCGGCCCTCGCGCAGCAGAAGGTGTCGGAGGCCGTGGCGGGCGTGGGCAGCGCCGACAACGCGTTCGCGCAGCTCAACAAGTTCGAACAGTCGGTGGCCAAGGAAGAAGCCACCGCGAAGGCTTTCGACCAACTGGCATCGGCCGGCAAGGACGACGACCTGGAAGCGCAGTTCGCGCAACTGGGCGGGCACAGCGTAGACGCGCAACTGGCGGCGCTGAAAGCGGAGCGCGCGCAAAAGGCGCCGGAACTGCCGAAAGAACTGCCCGCCGGCGGCCAAAAGTAACGGCGATGTCCTTCTTCCGGAAAGATACGCCTCCGGCCGAAGACCTGGCCAACCTGAAGGTGACGGATGCCCGCACCGGGGATGTGATTTCCATCTCCGGGGTGGGGGAAAACTTCAAGGACCTGGACTTCACGGCCGATCGCACCACGCGCTACCAGGCCGGCACGCGCCACTGGTTCGAAGTGGCCGGCCCGTACATGGAGCGGCGCGTGGCGCTGCGCGTGAGCGGCGATGAGGAAGTGGAAGTACAGCTTCACGCCGACCCGCGCCAAGTCTCGCTCGAAGATCTCGGCTTGGCCGAGGAAGACCTGGCGGAGATGGACCAACGCCAGAATACCGCCGATTCGTTCCAGTTCGACAACCAGGTGTGGCTCTATCGCCTGAGCCGCGAAGTGCAGGCTTTCCGCGACGACCAGGCGCAGCCCACCGGCTACTACTACTGGGAATTTCAGGAACAGGATGGCAAAGGTCTGATCGCCATCCGCAAACCCGAAGGGGAACCCTTCGCCGTGACGCGGTACGACGGTATTCCCGCCGGCGACGTCACGATCTACCGGCCCGCGGGACGATAGCCCGCATGACCGCCCGGCGTGCGGTCGAGTGGAAAAGACGTGTGCCTTATGAGTAGAAATTCGGTGCGGTTTTTTACGGTTGCTTTGAGCGTGGTGATTGCGGTGCTGGCGGCCAGCGCGCTCGACCGGCTGCCTTCGAGCGTGCGGGCGCAGATCGATTCCGAGCGCGCGGCGCTCAATTCCGCGCGGAACCAGTTTCATGCGGAGCGCGACCAGGTGGCCGCGCAGACGGAGTCGGACCCCGCGCTGTTCGGGGCGCTTCCGTTCGGCGGCGCGTGGCCGGGCCGCTTGGATCAGGCGGCATCCGGGCTGGACTCCGCCGGCCGCGACATGGCCGAGCTGACGCTCCTGGAAAAGCACAACCGGCATAGCGACACGGCGCGAGCGAAGTCGGTGCTGGAGAGCGAGCGCCACCTGCGGACGCAGGCGACTGCGGAGGCCGACGCGGTTCAAAAAGAGGCCGCCCACTGGGTGGACGCGAAGAACCATCTGCCGCAACAAGTGCAGGAGATGGAGCGCGCGTATCAGACGATCCACGCCTTCGACCTGGCGCCGCTCACCGCGGCGGTGGCGCACGCGGAAGCCGATTGGCCGGCTAAGAAGGCCGACCTGGACGCGCGCCTCGATGCCGAGCGCGGCATGGTCACGAACAGCGACAAACTGTGGCAATCGACCGCCGAGGATCGCCGCAAGGCGGCAGGAGGGGACCTCAGCGGCGTCAATACGGGGGCGCTGCTGGCGGCCGCCGATACGCTCACCACGTCAGCCGCCGATCAGGCCAGGCAGGCTGGAGAATTGCAATCGCTCACCGGCCAACTTTATACCTCCTGGGACAAACTGCTGGTGGACATGCAGGCGCGCGGCGAAGGCAACGCGCGCGAGTACGACCAGAAGATCCGCACAGTGAGCACGCACATCACCGATGCGGCCGCGAAGACCGGCGAAACCTCGAGCGGCGAGCAGTGGGTGATTGTCACGCGTCCCACTTACGAGGCGATGCGCGGCGACCTGGGGATGGCGATCGAGCACAAGTCGGCCGGCCTGTACGATTCCGAAGCCGACCACGTGGCGCAGCCGGCGGGAATGGCTTACGTGGCGCCGCCGTCGGAGGGCTCCAACCGATATGGCTATTGGGACCATCGCGACGGGCGCGATTTCTGGGTGTTCTACGGGCAGTACGCGCTGCTGCGGGACTTGCTTTCCAATCACGACTACCGGCCCTACGACCGGTACGAATACGAAGGCTACCGGACGTACCAAAGCCGCGGGCAGACGTATTACGGGCACGATACCGGGAGCGATGCGCCCAAGTACGGCTCGCAGGGCACGACTACGCAGAACCGGTATGCGGGAAGCAAGTACGCGCAGAGCGGCGGTTTTCGCGATTCGCAATACGCCAGCAAGAGCGGGGGATATCGCGATTCGCAGTACGCCTCGCCATCCATGCGCGAGCCCGGGGCCGACCACAGCCCGAAGAGCTTCGGGCACAACAGCAGCCCGTCATCGCCCGCGCCGCGGGCCGCGCCAGGGGCGCACAGCTACCATCCGGCGCCGTCGCGTCCGCCGATGCGCAGCCCGGGACGCAGCTTCGGAAGGCACAGATAAGCGCGGCGGACGGGCGTGACAGGGTCGAAAAAGCAGGCCGCCTGCGGAGCGGGGTGGACAATCTTGCCCGCAGCCGCCCAGGCGGCTTTTTCGCACGGTACGCGAGTTTTCGGAGCCGCAGTCGCCGGCTGAAAGCCGGAGCCAGGATTGGCTGCCCCACAAGCAGCGACGGTACTGACGGTTTTTCGGGAAATTGCGCGGAGCGAAGGGCTCTGCGACAGACGACAAAAGACGATCGTCTGCCCTACTGCTTCATTACATGGTGACGCCGATGCTGTGCAGAAACTCGGCGTCGGTATCTTCCCTGGCCTCGCCGGACCAGTCCGCCAGCACCCTGTCGAGGGAATGGTCTTTGCCGGGGCACTCCAGCCAGCATTCGGTGAGCGGCTTGGAAATGTAGACGACTCTTTGGCACTGCTCACACCACCAGTGCACGATGAGCTGGTGATCTTCGCTGAATCCCACCTCGGCGAGACGCTCGGGAACCTCCCCGCAGTCGCAATGCAAGCTCAGATGACGATAGTTCATGGCGGTGTCACGGTCCTTACACAATACTTATCGCACGCACCGGCCGGTGGCACGAGTCCCAGATCGGGTCAAAAGTACTTAGTAGGTTTCACTAGATCCGCTGGCACTTTCGGAGGGTTTTAAGATTCGCCGCCAAAATCTGGTGGCGGGAGTGGGACTCGAACCCACACGATCCTTGCGGATCAGAGGCTTTTAAGGCCTCTGTGTCTACCAATTCCACCATCCCGCCCCGGTGACGATTTTAGCAGGTCCTTGGCCGTGAGCCGGCGTCACGCCTGGGCGAAACCGGCCCGGAACGGAATAGCCTCCACGCATGCGAAAATGGAGAGATGCGTTACCGCCTTCTGGCTTGCCTGCTCGCGATCGGCGCGCTGGCGATAAGCCAGGCCAAGCCGCTCACCGTCCAGGAACTGATTGCCTTCGTGAAGAACAACCAAAAGATGATCAAGGAAGGCAAGAGCACGGACAAACAAACGGCCGAGTTCTTGAAGAGTGTGAAGCTGTCCGAAAAACTCGATGAGAGCGTGATCGAAGACTTGCAGGGCGAGGGCGTTGGGCAGCTAACCATCAAAGCGCTCGAACGGTTGAGCGAACAGTCGAAGGGCCTGGCGGCCGCGAACCTGCAGCCGGCGCTGCCGGACGACCCGATTCCGATTCCATCGTCCGAGGAACAGGGCAAGATTCTGGATGAAGTGCGGGGATACGTCATGAACTACGACAGCGGCCTTCCCGACTTTATCTGCCTGGAAGTGGAGACGCGCCGGGCGGCTGCCAAGCCCGGGACGCTCCGCGGCGGGCGCGCCGGAAGCGAGCCATCCTTCCAGACGCAAGACGTCATCACGAGCAAACTGACTTACTTCAAGCACAAGGAAGAGAAGACGCCGATCCTGAATGGCAGCAAGCCGATCAACACGTCATACGAGAACCTGGGCGGTGCGACGTCGACCGGCGATTTCGCCATCATGCTGCGCACGCTGTTCGAGCCGCACACCCAGGCGCGCTTCGAATGGAGCCGCTGGGCCACTTTGCGCCACCGCAAAACCATGGTCTTCAGCTTCTACGTGGACCAGGAGCACTCCCAGTGGTCCATCGAAGTGAAGGACCTGAAGCGGCAGATTGTCCCGGCTTACAGCGGGGAAATTTTCGTGGATAACGAAAACCGGACGGTAACGCGGCTGGTGCATAAGGCCGAAGACATTCCAGC
>Ga0181518_10004636_pt1 | contig 12176 bp, 12 predicted proteins | sample PEATcosm2014_Bin_28_FD_119751 | JGI IMG/M metagenome (GOLD analysis project Ga0181518, IMG submission 119751) | Peatland microbial communities from MTU Mesocosm Facility, Houghton, MI, USA - PEATcosm2014_Bin01_60_metaG | ecosystem: Environmental > Terrestrial > Soil > Wetlands > Peat | place... | reverse complement strand
CATCCTTGGCCGAGCGATCGCTTTGCCGTCACACACCCAAGGTGGGAGCCGTATGCGGGAAAGCCGCACGTACGGTTCTGTGCGGGGGGCGCGCGATGAAACGCGCGTCCCTACCGCTACTCATTTCGCAATGCGGTAATTTATAGCGACGAAGCGCCGCTAAGGGTCAATCGCGTCATTCGCGCGACTTCCAGCGGCGTCTGCTTTGCCCCCGTTCGCGACCAAGTCGGTGCGGACCACAAACGCCGCTTCGGGCCAATCGCGTCGTTTTGCAGTGCAGAAAAATACACCTATTCGATCACCTCGGCGGTGGCGAGGATCGACTGAGGGATGGTGAGGCCTAGCGCCTTGGCTGTCTTGAGGTTGATCACGAGGTCGAATTTGGTCGGCTGCATAACCGGCAGATCAGCGGGCTTCTCACCCTTGAGAATTCGGCCAACGTAAATGCCTGCCTGCCGAGTCGCGTCGGGAATGTTGGCGCCGTACGACAATAAGCCACCGGCGATCGCGAATTCTCGCAGTGGACCGATCGTTGGCACGCTGTGCCAAGTCGATAGCGCTGCAAGCCAGCGTGTCTGCGCATAATAAAAAGTATCGACAGCGACGATAAGCCCGCCTACCTGCTGTTGCTTCAGCGTAGCGAACACGTCAAGAAGCGCCATTTCGTCACGAGCGGTAAAAACTCGCAGCTGTTTCCCAATCGCACGACATGCCACTTCCGTGTCTTTGCTCTCTGTTTCCATTAGCGGATTGTCTGGATTAATGAGGATCCCAATTTCGGCTTTGTCAGGCACAAGGGAGCTGAGCAATTCCACCCGTTTGGGTGCAAGCTGTGCGCCCATGCTGGTTGATCCGGTGACATTACCTCCTGGTCGATTCAGGCTTGCAACCAATCCCTCTGCGACCGGGTCACCGCCGAATGCAAATACCACGGGTACCGCTGGCGATACCTTGATGGACGCTACCTTTGCCGCTCTCGCAGCGGCCGTGCCGGTACCGACAAGTACGCGTACGGGAAATTTCACGAGATAGTCCGCCATTGCAGGTAGACGCTCGTAGGCGCCCTCGGCAGAACGATACTCCAAATGGACGTTCCGTCCGTCGATGTATCCGGTCTCTAATAATCCCTGTATCAGCCCGTTATTGACTCGCGCACTCTCCAATATTCCGACAGCGGGCATGTCGGATTGTTGCGACATCGCTGAAATCGGCCACGCAACCGCCCCTCCCGTGAGCGTAATGAACTCGCGACGCTTCATTCGATCACCTCGTCGGCGGTGGCAAGCAGGGTCTGTGGGATGCTGAGACCAAGCGCCTTAGCGGTTTTGAGGTTGATGACAAACTGGTACCTGGTGGGAAATTGCACCGGCATGTCGGCCGGCGTCTCACCCTTGAGAATACGGTCAACATAACCGGCCGCGACGCGATATTGATCCACGGTGTCCGGTCCGTAGGACATCAGTCCACCGGCGGCCGTGAAGTACCGATAGGGATATATCAACGGCAAGCCGTACTTGACCGCCGTAGTGACGATTAGATCACGGTGTATTGCGGTAAGCGGACCGGCGAGAACGATGAGCGCGCCGTTCGGTTCGCCTCCAGTCCGCTTGATGGCTTCCTCCACCTCGGACCGGTTATTCACCAACGAAGGCGTCAATCGCATGCTGGGCGGGAGTGCGCTTTCAAGGTGCGGTAGGAATCCCGGCGCAGCGCTTGCCGGATCGTAAATCACGCCAATGTGGACTGTCCGAGGCGCAATCTCTCCGAGCATCTCCACCCATTTCCTAGCGATGTCAAACTCGAAAAGTGCAAACCCGGTCATGTGGCCGCCAGGTCGTGCCAAGCTTGCGACAAACCCGGCGGCAACCGGGTCAGCGACCTGCACGAATACAGTGGGCGCGCTGTTACCTGCCTGTTGAAGCGCGAGGACGGCGGTCTGATTGCCGGCAAAAATAACATCCGGCTTCATTTCCACAAGCTCAGCCGCAACGGTGCGAAAGCGCTCGGCATCGCCGCTCTGCCAGCGGTCATCGATTTGGATGTTGCGGCCTTCAAACCAACCCAGTTGCTGAAGTCCTTGCCGGAACGCCGAGATGCGCAGTTGGGCTTCGGGATCGCTCTTGGCTAGCGCGACCAGCATGCCAACGCGACGCATCTGCTCGCCTTGCTGTGCGCCTGCCGCAAACGGCCACGCAGCCGCTCCGCCAATCAGAAAAATGAACTCGCGACGCTTCATTCGATCACCTCGTCGGCAATGGCGAGCAGCGAGGCTGGCACCGGGAGGTCGATTGCTTTGGCCGCTTTCAGGTTGACGATCAATTCGTACTTCGTCGGCGCCTGCACGGGCAGGTCGCGAGGCTTCTCACCCTTAAGGATGCGATCGACGTAAGCGGCCGCAGGCCGCGACTGCCCGACAAGGTCAGGGCCGTAAGACATCAGGCCGCCGGCGTGAATGAAGTAGCGGAACGGGTATACCGCGGGCAGTTTGTATCGAGCCGCCAGTGCTATTATTAAATCCGGATGATTTGCTCCAAATGGACTTGCGGTCACGACGAGCCCGCCATTCTTGCCGTTCGCGAATGTAGTAACGGCCCGCTCAATATCTCCCGCATCCTGCGAGGCAATCACGCTCAAATCGATTCCAGTGCTTCCCGCCGCCTGGATTGCAGCGAACTGGCCAATTCCCGCGGCATTCGAGGGATCGCGTAGAACTGCTGCTCGGGTCACATGAGGCGCAGCCTCTTTAAGTAATTCGAGCCACTTTGCACCAATCGTGTACTCGAACGCGATAAATCCGGTAGCGTTACCGCCCGGCTGAGCCAAACTGGAGACGAAGCCGGCACCGACTGGATCGATCACTCCGATGAAAACTATTGGTATACTCTGCGTCGCCCGCTTCAGCGCCGCCAGAGTAGAGCTAGTTAGGGCGATTAGGACATCAGGCACCATTCCAACCAGTTCGGCAGCATGGCGCGATAAGCGATCGGGATTTTCGGAGCCCCAGCGAATATCGAGGCGCAAGTTGCGACCTTCTTCCCAGCCTAATTCCTTCAGTCCTTCCACAAACGCTTTAAGGCGAGCCTGACCGTCCAAATCGGTCTCGGTCACGTACATCAGGACGCCAACGCGCCTAATCCTGTCAGCTTGTTGCCCTTGCGCTGCAAGCGGCCACGCGGCTGCCGCACTACCGATAAGCGTGATGAAGTCCCGTCGCCTCATGAGTTTGCCCCCGGCCAAGGGCTCACACTTTAGCATATCGTTCGACAACGAATGTGCTGTGCATTGCAGCAAAAATCGGCCGCCGATGTCGCAGTTGGGTCACGAGCGACCGATTTGCGATGTCCGCTCAATGTCCGCTTTACCTCCGATCGCGACAAAATTGCTGCGTCGCTCTAAGTGACGCAACGGGCGGCTCACTAAGCGCACGATATTGGACTTAGTCGAGCTTAATCCCGACCGCTTGAATAACCTTCTGACGGACTTCGGCCTGAGCGCGCATGAATGCGGCAAAATCTTCCGGCGATTTGCTGGTTGCGGGCTCCACTCCGGCGGTGGTGAGCTTGTTACGCACGGCCTCGCGACTCAGCACCACGACGATCTCATCGTGCAATCTATTCACGATCTCCGGCGGCGTTTTCGCCGGCGCCACTACGCTCTGCCAGATGCCGAGGTCGAAGCCGGGCAGCGTTTCCGCGACCGTAGGTATCTCGGGTGCCAGCGATATGCGTTCGCCGCCGGTAAGCGCGATGATTTTCAGCTTGCCGGCGCGCGCGAATGGCAACGCCACGTTGACACTTTCCAACCCTAGCGAAATCTCGCCACCGAGGAGACCGGTCACTTGGGTGGTCCCGCCGCGATAAGGAACCAGCTGAATCTTGACCCCGGCACGCATGTTGAGCAGCTCGCCGGTCACCTGCGATGTCGGGGTGCTGTAGCCCATGAGAAAGGTGCCGGGCTTTGCCTTCTCCTGTGCGATGATGTCTTGGACCGTGCTGGCGGTGACGCTGTTGTTGGCCTCGATCACCGACGGCACCCGCGCTACCAGCGTCACCGGTGCAAAATCCTTGAACGGATCGTAGGACAGCTTGGCGTAAAGGAACGGGTTCATGACCAGCGTGCCGTCAATCGCCATCAACAGCGTATAGCCATCAGGGTCAGCCTTGGCCACTAGCTCTGCGCCAATGATCGTGTTGGCGCCCGGCCGATTATCTATGAAGACCTGCTGGCCCAAGTCCTTGCTCATCTCGTCGGCAATAACGCGGGCGAGGAGATCGGCGGGCCCGCCGGCTGCGAATGGAACAACGAGGCGGATTTGCCGTGTCGGGTAGGTCTGCGCCGCCACCGCTGTGGCCATTAAAAAACAGGTGGCAAATACCGCGAGACGTGCAAGGCCGATCCTCATCGCGTTCCCCCATCCCCCAAATTGCCTTCACGTCCGGCCCTTCAACGTCCGGAGCCCCATCCCAGAAGGGTCAATAGTTACAGCAAGCCAATTCAGAGTAAATTACCCCTCACTGCTGGCTCGCCAAAGGCGAGAGGCCGTCAGGGATCGCCGACGGCTTCAAGGAGGAACGCATGTTGTGCCGGACCATGGGAATGGGCGAATCAGCCCTGTCGCTGATGGTTCTTCTTACATCTGTGCCACTTTCAGCGGCGCGGGCCGAGACCATCGATCAGCTATACGAGAAGGCGAAGCTCGAAAAGGCGCTGGTGTTCTATACTGGTGGCGGACCGGCTGCGGCCAAAGCGGCGGCTGACGCTTTCGAGAAGCGCTTCCCAGGCATCGCCGTCACCGCCAAGGGCGACTTCAGCAATGTCCTCGACTCCGAGATCGACCAGCAGCTCAAGAACAACAAGGTCACTACGGATTTCGTGCAATTCCAGACGGTGCAGGATTACCCCCGGTGGGATAAAGCGGGCGCGCTGCTGCACTTCAAGCCCGACGGCTTCGACCAAGTTCTTCCGGCAATGAAAGACAAGGACGGGGCCTGGGTGGCCGTGACCGCGATCCCAATGTTCTACGGCTATAATCCCGAGAAGGTGCAGGAGGCCGACGTGCCGAAGTCGGCGCTCGATTTTCTCAAGCTGCAGTTCCGCGGTCACATCGTCACCGTTTATCCCACCGACGACGACGCGACGCTCTACAATTTCGATTTGATCGTCCAGAAATACGGCTGGAGTTACATGCCAAAGTATATGGCCAACCAGCCGTATTTCATCCAGGGCCATCGCGATGTCGCGGCCCGCGTGCGATCGGGCGCTGATTTCGTCAGTTTCGATATCAGCAATAGCTCTCGGATCGGCGGTGGCAACTTGAAGACCGTGATGTCAGAGAATGATAAGTCGCCGGTCTTCTTCACCGCCGGCGGCATCCTCAAGAATGCGCCACATCCCAATGCCGCAAAGCTATTTCTGACCTGGATTTTAAGCAAGGAGCAGCAGGGCCGAGTGCCTGCCTTCTACTCTCCGCGCGGCGACATGCCGCCGCCGGAGGGGCTGCCGCCACTGTCGAGCCCTCGCTTCGCAAACGGCTATCGCGATTTTCTCGGTGATGGATCACGGCTTCCGTCCCTGCGGAAGCGCTTCGAAGTTTTCACCGGACCGGTCACGAATAAGGCCACGCAATAGACCGTCCGCGCGCCCCGCCAAGAGGTTCAGCGCTTAGATCGCGAACCAGGCTAAAGGTTTGCGGGCTGCTTTCTACGAGTTGCCCAATGTCCGCTATGCCCCGGTAGCGACCGGATCGCTGCATTGCGGCAAGTGACGCAGCGGGCCAATAGAAGACAAGGCACCCCTCCACTCGCCCACAGAATAGTGTAGTCTCATCGCAGAGCTGCCAGCGGGACGTGCCGAGGTCCCTTTTTTGAGCGGCAGCGCTCATGCCGTCGGCAAGCAAAATAGCACTCTGAAATACGGGAATTGCGGTCTCACGGGTGTCATCGTCATTCGCGATGCTGCATTCCGCACGCTAATTGCGTGTGCTTTGATCATTTCAGACAAACAAGGGAGAAAACAATGAATCGATATTTTACGGTAGGGTTGGCAATGCTCGCGGGTGTCGGACTTGGCGCTGCAGCGGTGCAGGGGCTTCATGCCCAGGGCAAACCACCCGTCTATCTCGTGACCGAAATCGATGTAACGAACGTTGACGCTTACGTCAAAGAATATGCCCCGTTGGCTCAGGCAAGCATCAAGAAGGCGGGCGGCAGACTCCTTGCTGCCAGTCTAAAAGTCTCTCCGATAGAAGGAACTCCACCGAAGCGAGTTGCTATTCAAGTTTGGGATAGCCTCGATCAAATACAAGCTTGGCGCAACGGTGACGATTACAAAAACGCTCGGAAAATCGGCAACCAGTACGCGACATTCCGCTCCTTTGCCGTCGAGGGTATGCCGCAATAATAGGTGCGATTGAACCAAAATAGTTTTGGGAGGTCGCATGAGATCGCGGCCTCCCTTCGAAGCAAGGCCGTCATGAAACTTCCACGCCGGCAATTTCTCCATCTGGCAGCGGGTGCTGCCGCGCTACCGGCGGCGTCGCGGATCGCATGGGCGGAAACCTATCCGTCGCGAGCGATCACGGTGATTGTTCCCTTTGCCGCCGGCGGGCCGGTCGATACTTTGGCACGCATCGTGATGGACCGGATGCGTGAAATACTTGGTCAGCCCATCATCATTGAAGACATAACAGGGGCTGCTGGGAGCATCGGTGTCGGCCGCGTCGCTCACGCGGTACCCGATGGTTACACGCTAAGCATCGGAATCTGGAGCACGCATGTTGTCAACGGTATGGTCTATAAACTCTCCTACGACGTGCTCAATGATTTCGCTCCGATTGCGCTCTTGACTGACAATGCGCAGATCATCGTCGCCAGAAAGACGATGCCGGCTAACGATCTGCAAGGATTCATCGCCTGGTTGGAGGCAAACCCCGACAAGGCGCAAGCGGGAACTTCTGGAGTGGGAAGTCCGCAACATGTCTTTGGCCTTCTATTGCAGAAAGCGACCGGTACGCGCTTTGACTTCGTGCATTATCGCGGCGGCGCTCCGGCGATGGAGGATTTGATGGCCGGCCGGATCGACCTCATCATCGCCGATCAGGTCACCGCCCTGGCGCAAATACGCGCCGGTACCATCAAAGCCTACGCCGTAACTTCTATAACTCGCTTGGCTTCGGCGCCGGATATTCCAACGGTGGACGAGGCGGGATTGCCCACGTTCCACACCTCCGTCTGGGACGCAATGTGGGCGCCCAAGGGCACGCCATCGCCTGTAGTCGCCAAATTCAACGCCGCCATCGTCGGGACCCTGAGTGATCCAGCGCTGCGGGAGCGGCTCCAACAGCTCGGTCAGAACGTTGTTCCCCGCGAGCGGCAGACGCCGGAGGCGCTCGGTAAATTGCAAAAGGCCGAAATCGAGAAGTGGTGGCCGATCATCAAGGCCGCCGGTATCAAGGCGGAGTGAAGGAACCAGAAATTCCATAGCTTCCGTTGGGCGAATGTCGCTTGCGTGAGGCAGCCAACACCCAAGGCGACTGAACTTATTGCAATGCATCAATTAACGGTGGCTAATGACCGCTTCGGGTCACGAACCGCCGCGTGACCTTGCCGAAGGCGCGGCCGAAATACCCCCAGTAGCTGCCGCGCTGGTCGTTTCCTAATAGGGATGTTGATGGCCGCAGTCCTCCAATTCGAGGCGCGATCCTTGAACCAAATATCAATTGTAGCGGTTCTCTACCGGTCGAAATAGATTATGATGATGAGCACGATAAGCAGGATGGCGAAGCGTATCAATCGCCAGGTATTAAAAAACTGATTGAATCGCTCCATCACTTGACGTCCACGCAGCTCTGCTATTCCGCTTTATGAATCGGGCGACCCGACGTCTGGCCCCCGCAGCTGCCAGGGGCAGTGCGTAAATGCTCAGAACGCAGATGCCGTAGGCGTCCGCGATTTGAACGAAATTCAATTTTTCGATTGAGATCACGCCTGCTGACGGCACCAGCTACCGATTATTGAACGGCACTTTCAGCACGTCGCCGTCTTGTTGGCAGCCCTTAGTAAGGAATATTTCCACCGGTTCTTAGACGCTCTATTCGTCCTCATAGCAACGGGCAAATTGGGGAGTGCGACTTCCGCTAATGGGATAGTCCGGCCGTGCTCCCGCCCCGCTAGTGATGAAAGCTATCATGCTGCATTGCACTGGAGATTCGCCGCAAATGTCGCTGATGGGTCGAAAGCCGCCGCGCCGATCATTGGCTGCCGTGACCGGTCTTCACCCGATTGTGTTCTCTAATTCCGGGTCTGGGTGTCAAGCTTTCCACGATCATCCTTGCCGGGCCCACTGTTCTCTCCGCGGTAGGGGCGTGCCCTCCGCATGATGGCGTAAGACGACGCTGGCGGATCAATGTTGCAAGCGCGGTCGTCCTTTCGGACGCTCGCAAAAAATCGGACGATCTCACCACCGCCACCGTCCCGGCAGGGACGACTTTTCCCGCCGTGTCGCGGGAACCCTTTGATCTCCTTATGCGTGCTACGCGGCAGCCTTTTTCGTCGACCAGTTAAACTCGGTTCCGTCGATCCACATGCGGTGCAGAATGACCGCGAGCTTCCGCGCGACGGCGACCTTGGCCTTGCGGAGGCCGTTTCGTTTGGTGAGCTTGGCTCCCCAAGCCTTCAGCCCCGACCATTTCGGCACGCGGGTCAGCAGCACGCCGGCCGCTTCGAACAGATACATGCGCAGCATGGCGTCACCGCACTTTGAGATTCGGCCGGACCAATCCATCTCCCCGGAGGCATGGCGTCGGGTGGTCAATCCGATATAGGCACCGACACTTCTCGATCGCTTGAAGCGCGTCGGATCGTCGATCGTCGCCTTGAAGCAGAGTGCGGTGATCGGGCCGACACCGGGTACGGTCATGAACCTGCGGACCTGCACATCACGACGCGCCAGCTTGTGAACCTTACGATCGAGATCGTCGACCTGCTGCTCGATGGCCTTGCGCGCCTCGAGCAGCGGCCTGACCGCAGCCACCAGTTCGGAACGATTTTCGATCAGCCCCTCGGCGCGCACGGCGAAGGCATTGAACTTGGCGCGGCCGATGACGAGACCAAGGTTCTTGAGCAGGCCGCGGACCTGGTTCTCAAGATCGCGCTTGATCTTGACCAGTAACGCCCGGCTCGCCAGTAGCGCCTTGACCGCGTGGCTGTCGAGGTCCTTGACGCGCACCTCCTTGAACCAGCCGGTCTGCATGATGCGGGCTATGCCGGCCGCATCGTTGCGGTCGCTCTTGTTGATTTGCATCTTGAGCACCGCCTTGGCATGGCGCGCATCGATGCAGATCACTGGCAGGCCAAGTCGGTTGAGCTCGGTCCATAACCACGTAGTCGTCGGTCCGGTCTCGATGCCGATCCGTACCGTTCCTGGCGCCTTCGATCTCACGAATGAAGCGATCGCCTCAGGATCAGAGTCGACCACGCCCTCTTGCACGATCGATCCCGTCTGGTTCACCACGCAGATCGATGTCTGCTTCAACGACACGTCCAGTCCAACATAATATTCCATTGCCACTCTCCATCGTTGAGAGGCCACATGAGGCTGGCCTCATACTTTCCTGGAGAGCTGATTCCCTGTGCCTTTGTCTGGCTCGATCCCGGAATTACCCCATGTTGCAAAAGTCGTTTTGCACGGGTGCTCAAAAATTCTAAGGGCTACCGGTGCGGAATTCGTGTAAAGATGTGAGGGGCCTCATCGCCGTGCGTTAAACTCACAGGCGACCTCGCCAATGTGAGTGAGGCTATACGAATTGGCGATTGCTCCCCGTTTCGTAATTTCCGGAAAAATCAGTCGCCCTGCAACTTTCGACTTTTGCAACAGTATCCACCCAATACCTGCCGCGCCTTGCCGTGCCTGGGGCGGCGGTTAAGGGGGGGACATCGGGCAAGCCTAGACGGCGATAAAAGTTAGCAGCGAACTGCGCGAGACGTGCTTTATACCCGACGGCGTCCGTTCTGTGACTTGTCGGCGACGCCGAAGTCGCTCGACTTGGAATTGCCAGGAGCCGTCGCAAAGCCTTCCGACGCAAGCCCTCGCCTAAACAGCTCGCGTACCGCTGCCGCTCGGCTAGGCATCCGCTTCTTGAATCGGAAATCGTCGACTAGGACCAACTCCTCGACGGAAAGCATGATTTGAAGCCGCTCGCCACGCAATCTCTCCACGGGCATAGGAAAGCTCCACGATCTGTTAGCTGGGGCACACCAGTAACTTACTAACAAATAGTAGTCAGCAATTTTAGCGTCAAGAATTAATTGTGCAACTTGAGCTAATTTACAGCCATTTGAGCCAGATGGCAAAAGGTTACAAGGGGCGGATACGCGTCAAATGGGATACAGTAATAAATATACGTCATGTAAGTAAAACTGCGAAGTTCATAAGTATAAATTGACAAAACCATAGATTTGAGAATATACGAGATACGCGCCGTACTAGGCTCGGTAGCAATACCGCAAGTCATGTCGACCTTTATCCCGATCGGAACCGAGGGAACTCTGGGGAGGTCGGATAAAAGGAGCTGCTGTCGTGATCAGCAAAGCCACGCCCCCATTCGATCCCAAAATATTTCTCGCCAAATTGGGCGATGGAAAAACAATATCGAAATATCAGAAGGACCAGATCGTTTTTTCACAGGGTGACGTTGCGGACGCGGTTTTTTACATTCAGAAGGGTAAGATTAAGCTCACCGTCGTTTCCGAGCGGGGCAAGGAAGCAGTCGTAGGAATTCTGGAGCCTAGTCACTTTTTTGGCGAAGGATGTCTCAACGGCCATCCGCTTCGGGTCACCACAGCTAAGGCGATCGATCAATCCCTGATTACGCGGATCACCAAGCCGGCAATGATCGCTACCTTGCATGATGAGCCGGGATTTTCCGAATTATTCATGGCGGATCTGTTAAATCGTAACAGTCGAATTGAAGAGGACCTAATCGATCAATTATTTAATTCAAGCGAGAAACGGCTGGCGCGGGTTCTCCTGCTTCTGGCGAATTTCGGCAAAGAAGGCACAGTTGAGCCGGTCATCGGGAAGTTTAGTCAGGAAACCCTTGCGGAGATGATTGGCACGACCCGATCGCGTGTGAGTTTTTTCATGAATAAATTTCGCAGATTGGGCTACATTGAATACAACGGAAAATTGGAAATCCGTAATTCCCTGTTGAACGTGGTCTTATACGACAAGTTCGAGGTCAAGAAGAACGAAGCGGGCAGACCGAGATAGCTCCTACACTTGAGGTCCGCTTAGGGTCAATCGCGTCATTCGCGCGACTTCCAGCGGCGTCTGCTTTACCCCCAATCGCGACCAAGTCGGTGCAGGCAATAAAAACCGCTCCGGCCGGGAGCGGACCTAACTCTCGCACGCTTTACGCGCTAGCCAAACCGTTCGACCACCGGCTTGGGGGTCTTCAACTTTGTGATCAATAAGCTCGAACCCGGACTGAGTGAGGAGTTCCTCGTATTCAGCCGCATCTAGGCTGGCGTGATAGAGCGGGTCACCTCGATAGGAACCGATTTGCTCGCTACGGGCTGGGCCGGTGTTGAAGATCAAAATGGTACCCCTCGCAGCGTGTGTAGCGAATACCGCGAACATGCTATGCTGATCACTTGGCTTAAGATGGAAAAAGCTATCCCACGCCAATAGACCCTCAAAGGTTCGACCGAGCGACAATGACCGCATGTCCGCGACGATCCACTCCTGCTCTGGAAGACGTTTGCGACACAAAGAAATCAACGTTGGTGAGCCATCAACGCCGGTAACGTGTAGTGCGTGAGCAACTAAATTAACGGCCACCGGCGAGCCCCCGCCACATCCCAAGTCAAGGACCTTCGCTCGCTTCGGAAGCAACTCAATAAACCGGTCGTGCCAACGTTTGTCGTTCCAACCACTCTTGCGGCGATCAGCATCCCACGCGGCCGCTTGGCGTTCATAGTGGCCGGTGATCTTGTCGGCAAAGTCAGTCATTAAATGGCAAATGCGCGATGGCGGAGATGTCCGCAAGGGGTCACAAGATGGGGTAATCGGCCGACCAGCTTGTGGATAGCTGAAGATTTTGGGTGCTGCGCTTCAGGCTGATGGTGAAACGAGGTCCGTGGTTACGGCCTCAAGCATCAGAAGGAGAAGCGCAGCAT
>Ga0181518_10004635_pt1 | contig 12179 bp, 9 predicted proteins | sample PEATcosm2014_Bin_28_FD_119751 | JGI IMG/M metagenome (GOLD analysis project Ga0181518, IMG submission 119751) | Peatland microbial communities from MTU Mesocosm Facility, Houghton, MI, USA - PEATcosm2014_Bin01_60_metaG | ecosystem: Environmental > Terrestrial > Soil > Wetlands > Peat | place... | reverse complement strand
AATTGCGCAGACCCACGCCAAGAAATGGCTGGCCTTGATGGTGGGGCGAGACTCAGTCGAGCCGTATCCCGATTTGCCGCAGTGTGGCATCGGCGGGACGCCGCTGTGGCTCTGTGCTCAGGCCGGCAAACAGCGGCGGGACGCCGCTGCCACTTTTCATGAGTAGCTATTTCGGGGACACTGCACTGGTTGACTGCGAGCGCCTTTGGCGTTACAATGCCTGTCAAGATGGATCGGGAAGCTGCTCTGATGAACAACATGCCCTTGGGTGGCTCCAAGGACGGCAGCGCCTTCCCGCCCCATATTCAAAGTGCGGAGGTTTCACATGAAAAGCTTGTCGTCGAAGTTGTGTCTGATGGCCGGGATTTCCTGCCTGGCGCTTTTTGGCAATGCGGCCCCGGCCCGGGCGTCCGAGGACCCTCCCGCCGCGCCGGATGAACGTCTGGAGCGATTGGAGCAACGCATCAACGCGCTGGCCGACCGCCAGGAACTGGCGATGCGCCGGATCGAAGCGGCAGTGGCGGCGCGCGAGCAGATCGGGCCGCAGCCCGGCGCTCCGCCGGAACGCCAGGCCCTCGCGCCCGCGCCCGGCCCGGAAACCGTCCGCCCAGCGGTCACACCCCTGGGAGCCAATCATCCTTTGGCCATGCGGGTCCTCGAGAAAATTCGCGGCTTGGTGGGGTTGATGGTCCTCGGGTGCATCCTCTGCAATCTGCTTTTGGCCGTATGGATTTTCATGGATATTCGCAAACGCGGGGAAGGCTCCGGGATTTTTGTCGTGCTGGCGCTTGTGGCGGGAATCCCGGCGGCGATCATTTACTCCCTGGTGAGGATCGGCGACAGAATCCCCGCAGGCGGGAAGTAGGAGTGGGGGCTATGGCTGCAACAGGATCGTTCCGGCGTTGGTCGCGCCGGGGAAAAAGCCGCCGCCCAGATTGGTGTTCTGCAAGACGGTTCCGTGCGCGGTGATGTCATTCCCCCCGGTGTCGCTGAAGTCAAGGGTCAGCAGCCCGTTGACGCCGTTGATGGCGCCGCTGATAAAATTGGCCGGGCCGCCGAGTTGTTGCAATGTGTTCGAGGATGTCAATTGCACGGTGAAAACAAGATTGGAGGCCAGCGCGCCGCCGGACAGCGTCAGTTGCGCCTCGTTGGTGAACGCGGCAAGGGCGGACGCCGAATTGGTCCAGGGCGAGCCTTCCACGCCAAGCACCGCAGCAAACCCGCCGGTGTAGAGGCCGGTTTGCTGCGGCGGCTTGATCCAGATCAGGCTGCCCGCGGGCACGGCGCCCCAGGAGGCGGTGTCCAGGCTCAACTCGCCGAGCAGCAGCCCCTGGCCGCCGTAAAGGCTGGCATAGACGGGGAATTGATTCAGCTCGTTGACCGGCTCCGAGCGCGAGAACCAAGCGCCGTCGGACAGCGCGCCGCCCAGGGCGATCATGCTCCCGGTGTTGGTAATCAGAGCGTAGCCGTAACTGGCCGGAGCGTCCGCCACATTCGTGTCTTGCGGAAGGAGCGCCGTGTAGGCGGGGAAATTGTCCGTGTTGGTCGTCGCGGCGCACAGGGACAAATTGGTCGAAAGCCAGCCGCCCGAATTGGTTCCCCGCACCCAGCCGGTGATTTGCCGGGGAAGGCTCCCCCACGGGATGTTCAACTGCAAGGTCACCTTGCCGCCCTCGGCCGCGCTCCGGTCAATCGTTTCACTCGCCTGGCCCGACTTGCTGAAAGAGCCGGAGAGCGGATAATTGGTTCCCGCCAGATACAACTTGCCGCTGTAGACGCCATTGGTCTTGAGCACCAGGTTCTCGATCAGGCCGCAATTCGTCACCGTCTCCGCCTGCGGCGGGGAGGGGTAGAAGATTCCGTCATATCGCGCGGCGGCGGCGGCAAGGTTGGTGAAGTTGGCCGTCAGGACCAGATTGGGTTCCATGATGAAGGACAGTTTGGTGTTCGTGCCGGCGATGCCGCTGTTGGTCAGCCAGTTGGCCAGCCACCAGTTGGCGGCTGGATCGGCGGTCAGGGTGTAGCCTTCGCCGATGTTGAGCGCCGCGCCGTTGGTCGGCGCGTCATTGCCCTGGACGCTGACGGAGGCGGCGCCGGTTACCTTCCCCGTTCCCTCCGGGTTGACAATCAACCGGAATGGAGTGGTCACCTCGCAAAAGAAGACCGCTTTCTCGACGGGCGAAGCCAGGCCCGAATAATTGGAGCTTTGCACGGCCAGAATGTTGGTGCCGGGCAGCAGCGCCGTCCGGATGGTCCAATTGGAGGACGAGCCGGTCCCGGCCGACAGCGCCGCAAGGCCATTGCTGGTCGTGACTACGCCGGCGTTCACATTCGTCACCCAATACGCTACGTTGAGCACACGAACGTCGTCCGACGCCGTGCCGCTCAAGACCGGAGCGCTCGAGCGGCTGCCGGCCTGCGGGGAAACAATCGCCACGGACGGTTTGGTCTTCTCGACGCCCAGGGACAGTTGGACCACGCTGCTGGTGACAGACGCGGCGGAGTTGGACACGACGACCCGGTAGCTCCCCACATCGTTGGATGCGATTGTATTCACAGTCAAGGTGTTGCTGGCCGAGCCGGAGATGCTGCCGCCATCCGGCAAGGGAGCGCCGTTGAAAATCCACTGATACGCCAGGGTCGTGCCGGCGGCCTTGACCCGGAAGACCGCAATGCCGCCCGGCGGCGGCTCCTGATTGGCCGGCTGGCCGGTAATGGACGGCGGCACCACGACGGCCAGGGTCGCGCCGGCGCTGACGGCCGAACCGAGGGAATTGTTGACGGTCACCTCGTAGCTGCCGGCGCTGGCCGCCGTCACGCTCCCCAACGCCAGGCTGGAGGTTGTGGCGCCGGAAACGCGGCTGCCGTCGGCCAGTTTGGCGCCGTTCAATTTCCATTGATAAGTCAGCTTCCCGGCGCCGGTGGCGGTGACTTGAAACGCCGCGTTGCTGCCGAGCACGACGCTTTGGCTGGCCGGCTGGGAGGTGATCAACGGCGACGCCACGCCGGTCAGGACGGTGACGGCGCTGGTTGTCCCTCCGTAGTTGTTGGTTATCACGACCTGGTAACTGCCGGCGTTCGTCGTTTGAAAACCCTGGATGGCCAGCGCGGCGTTGGTCGCCCCCGGCAGGTTGCTCCCGCCCCATTGCCATTGATATTCCATCGGCAAGGTCCCGATGACGCCGAAGCTCAAGGAGAGATTGGTTCCCAGAACAACGCTCAGGCTCCGGGGTTGCGCTTGGACGAACGGCGGCGCCAGGACGGTGACTGTGGCGACATCGCTGGTGGCCCGCCCGTAGTGATTGGTTATCACGACCTGGTAACTCCCGGCGTTGGTCCATTGGAGGCGGTTGATGGCCAGTGTGGCGTCCGTGGCCGCATGGATGTTGGTCTTGCCGAATTGCCATTGATAATGCAGCGGCGCGGTCCCCGCGGCGACAACGCTCAGGCTGGCATCGGCTCCCGCCAATTCCGTCTGGCTCTGGGGTTGGGTAGCGATGGACGGCGGCGCCAGCACGGTCACGGTGGCGACGGCGCTGGTCAGGCTCGCCTGGAGGACATTTGTTATCACGACCCGGTAACTGCCCGCGTTGCTCAACTGGAGATCATGGACAGCCAGCGTGGGGTTCGTCGCTCCGGGGATGCTGCTCCCGCTGAATTGCCATTGATAACCCAGTGGCGGAGTCCCCTTGGCGGCAACGCTCAAGGAAACATTGGTTCCCTCCAGGCCGCTCAAGCTCTTCGGTTGCGTGGTGATGGACAGCGCCGCCACGACGGCGGTCTTCAGTCCATCGTATGTCGCGCCCCAGCCGGCGGCGCCGGACAAATAATAGACCATTGCATTGGCATCATCTTGGAACACCTCCGCGCCAAAGGCGGGCGGCCTGCCCTGGAAAACAACGGCGGTCAATGCGCCGCAGCCATAAAAACCTCCCTCCCCGATGTTGGCCACGCTGCCGGCAATGAAGACGCGGGCCAAACCGGAGCAATCATAGAACTCCAGATCCCCGATGCTCGTGGCGCCGTTCAGGATCGTCGCGCTGGTCAGGCGGACGCAGTGACCGAACACATCTTCCCCGGTGCCGGTCACGCTGCCGGGAATCGTCACGCTCAACAGATTGGAGCACCCATAAAAGGCATAATCCCCGATGCTCGTTACGCTGCCGGGAATTGTCACGTTGGTCAGGCTGGCCACGCCGTCAAACTCGCCGGCTGCGATGCTGGTGACGCCGTTGTCAATCGTCACGCTCTGAAGATTTGCGCAGCCCTGAAACTGGTTTCCCATGTTGGTCACACCGCCCGAAATCGCCGCGCCGGCCAGGGCGATGCACTCAGCGAACGCTCCCGATCCGATGCTGGTGACGCTTATGGGGATGACGAGGCCGGTCAGGCTCGCGCAACCATAGAATGCCTCCTGCCCAATGCCGGTGACACCGCTGGATAGCGTGACACTGGCCAGATTGGAGCACCCATAAAAGGCATAATCCCCAATGCTCGTCACGCTGCCGGGTATCGTCACGTTGGTCAGGCTGGCCACGCCGTCGAACTCGCCGGCTCCGATGCTGGTGACGCCGCTGTCAATCGTAACGCTCTTGAGATTCGCGCAGCCCTGGAACTGGTTTCCCACGTTGGTCACGCTGCCCGGAATCGCCACGCCGGCCAGGCTTGCGCAGTCACCAAACGCATACGCCCCGACACTGGTCACGCCGGCGGGAATGGCCACGCCGGCCAGATTGGAGCACCCATAAAAAGCATAATCCCCAATGCTGGTCACAGTGCCGGGTATCGTCACGCTGGTCAGGCTGGCCAGCCCGTCGAACTCGCCGGCTCCGATGCCGGTGACGCCGCTGTCAATCGTCACACTCTGGAGATTAGCGCAGCCCTGGAACTGGTTTGCCATGTTCGTCACGCCGCCGGGAATCGCCGCGCTGGCCAGGCTTGCGCAGTCAGCAAACGCATACGCCCCGACGCTGGTCACGCTGCCGGGAATGGTCACGCCGGCCAGGTTTGAGCATCCATAAAAAGCATAATCCCCAATGCTCGTCACGCTGCCGGGAATCGTCACGCTGGTCAGGCTGGCGAAGTTGTCGAACTCGCCCGCTGCAATACTGGTGACGCCGCTGTCAATCGTCACGCTCTGAAGATTCGCGCAACCCTGGAACTGGTTTCCCATGTTCGTCACGCCGCCGGGAATCGCCGCGCTGGCCAGGTTTGCGCAGTAACCAAACGCATTCGCCCCGACACTGGTCACGCTGGCGGGAATGACAAGGCTGGTCAGGCCCGCGCAGCCAAAGAACGTCTCCTGTCCGATGCTGGCGAGGCCATTGGACATGGTCACGCCGGCCAGGTTTGAGCACCCATAAAAAGCATAATCCCCAATGCCCATCACGCTGCCGGGAATCGTCACGTTGGTCAGGCTGGCCATGCCGTCGAATTCGCCGGCTCCGATACTGGTGACGCCGCTGTCAATCGTCACACTCTGGAGATTCGCGCAGCCCTGGAACTGGATTGCCATATTGGTCACGCTGCCGGGAATCGCCGCGCTGGCCAGGGCGGCGCACTCCCCGAACGCCTCCGGCCCGATGCTGGTGACGCCGACAGGAATGACAATGCTGTTCAAGCTCGCGCAACCCTGGAATGCTCCCTGCCCGAGGCTTATGACGCCGTTGGAAATCGTCACGCCGGCCAGGCTGGAGCAGCCGGAAAAGGCATACATCCCGATATTGGTCACACTGCCGGGTATCGTGACACTGGACAGGGTGACGCATCCATAGAACGCCCCCTGCCCCAGGCTGGCGACGCCTTCGGGAATCGCGGCGTTTGCCAGCGCGGCGCATCCCGCGAACGCCGCCACCCCTATGCTGGTGACACCGGCCGGAATGGTGACGCTGCTCAGCCCGGCGCAGCCTGAGAACGCATAATCCCCTATGCTGGTGACACCGCCGGGGATCGTGACGCTCACCAGGTTGGTATCGCCGAGGAACACATTGGACCCGATGCCGGTGACATTCAGGCCGCCAATGGCGGACGGTATGGCCAAATCCGTGTCACTCCCAATGTAGCCGGTCAGCGTAATGCTAATGGCGTCCGCATTTGTCGTGTAACTAAATTGGGCTTGCGCTGCCACTGCGGCCGACAACAGCAAACCAAAAAGCACCGGGCACGTTCTTCTCATAGATGCTGCCTTGTATAATAGCGCATCGGGGCGCCTTTCGCAATCATGGCGCCTTCCTGGCAGGGCAGAAGGGCGCGCGACAGCAATTCTCCGCGCCCGACTCTCTCTCCCCGCCTGCGGGGAGAGAGCCGGAGAGAGGGGTTCCCGAAATTTGTCCTGCGCCCTTTATCGGAACTTGTTCCTCAAAAGGATTGACAAACATCGCTCCCTCTCACTTGTCTTGAGGTCATGCGCCGCAATAAACCCAGCCACGGCCCGCCTCCGAAGCGGCCGGCCCGCCCGGAGGACCCGGCCAAAACGGCGTCCTGCGCGCGCGTGGAACTTCTCGCCGCCATCGCGTTGAGCCTCTGGATTCTCCTTCTGCATGGCTTGTTCCTTTTCCACGCCGGCCCGCTTTGGCGCGATGAAGTGGGGACGGTTGATTTTGCTTCCATGCCCACGCTGCCGGGCCTCTGGCGCAATCTGCGCTACGACAACTTCCCGCCGCTGTTCGCCGGCGTGGCGCGGGTGTGGACGCTGGCCGGATCGTCCGGCGATTTCCACTGGCGCCTCCTCGGTTTGCTCGTCGGCTTGGGCACGCTCGGCGTCTTCTGGTTTTGCGCGCGCCGTTGCGAAGCGGGAGCGCCGCTGCTCGTCCTGGCTCTTTACGCCGTCAATCCGCTGGCCGTTCGCGTGGGAGATTCCATGCGGCCCTACGGGCTGGGTTTTGCCCTGAACCTGCTCGCTTTGACGCTGACCTGGCGATTCGTGGAGAACCCGCGCGCGCGGTCCTGGCTTTGGGCCGCCCTGGCGTCCGTTCTGAGCGTGCAATGCCTCTATCAAAGCGCCTTTTTCCTGGCTGCATTTTGCCTGGCCGGTTGCGCGGTGACACTGGCCCGCCGGCATTGGAAAACCGCCGCGCAAACCGCGGCGATCGGCGTTGCTGCCGCGCTCTCACTTCTCCCGCATTTGGGCAATATCTTGCAAGCGCGGGATTGGGGGCGGATTGCCTGGCATTCGGTGCGTCCTGAAGAAATTGGCAAGGCGCTGATCGAGGCGCTGAACGCCTCCGGCCCCTGGCTGGCCTGGTGTTGGGCGGGCCTGGCTCTGCTGGCCGTCGCGACGGCCCTGATCTTGTCAATCCGCTCGCGGTCCTGGCGGACGCTTTACTTTGCCGCCGCCCTGCTGGCCGGCGCGCTTTTCTACTGGCTCTTTCTGGAAAAAATCGCGCTGCAACCGCGCTCGTGGTATTTCCTGATTCTCCTGGCGCCCGCCGCTCTGTCCATTGATGTCATTCTGGCCGGCCTGAGCGCGCCGAAGATGCGGCTGGGCCGGGCCGGCCTGGCCCTGCTTCTGGCGGCCTCCTCCATTCCCGCCGGCTATGCCGGCGCGCGCCTCCGCCAATCCAATGCCGATTTGGTGGCGGAGAAGCTCCGAAAGGAAGTGCGCCCCGGCGATGTCATTTTGGTTTCGCCCTGGTATTACGGAGTGGCCCTTCAACGTTATTACACCAACCACTTCGACACCCTACCGCCGATGCCGGTTGAAGAACTCCGCATCCACCGCTACGACCTGATGAAACAACAAATGATGGCGGAAAACCCCATCGGCCCGCTGCTCGGCGAAATTCCGCAAGCCTTGCGCTCCGGCCATGATCTCTGGGTGGTGGGCGCGTTCATGTTTCCGCCGCCCGGCCAGCCGCAACCCATCCGCCCGCCCTACCGCGAGGACATGGGCTTGGACATGGCCGACGCGTGCTATTTCTCCAGTTGGATGTTTCAATTATCCGGGATGATCCAGTCGCACGCCACTTCGGTTGTGGAACAGGAGCTGCCCGTCCCCGGCGGCGCGGGCGTCTACAACCTGGAGAACCTCCGCCTGCTGCGTTTCCGCGGCTGGCGGGAATGACATGCCGGATTTCAATGGGATCACACGACAGCCCGGGCAGATCCGTGTAAATTGATGGAACTTGTTTGAAGACAAGCAGGCCGATTTTTGAACAGGAGAAAACAGAGGAAACAAAGACAGAGCTTTTCTTCTTCCGATCTCTGTTCTCCGTTCCCTCCTGTTCAAAACCCCTAAGTCACGTCTGCTGTGTCGCAGGACCGAAAGTGTGCCCGCCAAGAATCAACAGCAAAAACACCACTGCGAAAACCAGCCCAACCGCGCGAGGCCAGCCGCGCGACAAGCGTACGAGACCGAGTGAAAAACCGAATCCAAACGCATAACAAATATAGGAATTCATCATCCACTTGAAGTAACCGCTGGGGCTCAAATAGTAAACAACGCCAGGCTCGAACGAGATGAGTTTGCACTGGAACAAATACCACCAGATAAGAATCCCGGGCAGGTACAAAGCAGTAATGCCTTCCCGAATGCGGCTATTGAGATGCGAAAGAGGAGAAACTAATAATGCCATAAGGGAAAACACCACCGCCAAGATCAGACTCCTATGGTCGAAAAGCGTTGGGATCCTGTAATCAATCATCGCGATCATCATGCCTCTCTGTACAATACAATCGCTTCTTCGCATGTTCAAATGAAAAGTGAATTGCCTTAGCCGAGGCTTTGGCCGTCGTGAATGCTGCGGCAAAAAGGGGGATGTCTCCGCTAAAACTTGTAGACATCTTTCCGATGCCTCACGCGCTGAATATCTATCAGTTTCAAATCAATGATGACCTCATAAACAACGCGGTAGTCCCCGAGACGAATGCGATGAGCGTGTTGGGACCCGCTCAATTTTTCCATGCCATGAGGAAATGGATTTTCGGCCAGATTTTCAACAGCCTCGACAACGCGCTCCACCATGCTTGCGGGCAGCTTGCCGAGGTCCTTTCGCGTGGACTACTTCCATTCAATGCGAAAGGGCATGGCGCTTCAGCCCTTTCTTGAACTCGGCGTGAGGAATGGTTTCTTCCCCGCGCCGTTCCGCAATGACAGCCAGATCATCCAAGTCTTCCAACAGCTTTTCGTAATCGTCAATGGGCAGAACCACGGCGGTTTTCCGCCCTTCTTCATTCGTCAAGAATTGAACTGTCGCGCTCATGCTGAAAAATTAGTTGCCGGGCGCGTCAAAATCAAACTCTTTCGACGTTGGCGTGGAACATTGGCGGTAATATGTTTTGCCCCAAAAGGCGGGATGCGGTAACAATGGGATAGATTATGAAGCCAAAAATCCTGGTTGTGGATGACGAACCGGACGCGCTGGAATTGATCGAGGTCAATTTGAAGGGCGCCGGCTTTGACGTGCTCACCGCCGCCGACGGCCGGCTGGCCCTGGAAAAGGCCCGCGCCACCCTCCCGGCCCTGATCCTCCTCGATGTCATGCTGCCGGAACTGGACGGTTTGGAAGTCTGCAAGAGCCTGCGCCGCGATCCCCAAACCGCTACCATCCCCATCATCATGCTCACCGCCCGCGCCGCGGAAATTGACCGCGTGATCGGCCTGGAACTGGGGGCCGATGATTACATCACCAAGCCATTCAGCCCCCGCGAACTGATCCTGCGCGTCCGGAACCTTCTCAAACGCCTGGTCAGCCCGCTGGAACGGGCGCAGCAAATCCGCCTCGCCGGCATGGTCATTGACCGCGCCCGCCACAGTGTCACATATAAGGACAAGCCGCTGGACCTGACCGTGACCGAGTTCAAGCTGGTCACCGTGCTGGCCGAGCGCAAGGGCCGCGTCCAGTCCCGCGAGCAATTGTTGAAAGACGTCTGGGGGTACAACACTTTTATTGACACACGCACCGTGGACACCCACATGCGCCGGCTGCGCGACAAACTGGGCGAAGCCTCCAAACTCCTCGACACCGTGCGCGGCGTCGGCTACCGGTTCCTGGAGCCATGATCCTGATCGTTGCCGCCTGCGCCGCGCTTCTCGGGTTCCAGCACTGGTGGTTGGGGCGGCGTCACCGCGAAGAAATGGCCCGGACCCGGCGCGACATTGCCGAAGCGGCCCGCGAGCAGGAGCGCCAGGTCGAGGCGCAGTCCCAGGCCCGCGAGCAAACGCTCTTCAACAGCATGCTCGAAGGCGTCCTGTTGCTCGACACCGACGGCCGCGTCCAGTGGGTCAACGATTCCCTGCGCAAAGGCTGCGGTCTGGCCGACAACATCCGGGGTCAGACCATCATGGAGGCCTTTCGCTGGCACGAACTGGCCGCTCTCTCCGAGCGCCTGCCAAAGGAGAAAACCATTTCCGGGGTGGAACTGGACCTGCAACGCGGCGTCCGCCGCACCTGGCAAATCAGCGCCGCCCTGGTCAGCGGACACCCCGGCGGACCCCAGGGCCGGCTGTTTGTTTTTCACGACGTCACCCGCCTCAAGGAACTGGAGAACATCCGCAAGGAATTTGTCGGCAACGTCAGCCACGAACTGCGCACCCCCCTTTCCCTCATCAAAGGCTTCGCCCAGACGCTTCTGGACGGCGCGCTCAACGAGCCTGAACAAGCCGTCCGCTTCCTGCAAAAAATAGACAAACACTCCGACCGCCTCCTTTTCCTCATCGAGGATTTGCTCGCCATCTCGCGCCTGGAATCCGGCCAGGTCGCCCTCAACCTTCAACAGGTCAGCCTGCGCGACATGGCCCAGCGCGTGGTGGACGACCTGGGCGCACTGGCCGCCGCGCGCCAGGCCGTCCTGGTCAACCGCATCCCCGCCTCGCTCTCCGTCTGGGCCGATGCCGACCGCCTGCCGCAGGTGTTTTTCAACTTGACAGAAAACGCCATCAAATACGGCAAGCCTCAGGGCCGCGTCCTCCTCGACGCCCGCGAAACCGCCGGCCAAAAGGCCGAGGTCTTCGTCTCCGACGACGGCCCGGGAATCCCCCCCGAATCCATCGGCCGCATATTCGAGCGGTTCTACCGGGTGGACCGCGCCCGGTCCCGCGAAAGCGGGGGCACCGGCCTGGGGCTGGCAATCGTCAAACATATTGTCCAGGCCCACGGCGGCGAAGCCTGGGTCAAGAGCGAGCCGGGCAAGGGCGCCTCCTTCCATTTCACCCTCCCGAAAGGAAGTTATGAATCAGTGAGTAAGTGAGTCAATGAGTTGATTCACTCACTGACTCACTGACTCAAAACTCATTCATGGATCAGTCGGTTGTGATGTCCATCATCGCCTTCTCCAGCTCGGCGCGCAATCGCTCGCGGGCCTCCGCCGTCGCGTCGCGCGGCGCCCGGACCGGCGCGGCCCAGCGCATTTCGCAGCGGGCAAAGGGCAGCGGGATTTGGAATTTGTCCCAGCTTCGGCAGGTGATTTTGCGCCGCGTGAAAGCGGACACCGGGATGATCGGGCGGCCGGTCAGTTGGGCCAGATGGATGATGCCCTCCTGCACTTTGTAAGCCGGGCCGCGCGGCCCGTCCGGCGTGATGGCAATGCTGTAGTTCTTCGCCATCCAGGTGGTCGCTTCCAACAGCGCCTGCGGCCCGCGCCGGCTCGTCGAACCCCGGATCGGCGCCACGCCGAACGGCTCGACCAGGCTGGCCAGAAACGCCCCGTCCCGGCTGGCGCTGATCATCGCGCACAACCCGGCGGCCGGCCATTTCTCGCGCACAAAATCCCCGTTCGCCGCCAGCGCCAGCGCCAGACGGTTGTGCCAGAAGCAAAAAATCACCGGCCCGGGCACGACGGGGCATCGCTCGGCGTCCTTCCAATGCAACCGCCAGGTTCTCATCATCGGGCGCATCACGGCCAGCGCCGCCGCCGCCGCCACCTTGCGCCGCCACGTCAATTGGCGCGGGACCACCGGGCCGCCGGACTTCTGGTTTGTTGACACCGCCATCACGCGCCTTGCTTCAACGCCGCGCGCACCAGTTCCTCCACCCCCGCCTGCGCGCCCAGCGCCGCCGCCGCGCCGCGCACGGCCTCCTGCGCCTCCGGTTGTTTGTAGCCCAGCGCCATCAGCGCCAGCGTCGCGTCGTTGATTTTTTGTTCGCCGGCGGAAAGCGCCCGCTGCGCGCTGTCCGCCTCCAGCAATCCCGCCGCGCCGATCTTGTCCTTCAACTCCACCACGATCCGCTCCGCCGTTTTTT
>Ga0181518_10004634_pt1 | contig 12180 bp, 6 predicted proteins | sample PEATcosm2014_Bin_28_FD_119751 | JGI IMG/M metagenome (GOLD analysis project Ga0181518, IMG submission 119751) | Peatland microbial communities from MTU Mesocosm Facility, Houghton, MI, USA - PEATcosm2014_Bin01_60_metaG | ecosystem: Environmental > Terrestrial > Soil > Wetlands > Peat | place... | reverse complement strand
GGCTATTGGGGTTCGGCGAGGGCGCAGCCGAGCAGCGGAGGAGACCTGGCCGCATTGGCATCGTACCGTGGCGTTTTTGCCGGAGGTGGGCCGTTTGGGCCGAACTGGCATCGTAGCGTTGGACCGTGGTGGGTTGGGCCGCACTGGGGTCGTAGCGCTACGATGCCAAGGATTGTATTGAGTCTTTACTGGCCGGTGAATTGGCGCATGGCGTCGTTGAAGCGCGCGCCGAGCGGGCGCGGCAGGGGGTGTTACGGGCGCGGTTCGATGCGCAGACGCCGCGCGACCGCGAGGTGCTCGTCCACGTCCTGGCGGGCCGGTTGAACAAGCAGATTGCCGACGACCTCCGCATTGACGAGCGCTCGGTCAAACGCCATCGCACCAGCATCATGGCCAAGCTGCAGGTGCCGTCGGTGGCGGAGTTGACGCATCTTGTCTACGAGGCGGACCTTGCTTCGGCGATGGACCATCAGTGAGCAGTAACCGGTAAGCGGCAATCAGTGATCGGGTACTGGTGACAAATGGAGACCGATTACCCCTGACTGATTACTGATCGAATGGCACTTAGTTAAGGCGTAAATCATTCGCCAACAAGCACTTGTGAGGGGCAGGTGAATAGGACCTGCTGAGCCACATCCCCAAATGCTTGCACGTGAGAACTCGGGTTTTGCGCGGAATTAGGGGCGTCCGAGCCGGCTGTGATCTCCGATTCCGGGCCATGCCCCCAGGAAAACGCGGCTTGGTTGAGACTGATTCCCCGCTACCAACTGCGGTCGGGCCCGCGGCAAGGCTGCCCCGGGATAGCCTCAGGGTAGCCGAGGGGTGAGCATTAACGCCGGTTTGAACCTGGGTGCGGGCTAGCCTTTTAGCTCCGCGGCCAGTTGCTGCCCGAGTTCGACCGCTTCTTTGAGAGGCCGTTTTGCCTGGGCGCGGCGCAGTGGCCCGCTGGCGAAGGAAAGCGCCCGCATCTGGAGTTGTTTCCCTACGACCTCGGCGTAGGCTGCCACCGGGCTTTGACAGCCGCCGCCCATGCCGGCGAGAAACGCGCGCTCCGCAATGACGCATTCCCGGGTATTGAAATGGTTGAGCCGCTCGCAAATAGCAGCGATGCGCTCATCGCTTTCACGCACCTCGATTCCTACTGCGCCCTGTCCCACGCAGGGCAACATCAAATCCGTGTCGAGGATGGTGGCCAGCAGCCCATCCGGCACCGCCTCCCCCTCGAGTCGGCCCTCAGTCGTGATGCGGAAGTTGAGGCGGGTCAGCCCCGCCAGGGCCAGCACCGTCGCATCCAGCTCTGCTCTTTCGGCGACCTTCTGCAGCCGCGTCGCCACGTTGCCCCGAATGTCAGGGACTTTGAGAGCGGGATTAAGTGTGAGCAACTGCGCCTTCCGGCGCGTGCTGCTGGTCGCGACCACCGCGCCCGCGGGCAAGTCCTTCACGGCCAGCCCCGGCTTGAACCCGCGCCGTGCAGATTGGCCAGGCGACCGTTCGGCGCGAGCTTTGTCCGATTCGGCGCCATGAAGGTAATCCGCATCGCGATAGATCAGCACGTCACGCACATCCGCGCGCTTGCCGACGGCGCCGAGCATGAGGCCGGCAGGCAATTCGGTCGGCAAGTCTTTAAGGCTGTGCACCGCCAGGTCGGCTCGATGCTTCAGCAGCGCGACTTCCAGTTCCTTCGTGAATAACCCTTTCGGCAGCGCCTTGCCTTCCTGCGCCATCGAGGCGGTTTGCAGTTTGTCGCCGGTGGTCTTGATGATCTTCAACTCGAAGCTCAGTCTCGGAAAGGCGGCGCGGCACTGGGCCAGGACCAGGTTGGCCTGGGCGAGTGCCAGGGCGCTGCCACGGGTGGCGATGGCGATGGGAGGGAGTGGGGGCATGGGGAGAGGGTGATGCGTGAAACGTGAGGCGTGTCAGGCTGAACTCATTTCTTGCGCATCATATTGGCAGGGTTTTCATACATCCGGCCTAACTGCATTAATCTCATAATCTTTACTTCACTCATCAAGCATCGCCCATCACGTTTCACGCATCACGTTTCGCGGCTCACTCGTGCCCAAACGCCGGTCTTACCCCCACGCCCGATTCCCGCCTGTCCGGGTGACCCAGCACCGCCTCGGCCTTCTCCCGAATGATCTGTTCGCAGCGGGCGACTTCTTGCTTGCGCTGCTTCAGGTAATCGTCGGCGATGGTCTGCAGGTCGTCCATGTTGTAGAGATAAACGTCGGCCAGGAAGTTGACTTCCGGCTCGATGTCGCGGGGCACGGCGATGTCGATGAGCAGCAACGGGCGATTGCGGCGCAGCTTCATCAGCGGCTCAAGCTTAACGCGGTCGAGAATATAGTGCGGCGCCGAGGTGCTGCTGATGATGATATCCAGGTTCGCAAATTCATCTGCCCAATTCTCGAACGGCACAGCGCGGCCGCCCAACTCACTCGCCAGCGCGACGGCCTTGTCGTGGGAGCGATTCGTTACGAGAATGCTGCGCGCGCCGCGCGAAATCAGGGCGCGGGCCGTCTTCTCGCTGGTGTCGCCCGCGCCAATGATCATCACATCGCGGTCGCTCAGCCGGCTAAAGATCTTCTCCGCCAGTTCCACCGCCACCGACCCGACGGAGACGCTGCCGCGCTGGATGTTGGTTTCCGTGCGGATGTGCTTGGCGACGTTGAACGCCCGCTGGAACGCCTTGTTGAGCCGCCCGCCGGTATGGCCGGTCTTGAGGGCGAGATCGTAAGCCTTCTTGAGCTGGCCGAGGATCTCCGTTTCGCCCAGCACCATCGAATCCAGACCGGACGCGACTTTGAAGAGATGGTGCACGCTCTGCGGCTCGCCCCAGGCATAAATCTCATCCGTCAGCGGATCGCGATAGTCATGGCAGTTGACCAGGAAGTCCCGGAGCGCTGCGAAGGCCTGCGGCGGTTCCAACTGCGTGACGGCGTAAATCTCGACGCGGTTGCAGGTGGAGAGGATGACCGCCTCGTCGGCAATGCCCGAGTCGCGCAGCGATTGGAGCGCGGCCGGCACGCGCGCCTCGGCAAAAGCAAATCGCTCGCGCACGGAGACCGGCGACGAATGATGGCTCAAGCCGAGGACGACGAGCATGCTTGCTCCAGGTCAGGGATTGTGGAGAGGCGAGAGGACGTTGGTGCCCCAAAAGGTCAGCAGCACAAAGACGAAGCTGCCGATGGCGCTGAGGGCAAATCGGCGTCCGCCCTGCGCAAATCTCCACCGCATGATCACCAGGCCCAGGTAAAGCAGCCAGACCACGGCGGACCAGACGATCTTCGGGTCGCCCCGGTAGGAGTGGGGGTTGTTGATATGGGCCAGATCGACCACGCCCAGCCCCAACCCGATCGTCAGCAGGATGAAGCCGGCAATCAGCAGCCGGCCGACCGCGGCTTCGAGGCGCTGGATAGGCGGCATGAGCGAGAAGATGGCCTGCAGCTTGTGGAACTTGAGATTGCGCTCCTGGGTGAGATACATCAGGGCCGCCACGGAGCTGAGCCCGAACGCGCCGTAGGAAAGGGACATCAGCGCGGCGTGCAGGCTCGTCCAGACGACCGGCAATTCAGGCCGGACGCCGTGCGTCGCATCGAGGCCGGGCATCAAGGCAAAGACGCCTACGGCAAAAAGGCCGGGCGACGCAAAGGCGCCGAGGAAACGCAGCCGCGACCACAGGCCGATCACCACATACATCGCCACGATGGTCCACATGGCAAAGAGGGTCGCCTCGTAGAGATTGCTCACCGGGCAATGGTCGAGGCGAAAGCCGCGCAGCAGCATCGCCGTCGTGTGGAAGCCGAACGCCAGCAGCAGCAGCAGGTAAGTGACATGATTGTCCCGGCGAAACCCGTTCCGCCACAAGAACACCGAGTAAATCATGCTCACCCCGTAAACGACTACGGCCAGCACGAAGGAAAATCGGTCAGTGAACCAATCCACAGTGAAAGGTTAATCGGTCGAAGGGCGGGTGCAAGCGGCAATTAAGGCCACCTGGGCAGTGTCAATTGCCGGGACCGATCTTCACGCCGAAGTTGTTGCGGAGGAAAGTCTGCGCCTGGCTCGCGCCGTTGTGAGTGGCGTCCATGTAGCCGGCGGCGATGCCGCTGATAAAGGCCGCCGAAGCGGAGGTGCCCTGCACCACCCACGGCTGGTTCTGATAATAGACGATGCTGGTGCCGGGCGCGCCGAGGGAGACGAAGCTGCCGCGGTTGGCGTAGCTGTCAAGTTGGCCCTGATCGATTGCCGTCACCGCCATCACTCCCGGATAGGCCGCCGGATAAAACGGCGTGGTAACCGGCGTGTTGCCGGCGGCGGCGATAAACACGATGTTCTTCGAGCTGGCGTCTTGAATCACGCTGTCGAGAAATGGGCTGTCGCCTGAGCTGCCGAGACTAAGATTGATGGGGTTCGCGCCGCCGTTCACGGCCTGCGCAATCCCGTTGGCGACATCGAACGTGGTGGTGGACACATTCGGGCCATAAACATCCACCGGCAATATCTGCACCGAGGAGCTGCCCTTGGTCATCGAGGCCAAGCTGCGCAAAATCGTCTCCGCCATCGAGGTGCCGTGGGTGGGATCGTTCGGGTCCGGCTGGGCCTGGCCCGCGACGGAGATCGGACTGAGCAGGAAGCTGTCCAAGCCGTTGCCCAGAGGCTGGAGCGCCGTATCCACCAGGCCAACGATAATGCGGCCGTCGCTGGGCGGCGGCTTAAGCTGCAACTGCGGCGGCGGCGGCAAGCTCGAACCCTGCGCCCCGACGGGAGTCGCCGGGCGGTCGATAGAGAAATTGCTGTCCACAGAGGCGACATCTGGATTAGAGGCGAGTTGCTGGCGGGCGGTATCCGCCGCGGCCTGGTCCTCAAATTGGAGGCGATAGGCATTAAGGCTGTCGATGCGGCCGATGACCTTGGCACCCAACAGCTTGGCCAGGTCATCTATCTTCGCGCCGGGTTTGAGCCGCACGATGAGTTCGTTGGGGATCGGTTTGCCCTTGGCGCCAGCCTCTGCGGGGTTGGCGGGACGCACTGACTGCGTCGCATTCTCCATTGAGGAGCTGAAGACGAAGAGCTTCGGGCTGGCATTGGTGGCCGGGACCAGGGCGAAGTTCAAATCGCGCAGCAGCAAATGCAGCGCTTCGCCCGGAGGCAGACGGTCGAACTTGGCCGAAACAGCGCAAGTCGTGCCCGGTTCCAGGAATACCTGCCAGCCCGTGGCAGAGGCGATCTGCTCCAGCAGCGGGATGAGTTTGCCCGATTTGATGTCCGCGCTGACCCGATTTCGGTTGGTCTCCCAGTTCAGTGTGTTGGCGCCCCAGGCAGGGACCGCGGCGAGCAACGCCATCGCGACCCACAAAGTCGCCCGGACCCGGCCTCCGCCGCCCAGCCCAAAAAGGACGCCGCCGCGCCGGGCGCATTTCAATGCGAGTTGCAATGCAATTCCCGGCGCTTCAGACTTCGCGCCCAACCACCGCTGGATGAAGTTCGACATGCTCGCCTAATCAGACTGGTTTTCGGAGTCGGCCATTCAACACTCTACACCTGCTGCACTTAATATACACTCCATAGTGCACAAAGTTCCGGTTTTTCTCACGCCTAATGCGGGCGCCAGTGCGCCTGCCCCAAGAGCGCCAGCCACCGCCGGCAGACCTGCCGATCAGGATGTTTGCGCCTGACGCGCGGGACATCCCGGCATCCGTCAGTCCAGAAGCGGCATTGGCGCCTCAGAAGCTGGGAATTTGGAACAATCGGTAGAATTGCACCGGCGCGTTGTTTGTCCCGGTGTATCTGAATTGTAGCGGCACGCCGTTGGTCAGGAGGCTGTTTGTGGAAATGCGCGTCCAGCTCTTGAGATCAGTCGAGACTTCGATTTGGCAGTCGAGGATCGGACCCGCGACACCATCCAGCGTTACCGCATGATTGGCGGCGGCCCAGTCGGTGAGCATCGGCGGCCCACCAAACGTTGCCCCCAGGCGGTAGAAGCGCACAGGAAAAGCCGCCGCGTTGGTATCGGAGAGTTGCAGAACCACCGTGTCGGCCGAGACACTGTTCGTGGCGAACACCGTCTTCCAGTTTATCAGATTGGTCGAGGCCTGCACGCCGCAAGTGAAGGCCGCCGCATAGGCAAGCTGGGCCGAACCATTGGTGGCGAAGGTAATGGCCAGCGACGGGAAGGCCAGAAAGTTCAAGCCACTGGTGTCCGAAGTCAGCGTAAAGGTTTGGGCGGCAGGGGCAAACGCGTAGCCGCTCAATGACGGAGTCACTATCACCGTTGTGCCCTCCGGCAAATTACGATTGGTGTAATAGCCGTTGGCGTCAGTAATAGTAGTGTTCGTTCCCACGGTCACTTTGACGCCCGGCAGCCCGGTGGTGCCCTGTAAGACCTGGCCGCTTAGGGTAAGGAGGGCAATAGCGGCGAAGTTCACTCCGTTTGCATCGGCGGCAGACAGCGTCACAGTATTCGTTGCCGGCTCGAACTGGAAGTTCGGCGAAGAAGCTGTAACGGGGTAAACGCCTGCACACACGTAGGAGAAGGCGTAATTCCCGTCCGCACCGGTCACATAGGTTTGGCCCGCGGCGCTAACCGTCACGTTGCTCAGGCCGACGCCACCCAGGGTGACCTGGCCCCGGATCGAAAACGCGCTGCCCCCGGCAAGCTCGAAGTCCAGACCATCGTCGTTAGGCCCCACGGTTGTGGAACTCGACGGGGGATAGAATTGATAGCAGGCACTTGAGGGAGTCACAAAATATGTGCCGGGGCAAAGGTTGGGGAAGGTGTAGGTGCCGTTGGTAGTCGTCACCACATTCGTCGTGTTCGCGCCCACAATGCTGACGCTGACGGCAGGTCCCGGAGTCATGCTCCTGAGCGTTCCGCTGATCCGATACGTGCCGGGAGTCGCCACAAAATCGACGCCGTTGGTGGTTTGCGCGGACGCAACCATCACCGACTGCGCATTGAAGCAATAATTGCTGAGCAATGGGATAACCACATAGGTGCCAGGGCAAAGGTCGGAAAGCACATAGTTGCCGTTGGCGTCGGTTATATTCGTGCCGGCTCCCGTCGCGGTCACCTGCACGTTGCTCAGGCCTTGCACGCCGTCCGTGACCTGCCCGCGAATCCGGGAGAGATCATTGCTGTAGGTGATGAAGTTCACCCCGCTGGCGTTCGGGCCGAGAGCCACCGGGACGAAAGCCGGATTGAAGAGCCGACAGCCTTGGTTGGGGATAACGCTATAGCTGCCGGGACATAGGCCGGAAAGAACATAGTTACCGTTGGCGTCGGTGTTGGTCGTCTGATTCCCGGCTTGGACCGGCACCCCCGCTACCCCGATGCCGCCATCCGTAATGCGGCCGCTAATGGTGTAAACATCCGGGGACGCGGAAAAGTCCAGGCCGCTCGCATTGCCTGGCGCTACCACCGCTAGCTGGCTGCCCGGATTGAACCTGTAGCAGCTTCCGGACGGCGCGACAGTATAAGAGCCGGCGCAGAGGTTGGAGATCACATACAAGCCGTTGGCGTCGGTCACCGCCGAATTGGTTCCGCCCGCGCTCACGGCTATACCGTCCACCCCCGCCACGCCGTTGGTGAGGTGTCCGCTAATGGTATATGCGTCACGCAGCGCAACGAAATCTGTCCCGTTGGCGTTGTTCGGCCCCAGCGTCACCGTGCGGGCCGGCAGGTTAAGATGATAGCAACCCGGTGCGGTTGGCGTTACCACGTAGGTGCCGGGGGGAAGGTTGCCCACCAGATAGAGCCCGCTGGCGCTGGTGGCAACATTGGTCGCGATGGGGCCGCTGATCGCCACGGAAATCGCGCCCAATCCCGGGCCGTTGGTGCCTTGTGTCACCGACCCGCTGATGCCAAACACCTGCACGGCGGTGAAGTTGACGGCGGCGGCGTCGGGGGGCACGAGGATCGAGTTGGTGGGCGGCTGAAACTGATACCCCGCCTGCGAGGGCACGACGAAGTAGAAGCCGGCACAAAGGTTGGAGACACCATAGACCCCGGCGCCGCTGGTTGCTGTGACCGTGCCATTGGTCCCGGTCACAGTCACCGTGACACCGGCCGGCCCATTGGCAATCGTCCCGCTGACGGAATGATAGTCGTTGGTGGCGAAGAAGTTCACACCGAGGACGTTGGTCGGCCCAACGCTGACGGTGACAGTTGGAGGGCCGAAAAGGTAACAGGCCAGCGAGGGTATGACAGTATATGCGTTGGTCGAAAAGCCGGAGAGGATGAAATCGCCGTTCCCGTCGGTAAGGACCGAGTTGGTGCCGGCTGAAACCGTAACGCCGCTCAATCCGTTGGTGCCAGTCACGTCGAACACTTGGCCGCTGATCGTGAAGGGATAGACCACCAGCAGGGCGGTGAGACTGGTCACGGAGCCGTAGTTGTTGGCAAGGACCACATCGTAACTTCCAGTGTTAGTCGCCTGACCACCGCTTACGGTATAAGCAGACAAAGTGGCGCCGGAGATGTTAGCCCCATCGAACTGCCACTGGTAAGTCAGCGAGTCGCCGAGAGCGACTACCGTGAACGTGGCATTGCTGCCTTGGGCAATCGTCTGGCTTTGGGGCTGAGTCAGGATGGCTGGCAGGGTCACCAGTTCGTAGGCGCCAATGTCAGATAAGCCACCCTGAGGTTGCGGACGGGGTACCCCGCGCTGGTCAATCGCGGGGCCGGCGCTCGGGGGAATCTGGTCAATGGCCGGGCTGGTATTGGTCAGGAACGCCAGGGTCAACGTCGGACCGCCATTGTTGGCCAAAGTCGTGCTAAGTTGGGGATCGGTGTTGTTAAGGCTGGTACCGCTCAGACTGGGCGTGCCGTCGGAGCTGATGTTGTAGCCGCCATCGGTGATCCGGCTCGCGCTCGTATCGTAGGCATTGCCCCCGGCAGCATTGGTCGCGAGGATCGAATTCGCCAAAAGCAGGGAACCGGAGCCCTGGGCGATATCGCCGCCCGCTCCCACCCCCATCGAGCCGTTGTTTCCGGCAAACCTCCCGGTGCCCGCCAGGCCGTTCGTGCCGCCCACCCCGCCACAACCGTAGAAAGTGCAGTTTACCACGAAGACGCTGCCGCCATTATACAAGCCGCCTCCGAGGCCGTTGCCGCCGTTGCCGCCGTTGCCCCCGCTCGCTAACGTGCTGGTTCCGCTGCCACCGCCACCTCCATTGCCGCCCGTCACCTGATTGTTGCAGAAAGTGCAATTCGTTAGGAACCCCGTGTTCACGCTGTACAAGCCGCCCCCCAAGCTGTTCGCACCCGGGGCACCCGAAATCCCGTTGCCATTCGAATCGGTTCCGCCCGGGGCGCTGTCCCCCCCTTGGCCGACGTTGCCGGAGAAGGTGCAGCCCAGGATGACCGCATAATTCGCGCTATACACCGCCGCGCCCGATCCCTCCATCCCGGCGCCGCCCGTGCCCGCAGAACCCGCAAAGCGGCCCGTGCCATTGGTGCCGCCAGCGCCGCCGGTGCCGCCGGAAACACTGTTCCCGAGGAATGTGCAATTGCTCAACGAGAGGTTCCCTGCGCTGTAAATCGCCCCGCCGTCGCTGGGCGCGCCAGCGCCGCCGCCGCCGCCGTTCCCGCCGCGCGACAACGTCCCGCTGCCATTCCCGCCACCGCCGCCAGCGCCGCCGCTGCCTCCAACGGCGCTATTGGTTAGGAACTGGCACCCCAGCGCTGTCAGGCTCCCCAAATTGTAGATCGCCCCACCGAAAGCCGATCCGCCGCCCGTGCCATCACCGCCGTTTCCCCCGTTAACCCCGCCGCTTGAGCCGACGGCGCCAGCCGCCCCATTCGCTCCAGTGGCAAGGTTGCCGGTGAATGTGCAATTCGTCAGCACCACCGTCGCCCCCGGGCTGATGTAGATGCCGCCGCCGTTGGGGTCCTGCCCGCCAGATATGGTCAGCCCGCTCAGGGTGAAATTCGTGACGCCTGGCAGGACGGTGAAAAGCCGCACGAGATTGTTGCCGGAAATCGTCACATTATTTGTGCCGGCGTCGAGGGTGACGTTGTTCGAGATCGTCAGCGTGTTCGTCAAGATAATCGTCGTGCAGTTCGAGAGCGCGAAATAGCCACCTTGCTGCACCGCGGCTAGGAATTGATCCAACTGTGCACAGTTGTTGGTCAGGAGGACATCGACGCTAAATGCCTGGGTCGCGCTCAGCGAGGTACCCGCCTCAGTGACGATCACCTGCAGGTTGTCATAATGGCCTCCGACCGTAGGCGTCCATTGGAAAAGGCCGCTTGTTGAATTAATGGTGGTGATGGTCGCGCCCGCGGCCGCAGCAACCGGATCGAGACTGAACGTGAGCGCATTAGCCGAACCATCCGTATTCGTAGCAAAGGCCGTGAACCTAAGCGTCGTGCCTAACGTGATGTTCGTCGCGGTGCTGAACGGCAAGGCGAGATAAGGCGGAGTGCCCGCCGTCGTGCTGTTTGTGACGGTCACGGTGAAGCTCGTGGCAGCAAAGTTAATCGTGTCGAACTGACTGACGGCGACAGTGAAGGTCACGACCTGGGCTGCGGTAGGAGTCCAACTGAAGGTGGTGGTGCCCTGTGGATCGGTATTTGTTGGAGAAATGCTCGCAGTGGTGGGATTACCAGTGAGCGACCAAAATAGCACGCTCGTACCGGTGGTAGTGTTCGTGACAGAGATTGGAATTGAGATCGGCGTGCCTACCAGGACGCTTATATTGTCGATGGGATTGATGCCAAATACCTGACCATCCGCGTGCAGGGGCGCCCAAACCAACAGCCCGCCAAGCACAAGCGGCATTGGGAGCCAAATTGCTCTGACCCGCTTCCGCAGTTGCCGAAGGAGCTCGCGCTCCGCAGTTGCCTGGCGCCGGTCGCTCATAGACTAATAATCTCTTGAACTCATTAAAGGTGCGTGCTTAAGCAACTCAAGTAGCCGCTTTAGCTGCAGCTCTGCCGCGCTGTCCTCCACGCGACTCTCACGGTTGCTCCACCTTGTCCGCCTGCTTGAGGCGTTTCTGCTCCTCATCCCGTATTTCTTTTTCCATCCCCCGCACTCCCGGCATCTTGTTCTTTTCCGCCACCGCCGCCAGCGCCGCAATCTCCGGCGTCGGCAGCACCGTCGGGCGAATCAGCACGATGAGTTCGCTGCGCGTCTCGTCCTTGTGCGAGCTCCGGAACAGATTGCCCAAGATAGGAATGTCCATCAGCAACGGAACCCCCGAAGCGTTGTTGTTCTTATCCGTCTCGATCAATCCACCCAGAATAATCGTGTCGTGGTCCCGCACCGAGATCTTGGCCTGGGCCTCCTTCGAGCTCGTGATCGGCACGTCGCCCACGTTCTGAATCGTCACGTTGCCCTCGAAGCTGTCAATCTTTGTGTGGATATCCATCACCACCAGACCGTCCGGATTGATCAGGGGCGTCACCTCGATCGTCACGCCAATCTGCAGTTGTTGGATCGAAGAATACCCGCCATAACCCCCGCCACCGTAATAGCTGGAGGTGGGATAGGGCCGCGATTCACCCACGAACAGACTGGCCGGCTCGTTGTGCGACGTCTGGATTCGCGGGCGCTGCAGGATCTTGGCCCGGCTGTTCGCCGCCGCCGCCGTCAACGACACATCCAGGTCCTGGCCAAAACTGGCCAGGTAACTGAACCCGCTGGGAAGGCTGCTGGCAGCGTTGGTCGCCGCACTGACGAGCGGACTTTGTGAAAGAGTGTTGCCGTTGTTGATGGCGCCGAGGCCCTTGAAATAGTTGCCGCCGTGGGGCTGCTGCTCAAGATAACTAACGCCCAGGTCGCGGCTGTCGGTCAGCGTCACGGAGATGATGGCCGCCTCAATCAGCACCTGCGCTAGCACCACGTCCAGCTTGGCCACGATCTCCTTGATCGTCTTCATGTCGTCCTTCCCGGCGTAGATCAGCAGGGAATTGGTCCGCTCGTCCGAGATGATCTTGGTCTGGCCCAGCACCTGAATCTCTCCGCTCTGCGTGGCGCGGCTGATGATGCCCTGCAGCCGTTGGGAAAAGGAACTGCCGGCCGCGCCGGCGGGAGTCGTACCGGTTGCCGTGGACTGCATGCCCATCCCGGGCGCAGCTTGCCCCGGATAGCCGCCGGTCGCACCCACGCCGCTCCGGTTCATTCCGGTCGTCCGGCTGCTCCGCGAGCCAGTGGTCCCGGTCCCGCCCATCGT
>Ga0181518_10004632_pt1 | contig 12181 bp, 9 predicted proteins | sample PEATcosm2014_Bin_28_FD_119751 | JGI IMG/M metagenome (GOLD analysis project Ga0181518, IMG submission 119751) | Peatland microbial communities from MTU Mesocosm Facility, Houghton, MI, USA - PEATcosm2014_Bin01_60_metaG | ecosystem: Environmental > Terrestrial > Soil > Wetlands > Peat | place... | reverse complement strand
GGGATCAACCACCAGGCCTGGTTCCTCACCCTCGAGCACCAAGGCGCCGACTTGTACCCCCGGCTGCGCGCCCGCCTCGACGACCCGGAGACGCTCGCGCTCGAGCCTGTGCGTTTCGAGCTCATGCGTCGCTTCGGCTACTTCGTGACCGAGTCCAGTGGCCATGCATCCGAGTATCTGCCTTATTTCCGCAAGCGGCCCGACCTCCTCGCCTCGTTGGTGGAGACCTTCGAGTCGGCAGGGTCCGACTACTCGGCGTGGTTCGGCTACGGCCACACCGGTGGCGACGTCGCCGCCAGGCGACTCGAAGAGCCGGCCTACGAGCAGGAGGTCGCCCGCCAGATCGCCGGCACCGAGCCCATCGAGCTACGGCGTTCGGACGAGTACGGCGCCCTCATCATCAATGCCGAGCAGACCGGCACTCTTCTTCGCATCAACGGCAACGTGCCCAATGACAACCTGATCACTAACCTGCCTGCCGGGGCGTGCGTCGAGGTCCCCTGCCTGGTGGACCGTGGGGGAGTGCACCCCTGTGTCGTGGGAGCCCTCCCCCCTCAGCTGGCGGCTTTGAACCGGAGCAACATCGCCGTGCAGGAGCTCGTCGTCAAGGGCCACCTCGAAGGGGACAAGGAGGCCATCTACCAGGCAGTGGCACTCGATCCGCTCACCGCCGCGGTCTGTTCCCTGGACGAGATATGGCAGATGACCGACGACATGTTCGCGGCAAACGAACGTTGGTTCCCGCAATTCGCGTAGGAGCGCTTCTGGGTCCTCCAACCACACGGAGAACCCATGCGGATGTACGAGTCACCGGGTTCCCTTGTTGCGATGCGCGGTCACAGTGGTGCACCGGTGGACCCCCAGCCGCGAGAGCCGAGGCGTTTGGCGCGCAGTGAACCTATGGCGCCCACGACACGGTGGCGGCGCTGCTCATGGCCGCGAGCGGTTTCCCGTTCACCGTCAGCGGCGCGGAGGCGACTTCTTCCAGTGTGGGAGCCTCTGTCCCCCCCAGCTTGATGTGCCCGGCCTGGTAGGCGAGATCTCCGCCTGCCGCAGTGGCCACCAACGCGCCGTTCTTCTCGCCGGTCAGCACTCCCCGAGGGGACACCCAGAGCACCGCGGTGCGCATCGCGCTCTTTTGAGTGCAGTCGATCATGGTGGCATCGAGCGTGTCCTTCGGGTCGAAGACGAACGATTCCACTCGCCAACGCGGCCCCGCTGGCAGGGAGGCCTGCCTGATCGTGCCCATCTCCTCGTTGACCACGAATATTCGCGATGCAGGCCCAATGCCACACCCGTCGGTGTGGTCGCCAAGCTCAGCAGCAAAGACGTTGCCGTCGGGCGAGACGGCTGTCACCTCGTAGGGAGGCCCGCTCGAGGTGGGTTTGGGCAGCGCCTGCAGCTTGGTCACCGCACCGCTGAGGCTGACACGCCACAGCTGGGTGCCGGACTTTATGTCCGGCCCCATGACGAAGCCACCCGAATAGCCCACGACGTTGTCGCTCGTGGGGACCGCCACCGACCGGTGGCTCACAGGTCCGTCGACCTTGTACGTAGTGAGCGTCGAAGGCGAGCTCAGATCCGCGCCGGGCACAAGCAGTGCCAGCCCGGAACCGCTCACGGACAAACCCTCGGAGTACTGGACCTGGATGCGCCACGACCTTCGCCGGTGAGTAACGGTGTCGTACCAGCCGATCGCTCCCCGGCCGGTGGTCAGGTTGCTTTGCTCCCAGCCAAGGTAGCGCCCGCTGGCAGACCACTGGAAGTCCGTCACGATCATCTGCTTGGCCGTGCCGCTCACGCCGACCGGCCCAATTGCTGTGGTCGCGCCGTCTTGCACCAGCGTCAGCTTGCCCCCTGCAAGTACCGCGAGCGCAGGAACATGTCTTGCGGCGAGCGCCTGAACGCTCTGGGCCGCACCGGTGCCCGGCAGCAGAGCGAGAACAAGCGCGGCGCCTGCTACGCCTGTGACAGCGCAGCACGCCGCAGTGGCCCAGCGTGTGGGGAAGAAACGTGTCAGGTTCACGCCCGCAGTCATATCAGGACCGCGCTCCCGTATCAATGCCGTTGGCCTACGAGGCCGGCGCACACGCTTGTCGAGCGGCCTTTGGCCAGAGACGCTCCAACAGCGCACCGTGCCAACTGGTTGAATCGCAGCGCGGGTGTCGGCGGGGGGATCAGTTCAGGCTGCGATGTAGGGGATCGTCTGTGGTCCGTCAGGAAGCACACACACGCGCGCGCCGGGACCGGCGCGACGCAATGCCCGAGCAACGAACGTGGCAATGTCCCCGGCCGGTTCCAGACCCACTTCGACCAGGTCGGCATCGGAGATGCCGCTGGCGTGGACGGCGACTCGAGCCGCGCAGAGGATCTTCGCTTGGATCTGGGCTTGCCACTGATCGGCCACCGTCTCCGCGCCGCTCTCGATGCTGTCCAGCAGCGCGGCAGGCGTGCCTCGCGAGGAGAGCAAGTGACGATATGAGCCCTGCTCGGGGAATCCGTCGCGACACTCAGCGGCGCAGACTATCTGGCCACCGGGCACGACGATCTGGGCGGCCGCCGACATGCCCTTGACAGCTTGGTAGAGGTTCTGATCAAGGGGAAACCCGGAGTTGGTCGTGAGAACCACCTGAAAGGGGGCCTCAACGGGGACCATGGCGATCCGGCGGGCAAGCGTCGCGGCTGCACGATGCATGGCGAGGAGCTCGCCCCCGAATGCGGCGACGATGTCGCGTTGGCGGTTCAGAACCACGTCGAGGGCGAAGTTGACCCCGGCTGCGGTGGCGATGGCCTGCACGTCCGACTGGATGGGGTTGCCGTCAATGACCCCCCAACGCGCCAAGGGATGGCCGATGCGCTTGGAATCGTGAAGTACGAGCACCGTCTCGAGGCCTGCAAGACCCGGTGCCACCATCTTGGGACCTCCGGAGAACCCGGCGAACATGTGCGGCTCGACGAATCCTGTTGTGACGCGCACGTCCGCCGCCAGCCATTCGCTGTTGATCCAGACGGGCACGTCTTCGCCCAGCCTGCCGAGTGGGGTGAGCCCGGCGGGGTCCCTGCAGTCGTGGTTGACGACCCGCACCGCTCTGACGAGGTCGGCTCCCAACATGGAGTCGATCTCGTCAGGCGTGTTTGGCCGGTGCGTGCCCGTGGCCACCACCACGACGACGTCCGAGAGGTCCACGACCCCCTCGAGCTGCTCCAGGATTGCGCCCACGACCAGCACCCGCGGTTGGGGCCGGGTCCCGTCGCACACCGAGATGGCCACACTCTGGCCTTTTCGCACGAGCCTGCGCAGTGGCGGACCGGCATCCGGTCGCGTCAAGGCTTCCGCCAACGTCGCATGGGGATCATGCACTGCAGGATGACGGCGAGGCTCGATCACGACCGTGGACGAGGTGGGGAGCTCCACGCTCAGACCGTGATCGCCGTAAGCCAGATCCACTCTCATGAGGCCATTCCTAGTCGTTCGACACGACGCAGGAGCCGAATTGTTCTCCGGAGGACTGACGACTTCCGCGTCCCGGTACCGTCGAAGCAGCCGAGTCGTCTACTGCAAACAAGAGGAGAAGCAGACATGCCCAAACGTGATAGTGCCCCCATCGGATCGCCATGCTGGACCGATCTTTGGACCTCCGACGTCGAAGGCAGCCGCAGGTTCTACAGCGAACTGTTCGGCTGGGAGGCCCAGGAACCGAGTCCGGAGTTCGGCGGCTACTTCATGTTCACCAGCAAGGGCGTTCCCGTGGCAGGCGCCATGGGCGACATGGGCGAGATGCCGGCCAACAACGTCTGGAAGATCTATTTGGACACCGACGACATCGTGAGGACCATCGCAGCGGCCGAGCTCGCAGGTGCCCAGATCGTGTCTCCTCCGACGGCCGTAGCCGACCTCGGCATCCAGTCGGTGCTCGTCGATCCGACCGGCGCTCACCTCGGCGCCTGGCAAGCCGGTACTTTTCAAGGGTTCGCGGTCTTGAACGAGCACGGCACCCCGAGCTGGTTCGAGCTGCACACTCGGGACTACCCTGCCGCGGTCGCCTTTTACCGCTCGGTGTTCCGCTGGAACACGGACACCGTCGGCGACAGCGACGAGTTCCGCTATACGACCATGCGTGATCCCTCCGGCGAGGGCGAGTGGGCGGGCATCATGGACGCCACGGCCTTCCTCCCCGAGGACGTACCGGCTCACTGGTCCGTCTACTGGGAGGTCGACGACGCCGACGCGACCGTCGCCAAGGTCAAGGTCCTCGGCGGCTCGGTCGTGATGGACGTCGAGGACACCCACTACGGTCGGCTTGCCACCGTGACGGACCCCGTTGGCGCCCAGTTCAAACTGCGCACGCCGCCCAACCGTTAGGCGGATTCTGGTTCACAGCTGCTGAGGCGGCCAGGAGCGCCGGAGCTCGACTGCTGGTGCCGTTGCGACATGGCGTGTGGGCGTTCGACCTCAAGTCCGAATGGCCTCGGCGATGGAGCGTTCCCAGTGAGCGAGGAACGACGGGTAGTTCGTCGCGAACCGGTCGAGCTCAGCGTTCGCCTCGCTGCTGAGTGCCGTGAGGTCGTAACTGACCGTCGCCTTGGTCCCGTTTGGCGAGGCTTCGCAGGTGACGGTGACGAGTCCACAACGCTCTTGCGGTGTCGCGACTGCGTACTCGATCGAGTGGCCAGCTTCGCAGCCAACCACCGTCCATATCGACTCTCGGCCACGATGAACGGTCCGAAAGACGGTTCCTGGATCGGTTTCGCCTGTGCCCGGGCTTGGGAAGCTGGGATCCCAGCCATGCGCCCAGGTCCGCTCACCGCTCGGGGTGAACATGACGAAGGCTTGCTCTGGTGGAAGAGCGACCTCGACCGTGCCGGTCAAGCGCACGCGTCTACACACGACGGTGCTCATCGAACATGGCCCCCCTTTTCGTCTGCTTCGCGCAGGTGGTGGCTGTCTGCGGCCGTCAAGTTCAAGCCGTAGACCGCTTTGAGCCTCTCGACGGTGGCGATGGTCGCGTCGTCGAACGGCGGCTTCTGCTCGAACGCGTGGAGCACGATGCCTTCGAGCAGGTCTCCGAGGGAGAGGTCCAGGTACTCTGCGAGCCCCTTTAGGACCTTCAACAGCCGACGCTCCATGCGGACACCCGATTGAACTCGCTCTACTGTTACCATAGTACCATGGTACACTACCAGTGATCGACCTACTTCGGTAGGTTCAATGAGCATGAATCCCCACGCGCCGAAGCCCGACGACGCCGTCGGTGCTACCGCCCTGGCCGCCAACCCCTACGGTTACTACGACCCCAGCACCCGGGAGTACGTGATCACCCGCCCGGACACGCCCGCGCCCTGGATCAACTACCTGGGACAGGGGCGCTACGGCGGCATCATCTCCAACACCGCCGGTGGGTTCTCCTTTGACCGCGATCCTCGTAACCGCAGGGTGAGCCGCTACCGCTACAACTCGCTCCCGCCGGACCAGCCGGGTCGCTATGTGTATCTCCGCCGAAAGGACACCGGTGAGTACTGGGGCGCGACCTGGCAGCCGGTGCGGGTCCCTTTGGACAGCTACGAGTGCCGTCACGGCGCCGGCTACACGAAGATCACCACCGAGCGAAAGGGCACCTGGGCCGAGATCTTGTACTTCGTGCCTCCCACGCCGCCTGACGACCCGTGCCCTGCAGAACTGTGGGTGCTCCGGCTGGCCAACAACTCCCAGAGCACGCAGGTGATCCAGGTCTTCAGCTATGTGGAGCTGAGCTTCACAGACGCCTCCAGTGACATGCACAACCTCGACTGGAGCCAGCACATTCTGAGCTCTCGCTATGACGAGGGGCGTCATGCCATCGTGGCGGGGACCAGGTTCTCCCCGACCACCCAGTTCTTCGCCTCGGACCGTCCCCCGCTCGGCTACGACTGCGATCGAGAGGCGTTCGTGGGCCCGTACCGGGGACTGGAAGCCCCGGCCGCCGTGGTCGCGGGCAGCCCGAGTGGGAGCGAGGCTCCCCGCGGCAACAACATCGGGTCGCTCTACCATGAGCTCTGCCTGGAGCCCGGGGAAGAAGCCAGGATCGTCTATGTGCTGGGGATCACTGACACTCCCGGTGACATCACCGCAGTCACGGAGCGCTACCGTGACCCAGCTGAGGTGGGGCTTGCCCTCGAGGCCCTCCGCCGTGACTGGGAGGCCTACTTCGAGGCTTTCAGCGTGCAGACCCCGGACGCTGACACCACCGCCATGCTCAACTGTTGGAGCCCACGGCAATGCCGCACCGCCCTGCACTGGTCACGTTTCGTGTCGGGGTACGAGACCGGCCTGGGACGGGGGATCGGTACTCGCGACACAGCCCAGGACGCGTTGGGAGTGGTTCACGCCGCCCCGGGTGAAGTCGGCTCCCGCATGGAGCAGCTGTGGGGGGTGCAGTTCGCGGACGGTCACACGTGGCACCAGTTCTTCCCTCTCACCGGCGAAGGCGGCCCAGGTCTGGCCGCCGAAAGGCCGACTTGGCCCCAGTGGTTCTGCGACGACCACCTGTGGCTGGTCATAGCCACCTGCGCCTACCTGAAGGAGACCGGCGACTACGGGTACATGGAACGACGGGTTGCCTACGCGCAAGAAGAGGCGGTCGGCTCCCGGCGCACCGGTCAATACAGCAACGAGCCGGGCCACGCGGGGACCGACGACACGATCTGGGGGCACATGATGGCCGCCCTGGGCTTCACCCTTGCCAATCGTGGCCCGCACGGTCTGCCGAGGTCTGGCTTTTCCGACTGGGACGACACCTTGAACGTCGACCACGGCTCGGGCTTGGCCGAGAGCGTCTGGTGTGCCATGCAATTCTGCCGGGCGGTGCTGGACGTGGCGGAGCTGGCGGACTATCTCGGGCGCCCGGAGGAGGCGGCGCGCTTTCGAGGCCTGCACCACGAGATGGCGGACACCGTCAACGCCTGTGCCTGGGATGGGTCCTGGTACGCGCGCTGCTTCGACGACGACGGCAGGCTCGTCGGGGTGTCATCGGAGGCTCGCCACCGCATCAACCTGATCCCGCAGAGCTGGTGCGTGATCGGCGAGGTTGCCCCGCTCGAGCGGGCCAAGCTCGCCATGGCCTCGGCTCACGACCTCCTGGGAACGCCGTATGGGCCCAGCTTGATGTGGCCCCCGTACGACGGCGGCGACCCGCGGGTGGACGGGACGAGCACGTTCCCGCCAGGTGCCAAGGAGAATGGCGGGATCTTCTGCCACGCCGCTGCGTGGTCGGTCGTCGCCGCCGCCCAGCTGGGCGACGGCGACCGGGCCTATGAGTACTACCGCCAGCTTCTCCCCTTGTCCCGGCCTGATGTCGAGCGGTCGGTGGTGGAGCCCTACGTCTATTGCCAGAACATCTGCGGGCCTGCCCATCCCCAGTACGGCTTGGGGCGCAACGCCTGGCTTACCGGCGCGGCGGCCTGGATGTACGTCGCAGTCACCCAGTGGATCCTGGGTATCAGGCCCACCCATGGCGGGCTTCGAATAGCACCGGCGATCCCGTCTGCCTGGCCCGGGTTCTCCGCAAGGCGCTTGTTCAGGGGTACCTGGTACGACATCACTGTTACGAGGCAGGGCCCCGGTAGCGGGGTTTCCCTCACGGTGGACGGCAAGCCGGTCCCGGGAGACGTGGCGGCACTGCCGGCACCGGGGACCTCACAGGTTGTGGTGCTGGCAGCCCTGGGTGAACTAGCGGTTTCACCAAGCACGCGGACATCAACACAGCTCGCAACGCCGCAGGGGCGGGCTGGCCCAAGGGTGTAACTACTATCGTCTCGGGCTAGCCAACCGAACGGCGCCCGCCAGCCGAGACAGAAACGGAAGATGACCCATCGTGACGCGCTACCTTGCTGTCGACAACCGCTACGACTCCATGACCTACCGTCGCTGCGGACGCAGCGGCCTGCTGCTGCCCGCGGTGTCGCTCGGGCTCTGGCAGAACTTCGGCGACGAACGCCCGCTCGACACTCAGCGCGCGATCTTGCGCAGGGCCTTCGACCTGGGCATCACCCACTTCGACCTTGCCAATAACTACGGGCCGCCGTACGGCAGCGCCGAGTCCAACTTTGGCCGGATCCTCCACTCCGACTTCCGTGACCACCGCGATGAGCTGGTCATCTCGACCAAGGCGGGTTGGGACATGTGGCCTGGCCCCTACGGCGATCTCGGCTCGCGCAAGTACTTGCTCGCCAGCTTGGATCAGAGCCTTGGCCGTATGGGCGTCGACTACGTCGACATCTTCTACCACCATCACTTCGACCCCGACACCCCCCTCGAAGAGAGCGTTGGTGCGCTCCACGCGGCGGTTCAACAGGGCAAGGCCCTCTACGTCGGGATCTCCTCTTACTCCGGTCAGCGCACCCGGGAGGCCATCGCGATCCTCAGCCGGCTCGGCACCCCGCTTCTCATCCACCAGCCTTCTTACTCGCTGCTCAACCGATGGATCGAAGAGGACCTTCTCGACGTGCTCGGGAGCGAAGGCGTAGGGTGCATCGCCTTTTCACCGCTAGCACAAGGTCTTCTCACCGACCGATACCTCACCGGCGTCCCCGAAGGTTCGCGCGCCTCGAGGGATGGTTCGCTGTCGCGTGAGATGCTCAACGACGAGAACCTGGCCCGCGTGCGTGCTCTGCACGCCATCGCGCAACGACGCGGACAGAGCTTGGCCCAGATGGCCATCGCCTGGGTCCTGCGCGACGCGCGTGTCACCTCAGTGTTGATCGGAGCGAGCAGCGTCACCCAGCTGGAGCAGAACGTCGCGGCACTCGACCACCTCGGTCTCTCCGCCGACGAGCTCGCCGAGATCGACCGGCACGCCGTCGAAAGTGGCGTCGACTTGTGGCGGACTCGTGCCACCAGCTGAACCAGACGCAGGGTACCCAGCCGGGGGCCGTGAGGTGTCAGTCACGCCCGGCTGTCGAGGAGATCGCCGCGCCGAGGGCGACGGTTACCTGATCGCGGCGTAGTGTTCGAGGTCGGCGAGCAGATGATCTTTGGCGCCGGACGGCAGCCACGAGATCTCGATCGCGTTGCGTTGCAGCTGCACGAGCTCGGCCGGCCCGAGACCTGCGGCCTCCTGCAAGGCGACGAGGTTGTCGGTGAGGTAACCCCCGAAGTACGCCGGATCGTCGGAGTTCACGGTGACCCGGATGCCGAGCTCGAGCAGCCGTTTGATCTCGGCTGCCTTGAGGTCGCCGGTCACCCACCTGTTGGATATCGGACATACCGTGAGCCCGAGCCCACGACGCCCGAGCTCGCTGGTGAGCTCCTCGCTCTCGAGGATGTTCACCCCGTGGTCGATCCGGTCCACTCCGATGACTTCGAGGCACTGGCGAATGTGCTCGACCGTGTTCTTCTGGTCCACGTCACAGTGCATCGTGATCTGATAGCCCTCCGACCGGGCGCGGGCGAACACCTCGGCGAACTTGGCCGGGGGGTTGTCCCGCTCGTCGGAGTCCAAGCCGACGCCGACGATCCACTCCCGGTAGGGCAGGGACTGCATCAAGGTCGCCATCGCGGACTCGTCCGAGTGGTCGCGCAGAAAGCACATGATCAGCTCGGCGCGCAGGCCCAGCTGTTGGCGTGCGGCAACGATCGCCCGTCGGAGCCCACCGACGATCGTGTCGAACGCGACGCCGCGGGAGGTATGTGCCTGGGGATCGAAGAACATCTCTACGTAGCGAACGTTCTCGTCGTGCGCCCGTCGAAGGTATGCCCACGCCAGGTCGTGGAAGTCGTCCGCTGTCACGAGCACCTGCATTGCCTCGTAGTAGCTGACCAGGAAGGAAGTGAGGTCGTTGAAGCGGTAGGACGCGCGCAGCTCGACGACATCTAGGTGGGCAAGCCGGATTCCGTTGCGCTCCGCGAGCGCAAACCTCAGCTCCGGTTCGAGCGTGCCCTCGATGTGCAGGTGCAACTCCACTTTGGGCAGGCCACGTATGAAACCAGCACTATCGGTCACGGCCTCACCGTACCCGCCCGAGTCGTACCGGGCACGATTGCATGGCGCCGACCGTGGCGACAGGTACTGGAGCAGAGGGCACCTCGATGGCTCTCGGCGCCAGGCCCGCCGCGCTGGTCGCGACAACGGTTCGCTATAAGATGCTCCGACCTGGCGGCACTGAGCGCTCCTGTGTGTCACGTTCTCCTTGCTGAGCCGTCTTACCTACGCACCTCGAAAGGCCTCGCCATGACCCGCAGTCGCTCGCTCCTGATCGGTGCCGTCTTGTTCGGTGCTCTGGCGATCCCGGCGGCCGGCGCGCACGCCGCTACGAGCCCGCGCACAGCCATAGGCTCCGACAGTTGGAAGAGCGCCGTGAGTGGCGTCTGGGGTCTGGCCGCCAACTGGACCAACGGGATCCCGACCTCCACCGACAACGTCTACATCACGGTTCCGGGCACCTACACCGTGACGCTTGCGCCGTGGAGCATCGGCACCGCCGATCCCAACAACAGCGGTGCAAACGTGAATTCGCTCACATTGGGCGAGGCAGGCGGGACGGGAACACAGACGCTGTTCATCGCCGGGCAGGGCAGCAGGTCGAACAGCAACGAACAGGTCAACACAGTTTCATTGGACGTTGCTGCCGCCAGCACCATCAGTGCTCACGGCAACCTCGTTCTTGACTCGACCAACGGCGGTTTGACCCTGCCGGGGAACCCATCCGGTGGTTACGCCGGAGTCTTCGGCGCAACCATTCTCAACCGTGGCAGCATCGAGACCGAGACTCAGGCTCCCAAGAACAAGTACGCGAATTTCACGCAATTCGAAGCCCCCTTGACCAACGAGGCGCGAGCGAGCGTGCGCGACGAATCAGGTCTCCTCGAGGCGACGGCGGTCACCAACGACGGCTCGTTCATCGTCGCACCGGGTGCCTCCTTGAGCGTCGTCCCGCTGCAGGGTGTCTACGCACAGCCGGCAAGTTTCACGAACGACGGACAGCTCGTCAACGACGGGGCGATCACGGCCGCTCAGGGAGCGGGAACCGTGACCTGGACCCAGGCTGGTGGTTCGATCAATGGCCACGAGGTGACACTGCAAAGTGGTGCGGCGCTCGTCGACAAAGCGGGAGCAGCCCAGTTCCTGATCAACTGGATAGCCGCCAAGATCTCCGGCACGATCCCTGCAGGCCAGAAGATCACAGTGGTGGGAGAGGCCTACAACTCCAATGGGGACAATTACAACGGCACTACTCTGGGATTGGTCGGCACAGTCGTCAATGACGGCACGCTCGTGCTCGACGCGCAAGGCTCGGGCAACAAGACCGGCGGCCCCGCGATCGTCACCGGCGGCTCGATCCGGAACAACGGCACGATCATGGCCGAGGTCCAGGACCCGTCGTGGACGGTCCAATATCAGGCCGGGCTCCAGAACACCCACGCGGGCGCGCTGACGGTGACGGGCGGCACTTTCAACGACGACGGTGGCTCTCCTGTGACCAACGACGGGACTGTGAAGATCGGCCCGCGAGCCTTGTACCTTCTTCAAGAAGGTGCGGCGTTCACCAACAAAAAGGACGGCACGATCGTGCCCCAGATCGCGAGCGCGAAGAGCTTCGGGCAGTTCCAGCTGATCTCTCCATGCTGTGCCGGACCGGGAAGGTTCACCGCCGGGGGCAGCCTTGACCCTGCGTTCGCGGGCCGAAACGTGCCAGCGGCCAACACCGAGTTCCCGCTGTTCCTGCTCTCGGGCGGGACATTCAAGGGCACCTTCGGCCGCCTCGCCAAGAGCTTCACTGCCGACTACGCCCACGAGTCTGCGAGCCCCGCCTTCGTCGGCGCCATCTTCGACGAGTCGAGCAAGAAATCAAGGGCTGGCTCCTCGACGATTCATGCGTCGTTGCTCGGCGGGCGTGTCGGCGCGCTCCAAGGGTTCTGACCAAGCGCCTGCCAGCAATAGATGGTCGAATGGGTCATCCGCCCGCCATCGCACCGATGACGAAGAAGGGCTCGACCCCGGACACGACGGCGTCGGGCAGAGGCGCGTCCGGGGACTCGTGGGACAGGTCGTCCTCGCAAGCAAAAAAGCGCACGAACGCGCGTCGAGTCTGGCGAACAGGGTCGCGGATGGTCCCCTGAAGCACCGGATAGGCCGCCTCGAGCGCGTCCAACAACGATCGCTGGGTGGGCGAGCCAGTGACCTCGAGCTCCACTTCGAGGCCGACT
>Ga0181518_10004628_pt1 | contig 12188 bp, 11 predicted proteins | sample PEATcosm2014_Bin_28_FD_119751 | JGI IMG/M metagenome (GOLD analysis project Ga0181518, IMG submission 119751) | Peatland microbial communities from MTU Mesocosm Facility, Houghton, MI, USA - PEATcosm2014_Bin01_60_metaG | ecosystem: Environmental > Terrestrial > Soil > Wetlands > Peat | place... | reverse complement strand
TCGCGACAGAGGTAATCCTCCAAGCGACAACAGGCCGAATACATGACCGCACCCGAACGCTTCGCAGAAAAGTCAGATTCCCTCTTGCAACGCGGGCGCCGTCCATACATGACCCATAGCGACCGTTTGCCACTGTCAATTGATGCACTGCGAAAGGTCTATTCGATCACGGCACCGGCGTCGTTGGTACGTCCGCCTGCCGACGCCTTTGCATAGCGACATCTGGATCAGACCAGGTTGATCGCAACGTCGATATTGCCGCGCGTTGCTTTGGAATACGGACAGATCTGGTGCGCTTCGTCCAGCAGGGCCTGGGCGACGTCGCGCTCGACACCAGGCAGGCTGACATTGAGGCGAGCGCGAAGGAAGTAACCCCCGTCTGCCAAGTTCAGATCCACTTCGGCGTCGATCGCCACGTCGGCCGGCAAAGTGATTTTCCTGTTGCGGGCCGCAAGCCCAATCGCGCTCTCGAAACACGCCGACCAGCCGGCGGCCAACAATTGCTCCGGATTGGTGCCGATGCGCGCCGAGCCGGGAGTCGAAAGCCTGACGTCGAGGCGGCCGTCGGAGCTGCGCGACACGCCGTTTTCCCGTCCGCCGGTGGTGTGAGTTTTGGCCGTGTACACGACTTTTCCAATGTGAGCCATGGCGCGATCTTTTCGAGTTGGGTGACGGTCGCTAGGGGTTCATGAGGCCGGTTACAGCTGAGTGCGTCCGCCGTCGACGGCGAGCTCGACGCCTGTGATGTAGGAGGCGTCGTCGGAGGCAAGGAATGCCACCGCTGTGGCGACTTCTTCCGGCTTGCCAAACCGCTTGGCCGGGATCTGCTGGAGCAGGGCCTTGCCGAGTTCCCGGGCATCGGCTTGCGAAAGGCCGAGCTTGCCGAAAAGAGGCGTTTCGATCACGCCGGGGCTGACAGCGTTGACGCGGATGTTCCGGCCGATCAGCTCGGAGGCAAGCGTCCGGGTGAGGTTGCGCAGCGCCGCCTTCGAAGCGGACACGGCTGACGTTCCGGCGACGCCGACTTCGTCGAACCACGATGTCGTGAAGATGATGGCCCCACCATCGCTCATCAGTGGCAGTGCCTTCTGGACGGTGAAGTAGGCGCCGCGGAAGTTGGCATCGACAATTTCATCGAAGATTTCCTCGCTCGTCTCCGCGACAGAGCCCAGTTTGGCGATGCCCGCATTCACGTAGAGGACGTGAATTTGTCCGTACTTCTCGCGCACCTGTTTGAACAGGGAGTCGAGATCGGCGGACTTCGTGACATCGGCGGCAATCGCGACACCATTCGCGTTAAGCTCTTTTTGAGCGTCGCCAACGGACCGCGAGTTGCGCCCGGTCACGACAACATTGGCGCCCTCCTTGATGAATTGTCTTGCGGCCGCCAGGCCGATTCCGCTCGTGCCGCCAGTGATGACGACGACTTTGTTCGTGAATCGGCTCATAGCATATCTCCTACTTTCGACGACGTTCCAGGCTGACGCCGATCAAAATCCGTCCACGTCGACGATAGCTTGGGCAAAGGCCTGCGGGGCTTCCTGAGGCAGATTGTGCCCGATGCCGCCCGTGATGACCCGGTATTGGTATTTACCCGAGAAAAGCTTGCGATAAGCCGTGTCGTCCGGATAGTGCGGCGCGCCATTGGCATCGCCTTCAAGGGTGATCGTCGGAACGGCGATGACCGGATTTTTGGCGAGCCTGTTTTCGAGATCTTCGTATTGCGGCTCGCCTTCAGCCAAACTCAGCCGAAAGCGGTAATTATGAATCACGATGGCGACGTAGTCCGGATTGTTGAATGAAGCCGCGGTGCGATCGAACGTGGCGTCATCGAAGTCCCACTTCGGCGAAGCGATCTGCCAAATGAGCTTGCCGAAATCGTGCCGGTATTTGTCGTAGCCGAGCACGCCGCGTTCGGTGGCAAAGTAATATTGGTACCACCATTGGAGCTCGGCCTTCGGCGGCAACGGCAGTTTGTTGGCTTCGCGGTTGGCGAGCAGATAACCACTGACGGACACCAATGCTTTGCAGCGCTCCGGCCAGAGCGCCGCGACGATGTCGGCCGTCCGCCCTCCCCAATCATAACCGCCGAAGATTGCCTTATCGATCTTGAGAGCATCCATCAAAGCGATCGTATCGACGGCCACCGCCGAAGGTTGGCCATTGCGAACCGTTGCACTTGAAAGAAAACGCGTCGTGCCGCAGCCACGCACATAGGGGACGATCACCCGGTAGCCCGCCGCAGCCAGCAGCGGGGCGACATCGACGTAGCTGTGAATGTCGTAGGGCCAGCCGTGCAGCAGAAAGACCGCGGGTCCGTCGGCGGGACCGGCTTCGGCATAGCCGACATTCAGAGTGCCGGCATCGATCTGCTTGAGCGGACCGAACGAGGTGTGCGTTCCCGGCTTGATTGCCGGCAGCTCCTTCGGATTTGCCTTGACGGCTTGTGCGTTTGCCGACCCGACCATGCCGAGCTGGGCCGCAGCAAAGGTCATGGCCGCAGCACCGAAAAAATGGCGGCGATGATGATCGATGTCTTCGGACATTTTGATCTTATCCATGGCGACTTTCCCTGGTTCGATGGTTGCTTAGCGGATCAGCCGAACGTGAACGAGAAAGCCTCAACGCCCGGATCGAGAAACTCGATTTCGAATTGTCGATCGACGATGGGCTGCGGTTGTCTGATCAGCTGGTACACCCGCTGTTCGGCAACTGTGCCGGCGCCTTGTTCGTCAACGTCAACTCCGTGAGCCGCGCCCGGTGGCTGTCCATCGATGAGAACGCGAAATCTCACGGATGTACCGGGTGCTGGCGGGCCCATGACGAGATTAAGATCGCGGGCGTGAAATCGATACGCGATACGCCCATCGGGCTTGTTCAGCGCGGTGGCTGGCCGCTTCACCGTCCAATCCCCGGACAGCGCCCAATCGTTCAGGTGCAGTTGCGCAGGAAGTGTGTAGACGCGAGGCTGGTCCGAGACCGCACCCCCCGGCGATGTGAAGTTCTGGGTGCGCCCGTACCCGACATAAGTTTCCGGGGACTTCAGGTCGTTCCAATCGGCGGCGGCTTCAATACCGCGGGCATCGACCGAAACTGGCTCATGACTGAAGCCGCTGACTCCCGCCTCGGTCAGTAATTGCTGAATGACCGTTTCCGACTCTTCGTAGCCGCCCTCGCCAAAATAATGATGTCGAACACGCCCCTTCGAATCGACGAAATACAACGCCGGCCATTCTTCGTTGTTAAAAGCTCGCCAAATGACATGCTCGTTGTCGACCGCGACCGGGTAATCGACCCGCATGTCTTTCACGGCCCGGCGGACGTTGTTCAGGTCTTTCTCAAATGCGAACTCCGGTGCGTGGACGCCGATCACCACCAAACCTTGATTGCGATATTTCTGGTCCCAGGCGCGGACATAGGGAAATGTGCGCAGCCAATTGATGCAGGTGTAGGTCCAGAAATCGACGAGGACGACTTTTCCGCGCAGCGCCGCCGCCGTCAGGGGCGGCGAATTGAGCCACTGGTCCGCGTTCGCAAGCGAGGCCAACTCGGATTGATTGGGTAATTCCTCGACCAAGGCCGCAATCGGAGCGCCGATCGCGGCGGCGAGTACCGCGGCTGCCAACAGCTTGTTTGCTTTCATCGATGTATGCCTTCTGCGCGGGACGGCAGGCTTGCGCTCAATAGCCTTGCTCGACCCTTTGGTTGTAGCCGAGGCTGCCGCCGCCGGTGAGCGCCGGATCGTTCCTATCGACGGTCACCTGGGTGCGTGGGGCCGGCGTGCGCGCATTTAGACCTTTAAGGTGCGCCGCGTGCTGCCGGGCGAATGCGGGCGAGGTGATGGCAAACGTTGCCGCGGCGAGCCATGCGGCGGAGACGATCATCGCCGCGGTGCCGAAGAAACAGCGGCGTTGGTCGTCGATCTGTTCGGCAGTATCGTCGATCCTGCTCATGGCAGGCCTCCATGCTTCGGCACGTCGTCGCATTTGTGGAAAGGCGGCGCGCACGACACGCGCCGCGCTTAGTTTCACGCCGGTTGGCGCAGCGATCTGAACGCTGCTCGCAGCTCGGCACTGAAGAGTTCAGGTTGCTCCCACGCGGCGAAGTGTCCGCCCTTGTCGACCTCGTGGAAGTAGGCCAAGTTGGGAAAGGCGCGCCGGGCCCATGTCTCCGGGGCGCGATAGATCTCCTCCGGAAACACCGTGATGGCCACGGGAAGCGAGATCTCGGCGGTCTTCAGCGCCACCGCGGACAAGATGTTGCTGTGGTTCTCCCAGTAAAGCCGCGCCGAAGAGGCCGCGGTATTCGTCAGCCAGTACAGCGTGATGTCGTCCAGCATCTTGTCTTTGGTGAGCAGGCGCTCGGGCTCGCCGTTGTTGTAGTCATAGATGAAGGCCGCAAGCCCCGCCGGAGAATCCGTCAAGGCGTAGCTGATCATCTGCGGCCTCGTGTTCATCATCACCGAGTAGGCCCTGTTCTTCTTGGTGAACGTGTCGAGCGCTTCGAACGCCACGCGCTCCTCATCGGAAAGTCCTGCCGGCGGGGGCCCGCCGGCGGCAAGCGCCGCGCCCACCTCGGCCGGTATCGTCGCCGGCAGGTTGACGTGGATGCCGAGCAATCCCGCCGGCGCCTGGTGCGCCATCGCGGTGGAGATGGGAGCGCCCCAGTCGCCGCCCTGGGCGACGTAGTGGGTGTAGCCGAGGCGCTTCATCAGCTCCGCCCAGGCTCGCGCGATGTGGTCGGGGTCCCAGCCGGTTGTGGTCGGCTTGCCTGAAAACCCGTAGCCCGGCATCGACGGAATCACCAGGTTGAAGGCATCCGACGCGCTCCCGCCATGTGCCGTCGGATTGGTCAGTGGGTCGATAATTCCCAGCTGCTCAATGACCGAGCCAGGCCACCCGTGGGTGACGATGAGCGGCAACGCGCCTTCATGTTTCGAGCGGACGTGGATAAAGTGAATGTCGAGCCCGTCGATCTCGGTCATGAATTGCGGCAAGGCATTGAGACGCGCCTCCACCTTGCGCCAGTCGTAGTCCTTGCCCCAGTAGCGGACGATCTCCTGGATTTTTGCCAGCTGCACGCCCTGGGACCGATCGGTCACGGTCTCGCGCTCAGGCCACCGTGTGGCCAGCACGCGGCGGCGCAGGTCGACGAGTTGTTGTTCTGGAATGTTGATATGGAATGGGCGGATCGAGCCATCCTCGGCCGCTGCCCGCGCAGACATGGCGAACAGGCTGGAGGCACCTACGGCAGCCGAGCTGGCAAGGAATTCGCGCCGGTTGAGCGAGGATGATGTTGCGGACATGATCGTTCTCCTTGTTGGCAATGTGGCTTACGATCTCCAGATGGTGCTCCGGCCGCAATCCGCCCCTGCTGGGACCACTTTGCGCAAAGCCGCGGGAAAAGCCCGTTATGCGTTGTGAGGAGCTGTTAGCCGTTGCCAGCAGTACGACTCGCACGGTCGGCGCGGTTGAGCATAGGCCGTAACCAAAGCGCTTGGAGTTTCACGACGCCGGCGTCACGCGCCTTGAGCGCTTGCTTACGCCCGACAACCAGCTCAGTAAAAACGCTTGCGGGCGGCATGGGTACCGCAATGCGGGTGTTCTAAATGTCGACTTCGCACGGTAACTGCACTTTGCCAGTCGCACGGTCTTGGCTGGCGAACTGCCGCGTTCAATAATCCCGCTCGATCATTTGGTTGTAGCCGACACTGCCGCCGCCGGTGAGCGCCGGGTCATTTCTATCGATAGTCACGCGGGTGCGCTGGGCTGCCGCGGTCTTCGCGATATGGCGGTTCTCCTCGCTCTGCGCGAGGCCGTTCGCGGCGAGCACGGTGCCCGCCGCAGTTGCGGCAAGTGTCTTTATGAGAATGCTCATTGCAGCCTCTCCTTTGGATCACCGCAACGACCCGAAGCCATGTACGCTGAGGCCGAAAGCACGCGACGGCTCTAAGCAGCCTTCCGCGCATCCTTGCGCTGGATGAAGGCCAGCAAGTCGGCATTCACCTCGTTTTTGACCGTGGTGCACAAGCCGTGCGGCGCGCCTTTGTAAACTCTAAGGTCTGCGTTCTTGATAAGCTTGGATTGGAGCATGCCGGCGTCTGCGAACGGCACGATCTGGTCGTCGTCGCCCTGTATGATGAGCGTCGGCACGTCGAACTTTTTCAGGTCCTCGGTTTGATCCGTCTCGGAGAACGCCTTGATGCAAAAGTACGCCGCGGGAAAACCCGCCATCATGCCTTGCAGCCAAAATGACTCGCGCACTCCTTCCGAGACTTTTGCGCCCGGGCGGTTGTAGCCGTAGAAAGGTAAGCTGAGGTCTTTCCAGAATTGCGAGCGGTCGGTCTGAACGCCGGCGCGCTGCCCATCGAACACTTCGATCGGCGTGCCACCTGGATTGCCTGGTGTCTTGAGCATGAGGGGTGGCACTGAGGCGATCAGCACTGCCTTTGCGACGCGCTTGGTGCCGTGCCGGGCAATGTAACGCGCGACTTCGCCACCGCCGGTGGAGTGCCCGACATGGATCGCATTTTTGAGATCGAGCTTCTTGACCAGCTCAGCAAGGTCGTCAGCGTAGGTATCCATATCGTTGCCGGTCCATGGCTGGCTCGAACGTCCGTGGCCGCGGCGGTCATGCGCAATGCAGCGATATCCGTGCGAAGCGAGAAAGAACATTTGGTCTTCGAAAGCATCCGCAGAGAGCGGCCAGCCGTGGCTGAACACCACCGGTTGCCCAGTGCCCCAGTCCTTGTAGTAAATCTGCGTGCCGTCCTTAGTCGTGAACGTGCTCATGGTGCCTTTTCCTTCGCTTGGGTTGGGTAAGGTCGACATGATAGTTTTCCCAGTTGGCGATGCGACCTCCGATCACCAGCTGATGCTCCGGCCGCGATCCACCGCTCCAAGCATTTTGCCCAAAGCCGCGGGAAATTCTCGTTAGTTGTTGTGATGCGTTGTTAGCCGTTACCAACAATGGAACCGCCTACGGAACGGCAATTTCGAACGGCTCGCGCGTCTATCCCCCTGCAAAAAAATTGTTTGCGACGGCGAGGATTAGAGCATCGCCCGGAAAACTGGAAACCGGTTTCCCGGAAAAGTCGCGCTCCATCGAAATGCCAGAGCGCAAACCGCTTCGATCTGCAGCGATTTCGCTCTAGGTTTTCGCGGCAAACAGCAGGCACCAGCCGCTCGAGCTGATGTCGCCTTGGACGAATTTGCACGCGTTCGGCGGTTGGAAGTTGACGCAGCCCTCACAGTGCTGGTCGTCCTTTGGCGTGCCCTGATATTTGGCGTCCGCTTGGCTGAGCTTCTGCTGTGCCGCTGCATGCGAGACCGCAGCAGCGGCGGCGGTCGCGCCGATTCCAAGCGCCGTACCGGTGAGCACCATGCGGCGCGACATGCATTGGCAATCGTTCCTGCCGTTATTCATGATCCACTCCCATCAGGCTTGATCCATCGCAAAGATGAGTTCGAACCCTGGTAACAAATCCATTCACCGCTTCCCGTATTCGGTGAAAACGTAATCTCTTGTCTTCACTATCGTGTGGCACGCGAGCCCACACTTCGCGTCGTTCCCCTGCGGCGGCTGGTCATCTAAATTGCCGGGTCTGAACGTCTCGGACGCGGGGTCATACTCGAATTCGGCATATCCCCATCCGCCGCTGTCCGCGAACCTATTGCTATCCTTCACCATGAAGTCGATGTCATGCAGGGTGTCCGGTACCGTCGTCGGAGAAGGAGCTGTCGCGCTTTTTTTCGGGTTCCAATGAATCTTCGCCATCTTGGCGCCGTCGGGGAAAGGCTTGCCGTTGCCGGGAATGCCCGCCTGGTAGGCGTCGATCATCACGGGATTACCGAGGATCAAGGCGAGCCTTCCGGCTTGACTGATGGCGATAGCCTGCCAGCTTTCGAACCCCCTGAATTCAGAGAACGCGAGCCCGCCCGGGACTTGCACAGTGTACTTGTCCTGCGCGGAAATGGCCTTGCTGCCTAAGCCGACGAGCATAACCGCAATGGCGGCGCCTGCGGCGGCGATATACATCGGGGCGATGCTCCGGCGGTGATCACATTTGATGTCTTCGGAGGTTGCGGTCGTAGGCATCGATAAATCTCCTTGCTTCGACGGCCGATCGGGAAACGCCCATTGCAGGTTGTTCGGGACCGCCACACACATCTTCAGGTACGATGACCGTGCGTTGGCTCAGCCTCAATTCACTCCTTTGCCCAAACGTTTACGCCGAGATCGCAGGAATGACCCGTTATGCGTTGTGAGACGTTGTTAGCGGTCGCCAGCGCTGCCGACTTTTTGAGCACGATTGGAGCCAGCCAAGCAGGCTTGGTTTCCATTGGCCGCGGTGTCTATGGCGTGGGGCCGACCCCTGACGTAAGATGACATACGAGGGTCAGGCGGCTGCAAAAGGCGACGCCATGATGACGCCGGCGGCGCAGACTAAAGACGTCATATCGTTTGGTTTTTTCAGCCTGGTCGCGAGCGAACGGCTCCTGACCAGGGAAGGCGCTCCTGTCGAATTGGGTGCGCGAGCCCTCGACATTCTAATTGCGCTGGTGTCCCGCCCCAACGAAGTCGTCAGCAAGAAAGAGCTGCTGGCCCGGGTCTGGCCCGACGTCAACGTTGAAGAAAACAGCTTGCGGTTTCACATCGTAAGCCTGCGGAAGGCGCTCGGCGACGGCAAGGACGGCGCGCGGTACATCACCACTTTGCCTGGGCGAGGCTACTGCTTCGTCGCGCCGATCTCGCGGTCGAGCGATCAGGGGGATGTTATTGCTGCGGTCGCCGCCAATTTTCCATACGCCAACCTGCCCGCTCGGTTGATGCGGATGGTCGGTCGCGACGATGACGTTCTCAAGGTCTCGACGCAATTGTCCGCTTCACGCTTTGTCACGATCGTCGGCCCCGGCGGCGTCGGAAAGACCACGGTTGCGATAACGGTTGGTCATCATCTGATCGAGGCCTTCGCGGGCGTCATGCTCTTCGTCGATCTTGGCATGCTGGGCGATCCCAAACTGGTGGCCACGGCACTCGCCTCCATGCTGGGCCTTTCTGTTCAGTCCGACGACGTGATGCCGAACCTGATCGCTCATCTGCGAAACAAGCGAATTCTTTTGATCTTCGATACTTGTGAACACCTCATCGAAGCGGTGGCAAATTTGGCGGCAGACATCGTTGCAGCCGCACCGGACGTCCACATTCTGGCGACAAGCCGCGAGGCTCTTCAGGTCGAAGGTGAGCAGGTCTACAAATTGGATGCACTGGCATGTCCCCCAGATGATCCAAAGCTTACCGTAGCGGCGCTGCAGAAGTTCCCTGCGACCCAGCTGTTCGTCGAGCGTGCTGCGGCGAGCGGCGCTCGTTTGGACTTGAACGACGCCGACGCCGCAATCGTGGTGAGCATCTGCCGAAAGCTGGACGGCGTGGCTCTCTCCATCGAGCTGGCCGCGCGACGCGTTGAGACTTATGGCCTGCAGCAAACCGCGGCCCTCCTCGATCAACGCCTGACCCTGCTGTGGGTGGGGCCGCGCACCGCGCCGGCACGACAGAAGACCCTGCATGCTACGCTCGATTGGAGCTACGGGCTCCTGTCCGAAGTGGAGCGCGTGGTGCTTCGCAGGCTCGCCGTATTCGTTGGGCATTTTACGCTCGATGCGGCACTGGCGGTCGTGACCAGCGCGGCGGTCGATCAATCGGCCGTCTTTGGCGCCATCGACAGCCTCGTCGCCAAGTCGATGGTCGCTACCCGCCCAATCGGGGCGATGGTGCGCTATCGGCTGTTGGACACGACACGCGCTTACGCTCTCGAAATACCCGTCGACGAGGCCGAGCGCGCTGATTTGGCCGTGCGCCATGCCACCTACTTCCGGAGATGGTTGGAGCAGAACGGGACCGAATGGTCGACTTTGTCGACCGGCACGGAACGTGCGCCGCACTTTGCCGGTCTCAACAATGCTCGCGCGGCTTTGGAATGGTGCTTCAGTGCCGACGGCGATGCTGAAATCGGGATAGGACTTGCCGCCGCCGCCGCGCCCGTTCTGTTGGCAATGTCTCTAGTCCCGGAATGTCATCGCTGGTCGGAGCGGGCGATTCTCGCTCTCGACGATGGCACGCGCGGTGGGGTTGAGGAGATGCATCTTCAGGCGGGCCTGGGAATTTCATGGATGCACATGCACGGGGAAAGCGAGGCGGCGCGTGCGGCCTTGAATAGAAGCTTGGCGATTGCCGAAGAATGCGGCGGCCTCCTCAATCAAGTGGGGATGCTGGGCATGCTGCACATGTTCCATTTCCGAAGCGGGGATTTCAAAACCGCCCTGCGTTACGCGGAGCGTAGCCGAGCCGTTGCCGGGACCATTGAGGATTCGGCCGCCAACGCGCTGGCCCACTCCATTTGGGGGAGATCACTCCATCTTATGGGCGATCTTGGCGGCGCCCGGGCGGCGCTCGAGGCTTGCCTGCAGTATTGGTCGCGCTCGCAGCGGACGACTATTTATCTTGCCTACGATCGACATTATCGAGCCGGCACTGCCCTGGCACGGACTCTGTGGTTGCAAGGCCATCCGGCTCAGGCCGTGGAACGCGCACACCAAACCATCAGGGACGCTGAGCGCATGGACCATTCGGCATCGCTCGCCGTCGTTCTGGCCTGGGCGCCGTCGGTCTTCCTTTGGACCGGCGATCTTAGGAGTGCCGAACAGTTCATTGATTCATCACTCTCCCATGCCGAGTCCAATTCACTGGAGCCCCTTGTTGCGGTCGGACGGTGCCGCAAAGCGGAGCTGGCAATTCATCGGGGCGATGCAAGGGAAGGCGTCAAGAACCTGCGAGCGTCTCTCGAGAAAATCCACGCAGTACGTTATGAGTTGTTCACCACGGAGTTCGACATCTCGTTCGTTCAAGGGCTTGCAGCGATTGGTCAGGTCGCCGAAGGCATCGCGCACATCGACAACACGATCCGGCGCGTCGAGACGAACGGAGATTTTTGCTACATGCCGGAGCTGCTGCGCGTGAAGGGGCGTGTTTTTCTATCCAAGCCTCAGCCCAGCATTGACGATGCCGAAAAGTGCTACACGCAGTCGCTCGAATGGAGCCGCCGTCAGGGCGCGCGGGCATGGGAGTTGCGGACCGCGACCGATATGGCCGCGCTGTTTGCCGATCAAGGACGAACCGACAGCGCTCGCGATGTTCTGCAGCCGATATTCGAGCAATTCGTCGAGGGCTCGGATACGGCGGATCTAAAAGCTGCCGAACGTGTGTTGGCGACGCTGAGCTAATCTAGCCTAACCATGAAAGATTTTGTGATGAGCACGCACACGGCGCCACCTGTCTTTTACCGCAGCATAAGAATCGACGACTTCTCGATTATCTATCACGAGGCCGGCTGGAGGCACTGACTCTTCCGCTTCTGAACGGCTTGGGCTCGCCATATCGAAGCGCATCGTCGAGATGCGCGGCACTCCCAGTCGTCGTTGAGCAGCAAGTCCATGTGGAAACAAATCAGCGGGCATTTCCGGCTTTAGTGGGGTGGCCGTTTCCCGCACCCGGCAGCGAAGTGCCACAGGATGGTTCATCGGAGACGTCGAAAAGACGTGCTCTTTTGCTGCGGTGCGAAGTGTCGCTCATGGCCCATAGCGGCATTCGCTGCGGTGCAAAAGAGTGTCCGCTGTTGATGCTGTGGACGGCTCCTCCACCCGGCACGTGGGTGCCATGGATGTGGGTGCTGCTAAGGCCCCCACGATTCGGAGGAGCTATCCATGCAAGCGATCACGACAATCGGTCTCGACGTTGCCAAGTCGGTATTCCAGGTCCACGGCGTTGATGGCGGTGGCGAAGTGGTCCTCCGCCGCCAGTTGAAGCGAAGCTATGTCCTGGCTTTCTTCCAGAAGCTGCCACCATGTCTGGTCGGCATCGAGGCCTGCGCCTCGTCGCACCATTGGTCGCGCGAGCTCCAGGGGCTTGGCCACACCGTTCGCCTGATGCCGCCGGCCTACGTGAAGCCCTATGTGAAGCGGCACAAGAACGATGCGATTGACGCGGAGGCGATCTGCGAGGCGGTCACCCGGCCGAACATGCGGTTTGTGGCGACCAAGACACGCGAGCAACAGAGTTTCATGACGCTGCACCGTACCCGGCACTTGTTCATTCGCCAGCAGACCTCGGTAATAAACGCCATCCGCGCTCAT
>Ga0181518_10004624_pt1 | contig 12192 bp, 10 predicted proteins | sample PEATcosm2014_Bin_28_FD_119751 | JGI IMG/M metagenome (GOLD analysis project Ga0181518, IMG submission 119751) | Peatland microbial communities from MTU Mesocosm Facility, Houghton, MI, USA - PEATcosm2014_Bin01_60_metaG | ecosystem: Environmental > Terrestrial > Soil > Wetlands > Peat | place... | reverse complement strand
TGTTCCGGCTCAGCATCCTCGATCGCAAGACGCACTACATACTGTGGGCGTTAACTGAGTCGATCGCCCCCGCGACTCTGCAGAAAACCCACGATCACAATTTCGACGAAGCGCTCGCGACGCTCACCCTCGATTTGAAGAGGCTGACAACCAAATCGCCAGCCGGAACGCCGTGATATCGATAGCCCGCCCCTGCGTTCCCGGTGAGCCATTCGGCATTCGGCGACTAGATGCGGAAACGGAGCGTAGAGCTATCGTCAAGGAGCGTCCGATTTGACTTCAATTGGACGTAAAGTCGGCAAACCGTAGATGTGGTGCCCACGTTCGCCTAGTGGTTCCTCTCGGATAACGGCGCACTCTGCCAGAATAAGGGACAGGAAGCGTGCGCGGCGTCCAACAGTTGAAGACCTCGCTCTACGCCTTAGCCTTTATCATAGATGGTTGGTGGTTGAGGGGAGCCATGCTAGACGTGATCGCTCCGTAGATCGCGCTGCCGCGACGAGCGGACCTCCTACCTCGGCATCTGATGCTTCAGGAACGTCCCCTGCTCAAGTTCCTTGAATGCTTGCCGAAGCTGTTCTTGCGTGTTCATCACAATCGGGCCGTACCACGCCACGGGCTCCTCAAGCGGCTTTCCCGAGACCAGCAGGAACCGGATTCCGTCGTCCCCGGCCTGAACCGAGAGTTCGTCGCCGCGATCGAAGAGCACGAGCGAGCGGTTGTCCGCCTCCGTGGGAGGCGACGTGTCCGCCCATCCGGCCGGTTCCGTGGGCACCGCCAGGGGACCCGACGCGTTGCAGAACTTTCCCGCTCCGGCGAAAACGTACGCGAAGGCATGGCGAGTCGTCTCGACCGGCAAGGTCTTCCTCTTGCCCGGCTGAACCGACACATCGAGGTAGATCGGGTCGGCGGCGATCCCGTCCACGGGGCCAGTCTTCCCCCAAAAGCTCCCGCAGACGACGCGAACCTGGGTGCCGTCGTCATCCGCGATTAGGGGGATGTCGACCGCCTTCACCTCCTGGTAACGCGGCGCCGTCATCTTGAGAGACGCCGGAAGGTTGGCCCACAACTGGAAACCATGCATTCGGCCGTCTTGATCACCCTTCGGCATCTCCTGGTGGATGATGCCGCTCCCCGCCGTCATCCACTGAACATCGCCGGCGGCGATGGCACCGCTGTGCCCAAGGCTGTCGCCGTGCTCGACGGTTCCCGCGAGGACGTACGTGATGGTCTCGATCCCGCGGTGGGGATGCCATGGGAAGCCAGCCAGGTAATCCTCCGGACGGTCGTTCCGGAAGTCGTCGAGGAGGAGAAACGGGTCGAACTCGGACGTGTTGCCGAAGCCGAACGCGCGGCGCAGGTGAACGCCCGCACCTTCCAGGGTCGGCTTCGCCCTGATGAGCCGCTTAATAGGTCGAAGGGACATATTATCCTCCAGTATCAAGAGACTACACCGTTGAACGCTGGGCTGCAAGTGCTCCAACCGATTCTCGGTTGCGAATATGCAACCAGTGTGCAACCATAAATGGGTAATTCCTCGATGGGCCTGTAGCTCAGAAGGATAGAGCAACGGTTTCCTAAACCGTGGGTCGGGGGTTCGAATCCCTCCAGGCCTACCATTCTTTCAATAACTTACATGCAGTCCTTGATTCGGCGTCACAGATAGCGTCACAGTTAAGCGAGAGGGCGGGGTCTGAGGCCCCGCCTTCTGCCTCTCCAGTTCCTGCTATGCCGCCTGCAACCGCTGCCCCACAGCGTCTGATGCTGACCTCGGATTGTCGCATTCATCAATTGCATTCAGCGGCGGTCAGGTGTATGTTACCGATTCGTGTGTCGGTCTACCGGAGACAACCACCGGAAACAACAACCGCGGCCCCGCGTGACGAGCGAGGGGCGCATGAAATCACCGTAATGGAGGCAACACTCATGAAACCAGTTGGTCTTATCAACACGGGAGTTCTGCTCCTTCTTCTCGGAACCATTGCTCCTGCCTACGCACAGCATGAGCAACAGGAAGAGGAGCGCGCCAAACCGCAACAGGGGCAGCAACATCAGCAGAAGCAACCCGCACAGCAACAGCATCAGCAGGCGAAACCCGCACAGCAACAGCATCAGCAGCCGGCTAATAGACCTGCGCAACGACCGCAACAAAGCTCCGGCGGCGCCTATCATGGCGGCGTCCAGCCCACGGGCGCCACCTATGGCGGCGTTCACCATAGCGGCGTTCCACAACACCAAGGGCAGGTGCGCAGCGGTTTCGTCCAGTCTCGCGCCAGTTCGTGGAATAACGAACACCGCACCTGGCAGCAACGCGGCGGCTACAACGGCTACCGAGTTCCCGAAGACCGCTTCAGGCTCTACTTCGGGAGTGGGCACTTTTTCCGCATCAACGCCCTTCCGATGCTCTTCGTAGGCGGATATCCGCGCTTCCAGTACGACGGCTATTGGGTTACGTTCGTTGATCCGTGGCCGGAAACGTGGCCTCCGAACTGGTACGAAACCGACGACGTATATCTTGATTACACTGGCGATGGGTATTACATATACGACCGCAACTATCCGGGCATCGGGATCGCAGTCACTATCTCGTTTTAGCAAGATGGAAAGGAACTGCGAGGACGCCTTCGTTTCTGAACCCTTAAAGGCAGTTCTTGCGGGCTCGGTGCGGTAACAACAGACGGGTGATTTTTAGTGGGTCAGACGGGGGTGGTCGAAGCGCTGGTAGCTGCTGCTTCGAGCATGGTGAGTGATATCTCTACCGTCTGGACGTGAAACCTGGCATGTTTCAGGATGGCCATGAACGCGATGGAATCATCGCGAACGATCATTTGCTCGCACTCCACCGCGGCGATCTGGTGGGGTGACACCTGGAAGGTCTCAGGAACCCAGACTTTTTCCTTCTCTTCAATTGCAGGCTCATCCAGGGGAAACACGACGACATGCCCAGTGCGTGACGAAAATTATGGCTCCGCTCACAGACGTAAACCCGTTTGAACGCGATTGCATTCTTCGGGCTTGCCTGTCGCTAAATATCGCTTTAATACAGCGCGAAAGTCCTAGTTATTCGCTGAAACCATTTTGAAAACGCGCCTCCAGAGCGTCTCAAACACTGGTCCGCCCTTCTCGGTCATGCTCACTTCAAAAAGATGCTCCAGGTTGGCATGTGAGATATACGCGATTACGATCTCTTTAGCCATCTGTTTGTCCGCATTGATTTGAGCTTGTTGGATCGCGTTTACCATGAGAGACCTCCATCAAGGTTTTCGGCGTGGCGTTTCCTTTGCCGGTTCGCCGCGCCCACCCATGGTAACAGACTACAAGCCTTTTCCCATCGAATAGCTGAATGGACATGATGTCTGCCACAACCTACCATGGTTACCTGAGTCAACCGGATATCCCACTTGGCCAACTCGGAAGAAACTGTGGGCCAAGTAAACTCGACTGAAAACTGCGTTCAGCGGCGGTCATGTCTATCTTATCGGTCGGGCCGGAGGTCGATAATGGAAATTCCGGTATACACATCGAGTTTAGGCAGTGTAGCCGAAATGGGACAAATCTGGCAGACACTGCGGGTTTTGAGGTATCCCCGGGACCCGAGTTACTTCCGGAAGCCTTTTAGGTACAGCATTTTGCATTTCTCCGAGCCAGATGGCCTGTCGGACCGCTTCCCGTCGGGTGGCGAGTTCGATTTGGCATCCTGTGTGCTGACAAACTCTGAGGATGAGTGCGCTATATTCCCCAGTTGTCGTTATCCCTGAGTACTCGATTTGGGTAATGGCAGGTTTGCAAAGCCTAGATAACGGTTCGGATAGGTTCTCGATTCTGGCCTACGTTCAAGCACGGCGTCGGGCAAAAACGGCAGGGATGTGATGCCGACAAAAAAGTCTGCAACGGTGGATCGCATGGACACGCCTGGAAAGACGTTTAAGTCACGAATTCTTCCGCTTCTTGTGGGTGTTACTCTCCTTCTGGTGATGGCCGGAAGCGCCGCGGGTCAGGCGAAGGATGCAACCAGTCCGGGTATTTCTCGCTCTGGTGCATCTGCCCAGGCCCAGGTCACGGCAGCCTCTGTCAGTTGGCCGCTCAGGTTCGAAGAGAACGTTGGGCAGGTTCATGGTGCGGATGCCCGCCAAGTGAGGTTCGTGTCGCGGGGCAACGCCTATACCCTTTTCTTGACCTCGACGGAAGCGGTTCTGGTGCTGCGGCAAGGCGCCGGCCATGGAAAAGACGCCGGGAAGGCCGCGCCGGTGGTGGCCAGGATGCGCCTTTCTGGCGCTAACCCAGCACCGCACCTGGCGGGACGCGATGAATTGCCAGGTAAGAGCAATTACTTCCTGGGAAATGACCCCTCCCAGTGGCACACCGGCATTCCTAATTACGGTCGGGTAATGGCGGCAGAAGTCTATCCCGGCATCGACCTCGTTTACCACGGGAACCAGGGCCAGCTTGAGTATGACTTTGAGGTTGCGCCCCATGCCGATCCGCGCAAGATCCGATTCGTACTCGGGGGCATCCAGGGCGTGCGTACTGATTCTCGGGGTGACCTGCTGGTGAAGGTCGTAGGCGGAGAACTGCGATTTTGCCAGCCGGTGGCCTATCAAAAGAAAGGCGGCGTCGAGCGCCCCGTTCCGGTTCGCTACGTTTTGAAAGGCAAGAACCAAGTCGCGTTTCGTCTGGCTCGGTATGACACGCGCCAGCCGCTGCTCATCGACCCCGTCCTGGCGTATTCGACGTACCTTGGGGGAAGCAACATTGACGGTGCCAACGCGATTGCCGTGGCGCCGGACGACTCAGCGTTTATTACTGGGGAGACTTTCTCCAATGACTTTCCCACAGTTAATGCTCTTTACCCCAAATCGGCCACCGAGGCACAGGTTGCGTTTGTATCGAAGATCAGCCCCGACGGTTCTGCGCTGCTTTACTCGACGTACTTAGGGTGCGTCGTTGGTGCGAGCACCGTTGGCGGCAATGTTATAGGTTATGGCATTGCCGTTGATTCCTTAGGTGAGGCCTACGTGGCCGGCACGGTGAACTGTCCAACCTTCCCGGTGACGCCGAACGCTTTTAATACCCTGTGCGGCTACGACGGGAAATGCGGCGCCTCTTTGAATACGCAAGCGTACACTGTCTCCAACGGTTTCGTCACCAAGTTCAATGTCGCGGGATCCGCACTGATTTACTCCGGGTTTCTCGGATACTACGAAAACGTGGAGTGCCTCGCCATCGCCGTGGACAGCGCTGAGAACGCCTATGTGACTGGCGAGGTTGGCCCGAACTTGACGCCTACGGCCCTACTTCCGCCAACCGAACCTCCTCCCCCGCCGTTTGTTCCCAGCACGCCCTGCGCCACCTGTGGTTTCCAGTTAACGCTGACTGGCAGCGGCACGGACGCTTTCATTGATAAGATTGATGCCTCGGGTTCGGAAATCCTCTTTCAGAGCTACCTCGGAGGCAGCAACGAAGACGTCGGATATGGTATTGCGGTGGATGGCAGCGCCAATGCTTACGTCACCGGCGTGACGTACTCCTCGGACTTTCCGGTGACTGGAGGCGCACTGCAATCCACCTATGCAGGGGCCGGGGATGCATTCTTGACCAAGGTTAATACCACTGCGGTGGGAGCTCCCTCCCTCCTTTTCTCAACCTATTTGGGTGGCAGCGGGCTTGACCAAGGCAACGGCGTGGCCGTGGACGCGAGCGGCAACGCTTACGTCGCCGGGCTTACGACCTCCACCGCGAGCACCCTCGGGTTCACTCCCCCGTCCGGCGCTTATCAGCCGAACTGCGCGTTGGATTCGCTCGGCGTGTGTGAGGGTGATGCTTTCATCGCGAAATTCGCCCTCAGCGGCGCGCCCTCGCTAACCTACTTTACTTACCTGGGGGGCAGTCTGGCGGACTCCGCCAACGGCATTGCCCTGGACTCGAGTGAAGATGCCTACGTGACGGGATCCACAGTTTCCACTGACTTCCCCATCTTCGGCGCCGTCTTCCAAACTACCTATGGCGGCGGGAACGCCGATGCTTTTGTAGCCGAGTTGAACTTGTCGAACCCGCCGTCAACCGCCCTGGTGTACTCGACTTACCTCGGCGGCAGCAATACGGACACCGGCAATGGCATCGCGGTCGATACCAACGGCGGCGCCTACGTTACCGGCCAGACGTGTTCCTTGGACTTCCCCCTTTCGAACCCCTTGCAGCCAACCCCCGGGGGCAACTGTGATGCCTTTGTGTCAAAAATCGTCCCTTCGGGCGGGGTGGCGCTCAGCCCTGCGGGCTTGATCTTCCCGATCCAATCCCTCAATTCGACGAGCCCGCCGCAGACTGTAACCCTCACTAATGGCGGGAACACGGCACTGACCATCGCCAGCATCGCGCTCGCGGGCGACGACCCCGCCGATTTTTCGCAAACCAACACTTGCGATGGTTCCGTGGCTGCCCTAGGCCAGTGCACTATTACTGTGACCTTCACTCCTAAAGCGGTGGGAGCCCGCACTGCCCATATCACGATTACGGATAACTCGCCCGCTCCCAACAGCACGCAGGTGGTGGACTTGACGGGCACCGGCGGGAATTTGCCCACGGTCGTCCTGTCGCCTACAAGCCTGGCTTTCGGTAATCAGGCCGTCAACACGACGAGTTCCCCCCTGTTCCTGACGGTGACGAACACCGGCACGGCGGCGTTGAATATGACCAGCGCGATTACGAGCGGGGCTTTTGCGGTCCAAACCAACGGCTGTGCGGTGCCTCTCCAGGCCACGACTCCGGCGTCGAATTGCGAGATCGGCGTTACCTTTACGCCCACCTTGTCAGGTGCAAGCGTCGATTCGCTCACCCTCACGGACAACGCACCCGACAGCCCCCAGATTATCCTGCTCACGGGCACCGGGGTGCTCCCGCCCATCGCAAGTCTTTCCCCTTCCAGTGTCACGTTTGCCACTCCCCAGGCGGTGGGGACCACCAGCGCGCCGCAGACAGTGACTCTTACGAACCCCGGCAGCGCCACGTTGTTCATCGTTGGGATCACCGCCTCGGCCAACTTTGGGGAGACTAACACCTGCGGCGCGAGTATTCCCGCGGGAGGGAATTGCAGCATTTACGTCACTTTCACGCCGACCGCCGTCGGCAACCTTTACGGCACGCTGACCGTGACGGACAACAACAACGCTGCGCCGGCCAGCACCCAGGTTATTCCTCTGGCGGGCACGGGGCTTGGCGTGCCCGCGGTATCGCTTTCGGCCAGCACTCTCAGTTTTGGCTCTCAGATTGTGAGCTCGACCAGCGCGGCACAAACCGTGACGGTCACGAACAGCGGCACCGCGACTCTAACTCTAGGCTCGATTACCGCCACCGCTCCCTTTGCCCAAACCAATACCTGCGGTTCGCCCGTGGCCGCGGGAGGGATTTGCACCATCAGCGTGACGTTCACTCCCACGACGGCAGGCAGCGCGGTGGGTTCGGTCAGCTTGGTGGACAATGCCGCCAACAGTCCGCAAACGATTTCGCTAACCGGCATGGGAGTCACTGCGCCCATCGCAAATCTTTCCCCTGCCAGTGTGACGTTTGCCACTCCCCAGGCGGTGGGGACCACCAGCGCGCCGCAGACAGTGACTCTTACGAACACCGGCAGCGCCACGTTGCTCATCGTTGGGATCACCGCCTCGGCCAACTTTGGGGCGACTAACAACTGCGGCGCGAGTATTCCCGTGGGAGGGAATTGCAGCATTAGCGTGACTTTTACGCCCACAGCCGTCGGCGACCTTTACGGCACGCTGACCGTGACGGACAACAACAACGGGGCGCCGGCCAGCACTCAGACAGTCCCTCTGGCAGGTACGGGTTTGGCTGCGCCGGCCGTCACGCTCTCGGCCTCCAGCCTGACATTTGGCGCCCAGGCCGCGGGCACCACGAGCGCTGCTCAGACGCTGACCCTAACGAGCAGCGGTACGGCCGCTTTGACCATCACCAGTATTGTAATTACGGGCGACTTTTCCCAGACGAACACCTGCCCGCACAGCCTCGCGGCCGGAGCCGCTTGCACGATTAGCGTTTCGTTCGCCCCCACGGTGGCCGGTACACGGACGGGCACGTTAACCATCACCGACAATGGACCCACCAGCCCACAGGTGGTTTCTTTAGGTGGTTCTGGTTCTGATTTCGGCTTGGCGGTGGCTCCGTTAACGGCCACGGTGGTGGCCGGGAATTCCGCCAATCTCACCGTGACGGTGAACCCGCTGTTCGGGTACAACGCCCAGGTGACGCTCTCCTGCAGCGGTCTACCCACGGCGGCGGCTTGCACGGCCTCGCCGTCCACACTCACGCCAAATGGGGTCAGTTCGTTGACTTCAACTTTGACGATCAGCACCACGCGACGGACCTCTGTCCCGCCCGGGGGCCAACCCCGGCCACGAGGGCCCGGGTTGCCCCTGCGCCCGGAGGTCTGGTTGATGTCGGCGCTAGCCCTGTTCGGGCTTTGGAGCTTGGTGGCGCGGAAGAATCGCTTGCGGTGGGCCACGGTAGCTCTGGCCCTCACGATGCTGCTGCTGATGGGCTTGGCGGCTTGTGGGGGTGGAGGCACAGGTTACGTGGATCCGACGGGCACGCCCGTAGGTACTTACAGAGTCACCGTAAATGGGTCGTCTGGAGCTGTCACGCATTCGGCAACCGTGACCCTGACGGTCCAATGAAATTGGCAGTGCGGTCCCAAGGGCGAGCCGGAAATTGACGGCTGGTGGTGAGACGCTGAAAATCCATCCTCGCCCTGCGGCAAGGCGGGGTTCGCCCCGAGATTTCAGACCACGGTTTTCAGTGTCTTTACGAGAGACTGTCGCCTTGGTTAATTACGCCAGTGAGGGAGAGACTTCATGCGAAAGGCTTTGATCTTCTTGGCGCTGTTGATTCCGCCTGTGTCGGCCCTGGCGCAACAGACACCCAAATTGGAAGTGTTTGGCGGTTACTCGAATCTGACCCCAAATGTGGACCTCACCAACATCAGTAGCAACTTCAATCTCAACGGCTTTAACGTTTCGGTGACGGAGAACCTCAACTCGTGGTTCGGCGGCGTTTTGGACTTCAGCAGCCACTACGGCACCGAGGCCGGGTTCAAGACCAATACGCAGAGTATTATGTACGGCCCGGTGTTCGCCTATCGCAAGTATCCGACTTTTGTCCCCTTCGTCCATGGCATGGTCGGAGCCGTGCGAGGCGGGCCCGAATTCCTGAATATCTCGAAGCCGGAATTCCGGATTGGCCTGATCGTGGGTGGCGGTGCGGATCTGAAGGTCTCGCGGCGCGTGTCTTTGCGCCTGTTCCAGGCGGATTACCTTTTGTCCCGTTTCAGCTCCGCCCGGCAGGACAGCGTCCGGCTTTCCGCAGGCATCGTCCTTCGCTTTGGGACGGAAGCTCGCCACTGATCTCCTGCTGACATCTCATGTGTTTGAGCGCGATTTTGCCCTCAAAAGTGTACACATGGATAATTTGAAAGCATCTGCATTTGTCCCTTGAGAAGACAATATTAGTGCCTTATCGTGTGTACATGCATGTGGCGCACGCCTTCTCGTGCAGACTTAGATGATATGTCCGATACAATTCCCGTGTGTATCGTAAGCACGGCCCGCGCTTAGATCGAAGAGGAGCGCTCCGGAGTCCAGCGACACAATCTTGTTATTCTCGATCTTTCCAAAGGCCTCGTGCTTCGTGTTGTAGTAGATGTCGTCGACAATATACCCAACCCACTGTCCATTATAATAGTCATAAACATACTTTTTCGCGGCGGATTCCCGGGTGAATTTTGCGCTTTTCGGGAAGTTTATGCGAATGCGGTTCATGCCGGGGCCCAAGGCGCTCACGTAACGGACGGTCGCCGATGACTCGAATTTCTCCTCCGGGGCCGTGACTGTAACCTGATCACCCTTGCGTAACGCCACGGTCAGGAGAACGCACATTCCTGAGGGGCTGGCGTCGGTGGTGATGGTTTGCTCGTTGAACTCCGTGCCGTCCGTCCGAACGCCTTTAACGGAAACAGGAATGGGGATGTTCCAGCGGAGTTCCTTGCGTTCGTCTGGCTTTCGATTTCCATCCTCTAGTTCAATCCACATAGTGCGCCTCTGCACGTTTCCTTAAGATATTCAAAACTGTGTCTGGGACAACGCGATTCTGGGTCAAAGGAGCAGACATACCCGGCGAGAATGCAAGGACTGTTCCCTCGGGGAACGCGAATGGATCTGAAGCCCCGCAAACCATCTTGCTTCCAGGCGACACTGGGCCCTGCCAAGCCTTGTCCTAGGCTTCAAACGACTCCAGAGCTTTCTGAAGATCGTCGTAAATTCCAAACACGGCACTAAGTTCAGCGATCTGAAGCACGTCGTAGATTTGCTTCGTGAGGTGGAGAAGTTTCACGCCTCCACCCTTCCTCTCGGCCAAATTCAAAGCTTCAATCAGCGCCCCGACACCCGTGTTATCAACGTAAGTAACCTGCCCGAGATCCAGGATGAAGTTCGTTCCGCCTGCCTCCAGTAATTCCTGCATCCTGTCATGGAGCATTCCCCTGTCATTTCCCGCGACAATCGTTCCGCTGAGGTTCACGAGAGTGATCGATCCAACCTTTGAAGTTGAAATTTCAAGTGGCATGGCGATTTCCTGTCAAAAGTCAAATTGAAAGAGAAGGCCGCGTGACGAGCGGTCTGGAGATCCGCAGGAGTACACCGTGGGCCTCCTTTTTGTTCAGTGATGACGGTCGCTTGTTGTTTGTCGAGTGCAAGCAGGTCAAACCTTTTGCCTGACTTGTCAAATCGTTCGAACCCCCTGGGAATGATCCTGAGACTTTCACCAGCGATTTCAGGATTTCTTCTGAGCCACCCTTTGCAATCCTCGAGCTCCGTGAGCCCAAGCTCCGGCAAAGGTAAGCGACTACACATTGTAGGGACTCCTCAGTGTAACGTCAATCGTCATCCACAGGGGACCGGCCTCTTGCCGGGTTGCGGCCAGTAGGGTATAGTGTACGATACAGCACCAGGCGGTCCTTCTCCAGTGTGTAATCCATCGTAGGAGGAAGTAACCAAATGAGCCAGAGGCGAAAGATTGCGATTGCCTATGCGTTTGCCGTGCCTGTTGTTCTGGTAGTGGTACTCTTTCTACATGCCGCACTGCTTGGAGTCTCAAGCTCTGCAAGTGGGATGGCGCAGGCGGCGAAGGTGATGCAGGAGACAGACGCCGCGCTCTCGCTGCTGACCGAGGCCGCCACCAACGCGCAGAAATATGTCACCTCGGGCGGCGATCAGACCTGGAACAGCGCCTACCAGGATTCCGTCTCGCAGCTTCACAAGGCTCTTCAAGGGATTGATGATGAGACAAAGATAGATAAATCGGTTCAGGCAAAGTCCGCGAGCCTTGCGTCTCTGGTTACCAAGCAGATTATCCTGTTCGAACAGTCGATGGCTGTCGCCAAGAAGAACCCATCCGCCCGGGATAAGACAGCGACGAATCTGGAAGACCAAAAGTTGAGAGATGACATCGGCAAGTGCATGGCGGAGATCAAATCCGCACAGCAGACCCGCCTTCAACAACAAGGCGAGGCGGCGACCCGCAGCGTAGGCCTGGCAAGAATGTTCACAACCTATGGCGGGGGGTTAGTCATCTGGCTCGTCGGGGTGGCAGCCTTCCTGTTATTCCATGACGAGAAGGCACGAGCTTGGGCGGGGCTGGAGCGACGAGTCCATACAAAGATCCTCCAGACCCTCCCCCTGGGAGTCTCCCTAGCTACCGATTCCGGGACCATCCTCTATGCCAATGCTGCCGAGGAAGCCCTCCTGGGCTACGAGCGGGGAGAACTGCTCGGCAACAATGTAACTCTTCTGCACGACCTCGAAGGGCAAGGTGCCGCGCGGACCTTGAATGAGATTCTCGATCGGTTGGGCGCGGGGAAAACGTGGTCGGGAGAGCTTCCTGTCCGCAAGAAAGATGGAACGATTCAGAAAGAACCCTCCTGGGTGATGAATCTGGACGTGCCAGGAAAGGTGTATCGAGTCTTTATTCACAATACATATTGATGATACGCCATTGAATCTGTACTGCTCAGCAGCTTCGGAAACGGCAGATAGGCGCTTCCGGCTGTAGCTAGGAGCCGCGCATCTCCCGGCGTTCCCCTCGAGTTCTCCTGAACCCTTCCTATTTTCGCATTCCCCAAAAAAGGACTTG
>Ga0181518_10004623_pt1 | contig 12192 bp, 9 predicted proteins | sample PEATcosm2014_Bin_28_FD_119751 | JGI IMG/M metagenome (GOLD analysis project Ga0181518, IMG submission 119751) | Peatland microbial communities from MTU Mesocosm Facility, Houghton, MI, USA - PEATcosm2014_Bin01_60_metaG | ecosystem: Environmental > Terrestrial > Soil > Wetlands > Peat | place... | reverse complement strand
TCCGATTGCGCGGCGGCGAAGGCGGAAGGCAGCGTCAGAAACAAAACCCCCGCGAAGGTCGCACGCATGGTCAACGTCTTCGTCGTGGTCATGGTTGTCCTCGCTCCAGGTAGTTTGTCAGCAGGAAGCCGTAGGCCGTTCTCGCCGAGGTTCGGTCGGGATTGTCCGCGTCGACCAGGGTCACGTTCCCGACTTTGTTTGCGTCATCCTGTTCCACCGCCAGGTAGCGGTGTCCATCGCTGCTCGCCTGGCCAAGAGGAATAATGTTGGTGATATTTTGGTCCAACCAGATCTCGCCGGTGGAAAGGCTTGCCTGTCCAGTGCGAGCCACCAGGTTGAGGTAGCACAGCCCGTACTGGGCACCGGAATCGATGCTCCACAGCCGACTCGGCGCAGTGGAATCGATTACGGAACCTTGCAGGCCACTGCCCGCGCCAATTGGGGAAAGCTCGCGCTTGGCCAGATCCACGACCGAAAGAGCGTTGGCCGAGTACTGGGAGTACATCAGCACGACGATTCCCTGGTCGAGCAGCGGCACCACGGACGTGGCGCTTGCGCCCAACGGATACGAAACCAGAGCGAGATTCCCAGCAGTTTCGATGCTTTGCAAATCCGCGAACAGCACGCTGGTGCTGCCGCTGCTCACGTCTACAAGCAACGCCTGCTGCTCGGACTGATCTGGCGCGCTGGGGCTGCTGGTATTGAAGACCACCATCTGATTCGCTGGGATAGACGTCGCGATGCTAGTGGTACTGCTGGTGCTTGGGTCGATGATCGCCAAGGTCTGGCTGCCCGGCGCGAGCACGGCCAGGCGTGTGGAGCCGCCCGTACTATAAAGGGCCATGTCCGAGGGACTTGTGCCCGCAGCCAAAATCGAGAGCGAGACGCGGAAGTCATTGCTGGGCGGGGCCGGCGCGGCGGCACCAAGGTCGGTGAGCGAGATCTGGAAAATGTCGTCCGATCCGTAGGCGAGCACGTAGATGTTGGGGTTGACGGTATCGAATAGGACCTGCGCGGGGCTGAGCGTGCTGTTGCTGTCCGTGGACAGTGGCACCGTGATCTCGGTGCGGTCGGGATTGTTCATGTCGACAATCGTCACGTAGTTTTCGGCCAGAATCACGGCCAGGATTCGTGGCGTGCTGGCGAATGTGAAGCTGGGCGAGAAGACAACGCCCGTCGGCACACCGCCGAGACTGCGAATCGATTTCGCATAAGGATTGGACACAGTCGACTGCGTCGCGGCGGACGGCGGCAAAGTGAGATCGACGATCGCCAGTTCGTTGGGATTGAAAAGCGGGGACTCGCCGGAATTCTGCGCCGAGGACCCATGGTAGAGCAGAACGAATCTTCCATCGGGGGACTGGGCCAGACCATTGAATCGGCTAGCCATGGTATAGGTCACAGGGGCCACGCTCGCATCCGCATCGATCTCTTCAAGTTCAGCCGCGACAGGAGTAATTTGCGCCGAGCCGGGATCTCCCTGGCTGAGCACGAGAAGTTGATTTTGACCGTTGCGTTTCACCGCCGCGACGGGGGCCTTGCCTACCGAAACCATCCGCGGCACCAGGGTCTTGCTCGCGGGATCGAGCAGAAACGCCGTGTGCGAGTTCTGTTCGACATAGGCCATGCGATCGGCGAGCGCCACAGTGGGAAGGAGAGCGTTTGGCGTCGAGTGGTTGGGAATGGCGTCGTTGCAGGCGGAAAGAGGAGAAAGCAGAAGCGACAGGAGCAGGACTCGGCGTCTCATTGTTGGATTCCTCCGTTGAGAGCGAAGCCGGTGACAGTATCGACATCGCCGGTCACCCAATCGATGAAGCTGATGCGACCATCGGAGTAGTCCTGTCCCACGAATACCTTGTGGATGGCGGATGAGAGCGCCGCGATCGAGGTGGGTGGACTGCCCAGCGAAAAATCGTTGGCGAGAAAACTCGTCAGTGATATGCGCTCGGCGATACGCACGCCCGCGGTGTCGTCGCGTAGGAGCACGAAGATGTACTCCGACAGCGGTGTAATGGCGAAGGGGTTGGGATTTGCGGGCGTGATTTGGAGTTTGGCGAATCCGTCAGCGAGGCGAACCAAACTATATCCGTAGGAGCGGTCGAGTTGCGTGTCCGGATCGAGCCCAGTCTCCGTTGGGCTGCCCGCATCTTTGGTGTGCAGGACGAGAGCGGTCGTTTCGTCAGGGGAGATGGCAACCGCGGCAATCGCCTTCTGTAATTCCACCAACTGGGGAGTGGAACTTGCGCTTGCCTCCAAGTCAAGAATCACCAGGCTCTTGATGGGCACCGCCGTCGTGTAAAGGACGGCGTACTTGCCACCCGCGCTGATGGTGACCGAACCGACGGTCTCGTTGGCGAGTTGCCAGGTCGTCCGGTGGGTGCTGTCGGTGAATCCCGCCGGAATATCGAGTTCGACGAGCTTGCTCTCGGCGCGCAAGACCGCGTACGCCTGAGTCCCAGACGGGCTCATTTCCAGATCGGTCACGGGACTCGAAAGCTTGAGAGACGTAACGACATTGGCCGAGAGATCGACCAGCAACAATTCCGAGGTGCCGTCGCGCCGAGCGATGGCGTAGTGCCCATCCGGAGTCACCGACACATCGGTCGGTTCGTCCGTCCCTGCGGGCACCGTCGTCGGGATCGAACTCGCGCCGGAATCCGACGAAGAGCCACCGTCCACGGATGACTCCGCATCCTGGGGGACGCCCGCATCCACCGAGACTCCGGCGTCCGCGGACACCAGCGTGGCCGCCGGGTTGTCGATGCGGGTCAGGGGCGCGATGGCTGGCTCCGTGACATTGGCGAAGCGAAGCGACGAGATGCCATCGCCGGTAACCACGAAGGCCGCTGCGCCATCGCTGGAGAACACGACGGCGCTCGGCAGGTATCCAACGGTCATGGAGATGGAAGTGTCACCGGCACTGGACAAGGCAATGACCGAGACGTCCTGGTTGCTCCCGGTCTGTGTGATGGAGTTTGTCTGAGTCGTGCTGGTGCTCGTCTGGGAAGCGTCGAACCAGGCCACGGCATGCAGCCCGTCGGGCGAGATCGAAATGGTGTTGGCATTGGGAACCACAGCGATGGGATTGTTATCCATCGTGGTGGCGCGCAGAACGCTGAGGGTGTGCGAGCCGACGTTGAGGACCAGAGCCACGTCCTGGCCTGGCACGGTGGCTAGGTAGGTCGGCGTGTCGCCGGTGGTGACTTCGGTGATGGCCAGGGTCGTGGAGTCGATGATGCTCACCGTGTCGCGCTCTGGGTTGGCAACGTACACGTAGCGAGCACCCGCGCTCGGGGGCAGGAAGCTGAGGGTCTGTCCGGTTTCCGATGGCAAGCCAGCCGGAGGCGCCGCGGTACTGCCGCCAGCGGCACTTGCCCCGAATGGGGCCTCGCCTGAGCCCGTTCCTGTCCCTATCTCAGCAGAGGTACCACCAGCGCCTCTTGGCCCGGGGCCGTTGCCAGCAGCGGTTCCGGCTGCCGAGCTGCACCCGGCAAGCCCCGCCATCAGGATTACGCCTAAACCCAAGTAGATCTTGTTCATGGCAAGCACCTCCATGCAGCAACTTGCGTGCCGTCGCCTAGTAGCGCGCAACCACTGCCGAACCTTGCAGCGGATGCGACGTTGTCACGACATCGCTGTCGCGGTTCCCTCACATTATCAATCTGATTCCTTAAACCTCCTGCGACTATGAAGTGGTCGGTTGGTCAAGGGCACTTCTGTCCCGTGCCCCCGGAAAGGCAAGAGGCTCGTTGTGCAGGCAAGCGTTAGCTCGATGCGCCAGGCGGACATTTTCCAAATTGAGATTTCCGTGTGCTCAACGACACAGCAATCGGCGTGCCGCGCCTCGCGCCGAGGTTGTAGGATGAATTTCCTCGCAAAGACGTGGCTATGGTCTCTGGCGGCAGGTGAGACTACGACCGTCGATCCACCAGCGTACCCTCAGAATTCTGAGGGTATTCTCAGACCACTGATAGATCATAGCCAAGATCTGGCGTGCTCCTCTGTCGGGAGACAAACTCAAACCTAGCCTCGAACTTGCTGATCAACCGCCCACTCGACTTGGTGTAGACGATCTTCGAGAAGCGCGAGTTGGCCTCACACGCTGAAGGCGACGGTCCCCGTCGAGCCTACGCCGACGTCGGTGTCACACTGCCACCGTTCCGTCGGGCGGTTACGTTGCGCCGCCAAGACTCCGAAATGTTCTGGCTCCTAGCTGGGCTATTGGCCGCGCACGGGGGCACGTCCCCCGCAGCACCGCCCAAGACCAAAGCCTACAAGCACTCGCCGCAACACTCGACCTATGGGATAACAATGATTCCCGGCGGCGGTGCCGGGGCTGGCGATGCCGGTGGTGGTGGCGCTACCGCAGGTGGCACGGAGGGCGGCGGGGATGCCGGTGGTGGTGGCGGTGGCGGCGGGGGCACTGGCGAACTGGCAGTGGTCCCAGCCACCGGCGGTGGCGCTGGCAGACTGATCGGGGTTACACACCCCGAGAGGTCAAAGATCATGAACTCCAGCGCCTTCTCTTGCGCCGAAAGCTCGGTCCGCACGGCGCAGCAACCGGGGAATACATTCCCTGCACTCGTCGCTGGATCTCCCGGAAACCCTGTGGATGCAGAATCGCTCACATGCAAAGCGGTGTAGACAAATTTCCCGCATTGTGCTGCCTCGGCTGCGCCTATCGGCGTGTTGAAAGAGAAGTAGTGCGTGTATTGCGCCGACGCACCTGTGACACTCGCGTCCGGGGGCGGGACACCAGCATCCGTGGGCACAGGTTCGAAGATCCATCTCTGCGAGGGCGGGTTGATTTGGTCGATGGCGGTGTATTTCACGCTACTAGACAGCGTCAGGTGACCGGGGGTTGTCGTTGCGCCGACATTCAAGAGCCAGCTAGCGAACGCCACACCCTTGGGGAATGATTGGTCGATGAGGGTATCCCGGGAAACCGTTCCGATTTGCCCGGTCCCAGGGTTTGGTTCATTCGGGTCGTTATACCAGGTTGCCACTGGGCCGAACACCGAGGGATACCCGGTGAACGAACGGATCCACGCCCAGTGAAAGTGTTCGGCAAACACGCGACCACCGGCATTGACATAAGCCTGCATCAAATTCACCGCAGCCGGGTTTGGAATGAAGGCCCGACCCGACGTGGTGGTGGGATCCACCTCGGCGCCGCCACAGTTGAGCAAGATCACGTCGTACTGGTTGAGGTCAGCCTGTTTGTCCCAAAGACTCGTCGTCGCGTCAGGGAATGTTCCCGTGATCCCCGATATTGTGTTGCACGTGTCTGAACTCTCCGACTGATTGTACAAGCTGACCGAGCCTGTGCCACCAGGCAGAGTGAATTCAGATGCATCGACGCCTATCCGGCGAAGCAGACATTGCAGGCGCTCGGTAGCGGTCTTGTCAGGACTCTGAGCATTGCCAGCCGCTATTGCGATCTTGGGTATGCTGGTGTAGAGGCCGTTGTTGTCGCCGTCGTGGATGTTCGTGGGTAGGCGCAACAGCGTTGCCGGCGTGGTACTGGTCCAGGTATCCGGAATGGGATTGTCAGCACACTGGTTGGTGACCATCGACGCCGAGATTGTGACCTGGCGCCGCCACTTGCCGAGTTGCATGACCAGTGGGAAATCAACGCCCCACGGCACGTTGTTGAGAACAAAGTGCCCGCTGGCATCGGTCAAGGCGGTGGCAATGGGCTGGCCCGATACCTGGGCGTCACAAGACGCGCAGGTTGCACCTGTGGTGATCGGGTCCAGCGCCGAGTTCGGTATAGACACGATCACGTTGTAAAGCGGATTGTAGCCCGCGGGGTCATACACGGTACCGCTAATGCTGGTCATGGCCCCACCGTCGCAGCTGACTTGGTTCAGACACAGGTTGCCGCAGCTGCAAACATGGGCCGAATCGCAAGCTGTCCCCGTCGGGCAGCTCGTCGGGCAACTCAGCGTCCCGCCGCAGCCGTCCCCGATATCGCCGCAGTACTGCTGCACGCCACTGGCGTTGTTGCAGGCGACCTTCACGCAATCAGCTCCGCCTACGCACACGTTGTTGCTGCCACACACCCAGTTGGTGCCGGAGGCCGAGCAGTCCGTGCCGCAAGCGAGCGCGTTGCCACAGCCGTCGCCGATGGTTCCACAGTAGTGATCTCCGCCCGAGGTCGCGCAGGCGAGAGGAGCACAGAAGGGCGGCGCCCCGTTGCAGATGCTGTCGGTCCCACAGGTCCATCCCGCCGGGCAATCGTTCCCACAGTCCAGCGACCCGCCGCAATTGTCCCCCACGGTACCGCAGTAATGGTCTCCGCTGGAAGTCTCGCAGGTGATTTTCGCGCACACATCGGGCGGCCCTATGCACAGGTGATCCTGACACACCCATCCGGTTTGCAGACAATCCGCCGGACAGTTCAACATGCCACCGCATCCGTCCCCCACCTGGCCACAGTAGCGTCCCCCGCCTGGCGTGTCACATGTGGAGGCCAGAGTGCAGACGGGCGGCGTCGCCTTGCAGATGCTGTCGGTCCCACAGGTCCATCCCGCCGGGCAATCATCTCCGCATGCTAGCGTCCCGCCACAGCCGTTGCCAACCGTGCCGCAGTAATGGTCGCCACCTGGACTTCCGCAGGTCAGCGCGGTACATACCGCCGATGAGCCCACGCAGAGGTTGCTGACGCAATCCCATCCGGTGGGACAATCACTCCCGCAGTCCAGCGTGTTGCCGCAGCCATCCCCGATCTTCCCACAGTAGTGGTCTCCTGAAGTCGTCAGGCAAGTTACCGGCGTGCAGACGCTGGGATCGCCCTTGCAGATGCTGTCCGTCCCGCATGTCCAGCCGGCCTTCGGACACGTGGAGGGACAGTTGATCGTCCCGCCGCAGCCATCCCCAATCGTTCCGCAATAGTCCCCGCCTGCAACGCTGCACCCCGGGAGGCAAACCGTCCCCGCGCAAACACTGTTCTTGCACTGAAGACCGGTTGGACAGTCGCCACAGTGCAATGTCTGCCCGCAATTATCGATATCTCCGCAATACTGAGTGGCCCCCACGGCGCAGGTCGGTATCGAACAGACAGCACCGCCATCGGTCATGGGTGGTTCAACCAGAACGAGGATGGGCACTTGGGAGTTCGACGGCCCCGCGTCGCTCCCTCCGGGTCCCATCGGAGCGTCCATTGACGCGCTTACCTTGTCGTCGACACTGCAGCCCGCAGTCCACGCCAGAAGACAGACCGCCCCTCCCTGAACCAGAAGGTTCGCGTGACGGCACATCTGCATTCCCAGGCGGCTGACCGATGTGTTACGTCTCATCATCTGAGCCCTCACATTACTTCTTGACTCGCGCAAACGTACCCTTCATCGCCGCGATCGTGCAAGGATGGCCGCGTTATCCAAGATCCACCGGCGATAAGCACCTTCCGCATTGCCCGACAATGCACCAACACTCGGCGCTGGATGGTGGCGAGTCAACGTGCCGCCCACGGACTCCCCGCTAAGAGGCGCGAATGCGTCAGCCGGCGAGGAGGAGGAGCGGGGGCTCGGGTGTCACGTCGTTGGTATGCGCTGCGATCAGCAGAGCGCGGGCGGCGTCGAAATGGCGATGAACCCGCGGGCGGTCGTAGGCTAGGCGGTAGCGGCGATCCCGGGGCTAGTGCCGACAACATGCGGTACACACCGCCGGTCATCAGGAACATGGCCGGCGGTACCCGCTGTCTCGGCGCACCGGTTTCTCAGTGTATCGACTCCCCGCTGCGCTTGTGGTGCTACAACCCACGATGCCCCATCTCCATCGTCGCTGCCGTCGGAAAGCACATGTCGCGAATGATGTCTTGGCGTGACACAGGGGGGACCGACTCTTGCGGCGGCTCATGCCCCTTGCTAGGGTTCAACCATGGCGCTCCGCTGGCTGGTCGTGCCTGGGTTTGTATTCCTGGGTATCGTCCCTGCGCTCTCCGGCTGCTCGTCCTCACACCGGCGTGATCAGTACTTTGGCACGGATGCAGGAGCCAATTACCAGAGTCCAGATGCCGCCAGTTTCTCCAGCCAAGGTGGGATAGACGCCAGCACGGCTGACGGCGCAGCCGCGGGCACGACTGGGACCACCGGAGGCGTGATAGGCTCCGCTGGGACGATCGGGACCACGGGAGGCGTGACAAGCTCGGCTGGCACGACAGGGAGCACTGGAGGCACGACTGGTGCGGCTGGAACGACGACGTTACAAGGAGTTTTCACGGCCATTGGAAACATGACCGTGGCAAGGGATAACCACACGGCGACGATGTTGTCGAACGGGAAGGTTCTCATCGCCGGAGGAGACGATGGCAATGGGGATACTCTGGCGAGCGCGGAGTTATACGACCCGAGCGCCGGGACATTCACAGCGACCGGGAGTATGGTTGCGGCAAGGGAGTCGCAGACGGCGACGATGTTGTCGAACGGGAAGGTTCTCATCGTCGGCGGAGATGATGGCAACGGAAATGCTCTGGCGAGCGTAGAGCTATACGACCCGAGCGGCGGGACATTCACAGCGGCCGGCAGTATGGTTGCAGCAAGGGAGTTACAGACGGCGACGATGTTGTCGAACGGGAAGGTTCTCATCGCCGGCGGAGATGATGGCAACGGAAATGCTCTGGGGAGCGCAGAGCTATACGACCCAAGCGCCGGGACGTTCACAGCGACCGGGGGTATGGTTGCGGCAAGGGAGTTGCAGACGGCGACGATGTTGTCGAACGGGAAGGTTCTCATCGTCGGAGGAGACGATGGCAACGGAAATGCTCTGGGGAGCGCAGAGCTATACGACCCAAGCGCCGGGACATTCACAGCGACCGGGGGTATGGTTGCGGCAAGGGAGTTGCAGACGGCGACGATGTTGTCGAATGGGAAGGTTCTCACCGCCGGAGGAGACGATGGCAATGGGGATACTCTGGCGAGCGCAGAGCTATACGACCCAAGCGCCGGGACATTCACAGCGACCGGGAGTATGGTTGCGGCAAGGGAGTTGCAGACGGCAACGATGTTGTCGAACGGGAAGGTTCTCATCGCCGGAGGAGACGATGGCAATGGGGATACTCTGGCGAGTGCGGAGTTATACGACCCGAGCGCCGGGACATTCACCGCCACCGGCAGCATGGTTGCGGCAAGGGAGTTGCAGACGGCGATGTTGTTGTCCAACGGGCGGGTTCTCATCGCCGGAGGAGATGACGGCAACGGCAATGCGCTGGAGAGTGCGGAGCTGTACCAGTAGCTGTTGTTCCAGGGGGTGAAGATCCCACGGAAGGAACCTGCCCAGTTGTCGCCGTAATGATATCCAGCGACGGGAAGGGTGACCGAGTCATGGAAAGCCTAACGCCGGTGTTCTACTTGACTGTTGAGGTACACTGTCCCGCGTGGTCGATACATCGCCCATAGCTCCTGCGTCGCGCGCAACCGGAGGTACCATGTCGAATCGCGTAGGTTCTGTCCTCGTGAAGCTGACGGTGTTGTTTATGTTGGTCGTCACCGCGGGTGTAGCCGGGTGCGGCGGTGGCAGCGGAGGTGCGACTGCCACTCGGGACGCGAACAACTCGGCGGGTATCATCGGAGATGCTGGCGCCGGTACGAGCGACAGCACCGGTGGGATGGGCGGCTCTGGTGGAACCGCGGGCACTGGGAGCGGGGGTGCCGGGCCTCTCGTGGACGCCGCAGCAGACCAGAGCGCCGATGTCCCGGGCGTTCCCGAGGTAGCCCCACCTGCGAACGACGCTCCCACGGGCGTGGATTTCGCATCCGATAGTCCGCCTGGTGGGTCGTCGGGCGACAGCTACTCGGATGTCGTGGCGCTACAGGGAGTCTTTGCGCCGACGGGCAGTATGACCGTGGCGCGGAAGTCGCATACGGCAACATTGTTGGCCAACGGCACGGTGCTAGTCGCCGGAGGCGACGACGGCAACGGGAACTTCTTCGCGAGCGCGGAGCTATATGACCCAGCCGCCGGGACATTTGCGACCACCGGCAGCATGACCGTGACAAGGAGCCTGCATACGGCGGTGTCGTTGGCCAATGGTATGGTGCTCATCGCTGGCGGCGAGGACACAGACGCCAGCGGGCTACCCGGGGGTCTCGCGAGCGCAGAGCTATATGACCCAGCCGCCGGGACATTCACGGCCACCGGCAGCATGGCCGCGGCGAGGGTATTCCACACCGCGACGTTGCTGGGCAACGGAAAGGTGCTCATAGCCGGTGGGGTAGGCAACAGCGGGGGTCTCGCGAGCGCGGAGCTATATGACCCAACCGCTGGGACATTCGCGACCACTGGCGGCATGACTGCGGTAAGGTATCAGCACACGGCGACGTTGTTGGGCAACGGAGAGGTGCTCATGGCCGCTGGGGTAGGCGACAACGGAAGTCTCGCGAGCGCGGAGCTATACGACCCGGCGAGCGGGACATTCACGGCCACAGGGAGCATGACCGTGGCAAGGCAAGACCATACGGCGACGTTGCTGCCGAGCGGGAATGTGCTCATCGCCGACGGAGACTCCAGTGGCAGCGCGAGTGCGGAGTTATACGACCCAGCGGGCGGGACATTCACGGCCACAGGAAACATGACCGTGGCAAGGGCGTGGCATACGGCGACTCTGTTGGCCAGCGGGAAGGTGCTGATCGCTGGCGGAACCAGTGACAGTGGCATTCTCGCAAGCGCAGAACTTTACGACCCAGAGGACGGGACATTCGCGGCCGCCGGGATCATGACAGAGGCACGGGCAATCCACACGGCGGCATTATTGGCCAGCGGGAAGGTTCTCATCGCCGGTGGCGAGGGCGACAGCACGATTCTCGCGAACGCAGAGCTATACGAGGAATAGCCTGTGCTTCGACCTATGAAGTGGTTGCTCGCTTACGAGCAGATCTGTGGGTCTTCTCGGAATGTTGGTGCTGTCTTGCGAATCTCCGACGGAGAACTGAGGATTACATGATCGTTCAACGCACCCATCGCCGATTTTTCACAGATCCGTGGAATCTTGAGGACGTAGGCAATTGCGGTCGCGCAGCCCGTAAGCTTGCTCGGCCGGCTACGGGCGAGCCGGAAGCTTTGCTTTCGGCTCGTAGTTGCCCAAGGAGCCCAGCGCGAGGAGTCGTCACCCGGAGGGCCGCAGCGAAGCGGAGGAGCCGCCGCAGGCGGCTTGACGGTCTCGCTACCACCACGTCCGACCGGGCCCTACTCTGCCGTTTACAGCTGGGCTGCGACGGCGACTTCCAATCTCTTCCTGCGCCTCGGGTCGATCCGTCGGTCAGCCCCCTGGTACAGACGGTGGAACTGCTGGCACTGGTGGCGGAACCGTTGGTACTGGTGGCGGCGCCGGTGGCAACGGATAAAGTCCGCGCGGCGTGAGTTCCACGGGCTCACCAGGGCGGAACGGCGGGTAGTTGGCGTATACGAACGCCTGGTAGGCGCCATCCTGAAAGCGGACCCACAACTCGTAGCTTATTTGCTCAGAGGAACCTGAGCTTGCGGCCGCGCCCACGGCCGCGCCGCCCGCCGCACCAAACAGGGCGCCGGGGCCGCGGCCTCCGCCCAAGATCCCGCCGATGATGGCTCCCGCGAGGGCGCCACCCGCGGGATTGCCCTCGCGACGCTGAATGACCTGGCGAATGTTCGTGACGATGCCGTAGCGCACCCATTCGGGCCGACCTCGAGGTTGGCCCCATTCGGAGGAAGTCGTGGACGTCGTGGCACAGGCCGGCATCATAGCCAGCAAGAGGACGCAAACAATGCAGCGCAGAGTCTTCATGTTGAACCCTCGATTCGCTGGCGGGATCAACCCGAGATCGAATCTTTGCAAACCGATGTTTCACACCGATCTTACCGCAAATCGATCTCGTCGAAAAGGACGATGGCCGGAGCAAACTTCTGTGCGCGCTCGAAGACATCTCGGAGAGCGGCCTCGGTCTCGCCGACCCACTTGGACAGGAGCGAGGGGCCGTTGACCCTGTCGGTCGTCCGTGAACCACTGGACACCCGAATCACGAAGGGAGAATCCGATGGAGAAGATGGCATTGATCGTGCTGGCGCTGGGACTGGGCCTTGCCGGTCCCCACAAGCCGCACGATGAGGACGACCTTCTCCCTGCCGCTGTAGTCTAGGCCCAGCCCAACGCATAGCTCCCTGAGCCGCTCGCGGCTGAGATCGGGCAAGAAGTTGGCCAGTGTCGCCTTCTTCGAGGAC
>Ga0181518_10004620_pt1 | contig 12197 bp, 9 predicted proteins | sample PEATcosm2014_Bin_28_FD_119751 | JGI IMG/M metagenome (GOLD analysis project Ga0181518, IMG submission 119751) | Peatland microbial communities from MTU Mesocosm Facility, Houghton, MI, USA - PEATcosm2014_Bin01_60_metaG | ecosystem: Environmental > Terrestrial > Soil > Wetlands > Peat | place... | reverse complement strand
TCGGCTCGACGGCGCCCAGTTCCTTCGGGTGTCCGACGGCGTGGTGACCGTGAACCCGCAGCGAAAGCCGGTCGTTCCCGACGACGTCCTCGACTCTGTCGGGCGTTCGGGTGCGACCGGGGCTGTGTCGGCGGTCGCCGGCTCGACCGGGTCCGCGGCATGGGCGGCCGAAGCGGTGGAGATCATCAGGCGCGGACCGAAGCTGACCGTCGGGTATCGGTACGTGCTGGTGCTCACGCGCGACATCGGCAGCCCGACGGTCTCGGGAGACTTCCTGATCCTGGCCGGCGCGGTGATCGCGTTCGCCGTCGTGATGAGCCTGGCCCTCAGCCGACGCATCACGAGACCCCTTCGTCGTGCCGTGGCAACCACCCAGAGGATTGCTGGGGGCGACCTCGACGCGCGGGTCGGGACCCATCGGGGTGACTTTCCCGAACTCTCCTCGCTCGGCAACTCGATCGATGCGATGGCCGAGAACCTGGGCCGACTGCGCAACGCCGAACGCCAGTTCCTCCTGTCGGTCTCTCACGAGCTACGGACCCCGTTGACGTCGATCCGCGGCTATTCAGAGGCGATCGTCGACGGGGCGGCCGCCGATCCCGCCAACGCCGCCGTGGTGATCGGCAACGAGGCCCGGCGCCTCGAGCGGCTGGTCGGCGACCTGCTGGACCTGGCCAAGCTCGACGCCCGAACGTTCTCGTTCAACTTTCGGACGATCGATGTCGCCGAGGTGATGGACGAGGTGGCCGAGGAGCTGCGCCCGGTGGTGGACCAAGCAGGGCTGCAGTTGACCGTCCAACCTCCCGAGCACCCGCTCTTCGCCCGGGTCGACCCCGACCGCCTCGACCAGGTGCTGGCCAACCTGGTCGAAAACGCCGCCAAGTACGCCCGGACCAGGATCAACCTAGCCAGCACCCGAGACAGCACCCAGGTCCGCCTGATCGTCGAGGACGACGGCCCCGGGATCCCCCCCGAAGAAATCGGCCTCATCTTCAATCGTCACTACAGCGCCGACCGCCACGCGCGACCCGGCCGACCTCGGGGGTCCGGTCTCGGGCTGGCCATCGCAGCCGAACTCTCGGCGGCCATGGGGGCAACGGTGGTGGCCCAGTCCCCCATCACCTCGGGCGGCGGGACCCGTCTGGTGGTCCGGCTCCCCGCGGTCTCTTCGTTCCCGGCACAGGCCTGACTCTCGTACCTAGCTCTCTGTTCCTGACTCTCCGTTCCTAGCTCTCTGTTCCTGACTCTCCGTTCCTAGCTCTCTGTTCCTGACTCTCCGTTCCTAGCTCTCTGTTCCTGACTCTCCGTGGCGCACGGAGCTGACCCGGAAACGATGGGTCCGAAACCGCCCCGGTGCCACGCCCGGACACAAAGGCGGGCCGCGGTCTGAACGTTCCAGACACGGTCGTGCCCTCACAGAATCCTCACACCTCCAACACGGAGCCCTGACCACCGAGCGGCTTAATGGAAGACATGCCGGTCAGACCGGCAGAGCCGAGTGGTCCGACAGCCCCGAGCACGGTCCTCGGCCCGAGACAGGAGAAAGCACCATGAGAAGCGGATTGAGCACCAAAGCCAAGAAGGTGGCCATCGGCGCCAGCGTGGTCCTCGGATCCTTCGGGATCGGTGGGGCCGGCTTCGCCCTCTTGAACGGCGGCACCGCCTCGGCCGCCGCCACCACCCCGTCGACGAGCACCACGTCCACCAAGGGCCAGGAGTTGCGCAAGTTCCTCCGCCGCCACACGGTCGACGCCACGATTTCGGTCAAGACCAAGAACGGCTATGAGACCCTCGACTTGGCTCGCGGCACGGTGGGCGCCATCTCGCCCACCTCGATCACCGTGGACTCGCCGGATGGGACGTCGCTGACCGCAACCATCAACGCCCAGACGAAGTTCCACAACACGACCGACGGCCAGCTGGCCCAAGGTGACAAGGTCGGGGTGCTTGCCTACGAAGGCGTGGCCAGGTGGGTCAACGCCCCGAAGACGACCACTTCGGGCGGATCCAGCTGACCAACGTGCTCACCTCGAGGTGAGCTCGAATCTCGACCGCCCGGGGCCGGGCGCTCGGCAGGGAGGTGACCCCCCACCCGGCCGGATGCTCAGCCCCCGGCGGTCGATTTCGTCTTGGTTCGGTCGGTGGTTCGGGTCGACGCCTTGGGGACAGTGGTCGTCGTCGGCGTCGGGAGGGTTTGGGCGACACCGTAGGCGGACGACATCGTGATGAAGTCCCGTTCCCAGTACGACTGGAAGTAGCGACCGGTACCCCCGCTCATCGTCGACAACAGGTTGGTCCCGTTGTTCGGGGTCGCGGGCTGGCCCTCCGGCGGGTCGTAGGTGGCCATGTTCACCCAGTCGGTGTTGATGTCCAGCTCCATTGCCCGGACGCAACCGGCCGCTACCAACACGTTGGCCAGACTCGTGATGTTGAGGGACGGACCACCGACATACACGAGGGCCCCGTCGGCGGTCACCCCGACTCCAGACCGCCACACATACACCTGGTTCCCGAGCGTGAACCCCCAGCGCGTGGTGTCGTTGGCATTGAGCCCCGGGACCGGCTGGCCACCGTCGACGAGCAGGTCGAGGTTCTGTCGGACCGAGACGACGTCGGGCGTCATCGTGACGTCTCGACCCCACTCTCCGACGGTCGCCGAACCGTTCGCGTAGACGACGAAGGACGCCGCGCCATTCACGAGCGGGATCTCGGTCCGGCCGTCGGTGTAGTAGCCACCATTCGCGTTGGCCATCAAGAACCCGGCGTTGAAGGCGGCGACGAGCGAGGTGGCTGCGGCGGGTTGTATCGGCGCGGTATGGGAGTACGGCCCGCCGCCCGGGATGATGCTGCCCGAGTACAACGTCGCGTCAAGCAGGGTGGCGTCCATCCAGGCGACGCCCACGACTTGGCTCGTGTGGATCGGGTCGGGGCGCAGCTCGGTCTCGTAGATCGCTGGCACCCCCTCGACGAGCCGCCCGGCCGGCGACCATTGACCCTCTCCTGTCAGGGCGGGAGAGGCCAGCGGAGTGATTGGCACCGGCGGCGCCAGGTGCGATGGCCCGAGCGCGACGGGCGCGACGGGCGCGACGGCGCGCTTGGGCACCCTGATCTCCCCCTTGGGCGGACGGCCACCAACCGGGGGTTGGTGGTGGGTGTACCAAACGTTCTCTATCCAATTGACGATGCTTTCGGCTCCGTGCCCTCGGAACCACTCGGCGGCCCGGGCACCGATCGAGGACCCGTTTGCGGGGTCGTTGAGCGCCGAACCGAGCGATATCCCCACCGGGATCAAGAGCGCGGCGAAGAGGACGAGCGCCACCAGGAGGACCCGACGTCGCCGGCCCGCCGGCACGAGCTTTCGCCTCGCCGGGCGCGGCACGGGAGGCTCCGGGCCCGCGTTCCCCGTGACCGGCGCCCCGGGCGTTTTCGTCATCGGACACTCACGATAGAGGTTTGACCAGGCCTGCCGGGCCAGCCAACGGCCCCCCTGCGTCTCGAGCAGCTGCCCGACGGCGCGACGGAAACGGCGGTGGACCAGGTGAGACGTGCACGACGACGGAGTCGTGGAGGATCCGTCTCCCGGTCGCGTCGAGGCCTTCTAACCTATCGATCGTGGCCCGACGCGTCGCTACCGAGTCACCCGAGGAGCCGATCGGAGCGGCGAGCCCGATGACCGACCGAGTCGACGCGCTCGGGGCCCGAGGGGTTCCGGCCCGTTCCGGCACCCTTCGGACGGCCGTCCGGTCACTGCGGCCGCGCCAGTGGTTGAAGAACCTGCTCGTCTTCGTCGCTCCCGCCGCCGCGGGGAAGCTCGGGCACGCCGGCACGATCGGGCATGCCGCCGCCGCGTTCGGCATCTTCTCGATCGTGGCCTCGGGGATGTACCTCTTGAACGACGTGCTGGACGCGGAGGCCGACCGTCACCACCCCGAGAAGCGCCAACGTCCCGTGGCGGCCGGACACATCGGGTTGTCCCAGGCGCTCGGGATGGGCTCGGTCCTCGTGCTGGGGGGTTTGGCCGCCGCCTGGTTCGTCGCGGGGTGGCGGCTCACCGTGCTGATGGGGCTCTACATCGCCATCAGCACTGCCTACAGCATCCGGGTCAAGTATGTCCCTGTCGTCGAGCTCGCGTCGGTGGCGTCGGGTTTCGTGCTCCGGGCCATCGCCGGTGGGATCGCCACCCACGTGCCACTGTCCGACTGGTTCCTTGCGGTGACCTCGTTCGTGGCCATGTTCATCGTGACCGGCAAGCGCTTTGCCGAGTATCGCAACCTCGGCGATCGCCGCGAGGTCCACCGTCAGGTGCTCGGGGACTACACCCCGACGTTCCTCCAGTCGACCCTCACCCTCACCGCCACCGGTGCCGTCACCACCTACTGCCTGTGGGCGTTCGAGCGCACTGGCTTGGCCGCCCAACCGGGCCACCACGCGCTGTGGACGCAGTTGACGGTGGTTCCGTTCGCCATCGCGGTGCTGCATGTGTTGCGGATGCTCGACGCCGGCGGCGGCGCGGCCCCCGAGGAGTTGGCGCTGCGCGACCGGTGGTTGCACGTCCTCGGGGCGCTGTGGGTCGTGCTCTTCCTCGTCGGCATCTATGCCTAAGGCCGCCCGCGCCGCCCGCGCGAACGGTGCGCCCGGCGAGACCGTCGAGACCGTCGAGACCGAAGAGCGAGCCTTCTCGGGTTGGGGCCGAACCTCCCCTTCCAGGGCCGCCGTGATCGCCCCGGATGAGGAAGCCGACGTCTTTGGAACGGTCCTTCGAGCCGCCGAGGTGCGCAACGGAGCGCAGCGGCGCGGCGTCATCGCCCGCGGCCTCGGTCGCAGCTACGGTGACGCGGCACAGTGCGCGGGTGGCGTCGTCGTCGACACCAAGAACCTGAGCCGGATCGGCCCGATCGACCCCGACACCGGGGTCGTAGAGGTGGGCGCCGGGGTGAGTCTCGACGCACTGCTCCGGGTCGGCCTCCAATCGGGTTGGTTCATCCCGGTGTCCCCCGGCACGCGCCAGGTGACGATTGGCGGCGCGATCGCAGCCGACATCCACGGGAAGAACCACCATACCGAGGGCAGCTTCTGCCGGCACGTGTCCTCGGTGACCTTGGCCACTCCGGTCGGCATCCACGAGGTCGGCCCGGACAACGACCCCGAGCTCTTCTGGGCCACCGCCGGTGGCATGGGTCTGACCGGGATCGTCATGCGTGCGGTCGTCTCCATGCGCAAGGTCGAGACGTCGTGGATGCGGGTCGACACCGAGCGCCACGACGACCTCGACTCGCTCATGACGGGGCTGGAGCGTGTCGACCGTCTCAACCGCTACTCGGTCGCGTGGGTCGACTGCGGGGCGGTCGGATCGAGACTGGGCCGGGGGGTTCTCGACGCCGGAAACCACGCCAGCGGGTCCGAACTCCCGGCCAAACACAAGGACGATCCCCTCGCGCCGCCACGGCGGCGCGGTCTGAAGATACCGAGCCTGGTACCGCCGGGCGTCGTGAACCCGCTGACCGTCGCCGCGTTCAACGAGGCGTGGTTCCACAAGAGCTCGTCGCGGACCGGACAGCTTCGTCACCTGGGCGGGTTCTTCCACCCGCTCGACGCGGTGTCGAACTGGAACCTCGTCTTCGGACGACGCGGGTTTGTCCAGTACCAGTTCGTTGTCGGGGACGCCCACCGAGATGTCATTCCTCAGGCGATCGAGATCCTGCAGAAGGCCGGCGCGCCATGCACGCTCGCGGTCCTGAAGCGCTTCGGGCCGGGCGACCCGGGGCCGCTCAGCTTCCCGATCCCGGGATGGACGCTCGCCCTCGACCTCCCGGTGGGGCCACCCGGTCTGCGATCGGCCCTCCTGCGCCTCGACGGCATCGTGGCCGGTGCCGGCGGACGGGTGTACCTGGCCAAGGACGCCCGCCTCGAACCAAGCACGTTCGCCGCCATGTACCCCCGGTTGGACGAGTTCAACTTGGTCCGCCAGCGGGTCGACCCCGAGGGGATGCTGCAATCCGATCTCGCCCGCCGGCTCGGCATCTGTGAGGACTCCCGGCCGTGAACGACGCGTTCGGGCACCCCAACTCCGTTCTCGTCCTCGGCGGCACGTCGGACATCGCGCGGGCCCTGGTGCGTGCGCTCATCGCCGAGGGATCCAAGAAGGTCGTGCTGGCCGGCCGCGACCCCTCCGGCCTCGCTGACGCGGCGGCCGAAGCCAAGGAGGCCGGTGCCGAGTTCGTGGCCACCGTGGCCTTCGACGCCAAGGACGTCGACCAGGCCCCCGCCGTGGTCGACTCGGGGTTTTCTGCGATCGGCCGGGTCGACCTGGTCGTGATCGCGGTCGGGCTTCTGTGCGACGGCGAGGCCGACGAACGTGATCCGGCTCGCGTGGCGAGGTGCGTCACGGTCAACTTCACCTGGCCCGCCGCCGCGCTCACCCGGGTCGCCCATCACCTCCGTGAACAGGGCTCGGGCCACGCGGTCGTGCTGTCGTCGGTGGCCGGGGTGCGGGTCCGGCGGTCGAACTACGTCTATGGGTCGGCGAAGGCGGGCCTCGACGCCTACGCCCGGACGCTCAACCAGACCCTCGCCGGATCGGGAGCGACCGTGGTGGTCGTCCGCCCGGGGTTCGTCCGATCGAAGATGACCGCGGGTCGACCGGTCCCGCCACTGGCGACGACACCAGAAGCGGTGGCCCGGGACATTGTGAAGGGACTCGAAGACGGGACCGAGGTGGTGTGGTCGCCGCGCAAGCTCCGCGGGGTCTTCTTCCTGCTCGGCCTCTTACCCGAGCGGGTCTGGCGGCGCCTGCCGATGTGATCGCCGCACCCGCGGTGGCGTCGGCCGATCCCGGGGCAGCCGATCAACCGTTGGTCCTCTGGCATCGAGCGTCGCCACACTTCAATCAGAGGTGCCCCACCGCGCACCAGCGGGGCGCAGCGCCGTTAGCCGCGTTCGATCGAATCCGACGCCCGAGATCTCATGCCGATGGGCTCCCCGCACGACGCGCACACCAGCCGGGACACGAGCGGGTGGCCACAACTGTGCGAAAAGATCGCCGGCGGCCCGTCCTGGCCGGCGAGGTGCCGGTCGCCCCACTCTCTCAGCGCCAGGATCACCGGGTACAGGTCCTTGCCGGCATCGGTCAGGAAATACTCGAAGCGAGCCGGATGCTCGGAGTACTGGCGGCGCTCGAGAATCCCCGCGTGCACCAGGGTGCGCAGGCGGGCGGCCATGGTGTCGCGCGGCGCACCGGTCTGTCGGACCATCTCGTCGAACCGGCGGTTCCCGAGGAGCACCTCTCGCACCGCCAGCAGGGCCCACTTCTCCCCGACGATCTCTAGGGAGCGGGCCACCGAGCAGACCCTCGGCGTCGTCGATGCGGGCGTCATCCTGGCAGTTTACCAGTAAGTCGAAGTTCTGGACGCACTGTCGCAAGGGCCGCTATAGTAAGTCCAGATTTCGGACGAACTACTAGGAGGACACCGCCGTGAGCTCCCCCATCGAGACGACCGCCACCACCGCACCGGGCTCGGCGCCCAGCCCCCGGCGGGTGACGGCCATCGTCCTCGTGCTGTCCATGGCCGTCTTCATGTCCAGCCTCGACCTCTTCATCGTCAACCTGGCCTTCCCCTACATCGGAAGGGACTACGCCGGCACCAGCCTGAGCACCCTTTCGTGGGTGCTCAACGCCTACACGATCGTGTTTGCGGCGGTGCTGGTGCCGGCCGGGCGGTGGGCCGACCGGATCGGACGCCGGAGGCTGTTCGTCGCCGGGTTGTTCGCCTTCACCCTTGGCTCCGTGCTCTGCGGACTGGCGCCCGGGGTGGCCGCGTTGATCACCGCCCGACTGGTCCAGGCAATCGGGGCGGGCCTGATGGTCCCGGCCTCGCTCTCGCTCCTGCTGGCTTCGGTCCCGACCGCGGTCCGCGCCAAGGCCATCGGCACGTGGTCCGCGCTCGGTGCCCTCGGCGCGGCGCTCGGCCCGGTGATCGGCGGGAGCCTGGTGCAGTTCAGTTGGCGCTGGGTGTTCTGGATCAACCTCCCGGTCGGGGTGGTGGCCATGTTCCTCGCCACCAGGGTGGTGCCCGAGAGCAGGGATGAGCGCGTCCAGGGGCGGCCGGACCTTCTCGGCGCCGCCTTGCTGGCGGCCGCGGTGGGCCTGTTCGCCCTGGCGTTGGTCGAGGCGCCCGATTGGGGATGGGGCTCCGCCCGTTTCATCGGCCTGCTGCTCGCTTCGGTGGCCGGCGGGGTGGCCATGGTGCTGCGCTCCCAACGCCATCACGCGCCGGTCCTCGAACTCGAACTGCTCCGATCACGGAGCTTCAGCGGCGCCTTCGGGGCCTCGATCCTCTACTACGCCGCCTTCGGGGCCTGGCTGCTCGGCTTGGTCGAGTTCCTCACCGGGGTGTGGCACTACTCAGCGGTGCGGGCCGGCCTGGCCATTGCGCCCGGGCCCCTCATGGTCCTCCCCTTCGCCCGGATCGTCGCGCCCCGCCTGTCCGCCCGCCTCGGCGGCCCCGGTCGCGTGGCGGTGATCGGCTGCGCCCTCAACCTCGGCGCCCAGATCTTCTGGTTCACCCACATCCAGGCCCGGTCGCAGTATCTGAGCGACCTCCTGCCGGCCCAGCTGCTCGGTGGCGCCGGCGTTGGTCTGGCCATCCCATCGCTCCTCGGCGCCGGTACGGCGTCGCTCCAACCGGCCCGCTTCGGCACCGGGAGCGGCATCCTCAACATGTCCCGGCAGATCGGGTCGGTCATCGGTGTGGCCGGCTTGATCGCCGTCCTCTCGCACGTCTCGCCCACCGATCCGGTGCTGGCGTTTCGCCACAGTCTGATCCTGATCGGGTCGCTCTTCGCATGCGCGCTCGTCTTCTCGGGCGTACTGCTCACTGCTCGGCCGGTCTCGGGCCTCGTGCCGGCGCCGGTGGCGCCCAACCCGTCCCCGGTCGCCGTCGGCTCTCGGCCCGCGGGGATGCCATGACGCCGCTGCTCGTCACCTTTTCTCGACGCCTAGACGAACCGTTCGACCACAGCCTGGGCGCTCTTCGGCGCTGGCACCCGACGACGACCCGACACCTGGACGTGCGATGCGCCACCATCGACGCGTCCCCCGGCGGCGAGCCGAACCGATACCGGCTGGTGCTCCGCCTCAAAGGACACGGTCGCCCGATGCCCATGGAGCTGCGGGTGACCCCGTGGTCCCCCACGGCAGGCACCCACATCGAACTGCTGCCGCTTCGCCGGGTCCGACCGAGTCACCGTTACTTCCGAACCGGCCGCAGCGTGCTCGACGACGTGATGGCCACCATCATCGGCAGTTCGCCAAGCGCTCCTGGGCGCTCCGTCGACCTGCCATCGAGGTGCCTCCCCGAATCGGCCTGAGCCCGTCCACGCTCGGAGCGTCGACGGCGGTCCTACCATCGCCTCGATGAGGGGGCCCCGCCCGAGCATTCATGCGCACCGTGGCGACGCCGCGCACTCCCGGAGAACACGCTGGCCGCCTTCGGGGCGGCGCTCGAGACCGGCGCCGAAGGGGTGGAGCTCGACGTCCACCTGACCGCCGACGGAGAGCCGGTCGTGATCCACGACTACGACCTGGCCAGGACGACGTCTGGGACGGGGTTGGTCCACGAGCGCGGGTACGACTACGTCCGTTCGCTCAGTGCCGGGGCCTGGTACCCGGGTGACTTCGCAGACGAACGCGTGCCCCGCCTCGACGAGGTGCTCGCGCTGGGCGCAGCCGAGTACGAGATCGAGTTGAAGGGAACTTCCGACCAAAAGGCTCGTGGACGCCGGGGCGGCGTGCGTCCGGAACGCCGGGGTGCTCGATCGAGCCGAGTTCACCGGAAGCCACCTGGTCGCGCTGTCGGCACTCCGCTCGTCTCGACGGAGCTGCGCTGGGGCTCTTAGTCCCGCCGAGAGCGGACTGGATGACCGATCACCTGTACCAAGAGCTGCTCAGTGAGACGGCCGCGCTCGGTGGTTTCTCGGTCCTGCACGTTCCGGTTGTCGAACTCTCCGATTGGAGCTCGGGCGGCTGCGCGAAGAGGGTCTTCGCATTCACGCGCACTCCGTCGATTCCGACGACGCGCTCGGGATCGTCGCCGACGCGGGTGTCGATTACATCACGACGTTCGACCCGGCCTGGGCGCTGCGGGGCTGACGACGCCGGACTAGCTCGAGAGGCAACCTCTCGAGCAGGCACCGGGCCGGCGACGGGCCGGCGGCGACCGCGTCAGTTCTCCGAGTTCTCCGCCGGCCACCAGTGAGTCGCGTGGCCGTTCCCGTTGGTCGTGCTCGAGGGTGGGAGCAACTCGGCGTCGAGATCCAAACGATCGGCCGCCTTGAGTTGGAAGGTGGGCGAGCTCCCGGCCCGTTGCCTCCAGGCGGCCTCCCATGCCGACACCTTCCCGTCGGCCGGCTGTCCGTCCTGGCCCCCCAGCGGGGCGTGGTTTCCGTTGGAGCTGCCATTTGAGCTCCCGTTGGAATTCTCGATGGCAAACGCCTGATTGTCCAGGTGCAGGTCGAGCCGTCTGCCGGCGCGCTCTTCGGACCGCATCCATTGGAAATAGATGGGGGCGAAGGCCACCAGGGCCAGCACGTCGGTCCCCGCCCAGATCAACCCTCCGCCGGCGTGGCTGCTGCTGAGCGTGTACATGGACGCAACCGGGTGGGACAGGTTGAGGATGGCCACCCCCAAGAAGGCGTCGATCGCCGATCCGATCAACACGAAGAACATCCGAGCCCCGAAGCCAAGCTTCCAGTGGATGATCGGGTCGATCCCGACCATCGGCCACCAGAACAACGTCCCGCCGAAGAGAAAGAAGACGTTGAGGACGTCCATCAGCCACATGTGGGTCATGGCGACGTTGATCAGCGAGGTGAGGAAGAAGATGAACATCACGCCGTAGTAGAGGAAGGCGACGAGCACCGGATTGGTCAGCACCTCAAACGGCCCCGAGCGAAGCACGGCCAGCCAACGCTCCTTGTGCTTGCGGCTGGTCGTCTGCAGGTAGAGGGTCGAAGGCGCCCCCATGGCCAGCAACGGCGGCGCTACCGCCATCAGGAGCAGGTGCTGGATGACGTGAGCCTGGAAGTAGGTCCCGGTCATCGTGGCAATCGGGGACTGCAACGCCAGGTCGATCGTGACCAGTCCGGCGAAGAACGAGATGGTGCGCCTGGTCTTCCACCGCCGGCCCCGCGCGGCCAGCGTCCAATCGGCCCGCAGGTACCACGCCCCGGCGGCGATCAGCAGCAGGACCACCAGCAGGGGGAAGGCGCTCGCCTCCCATCTCGTAAGCAGGTCGTGCAGCGAGAAGACCACCCTCGGCATCCCGCTCATGTCAGGCATCGCTCCGGGCTCAACTGCTCGAGCCGTACTGAACGGGGACGTGGACTACCTGTGAGCGCACCCAGGTCGCGGAGCTCTGGTCGAACGCATAGTCGATGAGTGTCGAGGAGTGGACGGTCACCGCGTCGATTCGTCCGGAGGAGAATGCCGCTCCCAAGGTACCCCGCGGGGGACGCGGTGGCATATCCCACGCTGGCTCCCCGGTCCCCGAGGCGGTGACGTCGGCGAGCTCGGGGGCGCTCCCGTTGGCCGGCTGGAGGAGGACGAAGACGCCACCTCCCGGGGTGGTCCCGCTGGCCAGGAGCTTTGCCCCCACCGGCACCTCGAGCGGCGCCGAGGGCGCGCCCGGTTGGCCCGAGGGGGACAGCCAGCCGGCCACCAGCACCGTGCGACCGGTGCGCTCCCGGGCCCCGAGAAGGACGGCGACCCCGCTCGCCGTCGCCACCAGGCGCAAGACCGAGACGGTGGCCCCGGTCAGGGTCGACGAGACGGGGAAGGCGACCGCCTTGGCCCCGCCCCCCGCGACATCGAAGAGACCGACGACCCCACGGTGACCGCACGCCGTGCCGAGGAGCGGATCACCGTCGGGGGCCACCGCGGTGGCGGTCAGTCGGTCGACCCCACAACGTGCGCCGGCCGCCGATCGTCGCAGGCGGGCGACCGTCACGGCGGGGCGCCACGACGACAGAGACGACAGATCCGCCCCGGTCTCGAGGAGATCGCCCTCCCCGGAACGGCCGAGCGCGACCGTCATGCCGGTCGTGCCCCCGAGCGCATCGGGAACGGCGGTCAGGCCCTGCGGGAAGTACACCGCCGTCCACGTCTGGCCGCCATCGGTGGTGAGACTGAGGGGAGAGAAGGT
>Ga0181518_10004619_pt1 | contig 12198 bp, 10 predicted proteins | sample PEATcosm2014_Bin_28_FD_119751 | JGI IMG/M metagenome (GOLD analysis project Ga0181518, IMG submission 119751) | Peatland microbial communities from MTU Mesocosm Facility, Houghton, MI, USA - PEATcosm2014_Bin01_60_metaG | ecosystem: Environmental > Terrestrial > Soil > Wetlands > Peat | place... | reverse complement strand
TGGCGGTCCCATGGTTGAGGATTTCGAACGAACTTTCGCCAGGTACTGCGATACTCAGCACTGTGTCGGCGTGGGCAGCGGCACGGACGCCCTGCGGTTTGCACTGATGGCCGGAGGAGTTGGTCCCGACGATGCCGTCATTACTGTGCCGAATACCTTTATCGCTACAGCCGAAGCTATTTCTCAATGTGGCGCCCTGCCGCGATTCGTGGATATCGACGAACGCACCTACAATATGGACGTGAACAGGCTCGCCGCTTACCTCGCGGACGAGTGCTTTCCAAACGATAGCGACGGCAAGCTTGTGGACAAACAGACGGGGAGGGGAGTGAAAGCCGTCGTCCCCGTGCATCTCTATGGGCAGATGGCAGACATGGATCCCATTCTTGAACTGGCTGAGAGGTACAACTTGCTGGTCATTGAAGATGCCTGTCAGGCGCATGGGGCGGAATACTTTTCGCGCCGGGACAACCGTTGTAAGCAAGCGGGTTCGATGGGAAGGGCGGCGGCTTTCAGTTTTTACCCCGGAAAAAACTTGGGAGCTTGTGGGGAAGCCGGAGCTGTTACCACCAACGATGCGGAGCTTGCCCAGAAGGTTCGGATGTTGCGGGACCACGGGCAGGCCCAAAAGTATTATCACGAGATGGGAGGATATAACGGCAGGTTGGATTCGATTCAAGCTGGCATCTTGGGAATCAAGCTCCGGCATCTCACGGCGTGGAATGAAAGGCGCCGGGAATGTGCGTCGCGATATCAGGAGCTCTTAGGTGCGGCCTCCGAGGTAATAAAGCTTCCCTTCGAGCCTTCCTGGTCGAAAGCGGTTTTCCACCTTTATGTCGTCCAGGTTCAGAACCGGGAACAACTTCAGAAACACCTGGGTGAGGCTGGGATTGGGACGGGAATTCATTATCCCATTCCCCTCCACCTGCAAAAAGCGTATAAAGACCTTGGCTACCAACAGGGTGATTTCCCAGTCTCCGAAGAGGCTGCTTCACACATCCTCTCGCTGCCCATGTTCGCAGGTCTCTCCGCGGCGCAGCAGGATCGAATTGCTCGGAAGGTACTGGACTTCGCTGAGGCGGAGAGTATCTCGCGGGCTCCTGACGTAGCTCGCATGGTGAGCCTGGCTTCCTAGGGGCCAGCTCGTTGTTATCCGCACAAAACTCCATAGATATCCCCAGTGCAAGCTTACAGGAAATTAAAGATGAAGATCATGACGGTGGTGGGCGCACGACCTAACTTCATGAAGGCCGCTCCCATCATCGCGGCAATTTGGAAGTACAACCAAGCCGTAGCCAAGGCTGGCGCTGAGCTAACCCACCAAGCTCCGGTCCCTTCGATCGATCACATCCTGGTTCATACAGGCCAGCACTACGACGTGCTGATGTCCGACTCCTTTTTCGCGGATTTGAACCTCTCCCCTCCAGACATCCAGCTTGGCGTCGGCTCCGCGTCTCACGCGGTCCAGACGGCGGAGATTCTAAAGGGGTTTGAGGCAGTTTTATTGCGGGAGCGGCCCGACGTAGTCGTCGTGGTTGGGGACGTCAATTCCACTGTTGCGTGTGCCCTAGTCACTGCCAAGATTGCGTTCGATTTGGCGGGCACGCGCCCCTTGCTGGCGCATGTGGAGTCGGGCTTGCGCTCTTTCGATCGAGCAATGCCGGAAGAGGTCAACCGTGTTGTCACCGATCATATCTCCGACCTGCTTTTCGTAACTGAGGAGAGCGGGATTCAGAACCTACGGAACGAAGGGATCTCCCCCCGCGCGATCCATTTTGTCGGAAACACGATGATCGACTCGCTCCTGGTTTTCAAAGAAAGAGCCGAGAGCTCCTCCATATTGGAGAGACTGGGGCTACGAGCCCAGGCAGGTGGTAATGGCGAAGGCAGCCCGATCGAGCATTATGCGCTCCTTACTCTGCATCGCCCGTCTAACGTCGACAATCGGGATACCTTTTTGGATATCCTTTCGGGGTTGAAGGAACTGGCCGAGGACTGCCCCATCATATTCCCCGCCCATCCCCGGACCCAGCAGCGCATCATGGAGTTCGGGACCGAGCTCCGCCTGGAGATTAATGAAACAAGAATAAAAGAGGATGCGCGAGACTCCCGAAGTAGGCAGGGCGGCATCATCTTGACCGAACCCCTCGGCTATTTGGATTTTCTTTGTATGATGAAGCATGCGACGCTCGTCATAACTGACTCAGGCGGCATCCAGGAAGAAACAACATGCCTCGGAATTCCCTGCGTCACGGTCAGGGAGAACACTGAAAGGCCAGTGACCCTCGAGCGCGGGACAAATATCGTCGCAGGAACCACCAAAGAGAAAATCGCGACCGCGATTCAGCGACAGTTGGGGAGGAAAGACGGCTGTCGCATGCCGGAGAAATGGGATGGTCAAGCGGCGACGCGCATCCTCGACGTTCTGATTAGCGCGTACAACGAACGGATCGTGTCGCCACAGTCTGTTATTTCCCAGTCTTGTGCTTGACGCTCGATTTTTGTGACTCGGGGTCAATCAGTCGTAACGGGAAATGACATGGAAGAAGCACTCCGGAAGCTTCTGGCCTATTTGCGGTCGAGCGATTGGCCCGGCTACGATCCTCACGATGCTCTAAACAGTAGGCTCCTCACGGCCCTGCCATTCCTGAACGCTAGAGTTCCTCGACTCGTTCTTACCCAGGGTTTGAAGCGGAGTCCGATCAGCGTCCGCCGTCTGATGGTTATTCCGAAGACACAGAATCCCAAAGCTTTCGCGCTGTTCCTCTCGGCCTTCCTGTTTCGAATTCTCACCAACGAAATACCCCATTGGCGGCTCTAAATTGACCACTCTCCGGGGAGGCAAAACCAGCCCGTTCCGTGGCCTGTGGAAGCACTTGGTAGCGCAAACCCGAATGACAATTGCGGTCAGCGGCGGTCATGCGTATGTTATCGGTCGGACAGGAACTCGATAATGGCGATTCCAGCTTAGTACTTAGGTACCGTTGCGCTGGGGTTTGGTTGGGGTATCATTTTCAAGAATTGCCTGGTTGTGGGTATAGGTTGTTGTGCGACGAGGTCGTCATGGTAGGACGTTTGGCTCAGGTCCCGATACTTGACACAGCGGCCATGCTCTGTATATTATCTGCTGGACTTGCCTGTGTATGTCGCAGATAGGGTGCCGCAGGAAGTCAACAGGCTAGTTGGGAAGGAGTCGCGATGAGATTGCTACCGAAGGGTTTGCTTTTGGCAATAACTCTCGCAGGTTTGGTATTGGGATACGCTATGCCTGCTGCGGGCAGCGCAGCCAACATGTATATCGCCCAGAGCGCCGTTGGGGCCGCCGACGGCGCGGATTGTAACGACGCCTACGCGTACACCTTCTTCAACACGGCCAGCAATTGGGGAAGTGGGTCTGCACAAATAGGTCCGGGAACCACCGTGCATCTCTGTGGAACCATCACCGTGCCCCTCAACAACAGTGGATTGATCGTCCAGGGCAGCGGCACGAGCAGCAGTCCGATCACGATCTTCTTCGAGCCCAATGCCGTTCTTCAATCTCCCGCTTTTAACGGTTCTGTTGACGGCCCCGGAAGCGCCGCGTTCACGCCGGGCGGTGGAATCGAGATCAACGGCTACAACTACATCATCGTGGACGGCGGCACGAACGGGATTATCCAGAACACTCTGAATGGCACGTCTGGCATGACCTGTTTAGGAGGCCCGTGTTCCTATCAGCAATGGAGCCTCGGGGTTGAGGACAGTGGCGACTACAACATCATCCGCAATTTGACCATCCGTGACATCTACATGAATGGAGGCTCTAGCAGCAGCGCAACCGACACAAATGGCGATGCCAGCGGCGACCTCTACGTACATTCGGTTAATTTCATGCAGGTCTGTAACAACTACCTTGGTCAAGCCGAGATTGGAGCGGAGATCAATAACGAGGGATCGAGCATGACTCCGACCTGGCCGCTTCCGGCTTGCTCGAACAACACCTTTACCAGCGGCATTAACGTCTTCTTTGGCAATACCACCTATGACCATGGCTGGCAAATTCACGCCAACGGTACAGGCGCTCCGAGTTTCTACGGCAATGATATATCTTACTGGACAGACTGGTTTTATCCGAGCAGCACCTACCACCAAGACGGGCTCTTCTTCTTCGGGGCTTCAGCGTCCACCTACTTCCCGCAAGTTTTCAACAACTATTTTCACGGAGACATAGGGGGCGGTAGTCCTACCGCCATGCTGTACCTCGCTGAGACTGATCTAAACGATGGGAGCGGTCAGTCGGCCAACGTCTTTAACAACGTATTTTACGGCACGGGAGGGACGGTCACTTGTTGTGGACTTATTAGCACCGATCAGTACTACTCTAACCCCAAAGGTCCCTATGGGTTCTATAACAACACGATTGTAAACTCCACATATCTGTTTCAGCAGTATTTGAGCCAAACGTCTCCCACGATTACATTCAAGAACAATATATTTTATGCCCCCTCGGGCTCCTCCTTCTATCTCAATCAGGACGCCGATGGCTACACCTTTTCAACCGCGACTTTCCAGACCAATGACTATTATGGGGGCAAACTTTCTGGGAACGGCAGCCAAGCTTTTGGAATATGGGCGCCCAACGTTAGCTTCGCGACCTGGAAGAGCGGTTGTGTCTCTGGTGGCGGGACGGGTTGCGACTCGTCATCGGTTACGACAGACCCAACGCTGGCTGGGGAATCCAGCTTTGCGAGCGGCGGAACTTTGACCACGGCGGGCTTCCGTCTGCAAGCGGGGTCTCCGGCCATTGGCCTGGGGACGAATCTGACATCCTTGTGTTCAAGCATTCCGGCGCTCTGCTATGACGCGGCCGGGAACCAAAGGCCAACAACTGGCGCATGGGACGCTGGAGCCTACGAGTACGTGGATCCGGCTGCGGCTCCAGCTCCGCCGACCCTCGTTCCCCCCGTCACGCACTAGAATGAGCCCTCGGAATCTTTCGAGCCAATCGGTACTACCGTCCACATAGAACGATTGCGGTGCCGTACGGCAGTCTGGGCCCCACTGATGCCTCTGGACAAACCCGACAGCCCGTGCCTCTAATCACATATCGGCACCGCCAGCACTTCCTTCGGCCAACTGCCGTTGACTAGCCCCCGATCCAACCACAAAGGAGCGCCTTGAAAATTCTGGTCGCCATTGCCAGCCATGGCACGCGAAACGACCACTACTTGCTCCAGCTCGTACAACAGTATCAATCCATGTCTTTCGACGTGGATATCGTGGTGCTCTCAAATATCCCTAAGAATGTGGCCTCGAAAGTGGAAGTCTGCGTGGTCAATCTGCGTGGCAAGGATCCCTGGTCCCTTCCCTTTTCCCACAAGCGGATTCTGGGCGACCGGCTGAACGACTACGATCTCTTCATTTATTCCGAAGACGATATTCTGATCCGGGAGAAGAACCTTCGGGCCTTCCTGGAAGTTTCCGCGGTTCTGCCCGAGGACGAATTGCCGGGTTTCCTTCGTTATGAAGAGAGTGTGGACGGCAAAATCAACTATCCCGATGTGCACTTCCATTTTCACTGGGATCCTGCGTCCGTTCGTTCGCGTGGCCCCTATACGTTGGCCTTCTTCACCAACGAACATGCGGCTTGCTACGTCTTGACGCAAGAGCAGCTCCGCCGCGCCATCAAGTCCGGCGGGTACCTGGTGGATGCTCATGAGGGACGGTATGCTCTACCTGAAACGGCGGCGACGGACCCCTATACCCAGTGCGGCTTTAGGAAGTTCGTCTGCATTTCGCACCTGGACGACTTCCTGGTGCATCATCTTCCGAACAAATATGTGGGGACCAGGTACGGAGTGGGTGACCCGGAGTTACGGCGCCAGGTCCGAGCTCTCCTTAAGATCGCGCAGAATGGCCAGCACCCGGTGTCTCTTTATGAGATGGAAACGAGACTGAAAGAGTGTGCGTACTCGAAGGATTATTATGAGCCGGCCAAGCCGGATGTCCTCTCCGCCATTCCCAAGGGAGTCCGGAGTGTGCTGTCCATCGGCTGTGGCTGGGGCGCGATGGAGGAGTGGCTGGGAAAGAAGGGGCTCCGAGTAACCGCTATTGCGCTGGACTCGGTGATCGGTGGCTGTGCTGAGGGCAGGGGAGTCGAGGTCATTCAAATGCACCTCGAAGGGGCTTGGGAAAAGCTAAAAGGGAGAAAGTTCGACTGTTTGCTCATTTCAAATATATTGCACCTCGTCCGCAATCCCATTGAAGTTCTTTCCTCCTTCACGAGTCTGCTGGCGAAGGACTCGGCTGTGGTGGTGATTGCCCCGAATCTCTCTTCGCTCCCCGTCATTTGGAAGAGAGTCCGTCATGCCGAGAGATTCAAAGGCCTGGGAAACTATGAGACGAGCGGCGTACACATCACCTCGTCCAAGACTCTTCGAAGGTGGTTCAAGAGCAGCGGTTTAAGAATGGAAAGGCTTATCAATATTCTTCCCGACCGGGCAAAGATAGCTAAGCATGTAACGCTGGGTTTGATGGATGCCTGGTTGGCTTCGGAGATTATTGCCGTCGCCAGAAGAGCCTGAATCACCCGCTCCGACAACTGTCACACCGGTGAATGGACCCACCGATACGCTGCCTCAGTCAAATTCCGCGGATCATTGTGATTTATAGGCAAGCGTGTGTACGGAAGACGCGAGGGGACGGATTTGAGTAGAGTTCACCGATTCACTTAGGTTTAGGACCTGTTATTCTTGAGGACCCATGGAAGCACATTCTGATTTGATCTATGATGTTGGCCTTTTCGATGGCGGAGACACGGCGTACTATCTTTTCCGCGGCTGCAACGTGGTTGCGGTTGACGCGAATCCGTTGATGGTTGAAAGGGCAAGATTACGATTCGCCAAAGAGATCCAGGCTAAGCGGCTGACCCTGTTGAATGTCGGCATATCGGAAACGCCGGGCACGGCGACTTTTTGGATTTCCGATATACCCCAGTTTAGTTCCTTTGAGAGGACCCTCGCATCGCGACAGGGCATCGGACACAGACCGGTCCCCGTGTCTACTGTGCCGTTCTCGCAAATTCTTGCAGAGAATGGCGTACCCCATTATCTAAAGATCGATATCGAGGGAAATGAAAGGCTTTGTGTCGATGCCCTCAGAGGGACCAAGCTTCCTAGGTATATCTCCGTGGAGTCGCAAACTGTCGTAGACTCTGCGGTGCTCTCTCACGAAGAGGCCATAGCGATGCTGGAGTTGCTTCGGGATGTTGGTTATCAGCGATTCAAGCTAGTAAAGCAGGACGGGTTGACTCCGGTGCGGTCCAATACTGCCGCACGTTTCTGCATGCGCCTTGTCACCAGCGCAGCTCGAGGTCGGCTTCAGGTCAAAGGCCTATCCGGAATCGCAGAGAGATTTACAGATTCGGCACGAATTGCTGCAGCCTTAGGATTCGTTTTTTCTCCTGGTTCCAGCGGCCCGTGGGGCGATGATATTCCCGGCGGTTGGATGACGTTCGAGAAAGCAAGGTCCACTTATTTGCGAGAAATGCACCCATTTTTTTCTCGAGAACGAGGGCTTGATTCATTCTGGTACGATTGGCACGCAACATACTGATTTCCGAAAGGCGGCCCGGCAGTGGCGCGTGAGCATGATGGAGTCCCTCAGACTGCGCATGGCCCGAAACTCTATGCGAATTTGCTTTGCGAGAGGCCCGTTTTCCTGCCATTTTCGAGTGGTTTCCCGGTGTGGCAGCAATCTATCATTTCCGGCCACGGGAGTGGCATTCTACTCCAAAGGGGGATCATTGCCAGGTCTGACCTGTTGTGTTGTGAGTGAATTTCAGAAGGGAAAGCACTTGTAGATGGCGAAGAAACGATCATTCCTGAACGCCGTGAAATGGTCTTACACGGCCAACTGGGGTCAGAGGGCGTTTTCCGCCTTTTTCACGGTTCTTCTGGCTGCGCTACTCGGACCCAAGGACTTCGGCACTCTCACCGTCGCCCTGATTTATGTCGGGTTCATCCAAATGTTCGTGGAGCAGGGGCTGGGAACGGCTCTCGTGCAAAAGCATGATCTTCAGCGTGAGCATTTGGACGCTGCGTTCTGGATGAATCTGCTTCTAAGCGCCGCCCTAGTATCACTCAGTCTCGTGTTTAGCCGATGGTGGGCCGCGGAAAATCACCAGCCGGGGCTTGCCGCCGTTATTTCGGTACTTTCGCTGAGCATTCCGATTCAAGGCCTGACGATTGTCCAAGAGGCTCTCCTCAGGCGGGAGATGGACTTCAGAGCCCTTTCTATTCGTTCGAATGCCGCCGCCCTGATCGGCGGGGGAATCGGCCTGGCAATGGCTTATGCTGGATTCGGAGTGTGGTCCTTAGTGGGTCAGCAGCTCGCCAGTAGCGGCTCAGCGCTTGTTCTCCTTTGGGGATTGAGCCATTGGCGCCCAAGCCTGAGATTTCCCGTGAAGTACCTCAAGGATTTGCTGGCCTTTTCCACTTCGACCTTTGCTGCCCAATTGGGAGTGTTCGCCAACACTCAGGGTGATGCTCTCCTCCTCGGCCTGTTTTTCGGGCCATTAGCGGTCGGGTTGTATCGCCTAGGCGAAAAGCTAATGAACACTGTTCTTCAGACTGCGAGTAGTCCCATCCAGGCAGTTTCCTTGTCTGAGTTCTCGAGGCACCAACATAGCCCGATGGAACTTCGTCAAAGCCTCCACACCTGCCTTTGGATGAGCTCCATTCTTACCTTCCCCGCGCTGGCAGGGCTCGCCGCAACGAGCGCGCCTCTGATGGCCGTCATGGGCGAGAAGTGGAATCCCGCTGTCGATGTCCTGAAACTGTTGTGTGTATTGGGAGCCATATATGGGATGGCGCAATTTACAGGTCCTCTCCTCCAAGCTATGTCCAAGCCCCATTATGTTGCCATTTTGGTCTGGGTTCAAACGGCGGTAAGCTTCGTGTCCCTTGTGACCGTGGCAGTCCTGGTTAAGCACTGGTCGGTCCAATCTCAACTCGTGGCTATCGCTTTGGCGCGATTGGCATCGACCGTCTTGATTACGGCACCAGTTATCTTATTTGTTATCATATACTTCGGGAATATTTCTTTGCGCGAATTTGTTGCTTCAATCAGCTCGGGGCTTGCAGCGGCCGGCGCCATCGTGGTTGCGGTCATGGGGCTTTCTGCAAGCGGGCTCCTGGCAGGCTTAAGACCGTGGGTAGTTTTGGCGGGCGACACAATTGCCGGTGGCATTGCCGGATTGGGAGTTTTACTGGCGCTGGACGTCCAACTGCGAAATGGACTCATCACTCTGCTGGGCCGGGTTCTTGCTGGCAGGGGAACTGATGAAAGTGAAGCTCCCTTGGTTCCGGTTGCCCAGGGCCGGAGAGAAGAAACGCTCGAGCCGGCCCCCTCGGCTTGCGGCAAGCGCTCCGATCAGCCGCCCTCTCTCATAATTTCAGAGTAGCAGCCACGTGGAATGCTCTTGGTCCTAGACTTCAATTGAGGTTCACACTTTATGCCAATGACGCCCTCCTTCTCGGTTCTAATTCCCACTTATAATCGTGAGTTGCTTCTGAAGCGGGCGTTGGATAGCGTCCTTCAGCAAAGCCATTCGGAATACGAACTTATAGTTATAGACGACGGGTCCACCGATGGAACGGCGGAGGTGGTCCGTTCGTATCGTGCCCAGGTGGGCAGCCGCGTTCGGTATGAATGGCAGACGAACAACGGCAAGAGTGTGGCCCTAAATCGAGGGCTGGCCGTGGCGAGCGCTGACTGGGTCGCCTTTCTTGACTCGGATGATTATTGGGCCCCGAACAAGCTTGAATTGCAGGCGCGAGCGATCCGGCGATATGGGAGCGAAGCGGGGGTTTGCTTCGCGGACGCCCGCTACCTCAACAACCCGCAATTAACCATGACGGCGTTCGAGCGCGATCTGAAGCACTATGCGCAAGACGAGGGCCTAATCCTAGATCCCACGGCGTTGGTTCTTAGTGGAAACCACGGCATCTTTATGCCGACCCTTGTCGCTGATCGACGCGTCGTTCTGGCTACAGGACCATTTGACCCGCAACTTCGAGTAAGCCAAGATACAGACTATCTCTTCCGTTTGAGCCTTAGGACAGCGTTCTGTTATGTGAATAAACCCTTGGCATATTTTGACCGGACTGTGGATCGCAAACTCGGGCAGATCGAGCTGCTGGCTGACGACCGCACCAGGCTGCAGGTGCGGCAGTATATGTACGAACGATGGCTGACTTATGACGGTGCGACTGGTGAGGTGGCTAGAACGATTCATAGCCGCTTATCTGCGGTTCATAACGAGTGGGCTAGCTTTTACCTACGGCAGTCGGACTACGAAAGAGCGCGTCAGGAGACATCTATAGCCGCCCACCACCGGCTGACTCGCAAGGTCGCGGCCAAGTGGGTGATGGCGAGAATCGCCCCGAGAGTGGCACGTGAGATATTTAGGAGGAGGAGGATCGCGCACCCTGTTGTTCCCTACTTGAGGTTCTGACTCCAGCCACAGATTGAATTCCGGCCAAGGACCCTTGCGTCAACTGTTAGGGAAAGGATAGGTGAATAATCGTGTTTCTAACTAACTCCTGGATACTCTGTTCAATAGCTGGCGTGTGTCTTCTCGGCTGTGTGCTTTACATGTCCCCGCGGTTGCGAAGGCGCATCCCATTCGCGTGGACGTTTCGTCCTTTATGGACGGTCCTACGAGGTCATAATTATGTCTGCTCTCTTGAGGACATCCTTCGCGGTTACCACAGGGCTGTTATTCACTTTCGGCTTCGTACGCGACTCATTCAGAAATGCCAGTTGCTGCAGGAGGAATTAAATCTCCAGCTCTGGAATACACCGTCTGGTACCTTCTGGGTGCCGAGGGCCAGCGGGGTGTCTTACATTTGCTATGCGCTTGCTGAGCAGTACCTAAATACATACGGAGGGAGTCGCGACGGAGTCCGCCCAGGTAATGTCGTTGTCGATTGCGGCGCCAATATTGGGGTGTTTGCTAGGCAGGCTCTGGCCCGAGGAGCGCGATTCATTCTTGCATTCGAGCCGTCCCCGGAGAATGTCGAGTGTCTCCGGCGCAACCTGGCAAGGGCGATCGTGAGCGGTTCGGTTGTCGTGCACGAGAAAGGCCTCTGGAGTCACCACTGTCACCTGACGCTTGCCGTCGCGCCCGACAACTGTGGCCTGAATTCCTTCGTCTCCCACATTGAGAATGCACTCGAGCAACCCTCGGTGGAAGTGATAACGCTTGATGAGGTCATCGCCGAAATGAACTTGGATAGGGTGGATTTCATCAAGATGGATATTGAAGGCGCTGAACTACAGGCACTAGCGGGATCATGCATGACACTGACGAGGTGGGCGCCGAGCTTGGCTGTCGAGGTAGACCATACCGAAGATCCTGTTGGCAACGCTGAAAAGGTTATCCAGCTCGTTCGTAGCATAAACTCTTCTTATTCCCGTCGGTCAGATCTTTGGGTGAAATTGCGAGATCGCATCTTATATCCAGCGGTCATTCTGTTTCGTCCGGCCTAGTTCTCCTCGGCGCCTCCTGAATACACGAGTGACTCTCGGATGCCGCTTAATGACCAAGAGTGCGATCTCGTTTACTGCATCAGCGTATCGGAGCAGATTCCGGAGTTCGAGAACTTCGTCATGGAGGATTGCGGATTCTCAGGGACAGGGGTAAGTTGCTCCTTAAGATAGACCTTGACCTCAGGGCAACTCGGAGCGGCGTCGATCGCTATCTCGCGCTGATTGATTCGCTCAACGAGCGGTCCGAGTATGTAGTCCCAGATCGCTACGTCTTTGACGATCTGCTGATGAGAGTCGGGATCTCGCGAAGCCCTCTGGCGGCCGGCGGCGCCACACCAGGCATAGCTTGGAAAGCATTTCGCAAAGCCCTCCGCCTGGGCTTTCTGTCACCCTTCCGCCGGCTGGCGGCAATAACAGGACACGGTGCGGCGATTGAGGCGGTGTTCCGCAAAAGATGACCGCAGCTCAGCACTTAACATGCTGCGTTGCGGGCATTCGCCTCTTGCCTGAGGCGCCTTGAGTATCCAAAATACTTACACTACCCTGAGCAGAGCTTAACGCCGTCTTGAGGGAAATCGTGTTGAAGGAGGAATGAGTATGCGTGTGTTGATAACGGGTGGGGCAGGGTTTATTGGTTCCCATCTAGCCGAAGCGATACTGGCTAAG
>Ga0181518_10004617_pt1 | contig 12202 bp, 8 predicted proteins | sample PEATcosm2014_Bin_28_FD_119751 | JGI IMG/M metagenome (GOLD analysis project Ga0181518, IMG submission 119751) | Peatland microbial communities from MTU Mesocosm Facility, Houghton, MI, USA - PEATcosm2014_Bin01_60_metaG | ecosystem: Environmental > Terrestrial > Soil > Wetlands > Peat | place... | reverse complement strand
CCGGCCAATTTCTTCGCGATGACCATAATTCGATAGGCTATAATAGTCGCACGCCTGCCGCGGAAGGCCGGAATGCCATTCTCGCAGCAATCAGACGTTACGGACATGCTTCTCGCCTGGGGCCGGGGCGATCAGGCTGCGTTGCACAAGCTGATACCGCTCGTGTACGAGGATCTGCGCCGTATGGCCCACGCCCACATGCGGGGGGAACGTTCCGGGCACACTCTGCAAACCACCGCGTTGGTCCATGAGACTTACACGCGGCTGGTGGATGCGCCGCGGGTCCAGTGGCATGACCGCGCCCATTTCCTGGCCGTGTGCGCGCAATTGATGCGGCGCATACTGGTCGACTATGCCCGCTCGCGCCAGTACCTCAAGCGCGGCGCTGGCGCTCCCGTGGCGGTCCTGGACGAAGCCCTGCAGGTTCCCGCCAAGCAATTCGAAGACCTCGCCGCAATCGACGAGGCGCTCAACGACCTCGCCAAGTTCGACCGGCGCAAGAGCCAGGTAGTCGAGTTGAGATTCTTCGGCGGCCTTACGGTGGAGGAATCGGCCGTCTTCCTGAAGGTCTCGCCGGAAACCGTGATGCGCGATTGGAAAACGGCAAAAGCCTGGATGCTTCGTTACCTGGCGAGCCCCGCACGGGACCAGGGGTCGGAGCTTCCCCAGCACACCGGGGACGCGCATGGACGCTGAACGCTGGCAGCGCGTCGAGCGGCTGTATAACGCTACGCTCGAGCGTGCGCCCGCAGATCGCGCCGCATTCCTGCAGCACAACTGCGGCGGAGACGAAGAACTGCGCCGCGAAGTGGAAGAGATGCTGGCGTTGGCGGAGCAGCATGCGAGCTTCATGGAGCGGCCGGCGCTTGAAATCGCCCTGGACCGCGACGGGGTGGCCACCAGCCGGCTGCGGGGCGCGCTGGAAGCTGCCAAGGCGCGCAAGCCCGGCGGCTCCGGTGGCGAGTTCCGGCTCGCCCCGGGCGCCCGGCTGGGGCCTTACGAAGTCCTCGCGCCGATTGGCGCAGGCGGCATGGGTGAAGTCTATCGCGCCAGAGATTCGCGGCTGGGCCGGACGGTCGCGATAAAAATCCTGCCCGAACACCTCTCCAGCAACGCGCAGTTACGCGAGCGGTTCTTGCGTGAGGCGCGCACCATTTCCGGCCTGAATCATCCCCACATCTGTACCCTGCACGACCTCGGCTGTGAGGACGGCGTGGATTATGTCGTCATGGAATACCTGGAGGGCGAGACGCTCGCCCAGCGGCTCAAGAAAGGGCCGCTGCCGCCGGACCGGGCCTTGGAGTACGCCATGCAAATTACCGACGCGCTGGATACAGCCCACCGGCATGGCGTGATCCACCGGGATGTGAAGCCCGGCAACATCATGCTGACGAAAAAAGGCGCGAAGCTGTTGGATTTCGGGCTGGCCCGGCAGCAGCGCCTGGCGCCGGGTTCGGTCGATACCGATCTGACCGATGAAGGAATGGTGCTGGGCACCGCCAGCTATATGGCGCCGGAGCAGGTACGCGGCCAACCCGCCGATCAGCGTTCGGACCTGTTCAGCTTCGGCGTGGCGCTCTATGAGATGCTCTGCGGCAAGCGGGCCTTTGCCGGCGATTCCTCGATGGAGGTGATGCACGCCATCCTCAAGGACGAACCACCCGAGTTGCCGGCCTCGGTTCCGCCGGCGCTTGATCGCATCGTGCGGCGTTGCCTGGAAAAGGAGCCGGACCGCCGATTCCAGTCCGCCGCGGACCTCGCTCTCGCCCTCCAGCAATCGTCGCCGTCTTCGCCGCGCGTGGCAGCGCCGAAACGCCGGGCCTGGCCGAAATGGGCAGCGGTGGCGGCCGCGTTCCTTCCGGCCATCGGCGCGGTCTTTCTCTGGCTCAGCCGTCCGTTGCCGCCACCGCGAGTCACCGGCATGGTCCAAATCACCAACGACGGCCGGGGAAACGGCGCGCCCATGCTCACCGACGGCACACGGCTGCTTTTCAACCTCGCGGAAGAACCGCGCCAGATATCGGTGAAAGGCGGAGAGCCTGTCCCGCTCTCCTTGCCGATGCGGAATGCCTGGCTGGCGGACATTTCTCCGGACCGAACGGAATTCCTAATGTACCGGTATCACGATTCTGAGGGGGGCCTGGAAAGACTCGAGCTTTGGGCGGCGCCGCTGCTGGGTGGCTCCCCGCGGCGCCTGGGCAATCTTCTCGTGACCACCAGGTTTGGCTTGGACACTGGCAACGGATTTCCCGTCCCGCGGCGCGGGGGCAGGGTAGACGTGCACCAAAGCACAGCCGCCTGGTCCCCGGATGGCCAACAACTGGTTTACGCCCGGGATATGGAGTTGCACCTGGCGAAGAGCGACGGGACGGAGGTGCGCAAGCTGGCCACATTTGCGGGTGAGCCCTTTTTCGTTCGCTGGTCTCCCGACGGCCGCAGCTTGCGTCTCTCCGTTTCCAACGCTGTTGTCGCCGCCGGGGACACCGCCGCGTCCCTGTGGGAAGTTTCCATTGACGACGGCCGGGTGCGGCCCTTGCTGCCCGGCTGGGATCCGTCGCGGTACAACTGTTGCGGCAACTGGACGCCGGATGGGAAATACTTCGTCTTCCAGTCCGGATCGAATATCTGGGCACTGCGCGAGAAAGCGGGCTTCCTCCGGCGCACCAGGCGCGAGCCGGTTCAATTAACCAACGGCCCGATGGCCGCGTATTGGCCGCTTCCGAGCCTGGATGGCAAGCGCTTGTTCATCGCGGGCTACCAGCCCCGCAACGAATTCCTCCGTTACGATCTGAAGTCGCGCCGGTTCGTTTCCGAGTTCGCCGGGGTGTCAGGGGACAATCTCGAATTCTCGAGGGATGGGAAATGGGTGACTTACGTTTCCTTCGCGGAGGGATCGCTCTTTAGGAGCGGTGCGGATGGGAGCCAGCGCCTCCAACTCACCTGGCCTCCCCTGGGGGCTGGTATGCCCCACTGGTCTCCCGACGGGAAACAGATTACCTTCGTGGGAGGAGGACCTCCGGGCAAGCCTGCGCGGATCTACGTGGTACCCTTCGACGGCGGCCCGCCGCGGCAGGTGAGCAACGGGGAGAGCGGAAAGTCCGGTGACATTGACCCGTCCTGGCCGCCGGACGGTGCGTCGCTTGCCTTCAGCAGCGTTGATGGCGACCCGGCCGCATCCATCCATGTCGTGGACCTGAAAACGAACCATGTCTCGGCGCTGCCGGGCTCGGAGGGGATGTGGTCTCCCCGCTGGTCGCCCGACGGACGCTTCATCGCCGGTCTTTCGGGGTCGTCGCCGGGCACGCAGGCCCAGCCGTTCAACAACCCCAATAAGCTCATGCTGTATGACCTGCAGACGCGGAAGCAGACCCAGCTTTCCAATCTGCCGAGCGCCTATCCCTCCTGGTCGCGGGACGGCGAATTCCTATTCTTTGAGTCCCAATCCGATCAGTGGGTTTGCCGAGTGCGGATGCGCGACCGGAAAGTGGAACGGATCACGGATCTGAGCAAGGTCCGAGTAGCCGGCTTTGGCTGGTTCGCGGCCGCTCCGAACAATTCATTCATCACCGCACGCGACGCCGGAACCGCCGAGATCTATGCCCTCGATTGGGAAGCGCCATGAGAGATCCGTGGCGCACGCTTAAGCGTGCAGCAGCGAACTTCAGTTCGCTGTAAGCTCCGTATTATCCAATTGTTTATTGGGCGACACGGATCCCCTTGGCGCTTTGGCGCTAATCGTACCTATTTGTTCTGGCGGTTTCGCAGTAGAGTCGCACGCGGTCCTAGAGACCGGACAGGATGCCCCCTACGGCCATCACGGAGCCGGCGCCGGCAAAGGCATACGGATACTCTGTGGTTCCGGTTTGCGCCGCAGTGCTGAAAAACTGGGCGAAGGTGATCCCGTTAGGGGCAATGCGGTTGAAGTTGTAAGTCTGGCCGTCGAATGTGAAGCTCCGGCTGGACACCAGAGTCTCTGAAAGAGCGTGAAAACCGATAGGCCCGATTTCGGCGTACAGGGTCTGATTTCTGTGGAAGGTGGCGATCAACTGTCCGCTCGCGAAAGTGGCCGGGTTGCTCCAGTCGCCGTCGGGGCTAGTGTTGTAGTACACGCTGAATGTCCCCGCGGAAACGAAACTGAGAGTAACATCGGCATTGTTAGGCAGCGGTGTGAGCGTCAACACGTCCGTGCTGAAGGTGAAGTAAGCGGTGCCCGGACTCGGCGACCCGTTGAACAGTGAGTTGGTAATTCCGTTGATGTTGACCAGGTAGCCGGCATACACGCCTGCGCCGGTTGCGTTCAGGTAAACCCTTCCCACGTGTTGCCAGACCGCCTGGGCGGCAGGGGTCGGTTCCTGCGCTTCCGATCGGGCAAAGGATCCAAAAACCAAGATTGCTAAAGCAGCCAGCACACCAGTGCAAGCCTGTCTAAACTTCCGGTACCGTTGAGAGAACATATATCCTCCTAAATGCCTTTCGATTTTGAGTTTGCGCCGCTTTCGGCTCTCACTATTACAGGCGGGAAACGAGCGGAAAAACTGGCACCTCGGCTAAAAAAAACCAGCCGAAGCCAGGAGCACCTGTTGGAAAACGATCGCCCTCTGGGCCCGCTTTCCAGCGCGTCTAAGCCGGCTGAAAAGCCGGCCTCTCGAGTTTCGACATTCGTTGAACAGCGCGATGGAGGGCGGGCTTCAGCCTGGCTTCAGCCCGCGCGGGGCTTTAGCCCCGCCCTTGCAGCCAAGATTACCCCACAAGCAAATTACCCAACGCCGATATTGCATTCAAGTTCCGGCTCTAACTAAGAAGCCCCTGGTCACAAATCGGCGAGAAATCGCTACTGGCCTGATATTCCAATCGCCTACACCCAATTCCCCACCGCCGCGATACCCGAGCTCTGCGTCGCCCGTGCTAATGTGAAGCCAGAAGCACTCAGCCCAACTCGCGCCTTCCGCCCAGCGTCGCAGCGAAGCGCCAGAGGTTCGAAATCGGGCTGTAATCCAAAGAATCTGAAGTACTAAGGTGCAAATTGGCTTTGTTCGTACAAAAAAAGATCCAAAGCGCCGGAACGCACAATCATGCCCAATTGCGCACAATCCTCCTAATCTTGACAGACTTTGCTATGATAGCGGCATGAATCCTGCATCCGGCCGCGCCGTCCGCTAATCCAACTCAATAGACCATGGCAGCCGCTCTCCTCCCCGATCCCGTCCGCACGCAGGCCAAAAACCTGTTGTCCACCATTGGCAACACTCCGTTGCTGCGCCTGGAGAAGATCGGCCGCGAAGTCCCCGGCGTCGCCATCTACGCCAAGGCGGAATACTTCAACCCCGGCGGATCCGTCAAGGACCGCGCCGGCCTCAATATGATCCTGGATGGCGAGCGCACCGGCCGCCTGCGCCCCGAGACCGTCATCCTGGACGCCACCAGCGGCAACACCGGCATCGCCTACGCCATGATCGGCGCCGCGCGCGGCTATCAGGTCAAATTGTGCCTGCCCGCCAACGCTTCCATCGAGCGCAAGCGCATCCTGAAAGCCTACGGCGCGGAGATGGTATTCAGCGATCCTGGCGAAGGCTCCGATGGCGCCATCCGCAAGTGCCGCGAGATCTACGAAGCCGATCCCGACCGCTACTTTTATCCCGATCAGTACAACAATCCGGCGAACTGGAAGGCCCATTTCGAAACCACCGGCCGCGAGATCATCGAGCAAACTAGCGGCCTGCTCACGCACTTCGTGGCCGCCCTGGGCACCAGCGGCACCTTCACGGGCGTCAGCCGCCGCCTGCATCGCGATCTGCCCCACGTGAAGTGCTACTCCGGGCAGCCTTCCAGCGGCTTCCATGGCCTGGAAGGACTGAAGCACATGGCGACGGCCATCGTGCCCGGCATCTACGATCCCGCGCTGGCCGACGGCAACATCTGGCTGGAGACCGAGGAAGCCTACGCCATGGTCCGCCGCCTCGCGCGCGAAGAGGGCCTGCTGGTCGGGATTTCGTCCGGATGCAATGTGGTCGCCGCCCTGCAACTCGCGCGCGAACTGCATGCCGAGGGCCGCGAGGGAATGATCGTCACCGTGCTTTGCGATAGCGCGGAGAAATATCTCAGCGACCAGTTCTGGGATGAGACGTAAAGCCGAATGATTCGCATCGAACCCGACGCCTGGCGCGAAATGGTGTCCCACGCGCAAGCCACCTATCCGGACGAATGCTGCGGGGCAATGCTCGGCGCAATAAGTGACGAAGAGAAAACCGTCCGCATCGCCCTGCCGCTCGAAAACGCTTACGCCGGAGCGCGTGGCAGCCGCTACGAACTGCGTCCCGAAGACTTGCTCCGCGCCGACAAAGAAGCCCGCAGCCGCAGCCTGGACCTGGTCGGCATCTACCATTCGCATCCCGACTGCGACGCCTATTTCTCCCAGACCGATCTGAAGAACTCGTGTCCCTGGTATTCTTTTGTGGTGCTCTCCATACGCAACGGCGCATTCGATCACGCCAATAGCTGGCTGCCCGACGCCGAGCAAACCAAAGCCGAGCGCGAGGAGTTGACAATTGGAGGGCGGGCAATTCTGCCCGCAGCCGGCTTTTAGCCGGCTAGGACTAACTGAAATGGCCAAAGTCTTAATTCCCACACCCCTGCGGCAATACGCAGGCAGGCAGGATTCCGTCGAGCTGTCCGGCTCGACCGTGGGCGGCGTGATGAACGCCCTCACCACCCAGTACCCGGATCTGCGCCGCCAGCTCTTCAACGATGAAGGCAAGCTGCGCAGCTTCGTCAACGTCTATTTGAACGACGAAGACATCCGCTATCTGGAGAAGGATGCCACCCCGGTTAAGGATAGCGACACCGTGTCGATCGTGCCGAGCGTCGCCGGCGGATCTGTTGCCGCGCCTCCCGAACCGGCCACGGCAGAGCTATCGAAAGACGAAATCCTGCGCTACAGCCGTCACCTGATCATGCCGGAGGTCGGCACCGAAGGACAGCTCAAGTTGAAGGCCGCCAAAGTGCTTCTGGTAGGGACCGGCGGGCTGGGCGCGCCGCTGGGCCTGTATCTCGCGGCCGCCGGAGTTGGCCGCATCGGCCTGGTGGATTTCGACGTGGTGGACTTCACCAACCTCCAGCGCCAGGTGATCCATGGCACCAGTGACGTCGGCCGCAAGAAGCTGGATTCCGCCGCCGACCGCATGCGCGAGATCAATCCGTTCGTGCGCATCGACAAGCATGAGGTGGCGCTCGCGAGCGACAACGCCCTCGGCATTCTGCGCGACTACGACATCGTCGTGGACGGTACCGATAATTTCCCCACCCGCTACCTGGTGAACGACGCCTGTGTCCTGCTGGGCAAGCCCAACGTCTACGGCTCCATTTTCCGTTTCGAGGGGCAGGCCACCGTGTTCGCTTACGAGGGTGGGCCGTGCTACCGCTGCTTGTATCCGGAGCCGCCGCCTCCCGGCCTGGTGCCGAGTTGCGCCGAAGGCGGCGTGCTTGGAATTCTGCCCGGCACCATCGGGCTGATCCAGGCCACCGAGACCGTCAAGCTGATCCTGGGCATCGGCGAGCCGCTCGTCGGACGCTTGTTGTTGTACGATGCACTGGCCATGCGCTTCCGCGAGTTGAAGGTGCGCAAGAATCCGGAATGCCCTGTCTGCGGCGACCATCCCACGATCACGAAGCTTATCGACTATCAGCAGTTCTGCGGCATCCCGCAACAGGCGCCTGCGGAAGGCGACATCGACCCGCTGGAAGTGAAAGCGAAGATCGATCGCGGCGACCCGTTCATGCTGATCGACGTGCGCGAGCCGCACGAATATCGGATCTGCCGCATCCCAACCGCAAAGCTGATTCCGCTCGGCGAACTGCCGAAGCGCCTCAACGAGCTGAACCCGTCCGTCGAGATCGTGGCCCACTGCAAGAGCGGCATGCGCAGCGCGAAAGCGGTAGATTTGCTCAAGAAGAACGGCTTCCGAGCCCGTAACATGAAAGGCGGCATCTTAGCGTGGAGCGACAAAGTAGACCCCGCCGTCCCTAAGTACTAAGTCCTCCTCGCGCCTACCGGAAATTCTCCACCAGCATCAGGTCCGTACCGCCGGGTTCCCATTCCGGGAAGACCATGTAGGCGTCATCCGGCGAAACGCTGAAGCTGCCAAAGCCCTTCTCCGCCTTGGCCACTGTAGTGACCCTGCCCGTGGCTGCGTCAAGCAACTGGAGCGTCTTCCAATCCGAGAGGAAATACACCCCCTTCGCCGTGACGCTGAAGGAGCCCCAACTGGCCACCTTTGGCGCGACCTCTACCTCGCGGCCGCCCGCAACCGGCATGCGGAAGAGGACCGCCGGCCGCCTCCTCGGTCGTAGTGAAATACAAGTACTTGCCGTCAAAGGATTCGAATGCCGCGCCCCCTGCGTTGTGCGTCACTTGAACGGCAGATCCACCCTCTGGGGGCACTTTCCAGATGCGCCACTGTCCGGAACGGTTCGATTCGAAGTAGATCCACCTGCCGTCACGGGACCAACTAGGCACCTGGCTCTGCGCGTCGCCGCCGGTCACGCGCCGGGGCTTGCCGCCGTCGGAGGGGATCACGTAGATCTGCGCTGTTCCTTCCACTCGCGAATCCAGCGCGATCCAGCGGCCATCCGGCGACCAGCGCGGCGTGCCGCATTGGGGACCTTGGAAGAAAGTCAGTTGCTGGCAATTCGCACCGTCCGCATCGCACGTCCACACCTCGAAATTCCCCGAACGGTCGGATTGGAATGCCACCTTGCGCCCGTCAGGCGAATACTGCGGAAAATATTCCTCGTACCTGGAATCGACAATGATTCGGCGCTCGCCGGTGCGGAGGTCCATTCGCCAGAGCTTCCCGGTAACGGAGACCGCCGCGTATGCCAGGCGGTGCTGGGCAGGGGCAGTCGCCGGCCCATACGCTCCCGGTGCTGCCCAATTCAGCCGTTCGGGAAAGCCGGCGCCGACCCGCATCCGCCACAATCTTGCGGAGCTATAAAACCCGACGCTGTAAACGATGTCCCGGTTGCTCGCCCAGGTCATCCCTTGGAAATTACTGTAGCTCTGGCCAACCAGGAGCTGAGGCGTGCCCTCCGCTTTGAAGTCGCGTGTCAGGCGAACCGTATAGAGGTGGGACACAAAGTTCCGAACTGTCCTGGCGAAGGCGAGGACGCGTCCGTCAGGCGAGAGTCCCCCAACGAAATCGCCTTGGGGGAAGTCCTCATGCACCGCCGCCGGGGGAGGGAGCAATCGGTGCCGCTCGCCTGTTTCCACCGAGAGCAGCCAGATCCCATAAGGCTCGTTCGGCGAATCTCGCGTCGCGACCACCAGCCACTTGCCGTCAGGCGTCCAGGAGATGCGCGATGAGACATACCAATAGTAATCGAGCGCTATGTCTGCCTTCGCGATCCTTCTCTCCGGACCTCCAATGGAGGGTACCAGCAGGATGGTTTCCTCGCCGGCCCGGTAGAATGCGATGTATCGGTTATCCGGAGACCATGCCGGGTAGGTCTCCGCGCGGCTGCGAGTCAGCCGCACCGGCGGACCTCCTCCAATCTGCTTGACATATATGCCGGACGGATCATCGTTCGCATTGGGCGAAGCCTCCGGCGAAGCGTACCAGCCGTAGGCCACACGGCTGCCGTCGGACGAGAAGGCCGGGACGGCCGCCCAACCTGACGTCGAGATTAGGGATACCGGATTCATCTCTGCAACGGGGCGGACGGGTCTGGTCCAGATGAAGATCGTTACCGCACATGCCAGAAAGGCCGCGGCTAGCAGTACTAGGCGCCATCGTTTCCGCGAGGCCTGACGCGGAATCTTCTCCAGCGCAGCCCGCAACTCGGCTGCCGATTGCCATCGCCCGGCCGGGTCGTTCGCCATCGCCTTCGCGATGACCGGAGCCACCCGGGAAGCCAGCCCCTCTCCCGCCAACTCGGAAAGCACCCGTCCGAAAGAGTAGATGTCGGACCGCGCATCCAGCGGCTCCCCGCGCGCCTGTTCCGGCGACATATACCCGCTGGTCCCCGTCACCGTGGATTGCGCTACGGCCCCGTCTTCCTGGCTCACCGTCTTCGCCAGGCCGAAGTCCATCACCTTCGCCTGCCCGGATTTGGTCACGAACAGGTTGTCCGGCTTGATGTCCCGATGCACGATGCCTTGCCCGTGCGCCGCCTCCAGCGCCCGCGCCACCTGCATCGCAATGTCGAAGAACTCCGCCTCGCTCACCGGTCCCCGCGCCATCCGCGCCCGCAAGGACTCGCCGTCCAGAAACTCCATCGCCAGGAACACGCGCCCGTCCGCTTCGCCCAACTCGTGCACCGTGCAGATGCCGGGGTGATTTAGAGCGCCGATCATGCGCGCCTCGCGCCGCATTCGCTCCAGCGCCGGCGGATGCGCCGCCAACTCCTCGGGCAGGAACTTCAGCGCCACCGTGCGACCGAGCGTTAGGTCCTCGGCCTTGTATACCACCCCCATGGCGCCCCGCCCGGCCTCCGCCACGATCCGGTAGTGCGAGACCACCGCACCCGGACCCAGCGCGCCGGCCTCCGGGGCATCCGTCTCCAACTGGCCGATGAACCGGTACCCCTTGCGCGGCAGCGTCTCGATGTAGCGGGGAGTGGCGGCGGTGTCCGACAGCGCCTCGCGCAGCCGCTTCACCGCCGAGTTGACGCTGTGCTCGAACTCGACGATGGTGCCGTGCGGCCACAGGCGCGCCTGGATCTCCTCGCGCGTGACCACCTCGCCCGGCCGGTCCAGCAGCATGGCCAGGATCGCCAGTGACTGGTCGGGCACACGCAACCGTGTCCCGCCCTTGTGCAGTTCCCGGGAAGAGGGGTCGAACACAAACGCGCCGAACCGAATTGGACGTACGGACCCAGGGTCAGCCATAGAGCGTCGCTCGCGCCTACCGGAAATTCTCCACCAGCATGAGTTCGTTCCCCGTCGACTCATTTTCTGCGAAGACCATGTGGGCATCATCCGGCGAGACGCTGATGCCGGTAGTGCCAAAAGAGTCCCTCCCCGCCTTGGCCACCGTCGTGATCTTGCCCGTGGCTGCGTCAAGCAACTGGAGCGTCTTTGCATCCGGGAGGAAATACACCCCCTTCGCCGTGACGCTGAAATCGGGCCACCACAACACCTTTGGCGCGACTTCTACCTCCGGACCGCCCGCAACCGGCATGCGGACGAGAGGACCGCCGTGGTTCCCGGTCGAGGTGATATACAAATACTTGCCGTCCACGGATTCGAATGCCGCGCCCCCTGTGTTCTTGGTTACCTGCACGGCTGAGCCACCCTCTGGGGGCACTTTCCAGATGCGCCACTGTCCGGAGCGGTCCGATTCGAAATAGATCCACTTGCCATCACGGGACCAACTGGGCACCTGGTTCTGCGCATCGCCGCTGGTCACGCGCCGGGGCTTGCCGCCGTCGGAAGGGATTACGTAGATTTGCGCTGTTCCTTCAGGTCGCGAATCGAGCGCGATCCAGCGGCCATCCGGCGACCAGCGCGGTGTGCCGCCTTGAGGACCTTCGAAGAAAGTCAGTTGCTGGCAATTCGTACCGTCCGCATCGCACGTCCACACTTCGACATTCCCCGAGTTTCCAGAGTCGAATGCCACCTTGCGCCCGTCGGGCGAATACTGCGGATGAAGTTGCTCGTAGGTGGAGTCAACGATGGTGCGGCGCGCGCCGGTGCGGAGATCCACTTGCCAGAGCCTCCCGGAGATCATATACGTGACGTAGGCCAGCATGTGGCTGGAAGGCGCAACCGCCACTTCGGCCGTTCTCCTGCCAGCCCAGGGCAGGAGCTCTGGGGCTCTGGCGCCCACCTGCATGCGCCAGAGTCGGGAACCGTCGCCACTATAAACAATGTCCCTGTTACTCGCCCAGGCGATAAAAAGCAACCCCGGGAAGCCCCGGCCCAGCAGGAGCTGTGGCGTACTCTCCGGTTTGTAGTCGCGGGTAAGGCGAACCGTGTAAAGGTGCAACACGAACCCGCGAACCGTCCTGGCGAAGGCTAGAACGCGTCCGTCCGGCGAGAGTCCTCCTAGAGAGCAGCGGAGCCGCAACCCGGCGGGCGGCCTGGGAGGCCGCCGGTCGCGGTAGGGATACCGGTTACCCGATACCCCCCGCACAGACCCGTGCTGGCGCTCCTAACGCACACGGTTCCTACCTCGGATGATAGCGACAGAGGTCTGTCGCACGAGGT
>Ga0181518_10004616_pt1 | contig 12202 bp, 10 predicted proteins | sample PEATcosm2014_Bin_28_FD_119751 | JGI IMG/M metagenome (GOLD analysis project Ga0181518, IMG submission 119751) | Peatland microbial communities from MTU Mesocosm Facility, Houghton, MI, USA - PEATcosm2014_Bin01_60_metaG | ecosystem: Environmental > Terrestrial > Soil > Wetlands > Peat | place... | reverse complement strand
ACTTCCGGCGTCGTGTACGACTACCTGCGCCTCGAACTTAACGAGAAGTAGCCATTATTGGCAGGGCGTCCCGATTCCCAATCGGGAGCCGCCCTAAAAAATCCGAGAGATAATCTGACGGTATTTTGACCGTCAGAACCGAATCTTACTCTTAATCTTGCTCTTAATCTCACCCCCCTAACCCGGATATTTCATGGTTCGCACGAAACGCCAACAATCCGGAGCGCCGACTTGCAGTCGGCTTTGCGGTCGCGATGGCGCTGAAAGCCGATTGAAAATCGGCGCTCCGAATCCGAAAGTATGAAATTTCCGGGCGAATAGTATTCCCATGAAAACCCACTTGTCCGCCCCTCCGCGCGGCCTCCTTGCGGCTGCCTTCCTCTCACTGGCCCTGGTCATCCCGGCGTTGCGCGCCGCCGATGGCCTGCCGCCCGTCGCCAAGACCAGCGTCACCGCCCCCGTTACCGTCACCGATAACGGCCGCGCCTGGATACTTGACAACGGCATCGTCAAGGCGACCATCAACAAGGGCAACGGCAACATGACCTCGCTCCTCTATCACGGCATCGAGACCATGGGCGCCGGCGGTTACTGGGAGGAAACCCCGCAGGGCGCGCCCAAACTGACCCAAACGGTCACGATTGACCCGGCGACAAACGGCGGCGCGCGCGCCGAGGTCGCCGTCAAGGGCGTCACCGGCGGCACGGTCATGCTGACCCCCAGCGCGCCCGGCGGCGGAACCTATTGCGACATCGAGGTCCGCTACGCGATGGGCCGCGGCGAAAGCGGCATTTACGCCTACGCCATTTTCTCCCATCCCGCCGCCTACGGCGCGATGGGAGTGGGCGAAAGCCGTTACATCACCAAGCTCAACAAGACCTTCGACTGGATTTCGGTGGACGCGGACCGCAACATGCTCGAATGCACGCCGCAGGATTGGGGCGCGGGCGTAGTCATCCACGCCAAGGAACAGCGGATCTTGAGCACCGGCTATTACAAAAACTCTGTCGAGCACAAATACAGCTACAATGCGGTGCAATACAAGATCCCCGCCTTCGGCTGGTCGAGCACCAAAAATCATGTCGGCGTCTGGTTCATCAACCCCACCATCGAATTCCTCAGCGGCGGCGCTTCCAAGCAGGAATTGGTCTGCCATTTTGACGCCAACGACAACCCCGACCCGATCATCCTGGATTACTGGCGCGGGACCCATTACGGCGGCGGCGCGAGCTGCAACATCAACGCCGGGGAAGAATGGAGCAAGGTCATCGGCCCGATTTTTGTTTATTGCAATGCGCTCGCCGAACCCAAAATCCCCTCCGCCGCCGACCTGGCCACCCTGGCCGCCACCGCCGGCAACCCCGCAGTTCCCCAAGCCTGGCAGGACAACGGGACCGCTTTGTGGCAGGACGCGCTCCGCCAGGCCAAACTGGAGAAAGCCGCCTGGCCCTACGACTGGGTCAACGGCGTGGATTACCCTCACAAGGAAGGGCGCGGCACGGTCATCGGGCAGCTCGTGCTCAACGACCCGCAGGCCGCCACGACCAAACTGCCCAACCTGACCGTCGGCCTGGCCCATCCGGATTACGGCGGCGGGCGCGGAGGCCGGGCTTCCGCTGCTGAAGGCCCTGTCCCCGTCGCGGCCGCGCGAGGTGGCGGCGGGCGCGGCGGCGGCGGAGTGGATTGGGCGCACGACGCCAAGTTCTACCAGTTCTGGAACGACGGGAGCGAGGACGGCAAGTTCACCATTAGCAACGTCCGCCCCGGCGCCTACACGATGCACGCGTTCGCCGACGGCGTTCTGGGCGAATACACCAATTACAACATCACCGTCGAGGCGGGCAAGACCCTGGACCTGGGCAAACTGGAATGGAAGCCCGTCCGCTATGGAAAACAAGTGTGGGACATCGGATACCCCGACCGCGCCGGGGACAAGTTTTACAAGGGCGACGGCTCGAACTACTGGCTCTGGGGCTGGTGCCTTCGCTATGGCGAATTGTTCCCCAACGACATCACCTACACCATCGGCAAAAGCGATTATCACAAGGACTGGTTCTTTGAGCAGGTGCCTCACGCGCTGTCCGATGCCTGGAAGAATCCTCAAGCCGCCGACCCGCTCAACCAGCGGTTTGGCTGGGTCAAGGTGCAGGGATCGGACACTTGGCGAACCATAGGCCAGGGCCGCGCGACCACCTGGATCATCAAGTTCAACATGGACAAGGCATCCACGGGCCAGGCCGCGTTGCGCGTCGCGCTGGCGGGCGCCGACGGCGGCGGCGGGCTTGCCGTGGCTGTCAACGGCAAGAGCGCCGGCGCCATCCGGCCCGCCGCCACCAACGCCTTGCGCTACAACACCAACAAGAGCGTCTGGCAGGAACTCGCCTTGATGTTCGACGCCGCGCTGCTCAAGCCGGGCGAAAACGAAATGACCCTCACCGTCCCCGCCGGCGAAGTCACTTCCGGCGTCGTGTACGACTACCTGCGCCTCGAACTCAACGCCAATTAAGGTTCCTCGACTCCTCGGTAGGGCGGTGCTGCCGCGCCGCCCAAGAATTCAGGGCAGAGCGGCAGCTCTGCCCTACCAAGAATTGATCTCATCCTTGCCGAATTTCAATTCAGACGTTAAAATCTCACGATGAAAGTAAAGGACATTAAACGCATGGTGGAGCGTCGGCCCTTTCGCCCCTTTGGCGTCCGCCTCAGCAACGGCGAGCAGTACTCATTCAAGGAACCCAGGGATGTCGGCGCGCCCAGGGATTATCATTTCATAACGTATTTTGGCGAGGACGAGGTGACGAGCATGGATACCGACAGCATCGTCGAAATCATCGAGCCATTGCGCCCTCGCCGAGGCAACCGCGGAACCACAAAATCGAAAGGAAAGACTTGGTAATCCTTCCCAAAGACCGGCGCCTGGACGTCAACCCGGCCAGTCCGAACATCGCCACCACCATCGCGAAATGGTCCGCCTGAAAGACATCGCTGCCCGGGGAGGCGTTTGCGTCACGACTGTTTCCAAGTCGTTGCGCGGCGCCAGCGACATCGCCCTGGAAACCCAGAGCCGCCTGCGGTCGCTCGCCCAGCAGATGGGTTACGTGCCCGACTCGATGGCCCAGGGCTTGCGCAGCCGCCACACCAAACTGCTCGGCCTGGTCCTCTCCACCGTGGCCAATCCCATCTTTGCCGGCACCGTTCCCGCGCTCGAAGACGGAGCGCACGAGCTGGGGTGCGATCTGATCCTGGCGCACCATCTCAACAATCCCGAGCGCGAGGAGGCGTGCATTCGCCGGCTCCTTTCGCGGCGGGTGGACGGATTTCTTATTTTTCCCGTGTACCGGCTGGCGCCCACCGCCGCCATTTACGAGGACCTCTTGCAACGCCGCATCCCGACCGTGATCCTGGGGCATCGCGCTCCCTTTTGCGCCCGTTTCCACAATGTCGAAACGGACGACCTGCAAGGCAGCGCGCTCATCACGGCGCACTTGCTGGAGTTGGGCCACAAGAAAATCGCCTTCCTCTGCGGCCCCAACAGCGCGCCCTGGGCGCAGGAACGCCTGGAAGGCTATCGCCGCGCCTTGCGCGCCGCCCAGGTCGAATGCGACGACCGCCTGCTGTTCAACGCCGGCGCGACCCTCGAGGAAGGCGGCCAAGCCGCGCTGCAAATGCTGCGCGAGGCCCCGTTCGTCACCGCCGTCCAAAGCGCCGGCGATCTCTCCGCCATGGGCGCGGCCAATGTTTTCCTCAATCAAGGACTCCGCATCCCGCAGGACCTTTCCGTGGCCGGCTTTGGCAATATCCTCATGAGCGAACATTTTCGCGTGCCCCTCACCACCGTGAGCGAGCCGAAAAAGCGCCTGGGCCTGGCCGCGATGAAAATGATGCAGGAACTCCTGCGCGGCGGGCAACCCGCGGCGCGGCGATTGGCCTCCGAGATCATACTTCGCGCCAGCACCGGCCCGCCCGGTCGTCCGGTCCAGGTTTAACCCCTAAGAATCATGCCCTCCGAGCCTCCTCCCCTGCCCGCCCCCGTCGAACTGCCGATGGATGGGGTTCTGGATTTGCACACCTTCCAGCCGCGCGAGATCGGCGGCCTGATCCCCGACTGGCTGGCCGCCTGCCAGGAGCGCGGCCTCCTGGAATTGCGCATTATCCACGGCAAAGGCATCGGCAACCTTCGGCGCACCGTCCATGCCATCCTTGCGCGCCATCCCGAAGTGGCCCGCTATTCCCTCGCCTCCGCCCATTACGGCGGAACCGGCGCGACCATCGTTCATCTCCGCCCGCCGGCGAACCATGGATTTCATGGATAGAAAAGACGTTTCAACGCAAAGTCGCCAAGTCCCAAAGACGCAAAGACGGAAGGACCTCTTTGCGGTGCTGTTCCTGAGAATTGCGCATTTTTGGCGTAATTTCCCGAACGATGTTCCCCAATGACAAATGACAAATTTCCAATGACCAATTCCCAATTCAGACCCAGCGCTTTGGTGGCGGCTCCGCCGCGCTGCGTCTTCGCGCCTTTGCGCCTTTGCGTTAGAGCCGGCTTTAGAGCGGCCCCGGGGCTTCCCTCAACCGGGAAGAAACAATGTCTTTAATCATTATTATCTATTGACATATTATGACCAGAGGTATATTATTGCGGGCATGAATGAACGAATTGTTCAGGGGGATGCGCGGGGCGGGTGCCGGTCACCCTGGATGACTGTGGAGTATCCGTGTTGGAGCCGCTGGGGCTTGTCTTGTCGAAAAATTCCGGCTGTCCAGAGCCTGCCAGCCAAGCGGGACGCGAATTTACAAGAGGCGATGCGGGCCATTGGCCTCAAAGGCATAATGGATTTATTGCTTATGCGCCGGGGCTTGACGTGCGGACGCGATTGGGTAGCATTCCGCAAAGATTTATCACTGTGAATCATACATCTAAAAACATCACGGCCCGCGGGGCGACCCGGCGGGAGTTCCTCAAAAAATCCACCCTGGCCGGCGCCGCGCTGGCGGCCAGCCGGAATTTGTTCACGACGCCGGTGTACGGCCAGACGCAGGCCCCGGCCCCAGGCAACGCCGTCGGTGCCAATAACCGGATTGTCGTCGGTTACATCGGCGTCGGGTTGCAGGGGACGGCGCACATCAACCTGCAAAAGCAAAACGCGGCGGCCAACAACATCGCCCAGGCGGCGGTGTGCGATTTGTCGGCGCACCGCCGGGATGAGACCAAGGCCCTGATCGGCGGCAATTGCGCGGCATTCGAGAATTTTGACGAATTGCTGGCCCGCAAGGACATTGACGCGGTCACTATTTCCACCGTGGACCAGTGGCACGCGGGCGCGGCCATGGCCGCCCTGCAAGCGGGCAAACATGTCTATCTCGAAAAACCCATGTCGCGCTATTTGGGCGAGGCGTTTGACTTGTACGATTTGGCGAAGAAAAACCCGAAATTGGCTTTCCAGGTCGGCTCGCAAGCCTGCTCGGACCCCAAGTGGCTCAAGGCGCGGGACATGGTCGTGGCAGGCAAGATCGGGAAAGTGGTGCTGGGGCAGGATTCCTACATGCGCAACAGCAAAGGAGGCGAGTGGAACGAGGCGCCCTTCGTGATGGCCGCCTGGATGAAACCGGCGGACTTGGATTGGGATAAATGGCAGGGGAAGGTCCATGACAGGGTGGCGTTTAACGCGGAACGCTATGTGCGCTGGCGCAAGTTTTACCCCTATTGCGCCGGCCCGCTCGGAGACCTCGCCCCGCACCGGATGCACCCGTTGATGCTGGCGACGGGCAACCCGGAGTTCCCGACCCGCGTCGTCTGCCTCGGCCAAAATCCGATTCACGCCGACAAAAACACGCCCGGCGCGACGGAGCGCGATTGTCCGGAGGACGTGCAATTGATAGCCGAATTTTCGAGCGGCGCGGCGCTGATGCTGGTCGCCGGCACTGTCAACCAAATCGGGCTGCCCTCGGAAATGCGCGGCCACATGGGCAGCCTGGTGCTCGGCGGCAACAGTGTCAAGCTGGACCCGGAAGAGAAGTTCGCCGACGACATTGACCCGGAGACGGTTGGCAACCTGGCGATTGAATCCATTGACTCGCACGAGAAAAATTGGTTTGACTGTATCCGCTCCGGCGCCGTTCCCAACGCGAGCGCGGACCTGGCCATCCGCGTCCAAACCGTCCTGTCGCTGGCGGAAATGTCCAACCGCCTGAACATGATGTGCCTGTTCGACGAAAAGTCGCGCAAGATCACCAACGGCGACGGCAAGGAAGTCCCGGCCATCACTTATGGCACCCTGCCCAAGTCGTAGTTTCGCCGGTAGGGCGGCGCTGCCGCGCCGCCCTATATGATGTAGTGTCGAGCCTCCGGCTCGAAGCCAATCGCAGTAAATTGAGAATAGTCAACGGTGAACTTGCCTGTTTCGGAATGCGTCAATCGAGGGCGGGTAGGGCGACGCTCCTGCGGAGCCGCCCCAGCGCAAGACGGCTCGGCAGGAGCCTCGCCCTGCCATTCCCCGCCTTCACTGACGCATTACCCTGTGTCTGCGCGGGTGGCGCGCCATGCGATGGCGACGCGGTTCGAGGTTCTTTTGCACGGACAGAAGGAGGCGGACTTGCGGGCGGCCGGCGAGGAGGCGCTCAATGAGGTGGAGGGGCTGGAGGCGCAGTTGAGCCTCTACCGTCCCGCCAGCCAGATTGCGCGGGTCAACGCGCTGGCGGCGCGCCAGCCGGTGCGGGTCAGCCCCCCGGTGTTTGAATTGCTCGAACTGGCGCAGCGATTGCACCGGGAGACGGGCGGCTTGTTCGACATCACCTTGGGCCCACTGGTGCGGTGCTGGGGTTTCATGGGCGGCCAGGGGCGCATGCCGGCGCCGGGGCAACTGGCGGAGGCGCGCGCGCTGGCCGGGATGCCCCATCTGGCGCTGGACCGGAATGAGTTCTCGGTCCGCTTTGATCGCGAAGGGGTTATGATTGACTTGGGGGCGATCGGCAAGGGGTATGCCATTGATTGCGCGGCGCAAACATTGCGGGAGTGCGGCGTAACCAGCGCGTTGCTCCACGGCGGCACGAGCACCACTTACGCCATCGGCGCGCCGCCGGAGGCCGCGGCCTGGCAGGTCGCGGTGGCCTCCCCGCCGAACCCCGGCGCTGATATGCCGCCGCCGCAGGTGGTGGTGCGGTTGCGGGACGAGGCGCTCTCCGTTTCGGCGGTTTGGGGGCGGTCCTTTGAAGCGGGCGGGAAGACTTACGGGCATCTGCTGGACCCGCGCACAGGCCGGCCGGCGGCCCGGGCGGTGCTGGCGGCGGTGGCGCTCCCTTCGGCGACGGAGACGGATGCGTTGTCCACCGCGCTGCTGGTGGCGGGCAGGCCGGGCGCGGGTAGGATCGAGCGGCTCAGGCCGGGGATGCGGACGCTTTTGCTGGCCCGCGACGGCCGCCGGGGACATGGACAATATGCTACGCGCGGAAATTTGGCATTATGAACAGGTCTTCGAAAGGACGGCGCTGCCGCGCCGCCCTAAACTTCAGGGCAGAGCGGCAACTCTGCCCTGCCATAAAGAATTTTGATGGCAAGACATTGAAAAAAGGCCGGTTAGCGGCTAGGTTCAAACGTAATGTTGGATGATCGTTCATATATGCGCGCCCCGCAGCGGCAGCAGTGGTCCATGACCACCCTGCTGCTGATCAGCTTGGTGGCATGCTATGTAGTCCAGGTGCTCTTGGAAAAACAACTGGGCCTGGACCTGGTGGATGGGAGATGGCAGAGCCGCATGGACACACTTTTTGCCTTGAGCCTGAAGGGCCTGGCGGAGGGCAAATACTACCAGTTGATCACCTTCCAGTTCATGCACGGCGGCATTTGGCACCTGGCGTGCAACATGATCGGACTATATTTCTTTGGCCGCGCCGTGGAAGAGATGCTCGGCGCCGCCGGCATGCTCAAGCTGTACCTTCTGAGCGGAACTGTTGGCGGCTTGTTCCATGTGGCGCTCACCATGGCCTTTTTCCGCCATTCCGATGTGTGCGTCGTCGGGGCCTCCGCCGGCATATTCGGGTTGATCGCGGCGTTCGCGGCCCGCGAGCCCAATTATCCCATCACCCTGCTCGTCTTCTTTGTTCTCCCAGTTACCATGCGCGCCAAGTGGCTGTTGCTGATTGAAGCCGTCGTATCCGTCGGCGGAATTTTCATGCCCGGTTCCACCACGGCCCATGCGGCGCATCTGGGCGGGATGCTGACGGGCATTGCGTTTATCAAGTGGGGGGACTGGTTCGCGGGCGCGGGTGGATTGTGGGAATCGGGAGCGCGCCGGCGTTCGGCCCGCCCGATGGCGCGGGCGAGCGTGTTGCGCGCCGTCCGCCGGCCCCGGAAAATGCCGGAGGAATTGCCCCCGGCGGAATTTATCAGCCGCGAAGTGGACCCCATCCTCGAAAAGATTTCCGCCCAGGGCATTCACAGCCTGACAGAGCGGGAACGCCAGATATTGCAGGCGGCGCACGACAAAATGGCCCGGCGGTAAATTACCCTTTATGATACAGCGTTATTCGCGGGCGGAAATGCGGGAAATCTGGACGGAACAGCGCAAGCTGGAAATCTGGTTGCAAATCGAGTTGCTCGCCAGCGAGGCCCTGGCCGCCGAGGGCGTGGTCCCGAAGAAGGATTACGCCGTGATGAAAGCCCGCGCGGCGTTCCAACCGGAACGCTGCAAGGAGCTGGAACGCGCGCTCAACCACGACGTCATCGCCTTCACCACCAACGTCGCCGAGAACATCGGCGGGCCGGCAAGCCGCTGGCTGCATTACGGTCTGACGAGCAGCGATATTGTTGACACTGCGCTCGCCGTGCAGATGACCCAGGCGGCGGCGGTCCTCATCGCCGATGTGAAGGCCCTGCGGGCCGTCATCGCCCGAAGGGCCGGGGAGCACGCCTTCACGCCCATGATCGGGCGCAGCCACGGCATCCATGCGGAACCGACGACCTTCGGGTTGAAAATGGCGGTGATGTACGACGAGTTCGGACGCGCCCTGCGCCGGCTGGAGAGAGCGCGAGAGACAGTGGCGGTGGGGAAACTTTCCGGGGCCGTGGGGACGGGCGCGCATCTTTCGCCGTCGGTGGAAGCGCGGGTCTGCAAGCGCCTGGGGCTTCGCCCGGCGCCGGTGGCGACGCAAGTGGTCCAGCGGGATTTGCACGCCGAGTTTATCGGGGCGCTGGCGCTGGTCGGGGCGAGCATCGAGCGGTGGGCCACCGAGTTCCGCCACTTGCAGCGGACGGAAGTCCTGGAGGCGGAGGAATTCTTCGCCCCGGGCCAAAAGGGTTCCAGCGCGATGCCGCACAAGCGCAACCCGATCACGGGGGAACGGCTGACGGGCCTGGCGCGGGTGCTGCGCGGCAACGCGGTCGCGGCGCTGGAGAACGTCGCCCTTTGGCACGAGCGCGACATCAGTCACAGCTCGGTCGAGCGGATTATTTTCCCCGATTCCTGCGCGCTGCTGGATTACATGCTGGTGACGCTGCGAGTCTTGACAGACGGCCTGATCATCTACCCGGAGAACATGCGGCGCAACCTGGAGCTTTCCCTGGGAATGTGGAACTCCCAAACCGTCCTCCTGGCGCTGATCAAAAAAGGGCTGACGCGCGAAGCGGCCTACGACCTGGTGCAGCGCAACGCCATGGAAACCTGGCGCGCCAAACACGCCGGGAAGGACAGCGCCGACTTTCTGGACCAACTGCGGCGCGATCCCGAAGTGAGCCGGCATTTTGCGGCGGGGGAACTGGAGAAGCTCTGCTCGCTGGAATTCCATTTCAAGAACGTCAAGTCTAAATTTGCGCGCGTTTTCGGACACGCCCGGATTCCGGGGCCGCGGCGCCGCACGCACCGGCCCGCGGTTTGAGGAGGCGGCGCCCGGGGAATGGTGAATTTCACTTTTTTGCGTGATCCTGCTCCTTATCCTGCTCTTAATCTTAATCTCGTAGCCAACAGCACGTCGTCGGCAACAAGACGCGGAGGAACATTTTCGGATGGCGCGCACTGTCCACGCGGGAATTTCTCTTGGCGTCGCGGGTCGCTTTGCTAACATTAAACGCGTGAAAGACGAAATCAGAGCACTGGCCGACCGCTATGCCGCCGAGTTGAAACGCAGCATGGACGAGCGTGTTGCGGAAATGGAGCAGGACGACCGCTCGCACGTTCTAATTTATCAAGTGCTCGGTGTTTGTGAAGCCGAAGGAAAGCTGATTGACGTTTACCAGAACAAGGGCCGGTTTCTTTACAAATACGCCGGTTCATTCCTGGAAGAGGCCGCCAAGATCTGTTTCAAAGCGAAGTTTCCAGATTCCAGTTCGGCGCGCGTCCCAAACACACTCGGCCAGCGCCCCAAGACATTCGAGATAGACTGCCTCATCGGGGCGGACGCTTTGGAAATCAAGTGGCGCGATGCCACCACGGACGGCGACCATATCACCAAGGAGCACACGCGGATACAGGCAATCGTATATGCCGGGTACCATCCGGTACGCGTCATGTTCTATCACCCGAACCGTGAGCAAGCCATTCGCATCCAGAAGACTTTGGAAAGCCTCTACAAGAGCGTGCAAGGTGAGTATCACTACGCCGACGCGGCTTGGGCTTATGTGAAGCAACGGACAGGTGTGGACTTGCTCGGCATCCTGAAAGAACTCGCCGGAGAAAGGACAGCGCAGCATGGCAAGTGAAGTCCATCATGGCGATTGTCTGGAAGTGATACAAGGTCTTGCCGCCGAGTCGGTGGATTTGGTTTATGTTGACCCGCCGTTCTTCACGCAGAAAACGCACTCGCTCATCACGCGCGACCGCACGACGAAGTTCGAGTTTAGCGACGAATGGAAGTCGCGTGCCGAATACATCGAGTTCCTGCGTGCGCGGCTAATAGAATTCCGCCGCGTCCTGAAAGCGACCGGCTCGCTGTTCCTCCATTGCGATACGAACGCCTCCCATCACATCCGCTGCCTCTTGGACGAGGTGCTTGGTGAGACGATGTTCCGCTCCGAAATAATCTGGCACTACCGCCGCTGGTCGAACTCCGAGTGCAAACCGATGCCGTCGCACCAGACGATCTTCTTCTACAGCAAAACGGACTGCTACCAATACCACCAGCATTTCGAGGACTACTCGCCCTCGACGAACGTTGACCAAATTCTCCAACGGCGCCAGCGCGATAAGCATGGCAAAGCTGTCTATGCCCGTGATGAGAATGGCAAAGTCGTCCACAATGGTCACAAGAAGGGCGTGCCCATCGCTGATGTCTGGGACATTCCGTTGCTCAATCCGAAAGCCAAAGAGCGTGTTGGCTACCCGACGCAAAAGCCTATCCTGTTGGTTGAGCGCATCATCTCGCTCGTAACCTCACACGGCGACTTCGTTCTTGATCCATTCTCCGGTAGCGGAACAGCGGTCGTTGCCGCGGAACTGCTCGGCCGCAACTCGCTGGGGATTGATATATCGTCCGAAGCCGTTCAACTCGCCAAGCAGCGATTAGCCGAACCGGTCAAAACCTCATCCGAACTTCTTCGCAAAGGCCGTGATTCGTACGTTCAATCAGACGAAGATGCCCTGGCGTTTCTGCACGGCCTGCCGATCGTCCCCGTTCAACGTAATCGTGGCATTGATGCCATCCTCAATGCCAAGCCCGGTGAGAACCCAATTCTGATTCGCGTCCAACGGCGCGGTGAAAGTTTGGCTGACTCCGCCGAATTGCTTCACGCCGCCGGTCAAAGCAAACAGCCGGTCACTTTGGTTTTGGTTGTGACCGATTCCCCGCAACCCGCCAGTTTATTCAACGTGATGCCCCCGGATGTTCTGTTGGTTAATTCAACCGCCAGCGAATTAACTGAACGGCTTGCAGACAGAGGCATTGGCAAGTTTCACGCGAGTTGAATTCAAAATGTATCGCGGACGATTAGCACCTTCGCCGACGGGCTGGCTGCACTTGGGCCATGCGCGGACGTTCTGGACGGCCCAGCAGCGGGCCGTGGCGGCCGGGGGCGCGCTGGTTCTCCGCAATGAAGACCTGGATGCCCGGCGATTCCGCCTGGAGTTTGTTGACGCCATGATGGAGGACTTGCGCTGGTTCGGCTTCCAATGGCAGGAAGGGCCGGACTGCGGCGGACCTTTCGGCCCCTATTCGCAAAGCGAGCGCGGCCATCTCTATCGCGCGGCGTGGGAGAAGCTGCGGCAGTCGGGCTGGATTT
>Ga0181518_10004615_pt1 | contig 12206 bp, 7 predicted proteins | sample PEATcosm2014_Bin_28_FD_119751 | JGI IMG/M metagenome (GOLD analysis project Ga0181518, IMG submission 119751) | Peatland microbial communities from MTU Mesocosm Facility, Houghton, MI, USA - PEATcosm2014_Bin01_60_metaG | ecosystem: Environmental > Terrestrial > Soil > Wetlands > Peat | place... | reverse complement strand
GCTGGTCGAGGAGGAGGAGCTGCGCGAGGCGATGAAGGAGTCGGGCATCGGCACGCCGGCCACCCGCTCGGCGATCATCGAGCGACTGCTGCAGGTCGGCTACATCGAGCGCGACGGTCGCTCGCTCGTCGTGACCGAGAAGGGGCTCAATGTGATTCGCCTGCTCGGCGAGCACCCGCTCACGAGCCCCGGCATGACCGGCGACTGGGAGCACCGGCTGACCAAGATCGAGACCGGCCAGGACTCGCGCGAGGCCTTCATGGGCGACATCGTTAAGTTCACCGAGGCGACGGTGAGCGAGCTCGACTCCAAGCTCAAGGACGTGCGGATCCCGCGGGCCATCCTCGGCCCGTGCCCCGTCTGCGGACGCGACATCGTCGAGAACCGCAAGGGCTACTCGTGCTGGTCACGAGAGGATCCGGGCTGCGGCTTCGTGATCTGGAAGTCCAAGGCCGGTAAGCAGCTGCCGCTCTCGGTCGCCCGCGAGCTGATCAAGACCGGCCGCACCGCTCGTCCGGTGACCGGCTTCAAGGGCCGGTCGGGCAAGAGCTTCCGGGCGCGGCTCGCGCTGTCGCAGACCGAGGAGGGCCGGTGGCGCGTCGAGTTCGACGAGCCCTGGGCCCGCGAGGGCGCCAAGCCGCCGGAGTCCGAGGACGCCGCCGCCGACGGCGCGGCCGCGGCCGCCTCCGACGAGCAGCAGCCCGAAGCCGCCTGACCCGCCTGCACCGGCGTCCGCGGCCGGTCGCCGCCGATCTGGCGGCCTCCGGGAGCCGTCGGCGGCGCGCGCCACCATAGGAGGATGGCGCTCACGCTCGTGCTCGGACCGGCCAACTCCGCCAAGGCGGGCGAGGTGCTCGGCGCCTTCGGGTCCGCGGCTCGTCGCGGCGCGCTGCTGGTCGTGCCCACCGCTCCGGATGTCGCCCATTACGCGCGTGAGCTGGCCGGCGACGGCGTCGTGCTCGGTTCAGTGCTGACCTTCAGCGGGCTGGTGGCCGAGATCGGGCGGCGCGCGGGGTACGGTGGGCGCCGCCTGACCGAGCTCCAGCGCGAGCGCGTCCTGGACCGGGTGCTCGCCGCGCTGAGCCTCGATCCCCTGCGGGCCTCGGCGCAGGCGGCGGGGTTCACGCGCGCGGCGGCCGAGCTGATCGGCGAGCTCGAGCGCGATCTCGTCACGCCGGCGCGCTTTGCCGCGGCGCTGCGCGCCTGGGCGGCGCAGGACGTGCGGCGGGCGCCGTATGCCCGCGACGTCGGGCGGCTCTACGGCGATTACACGCGTGAGCTGGACCGCCTCGGATGGGTGGACGGCGAGCTGTACGCCTGGCGGGCACTCGACGCTCTGCGCGCCGCGCCCGGCCGCTGGGGCGGCGAGCCGGTCTACTTCTACGGCTTCGACGACCTGACCGCGCTCGAGCGCGACGCGGTCGAGACGCTGGCTCGGGTCGTCGGCGTGGAGGTGACGGTGTCGCTCACCTACGAGCCCGGCCGGGAAGCGCTCATCGCCCGCGCCGAGGCCGTCGAGGCGCTCCGTCCGCTGGCGACGGCCGTGCTGGAGCTGCCCGCCCAGGACGAGTACTACGCGCCGGGCTCGCGGGCGGTCCTCCACCACCTCGAGCGGTCGCTGTTCTCCGGCGGCGGCGAGCGGATCGAACCCGGAGCGGCGATCGAGCTGCTGGAGGCCGGCGGCGAGCTGGCGGAGGCCGAGATCGTCGCGGAGCGGGTGCTGGAGCTCCTGCGGGCGGGTGTCCCCGGCGACGAGATCGCCGTCGTGTACCGCTCGCGCCGGCACGCCTCGCCGCTGGTGGCGCGGGTCTTTGATCAATACGGGATCCCGCTGTCGGCCCCCACCGAGCTTGCGCTCGCCCATACCCCGCTCGGCCGGGCGGTCCTCGGGGCGGCTCGCTGCGCACTGCTCGACGACGGATCGGCGACCGCGCAGGACCTGCTGGACTACCTCCGCGCTCCCGGTCTGTTGGAGCCCGCCGACCCCGCCCGCCCGGCGGAGGTGGCCGATCGGCTCGAGGCCCGGATCCGGCGCGAGGGACTGCGAACCGCAGCGCAGGCCCGAGCGGCGCTGGGCGGTCAGCTCACCGAGCTCGACGCCCTTGCCGGGGCGGCCGACGCCGGAGCGGCCTTGTGCGTTCTCGCCCGGCGGTTGTTCGCCGCTCCGCACCGCGTGGGCGCGCCCGTTCTGACCGACGAGGAGGAGATCGACGCGCGCGCTCTGGCGCGCCTGGTCGGGGCGCTGCACGAGCTGCGCGACCTGGAGCCGGCCCACCCGGCGCCGCCGGCCGCCGAGCTGATCGAGCTGCTCGCGCGCCTGCCGGTGGCGGCGTCAGCGCCCGCGGGCCCGGGCCGGGTCCTGCTCGCCGACCCGCTGGCGGTGCGCGCCAGGCGCTTTCGGGCGGTGTTCGTGTGCGGCCTTCAGGAGGGCGAGTTCCCTGCTCCGTCGCGGCCCGAGCCGTTCCTGTCCGACGAGCGACGCCATCAGCTGGCGGCGGCGTCGGGGCTTGCGCTGCGCCCGCGCGAGGATGGGCTGGCGGCCGAGCGCTATCTGTTCTATTCGGTCCTGTCACGGGCGACGGATCGCGTCTTCCTGGCCTACCGCAGCTCCGACGAGGAGGGCAACCTGGCGCTGCCGTCGCCGTTCATCGCCGATGTCGCGGAGTTGCTGTCGGAGTCGTGGGCGGAGCGCCGCGCGCGCCGGCTGCTCGCCGACGTCGTGTGGGAGCCCGGCCGCGCGCCGACGGCACGGGAGCTGCGCCGCGCGCTGGCCGCGGGTGAGTCGGCGGTCGCCGGAGAGGCACCGGCGGAGCCCCGGGTGCTCGGCGCGCGCGCGCTGGCCAGCGTCCGCCACAGCCATATCCTGTCGGCGGGCGCGCTCGAGGCCTACGGCGACTGCCCGGTCAGGTGGCTGGTCGAGCGTGAGCTGCGTCCGCAGCCGCTGGCCCCCGAGCCTGATCCGATCACGCGCGGCAACCTCATGCATGCGGCGCTGGAGCGCGTGCTGTCAGACCTCGGCGAGCCGATCAGCCCGTCCTCGCTGCCAGCTGCGCACGCGATCCTCGACGAGCGCCTGGCTGAGCTGGCAGCCGTCCCGGGGGCCCTGCCGGCGCCGGGTGGCCCGGACGTCGTGCGGGCCGGCGCCCTGCGGGCGATCGCCGCCGACCTGCACCGCTACCTGGAGCACGAGGCGGCAGGCGCTGACGGCTGGCGGCCCTACCGTCTGGAGCTCGGCTTCGGCTTCGGCTTCGGCGAGGACGACACCGGCGACGGCGAGACCGGCGAGGACGGGACCGGCGAGGACGGCGGCGACGGCGAGACCGGCGACGACGCCCCAGACGCCGGCTCGCTGCCGCCGCTTGCGCTCGGCGAGGGCGCGGATCGGGTGCTGGTGCGCGGCAAGATCGACCGTGTCGACGTCGACGGGCGCGGCCATGCCGTCGTGCGCGACTACAAGAGCGGCGCCGCTCGTCCGGAGCAGGCATCCGCGCGCTGGAGCGCCGACCGGCGTCTCCAGGTGGCGCTGTACATGCTGGCGGTGCGGGAGCTGGTCGGCCTGCAACCGGTCGGCGGCTTCTACCAGCCGCTCCGCGGCGACGACCTGCGCGCCCGGGGCGTGTTCATCAAGGGGACGGAGGTCGGGTGCGCCCACAGCCGGGACGCCCGCGAGGCAGCCGAGCTCGACGAGCTGCTCGACGATGCCGCGGCCCGCGCGGTGACGCTCGGCCGCGCCCTGAGGTCCGGCCGGCTGACCCCATGCCCGCAAACGTGCTCCCGGGACGGGTGCGCATTCCCCGGGATCTGCCGCAGCCAATGAGCGCGACCGGTCCGATCAGCGCGTCGCCGGCGGCCTCGGTGGCGCCCCCGAGCGCCGCCGGACCGGCATGGACGCCTGAGCAGCAGCGGGCGATCGACCGCCGGGACGGCGATCTGCTGCTCGACGCCGGCGCCGGCAGCGGCAAGACCTCGGTCCTCGTCGAGCGCTTCGTCAAGGGCGTGCTCGAGGACGGGATCGACGTCTCGCGGATGCTGACGATCACCTTCACCGAGAAGGCCGCCGCCGAGCTGCGCGACCGGATCCGGGCGCGGCTGCGCGGGCTCGGAGCGCCCGTGGCGGCGCGGCAGACCGAGACCGCCTTCATCTCGACGATCCACGGGTTCTGCGCGCGCGTGCTGCGCGCCAACTGCCTTGCCGCCGGCCTGGATCCCGGCTTCGTCGTGCTCGATCGCCCCCAGTCCGAGCCGCTGGCGTCCGCCGCCTTCGACGACGCTCTCGACGGGCTCGCGCGCGAGCAGGCGGGGGCGGTCGAGCTGATCGCCGCGTACACCGCCCCGGCGCTGCGCGCCGCGATCCTCGGCGTGTACGGCCAGCTGCGCTCGGCCGGGGCGACCGAGCCCGCCCTGCCGCCGTGCCCGGCCCCGGACGACGACGACGCCGGCCCGCGGCTTGCGGCTGCGGCCCACGCGCTGGCGGTCGAGCTCGGGGGAATCGCAACGCCCGGCGCGACGGTGCTGGAGGCGCTCGCCCGCCTGCAGTGGTGCGGGGATCTTCTCGCCGGGGGCGAGGTCTGGCCGACCGATCTGGATCGGGTCAGCCTGCCGCGTAACGGAGCCGCGCTGAGCACCGACGCGTGCGCGGCCTACTCGGTCGCGCTGGAGGGCTTCCGTCGTCACTGCGCAGCACGGGCCGCGCTCCCCGTTCGTGACCAGCTCGACCGGCTGCTCGTCGTGTTCGGGGAGCACTACCGGCGGCGCAAGCGCGCCGCCTCGGCTCTGGATTTCGAGGACCTGGAGCTCGTGTGCCGGGATCTGCTGGCGGCCGATGGCGAGCTGCGCGATCGCTACGCAGAGCGTTTCGACCGGATCATGGTGGACGAGTTCCAGGACACCAATCGCGTTCAGCTGGCGCTGATCGAGTCGGTCGCCCGCGGGAACCTGTTCACCGTCGGCGACGCCCAGCAGTCGATCTACGGCTTCCGCCACGCCGAGGTGGAGCTGTTTGAGCAGCGGGGAGAGCATCTGGCGGCGATCGGAGCACGGGAAACGCTGCAGACCAACTTCCGCTCGCGCCCCGCGATCCTGGACGCGATCAACCTCGCGTTCGCCGGCGAGCTCGGCGACCACTTCCGGCCGCTGCGTCCTGGACGAGCCGAGGACGACCGACAGCCGCCGGCGCCGGCCGCGGACCTTGTCCTGGTCGACAAGGGCGCCGATTGGACGCAGGAGGGGGTGGCGTCGCCCTGGCGGCTGGCCGAGGCCCGAGCGCTGGCGCAGCGCGTCACCCGGGTCGTGGCCGAGGGCTGGTCGGCCGGCGAGATCGTCGTACTGCTGAGGGCGACGACCGACATGCGGGCCTACGAGCGCGCGCTCGAGCGTCACGGACTGCCCACGTACGTGATCGGCGGCCGCGGCTACTGGTCGCATCCCCAGGTGGTGGACCTGGTCTGCTACCTGCGCGCGCTCGCCAACCCCCTCGACGAGGAGGCGCTGTACGCGGTCCTCGCCTCACCGCTGGTGGGGGCTTCGCTCGACGCGCTCGTGGTGCTCGGCGCCGGCGCCCGGCGCTCCGAGCGCGACCCCTGGCAGGTGCTCCGTCGGCCCGGAAAGGACCTTCACGCGCTCGAGCCCGACGACCGCTCCAGGCTGGGCGCGTTCGCGCAGTGGTTCGCCGCCGAGCGCGCTCGCGCTCCGCGGTCGGCGACCGAGGAGTTGCTCGATTCGGCACTCGAGCAGAGTGGCTATGACGTCGCGATGCTGGCGATGCCGGGCGGCCGCCGGCGGCTGGCCAACGTCCGCAAGCTGATGCGGCTGGCCCGGGAGCACGAGCGTCTCCATGGACCCGGCCTGCGCAGCTTCCTGTCCCTGATCGCCGAGCGGGAGTCCGGCGGCGGAGCCGATTCCCGGGAGAGCGAGGCGCCGGTCGAGGGCGAGGGCCTGGACGCGATCCGGCTGATGACGATCCACCGCGCCAAGGGGCTCGAGTTCAAGGTCGTGTGCGTCGCCGATCTGGGACGCTCGGTGCGGCCGCCGTCCGAGCTGCTGCGCGTCGCCGGCGATGGTCGGCTCGGTCTCCGCCTCAGCCGGGCCGGGGTGGCCGGCCGCGAGCCCGCGCTGGAGTACCGCGCGCTCGGCGACGAACGGCGGGCGGCCGAGGAGGCCGAGGAGCGGCGGCTGTTCTACGTGGCGATGACGCGTGCGCAGGAGCGGCTGGTGCTCAGTGGAGCGGCCAGGTTCGACGGCTGGACGACGGGGGACGGGAAGACCGGCGGCGGCCCGGTGGCGTGGATCGCGCCCGCGTTCGTTCCAGACCTGGGGCCGGTGCTGCAGCAGCGGGGAGGGGAGGTGGAGCGCGACGGGGTGCGGATCGCGGTCCACGTCGCGGGTCCCGAGGACGGGGACAAGGCCGCCCCCGTGCCCGCGGCCGCGGGTGTGCCCGCGCCCCCCGCGCCCCCCGCGCCCCCCGCGCCCGCGCCGCCCGCGCCACCCGTGCGCCCCGCGCCCGCGCCACCGGTCTCCACGCTCAGCTACTCGTCGCTGGGGGAGTACGCCCGCTGCGGCTACCGCTTCTACGCCGAGCGGGTGCTCGGGCTGCCGCCGTGCGACGACGGCCGCCGGAGCGCCGCAGTCGCCGGAGTCGCCGGCGTCGCCGGAGTCGCCGGCGTCGCCGGAGTCGCCGGCGTCGCCGGAGTCGCCGGCGTACGCAGCGCCGCCGATCGCGGGACGCTGCTGCACGCGCTGCTCGAGCGCCTGGATTTCCGCCGCCCGGCCGTTCCGGGGGCGGGCGCGGTCGCCGACGCGGCGGCGCGGTGCGGGTTGACGCCGGCGCCCGGGCCCGAGGAGTCCGACGAGCTGGCCGCGGTGGTGCGTAGCTTCGCCGACAGCGAGCTGTGCGCCCGGATCGGCCGGGCGACGGACGTCCGCCGTGAGGAGCGCTTCGCGTTCGCCCTCGCTGGCGGCGCGTTGATCGTCGGCGCCCTCGACGTCCTGGCTCGCGAGCCCGGCGGGCTGGCGGTGATCGTCGATTACAAGAGCGACCGGCTGGCGGGTGCGGACCCCGCCTCCGTCGTCGGCGGTCGCTACGCGGTCCAGCGCCTGGTCTACGCCCTGGCGGCCCTGCGGTCGGGAGCCGCCAAGGTCGAGATCGTGCACTGCTTCCTGGAGCGTCCCGAGGCTCCCGTCGTCGAGCGCCATGCCCAGGACGGTCGCGCTGCGCTGGAGGCCGATCTGCGCGCCCTCGCGGCCGGGGTGCTCGAGCGCAGGTTCCCCGTTGCGCCCGCGCCCTACCGTGACGTCTGCGCCGGCTGTCCCGCGGATGGAGGCCTGTGCTCGTGGCCGCCGGAGCTGACCCGCCGTGAGTCGCCTGACCGGCTGTTCTAGGTCCCCGCGGGCGGTGGCGCGCTAAGTCCTGAACTCAACGTCGACGTGCTCGGCGTCGTGGCGCTCCTCGACCTTGGCCAGCGCCTCGTAGGTCTTCTGGTCGGCCGGCTCCTGGGGCGGGCCGAACAGGCTGCGCGGCCACAGCCGGCGGTGGACGACGACGTTGATCTCGGCGGCGTAGAGGGTCAGCTGGGCGCCGAGGTGCAGCCACACAAGCAGCGCGATCACGAAGGCGAACGTCCCGTACGTGTTGCTGTCGCTCTTGAGCACGTGGCCGATGTAGTAGCCGCCGACGGCTTGGAGGATCGTCCACACCACGGCGGCCACGATCGCGCCGGTCCGCAGGTTGCGTGTCGGGATCGTCCTGGCGGTCATCAACCGGAACGCGACGATGAACAGCACGACGTTGACGAGCAGCGACACGATGTACCCCGCGACGATCGAACGAACACCGCCGAACCCGCCGCTGACGATCCCCGACGCCCCCGCCGAGATCACGAACAGGACGCCGAGGACGACCAGCAGGCCGATCCCGCGCAGGCGGGACGTCAGGAAGCTCGGGCGGTCCTTGAACGGCACGGCACACACCTGGTCAAGCGCGTTCTGCGCCGCGCTGGTCACGCCGAGACCGCCCCACAGGGCGCCGGCGATGCCGACCACGAGCGCGAGGACCGACCCGCTCAGCGCGTGCAGCTGGATCTGCTTGCCGATGATCGGCAACTCGCCGACGATCGATTGCTTGACGGCGCTCTCGGCGCTCGCGTCGCCGTTGAGCACGAACCCCAGGATCGTCACGAACACGAGCAACAGCGGGAAGATCGAGAAGAAGGCGTAGTAGGCGACGAGCGCAGCCAGGTTCCCGCCCTGATCGTTGCCGAACTTCTTGAGCACCGCCAGCGGCAGCCCAAGGGCGTCGTGTCGCTGCTGGAAGCGGTTGAACGCCCGTGCCGGCCGCATCAGGTCCATGTGGGTGTTGTACCCGTTCGGCGCCGATCGCAACAAACCCGCCATCACATCAGCGGCGACTGTCCGCGCTCGATCGCCAGCAGCGCCCGCTTGCGGTCCAGGCCCCCGGTGTAGCCGCCGAGCGCGCCGCCGGAGCGCAGGACGCGGTGGCACGGGATCACGATCGGCAGCGGGTTGGAGCCGAGCGCGTTGCCGGCGGCGCGAGAGCCGCGCGGGCTGCCGGCCGCGCCCGCCACCTCCAGGTAGGTGGAGACCGAGCCGTAGGGGATCGCGATCGTCGCGCTCAGCACGCGGCGGGCGAACGCTCCGACCAGCCGCCAATCCAGCGCGAGCTCGAAGCGGCGGCGCCGGCCGGCGAAGTACTCGTCGAGCTCGCGACGGGCTCCGTCGAGCTTGCGCGGCGCCGCCAGCATGCGCGGCGAGACCCGGGCCGCGAGGTCCGCCAGGATCGCCTCCTCATCGCCCGCGTCCAGATACGCGAGCCGCACGAGCCCGGCCGGCGTCGCCGCCAGGAGCAGCCGTCCGACGGGGGAGTCGAGCTCGCCATAGGCGATGTCGAGCAGCTGTGCCGCCGCCGCCGCTTCGACGAGGCCGGGCGGCGGAGCGGTGCTGCGCGGCGCCGCGCCGCGCAGCAACGCCTCCAGGGAATCCGATGTGGTCACGCCGATCGATCCTTTCGCAGCCTTGTGAGGCCCTCGTGGACGTTGCGCCTGGCCGCCGCCTCGCTGATCGCCATCACCGCCGCAATCTCCGCATAAGCGCAGTCGGCGACGAACCGCAGCGCGAGCGCCGTGCGCTGCTTGTCGGGCAGCGCGGCCACCTGCGCCCACAGCTCGCCGTCGGCATCGCCGTCGCCGACGGCCGCAGCGGCGGCGCCGGTCGGCTCGGGCGGCTGCTGCACCGGCGTCGGCGCGCGCGCACGCACGCGGACGAGGTCGATCACCTTGCGATGGGCGATCGTGAACAGCCATCCACGCAGGTTGGAGGCGTCGCGCAGCCGCGGATAGGCGCGCAGCGCCGCCAGCCAGGTCTCCTGGTAGCAGTCGTCGGCGTCGACCGGCCCGACCGAGGCGATCAGGAACCGGTGGACGTCGGCGCCGTGAGCGTCGAGCAGCGATTGGAACGGAGGCAGGCGCACGATCTCTACAACGGGTGCCGCGGCCGGCGCGTGAGGTTGGCTAGGCTGAGGGTGGAAATGGTCCAGCGCGCGCTCGGAACCCAGGGGCTGGTCGTGTCCGCGGAGGGCCTCGGCTGCATGGGCATGTCGGAGTTCTACGGGACGGCCGACGAAGCCGAGGCGGTGGCCACGATCCATCACGCGCTCGAGCTCGGAGTCACGTTGCTCGACACCGCCGACATCTACGGCCCCCACGCCAACGAGCAGCTGGTCGGCGGGGCGATCGCCGACCGCCGCGACGAGGTCGTCCTGGCGACGAAGTTCGGCATCGTTCGCGATCCCGGCAATCCGACGGCCCGGGGGGTCAACGGGCGGCCCGAGTATGTGCTGCGGTCCTGCGACGCCTCGCTGCGCCGCCTGGCGGTTGACCACATCGACCTCTACTACCAGCACCGGGTCGACCCCGTTGTGCCGATCGAGGAGACCGTCGGGGCGATGGCCTCGCTCGTCGACGCCGGCAAGGTGCGCTTCCTCGGCCTCTCGGAGGCGAGCCCGGAGACGATTCGGCGCGCGCACAACGTGCACCCGATCACCGCGCTCCAGAGCGAGTACTCGCTCTGGAGCAGGGATCCAGAGGACGAGGTCCTCCCGGTCCTGCGCGAGCTGGGGATCGGGCTGGTCGCCTACAGCCCGCTCGGACGGGGCTTTCTGACCGGCCAGATCAGATCGCCCCAGGATCTGGGCGAGGATGATTTCCGCCGCCACAGCCCGCGCTTTGTGGGCGAGAACTTCACCCGCAATCTGGAGCTGGTGGACCGCATCCGGGAGCTCGCGGCCGAGAAGGACTGCGCTCCCGGTCAGCTCGCGCTGGCCTGGGTGCTCGCGCAGGGAGACGACATCGTCCCGATCCCCGGCACCAAGCGCCGCTCCTATCTGGAGCAGAACGTCGAGGCGACCGAGATCTCGCTGAGCGCCGACGAGCTGGCGCGGATCGACGAGGCGGCGCCCGTGGGCGTTGCCGCCGGCGACCGCTACGCCGACATGTCCTCGGTCGGCCGCTGAGCGCAACACTCCCCCCAGGGCTTGCCAGCAGCGGCGCCTGGGTATACAAACCCGGCAATGGCACGTGCGATCTGGAGCGGCGCGATCAGCTTCGGCCTGGTCAACGTGCCGGTCAAGCTCTACAGCGCCACCTCTCCCAGGACGGTGCGCTTCCACCAGCTGTCTGGCAAGACCGGCGCGCGGATCCGCCAGAAGCGGGTCGACTCCTCGACCGGGGATGAGGTCGCATTCGAGGACATCGTCAAGGGCTATGAGCTGACGCCCGACCGCTACGTGCTGATCGAGCCGGAGGAGCTCGAGGCGCTCGACCCGAAGGTCACGAAGACGATCGACATCGAGGAGTTCGTCGATCTGGCCGACATCGACCCGATCTACTACGACCACTCCTACTACCTCGCGCCGGCGACCGGCGGGGCCAAGGCCTACCGGCTGCTGCTGGAGGCGATGCGCGAGGCCGGAAAGGTGGCGATCGGGCGTGTCGTGATTCGCTCCAAGCAGCAGCTGTGCGCCCTGCGTCCGGCGGGCGAGGTGATGGCGCTGTCGACGATGCTATTCGGCGACGAGGTGCTCCCCGCCGACCGGCTCGACGAGCTGGAGGCGATCGGCGACGCGCAGGCCAGCGAACGCGAGCTGAACATGGCCCAGCAGCTGATCGCATCGCTGTCGGCCGACTTCGACCCCGGCAAGTACCACGACGAGTACCGCGACCGTGTCCTGAACCTGATCGAGCGCAAGGCCGCCGGCGAGTCGATTGCCGTTGCTCCGGAGGCCGAGGAGACCACTCCGGCCCCCGACCTGATGGCAGCGCTCGAGGCGAGCCTCGCCGAGGTCCGCAGCGGCAGCTCGGACGGGCCCGCGCCCACCAAGGCGCCGGTCAAGTCACGCCGGAGCTCGAGCTCGTCGCCGGCGTCGCCGGGCTCGTCGGGCGCCAAGGCCGGCCGGTCGCCCGCCAAGACGAAGAGCTAGCCCCGCGCCGCCAAGAATCGCCGGGGCGCTGGTACTCTGTCTGACGCCGCGCTGCCGTGCCTGACCCCCCCTCTCGACTCCGAGGCACCGCTTCATGTACCGAACCGCTCCCCCCGGGGCCACTGGCCTCTACGACCCCTCCAATGAGCACGACAGCTGTGGAATCGCGCTGGTCGCCAAGCTCTGGGGCGAAGCCAGTCATGCGGTCGTGGAGAAGGGCCTCGAAGCGCTCGAGCACATGGAGCATCGCGGCGCCGAGGGCGCGGATCCGAACACCGGCGACGGCGCCGGGATCCTGATCCAGATTCCCGATGCGTTCATTCGCGGCGCCGTCCACGGCATCGAGCTGCCTGAGCGCGGCCGCTACGGGGTCGGGGTCTGCTATCTCCCGGTCGACCCCGAGCGCCGCGCCGCGCTCGAGCAGCTGATCGAGGAGACCGTCGAGGCCGAGGGCCAGCGGCCGATCTGGTGGCGCGACGTGCCAGTCGACGACCGCTTCGTCGGCGAGACCGCGCGTATGTCGGCGCCGGTGATCCGGCAGCTGATCGTCGAGGCCGGAGAGGAGATCGAGGACCAGGCGGCGTTCGAGCGCAAGCTTTACGTGATCCGCCGCGTCGTCGAGCACGTCGCCGGCATGGAGCTGGCGTTCCCGAGCTTCTCGAGCCGGACGCTCGTCTACAAGGGGATGCTGACTGCGCCCCAGCTGCCCCGCTACTTC